>UEXW01000232.1_pt1 | contig 13456 bp, 12 predicted proteins | sample 4301151 | NCBI WGS metagenome assembly UEXW01 (sample SAMEA4773176, study PRJEB27434) | metagenome | biome: 2259; feature: agricultural soil; material: soil | place: USA | collected 2014-09 | depth 0.25 m | reverse complement strand
TGCGACACGCCCGGAGGCTGGCGCAAGCGCTTCGCAAGCTCGGCTACCAGGTCACAATCACCCCTACAAACCTTGCTTCCGGAATGCAAATATAGAGGAGGATTTTCGAGGGAGTGTCATGGGAATCCCCTAGCCCGTCAGTGCCTCGGCTTAGAAATTGCCTTGACAATGGCCCCATTTTGGGGACAGTGTTACATCACACGATGTGGGAAGCGTTGTCCTAGCCAAGTCCTGGCCCCGTAGAAGCTCTCATGTCGGAATCAGCTTAGGGTCCTTTTCAATCTGTCACCGGAAAAGGTAAGTTGATGGCCATCACCGCCTCCTCCTCGGCGTCAGAAACAACAGTCTTGGTTGAGCCTGCTGCGCCGATCCTCGATGTAATTTGGCACCGTCTGGTTTCGCGCCGAACTGTTCTGTATTGGCTCGCGATCTGGCTATCTGGAATGCTTACTTGGGACTATTACACTCATATCGAAGCTCCGGCTATCGAAAAACGAATCTCAATGCACCACGACATTGTGATCGGCAATGCCCCCTATCAATACCGATACCGTGTGCTCGTTCCCTACACTGCTGAAGCCGTGGCTAGGCTGATGCAGAAGGTCCCCCCTCTTCGCCTTCGCCCGATAGTAAAACCTCTTTCCTATAGCAAGCGTGCGTTCGCCCTATCGTATGGTCTTCTAAACATGACGGCATTATCCGTCTTGCTTGGTTCGCTCGGAGAATTGCTCTGGGAATTGTTCAGTTATGATCTCGCGCTGTTCGGCATCTCATTATCGGCTTTCTTGATTAACTTCACTTTCCGTGACCACTATTTTCATCCGTGGTCGCTCTGGGAAGGGGCGTTCTTCGCATTCGGCTTACTACTGATTTATCGCCAACAGTACTGGCTGTTCACTGGAGTGAATATTCTTGGCTTGATGAACAGGGAGACATCACTGTTCTTGTTATTAGCGTTTCTCTTGTATGTATTACCCCTGGAAAAGTCAAAAGAAGCATTGGTCAAAGCACTCCGCAACCGGAATGTACGGTTTGCGGTGGGAAATCTGATCATCTGGGGAATCGGATTTCTTGTCCTTCATCGAACTGTCGGGTACCAGCCGTCCACCTTTTTTGTGCAGGCTGCTCTGAGGGGCAATCATGGTCATCTGGGGTACGCATTATTGCTGAACCTTCTCTTATTTGGATTTGTCTCCCCGCTCATATTAAAAGGTGTTCTTGTTTCTCCGTCTCTTGTTCGGCGCTCATCAATGATGCTGCCAGCCTACTTTGGACTATTGCTCGTCATTGGATATTGGTGGGAGATTCGGTACTGGATAACCGTGATCCCCATTGTCGTACCCGCTCTGATTGCGGCGATAGCAGGTGGGTCATTGAGAAAGAGCCACGATCTAGCCGAGTTCCCGGCTTCTCCAGAACGTATGAAATCAGCCGCGTGAAACGCTGTGGGTGAAACCAGATGGTTTGACTCATTCGCCCGGGCGGTGTTCAAAACCGCGAAAACTCGAAAAACGGCATCAATCCACCCGATCGCACCTAACTCGGAAGATGTAGACACCTGTACGTGCCCTGTCGGATTGATTCGATCCCTCCTTCGTCTCACTCTTGAGTCCGTGGCGCCTCGTCCTGATTCCTGGGAACGGGCGGCCCGTGGCGGATTTTTTGCGACGGTCATAAATTCTTGAGAGATGCAGCAGAGGGAGGCTCTTCATGGCTCATTACGGAAGTCTTGGCTCGCAGCGTGTGTCAGACGACGTTCGCGATATCCGCAGCACCACCCTTCGCGGATCCGACGGCGCGAAACTCGGCACCGTAAACGACGTGATCTTTGACCACGACACGATGGAGATTTGCTACCTCTCCGTCGATAGCGATGGGTGGCTGGAGGCTGGAACTTTCCTGCTCCCTTCTGACCGTGTTTTCGCCGACCCAAGCCACGAGGACGGCCCCGCCACCGGAGTCACTTCCGAGCAGGTGGCAAATGCCCCCGAATACAACAAGCAGGTACCGCGATCAAAAGACGCATGGAAGAAATACCAGGAGGCGTCAAGAAGTATTGGGACGAGAAGCCAGTCCATGCATCTCAAGGGTTCCGACCGGATCATTGCCCCGCCCCACGAGCCCGGTTCTGCTCCCCGCTGGCTCGGCCGACCAGGGTGTGCGTGAGTCAAACACATATCCAATCAATGCGGCCGACCTTTTTCCAGAACGGATCAGCGACGTATTCTCCGACCCCGCACCGAACCCGGGCAAGGTGACGCTGCGTTCTAAATCCGTCGCCCGCGCCGAGGAAGTCGCCTCCGGCGTTACCCTGCTGAAGCCTCGCTGGTGGGAGTCCTTCGAAAACTACTTGCGTCTCAACAAGGACGATATCCAGGCCAAGTGCTCGCAATGCACTTCAAAAGCCGCATAGGGGACGGAGTACGGCAGGAAGAGTCACCCATTAGCGATAGCAGCTTCTCAGCACCGCCACACCAGTGGTAGCATCAGCGGGTCGCCGACTTTGTTTGCTTCACAACGAGCGAACAGATGCTCTACCTGCAGGAAACTCCCAGCCCCCACCTTCGTCCATGGGTTCGATCGCTTTGGTACTGCCGCGCACCCCAGGTTCCCCACCGCCGCGAACGCGTGTTGCCGAATGGCTGCATGCAGATCATCCTGAATTTGTCGCGCAACTATCTGACCGACTGTGCAGAGAACGGAAACGGGGACAGGCGCCTTCCACGCGCCATCGTGGTAGGTGCGCGCGCACGATACGAGGTAGTGGACACGGGGGACATGGAAGAGCTTGCCGGCATTGTGATCCAGCCCGGAGGTTTCGCAGGCCTGTTCCGCGAGCGTGCTGACCTGTTCTTCGAGTGCTCGATCGGTTTGGAGGCGGTCTGGGTTGACACGTCTCTCACGGACAAGCTGTGCGAGATCGCGACGCCGGTTGAGAAGCTCAAGGCTCTGGAGGCTTTCCTCACGGCACGTCTTCCTGCAGGCACCCGGCGCTCTGCTCTGGTCGATCAGGCCATGCACCTCTTCCGGGAAAATGGCTCCTGCGTCGCGGAGTACGCACGCTCGTCGGGAATCAGCGAGCGTCGGCTCTCCCAAGTGTTTCGGGAACATGTCGGACTCTCCCCTAAAAACGTGGTGCCGGATTCGCCGCTTTCAAGCTGCATTGCGCATTCTCCATAAGGGAGAGGAAGTACCCTGGGCGGACCTGGCGCTCGGTTGTGGATATTACGACCAATCGCATTTTGCCAATGATTTCCGCGCCTTCTCCGGGATCAACCCCACCACGTACTCGGCATACCACGGACCCTGGCAAAACCACGTGCCCATCCCGTAGTTCCGATTTTTCCAAGCCTAACGGCGCTTTCGGCGGCAGAATGGCGGCATGAAACCCTTAGCAAAGCAGTGCAAAGCAACCGTAATCCCTGGACTCCGCTATCGCAATGCCCTGGCCATGATCGAATGGCTGGGCCGGGCCTTCGGCTTTGAGAAGCAGGCCGTTTATGCTTCTCCTGATGGCGTGGTGGCGCATTCGCAGCTGACTTTTGGTAACGGCATGATCATGGTTGGCTCCGTCAACAATGGCACGCCCGCATCCACGCTACTGAAGCAGCCCGATGAGATCGGTGGGGCCGAGACCCAAACTCCTTATCTTGTCGTCTCCGACATAGACACGATCTACGCCAGCGCCAAGGCCGAAGGCGCCCAGATGGTCATCGACCTCGAAGAGAAAGACTATGGTGGCAAAGCTTTCTCCTGCCGCGATCCCGAGGGACACGTCTGGCACATTGGCACCTACGACCCCTGGGAATCGCAGGGGGCGTGAACGGGGTGCTCGAACTCACCGGCACCTTTTGGTGTTCGGGTTAACGCCGGGGCGCACGAACATTCAGGACGGCCGCGGAATTGACGATTCCCGACTTCCTGAGCTCTTTCATTAGAACGTTCGCACGTTGCCTCGTCACGCCGATCATGTTGGCCAAATCCTGCTGGCTGAGTTTCGGCGCCGATTGAGCGTCCGAGTGCAGCTTAGCACTCGATTCAAGAGCGCGAATGAGCCGTGCCTCGGCGGCATACAAAAGCGTGTTGGCGAGGTTCTCGATGACTTGCGCCCCGAATCTCACCAGAGAGGAAATGACGAGATTGCAAACCCGTGCGTCGGATTCAAGCAGTTGCAGTAACGCATCTCGACGAATTCTTACGGCGCGGACGTTCGTGAGAGCAACCGCACTGCTCGAGTGTAGAGGCCGTCCTGACACCAACGCACTCTCTCCCAGGAAGGTCCCTCCGTTCAGCACAGCGATCAAAACCTCGTCCCCCGCTTTGGAGGTTACCGTCAGCTTCACGCTGCCTTGCTGAATGTAAAAGACAGACCTACTGCGATCTCCACTCGAGAAAATGACCTGCTTCTTGCGGAAGATCGCGACCTCTTTGTCATGCCCCAGGCTTTTCGGGAAAGGGTCAATGTGAGCGGAAGCCATCCTGGCACCTCCGTTGTGCCGTTACATCATACCGGTCGGACCGTGACGCCGTTGTGCCGTTACATCATACCGGTCGGACCGTGACGCGACCTGCGATGCGACGTCATAGAACCCGTCGCGCTCTGATTGGGAGTGAAGCCGGCAACCTTTACTCTTCAGATGAAATGCCGTCAGGTGTACTGCCCCCGAGCTGCGCCATCCGTCCTTCAATGGCGTCCAGGACATGATTAACCTTCACGATGAGTTCCGCCAGCTTTTCACGACCATGTTGTCTGGCGGCGTAGTCAAGGATCGCGCGCCAGTGTTGTTCAAGATCGTCCTGTATCATGGATAATCTGTTGAAAAGTGTCATACTTGTGACACTTTGGGAAGTGTCACATCCGTTACAAGTTGGGATGAGCTCCAACTCTCTGACACACCTCTCTCCACTGAAGCCAATTGTGCGCCCCCATTGACGTCGAATCTATTGTGCTCTGGTGAATTACGGCAATACCTTGATAGGGGGAGAGAGTGAACGAAAGTCTAGTACTCCTAGCACTTTGTTTCACTTTTTCTCAGAATCAGTCGTGGCCCTTTTCAAATTCTCTCCCGGTTTCATACAGCAGGATTTCTCGGGGGCTAGGAAATATCCGGGCACCCGCCCCCCTTTGACCTCACAGAATGCGGATCTCCCGCTCGGGTATACTTAAACGTTTTCCAGTTGGTCGAACGTGATGGATCGCGCCCGTGCGCGAGAAAGGGACTACCCATGGCTTCCCCGGCGATTGATTTTGCCCGTCAGAACCAGCAGCGTTTCGTAACTGAACTCAAAGACCTCCTCCGGATTCCTAGCGTCAGCACTCTTGAAGAACATAAGTCCGACGTTCAGAAGGCTGCCGAATTTGTGGCCAGCGAACTGCGCCGCATCGGAATGGAAACCGTCGAAATCATCCCCACCAAGGGCCATCCCTTGTTGTATGCGGATTGGCTGCATGCCGCCGGCGCGCCTACCGTCCTGATGTACGCCCACTTCGACGTGCAGCCCCCCGATCCCCTTGACGAATGGGTCTCCCCGCCCTTCGAGCCTACCGAACGCAACAACAACATTTACGCGCGCGGCGCCGTCGACGACAAAGGCCAGCTTTGGATGGAGGTCAAAGCTCTCGAGTCGCTCATGAAAGCTCACGATGGCAAGCTCCCCATCAACGTGAAAATCATCTTCGAGGGCGAGGAAGAAGTCGGCGGTGAATCGATCGCCGACTACGTGCGCAAGCAGAAAGCCAAACTCAACGCCGACTTCGCCCTGGTATGCGACACCGAACTCTTTGCGCCCAACCTTCCCACCCTGTGCGTCGGGCTGCGCGGACTGGTGTATACCGAGATCGAAGCCGTTGGCGCCAAGACCGATCTACATTCCGGCATGTACGGCGGCGCCGCTCCCAACCCTTTTTTTGCCCTCATTGAAATCATCAGCAAATTAAAGGATGCCAAAGGCAAAGTCCTCATCCCAGGCTTCTATTCCAAAGTGAAAGCCCCCACCAGCGATGAACTCAAAGCCTGGAAGCGTCTGCCCTTCAACGAAGAGCACTATCGCAAAACGGAAGTCGGCTCCAAGGTACTGACCGGCGAACCGGGCTACTCTGTGCTCTACCGCACCTGGGCCCGTCCCACGCTGGAAGTCCACGGCATGCCCGGAGGCTTCACCGCTCCCGGAGCCAAGACCGTCATTCCCGCGAAAGCAGCCGCAAAGGTTTCCATGCGCCTGGTCCCCAATCAGGACCCCGACGACATCCTGAAGCGCTACACCGCCTACGTAAAGAAGCTCACCCCCAAGGGGATCGAAAGCAAAATTAAGGTCTGGAGCAAGGGCCCCGCCTGCGTGGTCTCGACCGACAACCGCTACATCAAGGCGGCCACCGAAGCCATGCATGACATCTTCAGGAAAGACACTGTCTTCATTCGCTCCGGCGGATCGATTCCGATCGTCACCGACTTCCAGGATGTCCTGAAGATTCCCAGTGTCATGATGGGCTTCGGGCTACCCGACGACAACCTCCATGCCCCTAACGAAAAATTCCACATCCCGAACTTCCATCGCGGGATTGAGTCGATTTGTTTGTTCTTCGAGAAACTGGGGAAATAAGAAGGATCGAGCTATCGAGTATGGGGCGCGGACATGGTCTCGTGCCCCCTTTTCTTTTTCATTCCGTGAGGACCGCGGACTTCTGCTCCGCAGAGTTCATCCTGGGCGTATTAGGGATCCAACGGGACGCAGCCGAAGGACCCCATTAAACGCTAGTGATATCAAGGTCGCTCGTAAACCCTTTCGTACCGGCCTCAATCGACCGAGTGTCGGCCCCTAGAAGACATTTCCTTTACAAAACTTCCCGTTTCAACCTCCCCGAAGCAGCCTATACTTCTTGCATCGGGGTGCTGCCATGAAGCTGTCCTGCCTCCTCCTCTCCACGCTGATTTTCTCCCTGGGCTCCCTGGCACAAACCGGCGGTACCGGAGGCGGCACCGGCGGTGGCGCTCCCGGCGGCGGGGGCGGTAGTCGCGGCAGTAACAATGGTTCGAACATTGGAAACATCCCCTCGACCCAACCCAGGAACATTCCCCCTCCCAGAACCACGGCGCCCACACTTTTCCTGTCTGGCAAGGTGGTGGTCGACGACGGCACAGAACTCACCAACGCCGCAGCGGTCCAGACCACTTGCCGCGGCTCCTCCCACACTGTCGGCTATACCGACTCCAGAGGATTCTTCAGCGTTCAGCTCGATCCCAACGCCACCGCGGCCACCAGCGGGCTCGGCGATGTCACCGACACCAGTCCCACCTTGCGCGACCAGCAGGATCAGAACGGCCGCACTTCAGGATGGAACGATTGCCAGATTCGTGCCCTGCTGTCAGGCTTCACATCGCAGGTCATCGACCTCGCCGCCCGCGTGACCGGTGAGAATCGCGCCGACATCGGCAACATCGTGCTGCATCGCATGGGCGACGCCCCACAGGGCTACACCATCAGCGCTACCAGCGCGGCCGCCCCGGCCAAGGCAAAGAAGGATTACGAAAAAGGCCTCTCGCTGCAAAAAAAGAGTGACTGGCACGCAGCCGAGCAGAAGTTCCAGGCAGCTGTCGATCTCTATCCCAAATACGCCGTGGCATGGGTGGAACTGGGGCGCAGCCAGATGAATCAGGGCCGCGAGCCCGACGCCAAGCAATCCTTGCGCAAGGCCGTCGAAGCCGATTCGCAATTCGTTCCCGCTTACGAAGTGATGGCCGAGATCGCCGCCAGCCGCAAGGAGTGGAAAGAACTGGTCCAAGTCACCGAGCAGGTCCTGCGCCTGAATCCCGTAGGTTTCCCGCGCTACTGGTTCCTCAATTCAGCGGCCAACTACAATCTGCACAATTACGACGCTGCACTAAAAAGCGCCCAGCGCGGTTCAACCACCGACCCTGACCACCGCTTTCCGCAGCTCGAGTTCCTGATGGGACTGACACTCTCGCTCAAGCGCGACTATCACGGAGCCGCCGAACACCTGCGCACCTATCTCCAACTCGCACCCAACGCCGAGGACGCCCAGCAAGCCCGCACCCAACTCAGCCAGGTGGAAGCCATGGAGGTCAAAACCGCCCCCGGCCCAGAGCCAGAGTAGTCCGCGCAGCACTTACGTATTCAACGTCTGCACGTTAAACGCCGGATCAGGCGCGTCCCTCGCCATCCCTCGCTCACGTTTTGCCGCCGCAACCCACCGCACCCGCACCTTTCCTCGAATTTGTTTTGAAGGGGCCCCGGCTTCAGCCGGGCCGTAAGTCTCATCGAGAATAGCGGCTTCAGCCGCTGAGGTTCGCAGCATCGATCAAGCGAGACTTCGGCAAACGTCCCCGTGGACTCATCCAATCACTACGGCTCCTGAAAAATCCTGGTTCGTATCCAGAGAGATCGGAGCATCGGCGAGAAGCCGCCGGCTAAAGCCCCCCAGTTGAATCGCCTCCTCCCATTGTTCTAAGCTTCTCCCCCGGAGTCAGTTCCCTTTGAAGAGTGGCCTCAGTCCTTTCTCCCCACTCCCCGCGCCCCGCCGGGCGCTGACCTTCCTGCTTCTCATTTCCAGCACGTGCCTCCCATGCGTGTCGCAGGATTCTCCCGAGCCCGCCAAGACCACCATCCACGGCGTCGTCCTCAATAGCGTCACCCGCGAGCCCATTGGGCATACCCTCGTTTTTTCTCCCGACAATCGGCTGGCCACATTCACCGACGATCAAGGCCGCTTTGAATTCGTCTTTTCGCAAAGCGAAGCCTTCCCCGGTGCCAACGCCGCCGAACAGCAGGCTCTAAGCACCGGTCGGCTTTCTGTCGGCCTCCTCTTCAGCACCTATCTCATGGCGCGCAAGCCCGGCTTTCTGGATCCTCGGAACCGCCCCTGGACCCCGCCTCCGAATCCCGCGAATCAGGAACTCACCCTCACCCTCGTGCCTGAAGCCTTGATCGTTGGACGCGTCGTCCTACCCAGTTCCCAGGCTGCCAGCCAGATTCGAGTGGAGTTGTACCGCCGGCGCGTGCAGGACGGCCGCCCGCAGTGGTCCCCCGCCGGCTCCCTCACCGCGCGTTCGAATGGTGAATTTCGTTTCGCAGAACTCGAGCCTGGAACCTACAAGGTGTTCACTCGCGAGCAAATGGACCGCGACCCGCTCACCTTCGATCCGCGCGGCCCCTTCTACGGCTATCCGCCTGCTTATTTTCCGAATGCCACCGATTTCGAGTCCGCTGCCACCATTCAGCTCGCACCCGGAATGACATTCCAGGCCGAACTCTCTCCCGCGCGCCAGCCCTACTACAACGTCAAAATTCCGGTCACCAACGCGTCCACCGAAACGGACCTGATGGTCAATGTCAATGTGCACGGCCGCAAAGGCCCGGGCTTTGAGCTCGCCTACAACCACGACGATCAGAAGATTGAGGGTTTCCTCCCCAATGGAACCTATGTCCTCGAGGCTACCAGCGTTGGACCGGCTTTCGCGCAAGGTTCCGCAACTCTCACCGTGAAAGGCGCCGACGCCGAAGGATCTCCGCTAACCCTCTCCCCCTTCGGCACAATTCGCATCCACGCTCAGGGGGATTTCAAGCCTGATCCCGAACCTGACGCAAACCAGGAAAAGATCACGCAAGTCGTCACCAACCAGCAGCAATGGCGCCGATCTACTCTGAACCTAAGCCTGGAAAGCGCAGACGAGTTCCCCCAGTCCAACAACTTCGCCCAGTTGCGCCCTCCAACCGGCCCGCGCGATGACTCCCTCATTTTTGACAACGTCGCGCCCGGTCGCTACTGGATACGCATCAACCCCGCGCGCGGCTTTGCTGCTTCCGTCACCGCCGGCGATCTCGACCTGCTGCGCAATCCGCTCACCGTCGCTCCCGGCGCCAACCTAACAGTCGATGTGACGTTGCGCGACGACGGAGCAGAAATCTCCGGCTCCATCGAAGACCTTCGTGGCGACTCTGCTGAAAGCGATCAGCGGGAGCCGTCCAACTTGACAAGTCTCGGCCGTGCCCTGAACGGCCGACCCACCGGCTACGTCTACTTCGTTCCACTCTCTGACAGTCCCGGGCAATTCCGGGAAGCCCCGGTTTCGTCGGATGGCAAGTTCACTGTGCAGCAACTGCCGCCTGGCGCGTATCGAGTCTTGGCTTTCGATCATCCACAACAGGATCTGGAATACCGCGACTCCGAAGCCATGCGCGCCTACGACAACAAAGGCCCGGTAGTCCGTCTGGCAGCCGGACAAAAAGAGACCCTCCGCCTGCCAATGATCGCGAGTAACGAATGAAAGGCCCGATCCCGTTGATGTGGAGATCCCGTTTGTTGAAGATGCGATCGGGTGAATTGGTGACGCACTGCGGCCGCAACCGGAAAAGAACAAGTGCGTTTCTGCACAGCGAAGTCTGCCAGAGAATCAGCTTGCCTTTTGTTTTGGAAGATCACGTTTTTCAAGGCTGCCCGGGACCTTGGCCTTGCTTGTTGTTTTGGAAGATCACGCGTTGCAAGACCTGCCCCCCGGACCCTGGCCTTGCTTGTTGCTTTAGAAGATCACGTCTCTCAAACTGCCCGGGACCTTGGCCTTGCTTGTTGTTTGAAGGGGCCCGGCTTCAGCCGGGCCGTAAAGCTCTGCGAATGATGGCGACTTTAGTCGCCGAGGTTCACAGCATGCAACTAAGCCACCTTTCACACCGCCCAGCCGCCGACATTCGGCACCAAAACACGAAATGACTTTTTCCTCGACCATCACGATCACACTTCGACTCACCCTAGCCGCCTGTCTTCTCCCCTGCGCTCACGCTCAACCCACGCCCTCCTACCGCGTCGCCGGAACCGTTATCAACGCGAAAGGAGGCGCCCACCTCCCGCAAGCCCGCGTCTTCCTCACCGACGTCAAGAACCCCAAGAATGCCCAGACCCAGCTAACCACCGACGATGGACACTTTGCCTTCCAGCTCCCTGCGGGAAAGTACGTTCTGCGGGGCGCGAAACGCGGATACATCAGTGCCGACTATAATCAGCACGAGCAGTTCTCCACCGCCATCGTCACAGGCGTCGCCGGCGTCGACACCCAAAACCTCATCCTGCAACTCGCGCCCACCGCCATTCTCTTCGGCAAACTTCTCGATGAAAATGGAGACCCCATCCGCAGAGGCACCGTCACCCTCTGGCGTGAAGACCACAGCACCGGACTCAGCCGCATCGTCCGCTATCGCAACGACGTCACCGACGATCAGGGCGCCTACGAATTCACACCACTCGATTCCGGCAGCTACTTTCTTTCCGCATCCGCTCGGCCCTGGTATGCGGTGCATCCCCCTTCCACCGCCCCTCCAGACGATTCCGAACCGCCCCCTATGCTGGTCGACCGTTCTCTAGACGTCGTCTATCCCACCACGTACTATGCGGGCGCCATCGAATCCGAAGATGCCACTCCCATCCTTATTCGCGGCGGTGACCGCCAGGAGCTGGAGCTGCGCCTCCTCCCTCTCCCGGCCGTGCATCTGATCTTGCACGCCCCTCAGAAGTCTTCCGGAGAAGCGGAAGGCAACGTTTTTCCCAATCCCATCCTTCACAAGCGCGTATTCGATGAAATCGAAGCTCGTCAGGATGTCGAAACGCAAACTACTGCGAGCGGTGAGTACGAGATCGTCACCGCGCCCGGCAAGTACAGTGTTCAAATCAACAGCCCGCAAGGCGTCCAGCTTTCCGAGGTGGAACTCTCTCAGGAACACCAGGAACTGGACACCTCTGCCGGCGAAACCCTGAGCAACATCGCCGTGTCGGTTCACATGCCCGAGGGCGCTGCCGCCCCTAGTCAACTGTTCCTCGGTCTGCTCGATCACCGCGGCAGAAGTGTCGCCTTCCAACGCGTCAATCCCGATGGAACCGCGCAGTTCGCCGAAGTCCCTCCGGGCACCTATGAATTCTCGGTGGGATCCACCAATCAGATCTTTTCCGTCGTGCGCGTGACTTCGCAGGGACGCGACACCTCCGGCCGCACCTTCAAGCTATCTCCCGCAACCAGTGTCTCCTTGGATATTTCCGTGGCCACCGGTAGCGCGCGCGTGGAAGGATTGGCGCAACAAGCAGGTAAACCCGTGGCCGGAGCGATGATCGTGCTGGTTCCAAAACATCCAGAGTCGAATCGTAACCTGTTCCGCCGAGACCAGAGCGACCTCGACGGCACATTCACTCTGCAAGCCGTGATCCCCGGCGCGTATACCGTAATCGCGATTGCCGACGGTTGGGATCTCGACTGGTCGCAGCCCGCCGTGATCGCCCACTACGCCACTCACGGCCAGCCCCTGACAATCCCCGTCCACCCCGACCATCCCCTCAAACTTCCAACCCCCATAGAAGTGCAACCCAAATAGCGGGAGTGCCCCGGCACCCGCAGTCGAGTCTCCAGTCCAGCTGCCCAACGCGGGGAACTCCACAAAACCGGGTGCCCCTCGATAAGAGCGAGGGTTCTGTCAAGGCGTAGTGATCCTGGGCGGCGAGTAAGCGCCGCCGGTTTTGCCAGAGAGGTTGAGGACCAAGACTCTGGAAATCTCACGCGGAATCACTTTACGGTGGAAGATCATTCCACCAACTATCGATTCGGCCGAAACCGCGACCATGATTCTTCTATGCGAACATCCCGTCGCGGCGGGATGCGAGAGCGCCCAATCAATTCAGCGGTCTAGCTTGTGCTGACCAGGGGCACCCGCGGGCTGCTCTCGATGCCAACGATCTCTGGATATGCGGTCTGTGTGCGCAGCATCCAGTAGAGTCGTACCGCTAACTTGCGTGCCGCTGCCACCTTCGCCACTCCCTTCGCCTTTCGATGACAACGATGTAGATATGGCTTGCGAAATCCTTCGTCGTAACGCACCGCCATCTGCGCCGCTTCCACCAGCAACACGCGCGCCAGCCGGTTGCCTTGTTTGGTGATCGCGCCCAGTTTCTGCCGCCCGCCCGAACTTTCCTCGCGCCGAATCAGCCCCAAGTAACTGGCCACCTGCTTGCCGCGCGCAAAGCGGCTAACGTCTCCGATCGTCAGCACGAACGCCAATGCTGTGTTCGCACCCACTCCCGGCTGCGTCATCAGCAATCGCGCTTGCGCATGTTGCTCCGCCGCATTCTGCACTGCCTTGCCCAGTCTCCCGATTTGCTGGTCCAACATGGCCAGCAAACCGAGTAAGTCTTCCCGCCGGCATGCAGCCCACGGCTTCAACGGCGACTCGCCCAGCAACTGCATCCCCTTCTGGCCCCACAGCTTGTGCTTCCGCTGCATTCCCCCTTATTCAGAAAAAAGTGTTGCAGTTCGTTTTTCACCCCGCTGCGAATCTCCACCAGCTTGTGTCGGTGCAGCACCAGCTGGCGTAAATCGCGCTGCCCCCGTCCGGCATCCACAAGCGGGGAAAGCGGCCCTCCACCACCAGTTTCAAGATGTGGGCCGCATCCCGCTTGTCCGTCTTC
>UEXW01000032.1_pt1 | contig 13481 bp, 14 predicted proteins | sample 4301151 | NCBI WGS metagenome assembly UEXW01 (sample SAMEA4773176, study PRJEB27434) | metagenome | biome: 2259; feature: agricultural soil; material: soil | place: USA | collected 2014-09 | depth 0.25 m | reverse complement strand
GGTTAGGCGCCGCAGCGGGACTGCTAACCGATCACGATCTACGTTTGGAAAAAGGCACAGTGCTCGAGGTGCGCCTGGATCATCCGCTGCAAATTCCCTGGCGCTAGGAATGGCGCGACAAACTCGCGGCGTAAAGCATCCTTCGTTCGAGTCTAACCTGCGCCTTGCGCAGTGTTGCTCATCACTAGGTGAGAATTGGTCCACTCATGCACAGAGCGAGTGCCGCTCCAGGCAAATCGAACTCCCCTCTGGATAAGACCGAACCCGCCTCATTGATTTGATCTGATTTGAAGGGGCGCGCCTTCAGGCGCGCCGTAAGCTTCGCAGAGAATCACTCCTGTGACCTATTCATAGACCCGCGCACCCGTTCTTCCTTCCGCCCTGTTCTTCGACGACCTCCTCCCCGCGAGTCCTGCAGCACCCTTAACACGATCCGCAAGTCTCTTCGGAACTCGCGTTCTGATTTCTGAGAGATCCATATACACTCTCAACGAAATACTGAACGTGGAGGAAATTCATGAAATCAATATTCCTGGGATTCGCCCTACTGACCGCGTCCCTCGCGTTCGCGCAGGCACCCACCATCAGCGCGCAGCCGAACACGGTCTATGCCGGCGCCGATGGCAAGTTCGAAGCCCCACCCGATACCGCCGTGGTTCAGTTCAACATCGCGGCGCAAGCCGACACTGCCAAGGCGGCCTACGACCAGGCCTCCCAACAAGCGGAGCAAACCCGTGAAATCATGCGCTCCAACGGCATCGATCCCAAAAGCGCCCAAATTGGGTCCTACGCCATTGAGCCCATGTATGACTGGAAAACTGCCAAGCGCAAATTGGTCGGCTATCGTGTAACGACGAATGTGACTTTGAAGTTGAAGGATTTTGTGAAGATCGGTCCCATCACGCAGCAACTGGCCGACTCAGCGGTGAGCGAGAGTCAATCGATCAGCTACACGCTGGAGAACATGGAAGATGCCAAGAGCAAGGCCGTCGAAGACGCCTTCCGCCACGCTCGCGCCTCAGCCGATGCGGTGGCGAAAGCAGCAGGCCGCAGCGTTGGCGAGCTGTCCTATGCTTCCGTAGACACGTTTGAGAATGTACGTCCGGTTCCGATAATGGCACGTTCGATGGCGATGAAGGCGGAGGCGGCTCCGGCGCCCACTGAAGAATTCACTCCGCAGACGGTCAACGTGACTGCCCACGTAAACGCGCTTTTCACGCTGAGGTAGTGCTGGCGTCTCGCCCGCTTTCCTGAGGACCTCCGCCCTCAGCAAAATAGAAAAAACCAGCCTGCTACTCGCCCATGCGTCGAGACAGCCGGCTGGCATCCAGAGCCACATCGCGCTGGATCACCATCTCCACCGACGTCCCCGGCTCCAGTCGCACGTCGGCGCCCCGCGATAGCATTCCGATCGCCGCCCCCACTCCCGCGCCGATGCCGCCACCGATTCCCGCGCCTTTCCAACCGTCCACCAAGCCGCCGATGCTCGCGCCTGCTCCGGCCGTTTTTGCGGCTGTCTCTACTTTCTTGCCGGTGTCGCTGTCCTGCCGAACCGTGCCTTCCGACCCCTGCGTGGTGGCATGCTCCGCTCCCGGAACATTCTCTACCGCGCCCGGCAGCATTACGGTATAGCCGCTTGGGTAAATCAGAGACGTAAAATGGATCAGCAATTCCGCCCGACCCTTGATATGACCGCCCCGCTGAATGTGGCTGATCCTGCCCTGAACGTAAGTACCGCTGGGAATCAGAATCCGGTCCTCGATGACCACAGGAAACGTCGTCATGGCATAGACCGCGTCGCCTTCCTTGGCAGTCTTAGTTGAGATCGCCTGCTTCAACGAGAGCGGAACCTTGGTGCCAGCCGGAATCACCAGGCTGGTCGCTTTCACGTCTCTTGTCTGCGGCTCGGCCGGATTGTCTTGCTGTGACGATGCCGCCGACTGCCCGAAACAAACCGATGACATCAAAAGCCCCAACGCAATCCAACGCATAAACATCATCTCCTCAGCAATCCTGCTCGCGACCGCTCTGGATCTTTCCGTGTCTCGATCCTTCCTGGTTAGGACCCGTCCTCAACAGCATCTAGGATGCACGCTGCCGCAGCCGAGTTGACTGCGTAAGTCCGTATCAGGTCATCGCTTGACCGCTTGCGAAAAACTCTGAAAGTCTCCATTGTTTTGAAGGGGCCCCGTTTTGAAGGGGCCGGCTTTTAGCCGGGCCGTATAACCCTTGGCCCTCGTGGCGACTTCGGTCGCTAAGGTTCGCTGCCGGCAATCAACCTACTAGCCCAACTCTACACACCCCGCCGCACAATATTCTCTCGCACATTTCCCATGAACTGCGACTGCAACTTCTGTGCGCACAACTCCCCACAAACGTGCAGCGTGCCTTCCTTCTGCGCAATCTCCTCATCCCACGGACACAGATACAGCACCGGAATGCTCAAATCTGCGAACGACGTCCACATGAGCCACCAGCGATCGCTGCTTCGTTTCAATGTCCCGCAATTCGGCCCGGCACAGCGATAGAGAGGGTTCAGCGCCGGCTGCTTCGGGGTACCCAGGTTCATCAAAAGGTTCTCCTGACTCGGCCGGCACCATTCTAGCGAAACAAGTGCGCCGGAAGAACCATCATCTAGCCCTTCACTTGTAGAGGAGATATTTCTGTCGCGTCTGCTGAAACTTCTCCAGATCGGCTCGCCAGTCCTCCGCGATCCGGCGCGGATCCTGCCCCGCCAGCAACGCGTCGAAGGCCGCCTGGTTGATCAGCAACTCGGGCATGCGCTCGATCTTGTAGTCCTTCGGATAAAGCTTGTGCAACGCCGACGCGAGTTCCAAGCCCAACTCCGGAGCATCCAGCGTGTTGCGATCGAGCAGGACGATATTCACGCCCGGGCACGCCTGACCAGAGTAGGGGAAGGCGGTCGGAGTGAAACTCACGGGAACAAACCGCACTGCAGGAATCCCCCGCGCATTCAGAAATTCCGCGAGTTCCCGGCCCTTGATCCAGGGCGCTCCGATCCTCTCAAACGGCGTATCCGTTCCGCGTCCGACCGACACGTTCGTTCCCTCGATCAACGCCACACCCGTGTAGAGCGTGGCCTCGTGAAGGCTGCGCAAGTTCGGCGAAGGATTAATCCAGCTCAGGCCGGTGGAATCGTACCAGTCCCCGCGCAGCCAGCCATCCATGGGTACAACCTTCAACTTGGCATTGATCCCGCGCTCGCTATTGAACATCTGCGCGAGCTCGCCCATGGTCATGCCATGGCGCGGCGGCACGGGAAAATAATTCACGAAGCTCTCATGTCCCGCATCTGAAACCGGTCCTTGCACAAACGAACCCGTCACAGGATTAGGCCGGTCGAGCACGACCATTTCGATGCCGGCCTTGGCCGCCCCCTCCAGAAAATAGCCCAGCGTTGTCTCGTAGGTATAGAAGCGGGCGCCGGCATCCTGAATGTCGAACACCACGGCGTCCAGATTCTTCAAAACGTCGGCCGGCGGTCGGCGCGCGGCATCGCTGGCTCCATACACGCTATAGACGGGCACTCCGGTAGCTGCGTCTTTCGAATTGCTGATATCAGTCGTGTCCAAAGTCCCGGTCACTCCGTGCTCGGGACTGAAAATCGCTTCCAGTGACAGGCCCGGCGCTGCCGCCAGCACGTCGATCGTCCGCCGCCCTTCAGAGTCCACTCCCGTCTGATTCGTAACTACGCCGATTTTGCGCTTGCCGTCTCCGCTGTGGATGGGCTCGAAGTTCTTCTCTTCGAGCACGTCGATCCCGACCTTCACCTTGCCATTGCGGGTGGCAACTTTGCGGCCCGCGCTTTGTGCCTCGTTGTAGCCGGTGATGCTCTCCCAACGAAGCTTCTCCCGCTCCTCCAAAGTCAGAGGCAAAGCGGCAGCCACGGCGGTGGCGATCTTGGTGCGCAAGCCCACCGCGTTGCCCTGTCCGCGAGGATGCACCGAATTCGTGAGCAGGATGATGTAAGTTCGCGTCGTGGGATCAATCCAGATCGAACTCCCCGTAAACCCGGTGTGCCCGAAGGACCCGACTGGCAGCAGGTCGCCGCGATTGCTCGAAAACGGCGAGTCGATGTCCCATCCAAAACCTCGAACTGCCGTGGCATTCGGAGGTTGCTCCGGCGAGGTCATCTTCTCCACCGTCAGCGGAGACAGAATTTCCTTCCCGCCATCGAGCAAGGCCTGCGCAAACTTGGCCAGATCATCGGCTGTTGAGAACAAGCCGGCGTGCCCGGCCACTCCGCCCATGCGCAGCGCGGTGGGATCGTGCACTTCGCCGCGCAGCATGTGATTGTGATCGTCAAACTGGGTCGGCGCAATTCGAGCCCGCCACGAGCGCGGCGGTACATAGCGAGTATGCGCCATCTTCAGCGGAGAAAAAACATGCGCCGTGGTGTACAGATCCAGTGACTCGTTGGAGACATGCTCGACCAGCGCACCCAGCGTGATGAAGTTGATGTCGCTATAAACGAATCCCGAACCCGGCGGCGTCTCCGGCTTCTCTGCAAATGCCATCTTGTACGCTGTTTCTTTTCCCTGCCAGGGCGTCGTGAGTTCAAGATCGGGGGCCAAGCCCGAGTAGTGCGTGAGCAGTTGCCGCACCGTGATGTCTTCTTTCCCATTCTGCGCAAACTCCGGCAGGTACTTGGCGACCGTATCATTCAGCCGAATCTCGCCGCGCTCCACCAGTTGCATCACCGCAGTCGTGGTGGCCACCACCTTGGTCAGCGAAGCGAGATCGAAAATGGTGTCGACCGTCATCGTCTCGCGCCGCGGCTCCAAAGCGCGCCGGCCAAACGCCTTCCGGTACGCCACCTGCCCGTTATGCCCGATCAGTACGACCGCCCCCGGGATCTGCCCATCCAGAATCGCCCGCTCCACGATTGAGTCGACTACGGCAAGCCGACTCACCGGAGACACGGGCTTGGCAGCCAATTCTGAAGCGCAAATGGTCGGAACGGCGCTGAAGACTGCGCAGAGCAGGCCCAACGCAATCTTGTGCAGGCACCAGTTCATGGCGATCGGGTGGATGTCTCTGACTCTACACAACCCTACGCGCATTCCTCAATCCACAACGGTTACGGAGGTGCCATATCTGCTACATGCCTTTCTTTACCCTCCCCGCCGACTTTGCTATAACCCGAACAGGACGATTCCACCAAGGCGACCTCTTCTGACTCGTGCCGTGAGCCATCCCGCCACTCTTCCGATCGCAGCTTACGACGATCAGGATGAGCTCTTCGCTGGTGCCTATGCAGTGCTTCGCGAGGCGATCGCGGCGAGAGCGTTTCCGGCCGCCTCCGTCGCGGTTACGCACGAAGGCAAGTTGATCGCTCTGCGCGCCTTCGGCCGCTTCACGTTCGATCCCGCTGCTCCCGGAGTGTCGGTCCAAACGATCTTCGATCTGGCCTCCGTCTCTAAAGTGGTTGCAACCACGGCGATGGCCATGGTTCTCTACGAGCGTGGCTTGCTTGACCTTGAAATGCCCGTGATCTCCGTGGTCGGCGAATTTGCAGGCGAAGATCCGCGGCGCGACGAAATCACATTGCGAATGCTCCTGGCCCATTCCTCCGGCCTGCCCGCGTACGAAAAGCTTTTCCTGCGCGTGAAGACTCGTCCGGAACTGCTCGAGGCCGCGTTCACCACTCCGCTGGTTCACGAACCCGGCTCCCATGCGGAGTACAGCGATATCGGCTTTATCATTCTTGGAGTCGCCCTGGAACGCCTGGCTGACGAATCTCTCCATCACTTCTGCCAGCGGGAAGTCTTAGGCCCTCTGGGTATGACGCACACCACTTTCAATCCCGCGCGTCAACTGCACAACTCCATCGCGCCGACTGTCGATGACCAGACCTTTCGTCATCGCCTGGTACAGGGTGAAGTACAGGATGAGAACGCCAGTGTACTGGGCGGCGTTGCCGGACACGCGGGCCTGTTCGCCACCGCGCAAGACGTCGCCGCCTTCGCTCACGCCATGCTGCAAGGCGGACAACCCATTCTGCGTCCTGAAACTCTGGCCGTGTTCACCAGGCGTGAGTCGTCTCCGGAGGGAACTTCCCGCGCGCTCGGATGGGATACGCCATCCAGGCCTTCCCAGTCCGGCCAATACCTGCCAACGAGTTCCTTCGGACATCTCGGCTACACCGGCACCTCCCTGTGGATCGACCCCGAGCGCAAGTTGTCCATTACCCTGTTGACCAACCGGACCTGGCCCGACTGCAGCAACAAAGCGATCCAAGAAGTTCGTCCCCGTTTCCACGACGCCGTAGTCGAAGCACTGTATCCTGGGGACGCTCGCTGATGAATTCAGGTCCACGCCGCACGAACGATTCCGCATGAAACGCAAACCGCAGCAACTTGAGGAACTCACCACCGAACAGCCGAATGCGGCATCGATCGATCTCGACCTGAAAGCAGGCGTCGAGATTGCCCGCATCATCAATGCAGAAGATGCCAAAGTACCCGCCGCGATCGCGCGAGCCCTCCCTCAAGTCGGGCGCGCCATCGACTTGATCGCGGCACAACTTCGCAAAAGAGGACGCCTCATCTACGTCGGCACCGGCACCAGCGGCCGCGTCGGTGCGCTCGATGCCTCCGAATGCGCCCCCACCTTCGGCATCGATCCCAGCAGAGTCCAGTACATGATTGCCGGCGGGACCAAAGCCCTGGCGGTCGCGGTCGAAGCCAGTGAAGACTCCCGCGATCTGGGGCGCACTGACATGGCGAAGCGAAAGCCCGGCAAGAACGACGTGGTCGTAGGCGTTGCTGCCAGCGGGCGGACACCCTACACCATAGCCGCCATCGAGTACGCGCGCAGTCGCGGCGCCCAGACCATCGCCGTCACTTGCAACCACGACTCGCAACTGGAACGGGCAGCGCACTTCGGCATCGTCACTGAAGTTGGTCCCGAAGTTCTGGCAGGCTCCAGCCGAATGAAAGCTGGCAGCGCACAAAAGATGATCCTGAACATGCTCTCCACCGGCGCTATGGCCCGACTCGGCTACATCTATGGCAACCTGATGGTGAATCTTCATCTGAAGAACGAGAAGCTGGCGCAGCGGGGCATCAGCATCGTACAGTGGGTCGCAGGACTGGACCGAGAGGCCGCGCATCGCGCACTGAAATCCGCTGGGAATGACGTTCCGATCGCGCTGGTAATGTTGAAGACGGGAGTGACACGCGCGCAAGCCACGAAGGCTTTGAAGACCACCTCCGGACACGTCCGAAAAGCAATGGCGCTAGCGAATAAGGAAAATCGCGCATAACGTTTTCCGTTGATTGGCTTGCAGGGTCGGAACATAATTCTTAGGTGGAGCGTCAACCGATACGCCGGGTATGGTTTTGGTTCTGGGTTCTCGTTGCCGCCGTGGCAGTATGGTTCTGGCCTCACCGAATACGCTTAATCGACAGCAGTGCTGCGCCTCCAGCTCCTTCCTCAGCCCCTTCGCCGACAAAGTGAAAACCCAGCGTTAGCACCCAGAACTCGGCCAATGAGTGCGATGGGTTTGATTTCGACTGTGAAAAAGACAGGACAAGCCCGGATAGAATAAATCTGGTCGTCGCGGGCATGTACGAAATAGGACCTTCAGCCTAGCGTGCCGCAAGGCGACGCGGGAGGTGCCCCATGAGAAGTCTGTTGGCCCTGCTGCTGTTTGCGCCATCAATCCTGTCAGCTCAGAGCCGCTTCAACGGAACCTGGGAGATGAAGATGGACACTTTGCACTTCTCCGGTCCGCCCGAAGAGTATGTGCTGAAGGATGGCATGTTCCACTGCTTGAGCTGCGATCCTAAGGTTGACGTAAGAATGGATGGAACCGAACAGAAAGTACCAGGACACCCAAACTTCGACACGATCTCGGTTCGAGTCGTGGACTCCAGTTCGGTCGACTTTGCCTATAAGAAAGACGGCAAACCTACCTTTGCCTGCCGCGAAACGGTATCGACAGACGGGCAGACGATGACGGAGGAGTTCACTAACACGATGGAAGCAGAAACGGTCACGGGAAAGGCAGGGTTCAGAAGAGTAAGCAAGGACCCGATTGGTTCGCACGCACTCTCGGGCGAATGGCGCATGGACGCGGTCAGAAACGCCACGCGCGCCGGTACCTTGACCACCTGTCAAACCACGCCAGGCGGAATGAAATTCTCCGACGGTAGCCAAAGCTACGATGCGAAATTCGATGACGCAGAAGGTCCTGTCTCGCTGAAGGTCATCGATGACTACACGATTGAGGAAACCCGCAAGGAGGATGGGAAAGTCGTCGGCGTCAGGCGTATGACCGTCTCCAAGGACGGCAAGTCAATGAACGTTGAAGCCGCCGACAAGAAAAGAGGCTCGACGATGACCTATACAGCGGAGAAGCAGCCTTAAGATCGATTTTCACTACAAGCCTGCCAAGGTCCCCAGGCGCCGCCGTTTCTGGCGCTTTTCTTACAGACTTCCCGCTGTCGGCATGATGGTCAGTTCCTCTACCGTGCTGTTTGCCGGCAGCAAAAGAGCATCAAGCACCACCTGTGCCACCGTTTCTGCCGACATCATCTTCTTTCGCGGTGCATTCGGCCAGGGTGCATCCCATACGTCTGTGTCGGTCGCTCCCGGCAGAAGGGCAATCACCCGGATTCCCCGCGGCCGCAGCTCTTCGCGCAGCGTGCCCGTCAGACCGAGCGCCCCGTGCTTCGAAGCGTTATAAGCGGCCCAGCCCGGAAACACCTGTTTCGCCGCAACCGACAGATTGTTCACCAGCGTCCCACCCCGTCGCATGAGCGGCAGAATCGCCTGCGTCACCAGAAACATTCCCGTCAGGTTGGTCTCAATCACGTTCTTCCAATCTTCGTAAGAAAGCCTCTCCACTGGAAGGGACGCATGCGCAATGCCCGCATTGTTGACCAACACGTCCACGCGTCCAAACTGCCTCTTCACACTGGCCGTGAGCCCTTCGACCGACTCGGGCGAGCGCACATCGCACACCTTGACCATCACTCGCACACCCGAGCGAGCCAGTTCCCGTCCAATTTTTTCAAGAGAAGCCAACTGGCGGCCCGTGATCACCAGATTGCAGCCCTGCTGCGCCAAGACACGAGCAACAGCCAAACCGATGCCGCGACTACCGCCCGTAACAACGGCCACCTGCCCAAGCAACCGTGGCCGGCTGCCTCGCCCCTTCGCCTTCGCGCGCGCCAATCCCTAAACTCCGTTCGCCCGGTTGCGGATCAACGACAGAAATTCCGCGCGCGTTTCTTCTTCCTGCCGGAAGCAGCCCAGCATGGAGGAAGTGACCGCAGCCGAATGCTGCTTCTCCACACCGCGCATCATCATGCAAAGATGCCGTGCCTCAATCACCACCCCCACGCCCTGCGGCTCGATCACCTTCTGAATCGTCTCCGCTATCTGGGTCGTCAGCCGTTCCTGGATCTGCAGCCTCCGCGAAAAGAGTTCAATCAGCCGAGGAATCTTGCTCAGCCCGATTACCTTCCCGTTCGGGATATACGCGACGTGTACCTTCCCGAAGAACGGCAGCATATGGTGCTCGCACAAGCTGAACATCTCAATATCTTTCACGATCACCATCTCATCGTAGGTGACGGTAAAGAGCGCCCCTTTGAGTAGCGTCTCAGGATTTTCGCGATATCCCTTGGTCAGAAACTCAAACGCCTTATGCACGCGCTCCGGGGTGCGTACCAATCCTTCGCGCGTCGGATCCTCATTGAGCCGGACCAGCATTTCGCGCACCAGTTCTTCAAAACTGGCGCTGGTCAAAGTCGAGGTTTCTGCAGTTTGCTTCATCATTAATTGCCCGCTTTTCTCTGCGACTCGGTGAGGCGTAAAGTTCGCGCCACAAGATCAAATGTCCGTATGCTTTCTTCGTATGCTTTGTTCGTATGTTTTGTTCGCATGTTTTGAAGGGGCGCGCCTTCAGGCGCGCCGTAAAGCCTGTCAAAACTGGGGCTTTAGCCCCTGAGGCCCACGGTCTCAAACATCGCGAGCCGCTGATCTTGTGAACCATCTCCGCCTCACTCGCGAATCTCATTCCCTCCCGCATACGCGAACGAATTCATCATGGTCTCTTCCATCCGGACCTTCTCCAGATGAGCCAACCGAAACCCGCGCCGCAAAATATCGTAGATGGCCACACACAGATTTTCTGTGGTCGGCACTTCATCCGCAAACTCCGGCAACGTATTCAAGTTCTGATGTCCAAAGCGCTCCAGAATCTCGCGCCCTACGAACCCATCCAGATCCACCAGGTTGCACACCATCCCCGTCTGCGGATCGACCGGGCCGCTCACCGTCACCTCCAGTTGATAGTTATGCCCGTGCCCATGCGGGTTGTTACACTTGCCATAAGTCGCGCGATTCCACTGCTCCGGCATGTCGTTGCTGTGCAATCGGTGCGAGGCCGAAAACAAATACCGCCGCGTGAGATGCGCCTTCATGCCTCTCCGTAGAAATCGACAAACAAATCGGGCGTCTCGTACACTCTTACCCGGTGCAACTGGGCCGCCTTCAACTTGGGCGACAGCCGCTGCCAGATCGCGATCGCCAGGTTTTCGGTTGTGGGGATCTGCGTGAAGAACTCCGGCACTTCTTTGTTCAGGAAGCGATGATCCATCGCATCGAGCACCTCGCGGTTCATGACCTCCTTGAGCTGCTTCAAGTCGACCACGAACCCCGACTTCGGATCCACCTCCCCCTTCACCGTGACTTCCAGCGTGTAATTATGCCCGTGCCCGTTGGGGTTGTTGCACTTGCCGAAAATCGCGCGATTCTCCTCCGGCGTGAAGTCCGGATTGTGATAGTAGTGCGACGCCGCGAATTCAGCTTTACGAGTCAAATAGACCATGATTCTCCGTCACGAAGTCGGCAACACGCGGGCCACATTGCCCGCATATGTCCGGCCCTTCCACAAAACCCGTCCCTGTTTATAGAAGATTCTCGAGCGCAGCAGGAGATACGCAAAAACCGGCAGACCTACCAAGGCGAGCAGGTTCGCATCCCATGGAAAGCGGGCTGCACGAATGCGCCGAAAAAACAAAGCCGACACCAGGACCGTCGCTGCCGCGGTGACGAGCGCGAATCCGCCCCTATCGTTCCGCCAGCTCAGGAAGGCCAAGCCCGCCCCGGAAGCGATGATCACGAACTCCGCCAGCCGACGAAACGCCAGCCATCCCGGAGACGAGAAAAGCAACGCCAGGTTCTTCGTCCAGCCCTCGATCAACTGCGACAGCGTGCGGTACATTCGCGTCCGCACCACGTCCCCGCCGTACCGGAAGAAAATCCGGTGCCCCGACGCCTTGAGCGCGCGCGCGAGCGCTACATCTTCGAGCAAGCTCGTCGCCACTCCCGCATGCCCGCCGACCGCGTCGTAAGCTTTGCGAGAAACCAGCAGGTATTGCCCATTCGCGGCCGCCGCCGGCGATTGGGGATTGCTCACCTCCGAGGGCCGGTAAGTCGCCGCCAGCTCCGCAAAAATCACCGGCATGATGGCCTTCTCCCAAAAGCCATGCACCTCCTGCTCAGGAGAGTAAGAGAGCATATCCGCGCCGCGCTCCCGCGCCTCCGCCAACGCCCTCGCCAGCGACCCCTGACGGTGCACCGTATCCGCATCCGTAAACAGAAGCCATTCCCCGCGAGCCCGCTTGGTCCCCGCGTTCACAGCGTTGTTCTTCCCGCTCCATCCCGGAGGTAGAGGCCCCGGTTCAATCACCTGCACGCCCGCAAACGACTGCGCTATCGCCCGCGTCTGGTCGGAAGACCCGTCATCCACTACGATGATTCCAAACGCCACCCCATCCTGCGCGACCAGTGACTCCAGGCAAGCCCCTAGGCAGGCCTCCTCGTTCCGGGCCGGCACGATGACCGACACGGTGGGCCGCTCCGATCCTGATACTGGCGTTCCCATAGGGTGAATCTATTATTATAGCCACGTGCGACGCATCTTCTTCCCAATCGCCCTGGTCACCTTGCTGCTTCTGTCCGGCTGTTATTCGCGGGGCAGTCGCCCGCCACGCATCGGCACCGATGCCCCCGACTTCACAGTGAAAGACAACGAGCGGACCGTCAAACTCAGCGACTATCGCGGTCAGGTGGTCGTGCTGAATTTCTGGGCAAGCTGGTGTCCGCCGTGCATTCAGGAGACTCCGTCTCTGGTACAGATGCAAGCGCGCTTGAAAGACAAAGGAGTAGTTGTTCTAGCGGTTAGCGAAGATGCCGACGAAGCCGCCTATCACCGCTTCCTGCAGCGCTTCAACAGCAACCTCGTCGCCGTGCGCGATCCTTCCGCCAAGACGAAAGGGCTCTATGGCACCGTCCTGATTCCAGAAACCTTTATCATCGATCGCAAGGGCGTCGTCCGCCGCAAGTTTATTAGCGCTGTCGATTGGAGTTCGCCCGAGATTACTGACTTCCTTACCAAGCTGTAGCGTGGAGTGGGCACTCGCGGGACATGCTAAGTGTGGAGGGGGCACTCTTGTCCGCTAGAAGTTTGGGTTGCACCACAGTCCCCACGAGATAAGTCGATGCCTCCCCTTGCTGATTCCCTGCTCAAACCCACTCTCGTTACAAGAGGAGCCATCCTGCTAGCTCTGGCTGTCACATTCCACGGCACTCAATCAGGGAAAGATCCGGCCATGAATCCAAAAGTCACCGAGGAATCCGGTTTCTCAGTAATAGGAGTCGAAGCCCGCACCAGCAACGCCAAGGAGATGACACCCGAAAGCGTCATCGGCAAACAATGGACCCGATTCATGAAGGAGAACCTTGCGGCGCAGGTCCCGAATAAAGTCGATTCCACACTACTCGCTGTCTACACCGACTATGCCAGCGACAAAGACGGCGAATACACGTTCATCCTGGGCGCCCGTGTAACATCCGCAACCCAAGTTCCCAAGGGAATGGTTGCCAGGAAGGTACAACCCGGCCGCTATGCGATTTTCACTTCAGAGAAAGGCCCCGTCGCGAAAGTAGTATCCGAAACTTGGCAGAGGATCTGGTCCGTGCCCAAGGCATCCCCTGGCGGCGATCGTGCCTACAAAACTGACTACGAAGTCTACGACCAGCGCGCGTCCAATCCGGAGGACGCGCAAGTGGACGTCCACGTCGGAATCAAATAAATAACCGATACCAAGGTTGCTCGCGACCGTTTCAGTCGGAATACCCCGCACCCATCGCGCGCGAGAAATATTCTTCGCTCAACTGACTGCCGGGATTTCGGAAACAGCGGTGTAGATCGCTAGGCCCAGGCTGCGGCCCACTCGCACCATTTCGTCAGCGCCCGCCGAGGAGCCACCCACCCGAAGCACTGCATCGCACTTCTCCAGAAGCCGGACGGCGATGGGGTGGAAGACCTCATTGAAGACTTCATCGCCAACTTTCTTGGATCCAGTGTGCTGCAGAAGTACACGGATATGGAGGTCGCATGACCTAATTAATTCGTGGACGAGCTGTGCAATCGATGAGGG
>UEXW01000203.1_pt1 | contig 13518 bp, 16 predicted proteins | sample 4301151 | NCBI WGS metagenome assembly UEXW01 (sample SAMEA4773176, study PRJEB27434) | metagenome | biome: 2259; feature: agricultural soil; material: soil | place: USA | collected 2014-09 | depth 0.25 m | reverse complement strand
AACAGATAGTCGGTTTGCTGGTCCTTGGTGAGTAGTCGGCAACCCTTCCCTAATCGGTAAGGTAAGGTTTGCCCGTCATTCGACCACCAGCATTCGAGAGTCAGAGTGTACAAGTCCTTCAGTGAATCGACGGCTCGAGACCTGAGGACACCTTCGCGACCAAGCAATGACCCTTCGGTTGAAGAAACGACGACCCTTGCGGAACCAAAAGCATTAATTCGTTTCGTGTTGTATGTGTCATGAGCGGATCTGCGTCCATGCCCTACGCCTGCAGGCGAAGACGCCGCAACAAGTCCTGAAGACGCGGATCCGAGCGATAGTGATCAAAAACCGGGTCTACTGCGAGATACGACATCCACACTGCACGATCGTTATAAGCAATCTGGAGCCAGCTGAAGGTCTGCTCTCTGTCGTTCAGAGCAGCATGGACCTGCGCTAAACCATAGGGTGATACGTAGCGTTCACTCGAAATCTTTCGAAGCTGAGCGACAATTCGAAGAGCCTCCGCCCTCCTCCCGGCTGCAGCGTTAGCGACTGCTACCTGAGCTAGGTAGAGTGGGCTGTCTCCGGAGAGCCTAGCCGCGGTCTGTAGCTCACTTAGGGCCACACCATAGCGACCTGTTTGCGCGTAAGCCTCGCCAAGCACCAAGTGCGCAGCCGCGAAATTTGGGTCTAACTCAACCGCGTTCCGGCCTTGTTGAATGGCAGCATCATAGTTGTGCGCGAGATAGTATCGGAGTGCCGCCCAAGTGTTGATCATGAGGTTGAGCGGATCGAGCTTCAATGCCTGTCTCGCTTCCAGAAAGGCCTCGTCGTGCCGCCCCGTTACGGACAGATAGTCTCCGTACCAATGGTGAGCATTTGCATATTGAGGGTCCAACTGCAAAGCGCGCTTGAATTCAGCCTCCGCCGCAGACCAATCCCATCTGTGGTGAAGAACCAGAGCTAGGGAGGCATGAGCTTCCGCAGACTGCGGGTCAATTTCAATGGCTTTGCGAGCCGCAGCCTCGGCAGTGGGAAGAGTCTGCGCCGGAGACGTAAAACCGTGCCACGTTAATCCGCTGTTGCAGTCGGCCAATCCTGAGTGGGCGGCGCCATAGTCTGGGTCCCAGTCTATGGCCTGTTGGAAGTAAACTGATGCCTTCTGCATGGCATCGGCGGTCCGCTTGTTCCAGTAGTAACGGCCTTTGAGATAGGCCTCATACGCCTCAGGGTCCACGGTGCGCGGACTTGCCAGCCGCATCTGCTGTTCGGACGTCAAAGTGATGCGGATTTGTTCAGCGATCGTTCGTGCAACTGAGTCCTGCAAGGCCAGTATGTCCTTCAGTTCGCGATCGTAGCTCTCGGCCCAGAGATCGGTTTGGTCACGGACCTGAATCAGTTGAACGGTGATGCGCACTCGGTCCGATGCGCGCCTCACGCTACCCTGCAATAGGTAGTCGGCGCCCAGTTCTCTGCCGATTTGATTTACAGCCAGACTGCTGCCTTTGTACTTTGCGACTGACCCGCGAGCAATTACATTGAGCCGTTTTGGATTCAGCTTTCCCAGCTGGGCGATCATCTCTTCGGTCAACCCGTCGCTGAAGAACTCCTGGTCTGGATCACGACTGAGGTTGTCAAAAGGCAGGACCGCTAAAACTAAGTTCGCGGAAGTTGGCTCGTCCCGCGTCGTTGATCGATGCCACACCCAGTAGCCCAATACTGCGACAAGACAGACGGCAGCCAGGCCAATCAAAACCTTATTCCGGAGTATGGGGAAACGGAATCGCGAGCGTGGCTCTGAAGGACGCTCATCCACTACGCTCACAGGAGCAACAAAGCGATAACCGTGCTTTGCGACAGTCTCGACGAATCTCGGATTGTCTGCTGAATCTCCCAGGGCATCGCGCACCTTTTTGATCGCATTGTTCAAGCCCTGATCAAAGGTGACATAAACATCGGACGGCCAGATCCTTTGCTGCAACTCGTCCCTGGTGACCACCTGACCGGCGTGTTCAACCAGCATGGCCAGCACTCGAAACGGCTGGTCCTGGAGTTTGACCTTCACGCCTGCCTTATGCAGCTCGCGGGCTTTCAAATCCAGCTGAAATATGCCGAATCGAACCACCGGGGTAGTAGGAGAAGGAACTGGCATAACGGACCAGCGATAGGCAACTCAGGTTACCGCAGGAAAGACGCTCGTCCAAGCTCTCATGGAAGCAGGTTATTCCCCGTGACCATCCCGTTTAAAGATAAGGGCGTTAGCAGATTATGAGGAACTGACAAGCAGAGTATTTGGGGAGGATGGAACTTCCAACTGCGATGCGTCAAATTGCAGTCCTCCCGGCGACCAGTTGCCGTGAGGGAAAGGAACCTCCATGAAGAAGATTCTCGGATACGGGCTGGGGCTCGCTGTCCTCGCGAGTGTTTTCGTCACAAAAGCAAATGCGGAAGATCCCATCGCGCCCTGGAACCAGATCGCCGAAGAGGCCGTGAAAGCCGCAGGGCATCCACCGGCGAGTGCGTACAGCATGGACGTGCCGCTCGCGTATTACAACCTCTCTTTCACGCTCTCGAAGCGCACGGGCGGCATCACGCCACCCGTGCAGGGTCGAATCTTTGCCTACATGGGCCTGGCCCTCTACGAGTCGGTCGTCGGCGGTATGCCGCACAACCGATCGATCGCGAGTTCGTTGCACGGCATCGGGCCACTCCCCGAGAACCATGGCACCAAGTACTGGCCTCTCGTCGCGAGCGCAGCGATGGCCGAGGTGATGCGTGGGCTGTGGGGTGACGCGACAAACGTCGCCGCACAGAACGTCGCGGACATCGACTCGCTCGAACAGCAGATCGCCGACAGCTTCAACCTCCAGGGTTCGCTCGCGCGCCGCTCGATCGATTATGGCCACGCGGTCGGCGCCGCGGTCTACCAGACCTCGCGCGATGACGGCGAAGACAGGAGCTACCTCACCAACTTTCCAGTCGACTACGTGCCGCCGGTATGCGACGGCTGCTGGGTGCCCACCATGCCCGGCCAGCGGGCGCTGCAGCCATACTGGAAAGACAACATGACCACGTTCGTGCTGACGCCCGGCGACTGCGGCATGGACGGCCCGCCCGTATTCTCGACCGATCCCGCCTCGGATGCCTACGAGGAGGCGTACGAGATCTACAACCTCAGGAACAACATCACGCCCGAGCAGGCCACGATCGCGGGGTTCTGGGCCGACGGCCCCGGCACGATCAACGGCCCCGGCCACTCGCTCTCGACCACCAGCCAGATCCTCAGCTTGGTCGGAGCGAACCTCGCGCAGGCGGCGGAGACCTATGCGCGCGTCGGACTCGCGGTCGGCGATGGCGTCTACGCGGTGTGGTGGTCCAAGTACACGTACAACTGGATCCGGCCGATCACGTATATCAATCGCTACATCGACCCGAACTGGACCACGTTGCTGGTAACGCCGCCGTTCCCCGAGTACACGTCGGCGCACTCAGGCCAAACCGCTGCCGCTCTGTATACCCTGATCGACCGCTGGGGCGACATCGGCTACGTCGACCACACGCACGACGACGACGGCTACGCGCCGCGCACGTTCGCGAGCCTGACCCACTCGATGGTCGAGACGGCGCTGTCGCGCATGTACGCCGGCATTCACTTCCGCTCGGCGGTGTTCGAAGGCATCGACCAGGGCCGCTGTGTGGCAACCGAGGCCAAGGCACTGCCTTGGCGCAAGTGAACAGCCTCCCAGCCGATCACGCACTCGGCGGCGCCAGCGATGTTCTGTGCCGAATAGCCGGGCTCGGGCAGGATCGCAGTGACGATAGGCCGCATCAAGTGCCAATTCAGCACGAGGTCACCGGTGCGCGCGTTAAGCGCGGTTCAGGATAGTGAGGAGGGCAGTATGTTGGGTAGGAAAAGAAGGATAGTTTTCACATGCACTGCCGTAGTGCTTTTCGCGGTGGCCGCCCCAGCACAGATGACAGACAACACGCAGGCGACGAACACCTTTAACGCGGGCATTAACAAATCGCTGGTGGACGAAATTGGAGCCGGGCGCGGCAATGTGAACATGCCCGGGTCCTCCATGTGCATGATCAGCCACGACCCTTTCCGTTCCATCCGTCGCGGACGACAGCTTTTCCAGCGCAAATTCACTCACGCTCAAGGAGAAGGACCGAATGATAGCGACGGGATCGGCGACCTGAACACCAACCTTGCTCTCGGCGCCGGCTTAGCCGACAGCTGTGCTCTTTGCCATGGGCGCCCCCGCGGCTCGGCCGGTGTGGGCGGCAATGTAGTGAGTCGTCCTGACAGCCGCGATGCTCCCCACCTTTTTGGCCTCGGACTTCGCGAAATGCTGGGCGATGAAATCACGACGGACCTGCGCAATATCCAGACGCTTGCCGTCGCGCGGGCGCTGAAAAGTCACCATCCAGTGACCCTCAAGCTGGAGAGCAAAGGAATCAACTACGGCAGCATCACTGGCCGCCCGGATGGCTCGGTGGACACTTCAAAGGTTACAGGCGTTGACCCGGACCTACGGATCAAGCCTTTCTTCGCGGAGGGAAGCGAGTTTTCCATTCGGCGATTCATCGTCGGAGCGCTGCACAACGAGATGGGGATGGAAGCTTCGTCCGACCCGGACATCTTGGCGGCTAGCTCGGGCGGCCGTGTCGTGACTCCTTCGGGAATGGTCCTGGATGGGTCGAAGGATAAGATTAGCCCGCCACCCGCCCCGGATAGTCAGAACGGAAATGAGATCGATCCCGCCATCGTGGACCACCTGGAATTCTATTTGCTCAACTACTTCAAGCCAGCACATGCCCAGCAGAACGCCACCCCCGCCCGGGGTCGCTTTGTGTTCAACAAGATCGGCTGCGCTTCGTGTCACATAGCGAATCTAACCGTCAACCATGATCGGCGAGTGGCCGACGCCGAAACTGTCTACGATCCTACGAGCGGCGTGTTCAATAGTTTGTTCGCCACGGCTACCCCGCTTTACATCACTGAGGACGACGGCAGCGGACAACTGCTGAAGTTGCCTGCAGGAAATCCTTTCCTCGTCAAGGACATCTTCACTGACTTCAAACGGCACGATCTGGGTCCGAAGCTCTACGAGCGAAACTGGGATGGCACGCTGCAAAGGACGTTTGTGACCCGTCCGCTCTGGGGCGTGGGGTCCACTGCGCCTTACGGTCACGACGGCCGCAGCATGACGCTGAACGACGTAATTCTCAGGCATGGTGGCGAGGCCCAGACTTCACGAGACGCTTATGCCGAGCTGAGGAGCATTGACCACTTTGCATTGCAAGAATTCCTCAACTCTCTCATCTTGTTTCCGCCCGACGATACGGCTTCAAATCTGGACCCGGCGGACCCAACAAATGCGAACTTCCCGCAATTCGGACATGGCAGCATCAAGCTAACCGCACTCTTCAACGACCCTTCGGACCCGGAATAGGGGTTTCCGGGATTTGAAGTCTATCGCGATAATGTTTTTTGGCCTACGGCAGCCGCAGGGTGACAGACTAATCTCTGGAGGTTATGCAATTGTGATGGCTTGTCGGCAATTCGGAACTAACCCCGATTCTCAAAGGCTGAAGCGCCTGAGAAGCGACCTCGTCGAACCATCGATCACATGCTTGTCGGCTTACCGACAGTCAGCCGAAAAATGTTCTCGACGCCAGTGAAATCTGGCATACCAACGGCACACAATACGAGCTGAATCGTGACTTCCTGATTGCTCGACATCCTTGAAGAACTCACGGAATCGCTGCTCAACTATTTTTTTTGAAAAAGCGAGCGATGCAATTTTTTGCATTCCGATGATAAAAGCTGCCATGGCGAGGGAGCACTCAATGAACGAGTTCGCCAGCAACGTCGAACGTCATCGCCGCGAGCTGCTGAGCGCCGTTGCGCCCATGCCTCTACCGCGTGGCTACGAACGCTTGCCTCGAAAGTATGTCTGTGGTGTGGTTCCCAGCATGGTCCGAAACATTTCAATGAAGGCACTTACACTGTCGTAACCGACTGCGATAGCGACCTCCGTGACAGATTTCCTTTGTGCCAGCATCTCAAGGGCAGCAAACAACCGCGCCTGCTGTCGCCAACGGCCAAATGACATGCCTGCCTGAGCCGAGAACGCACGCATGAAAGTACGGCGGGACATTCCGGCAACCTGCGCCCAGGCGTCCAGCGTGCGGTCATCCCCAACATCATCCATCAGAGCATCTGCGACTCTAGCCAGTCTTTCTTCTCTTGGTATGGTCAAACGCAAGGGCTGCCGGTCAGGCTGTCGAATCTCATCACGAACCGTTGTGATTAAGCGTTTCTGGGCCGTGTTGAGAGGTTGGCGGAGGTCCCAACCGACCATACGATGAACTATGGCGAACATTAGCTCCGATGAATTGAACATGCAGGCGTCTGGGTAGTCCGCGGCACGTCTCCGGAGACAAGTCAACCATCGAGCCAGCAGCGCCTCCGACAGAACGCGCCGCGTGCTTACAATTTGGTGGAGTCCATGCGCAATGCTGGGAGGGAAACATCCATCGTTCGCTTCCTGCTTCGACGATGAGCAACCCCTCGGTCAGTGCGACGAGTTGCCCGCGCAGGTGACTGTGCTCTGGCGTCCAGCCCTCGACCATCCGCCTCTTGAACGCATATGCCAGTACTGGCGTATCGCTGTCGTAGAGACGGCGCAGTTCTTCCATATTCCTCAGGGCTTGGAACATGGATTTGCGAGGTTGACCCTCTTCCGACATACATAGCCACTTTCCCGTTAGCGGAACAGCGGAAACCCAGCTAGAGTACACGGCAGAACAATGAAAGACACGGGGAAATATTCACGCAGTGCCAAGAAAGTCTGAATCGAAGAAAGTAACGCTATCCCTCGTAAGGTATTAGGGCACCGTAATCCACATTTGAAAGGCGGACGAAGATGAGCCCAAAGTTTTTGAAGAAGCAAAGCACACGTCGCGCAATGTTGCGAAATTCCGCCGGTTTTGCGGGAAGCGCATTGCTGGCGCAATTTCTTCCGGCAAGTCTTCTGAGCGCCGGTGTTCCTGGCGCCCGGCAGCAGGCGGCAACGGCTCCAACCGACCATCTCGCGGCCATCCGGGCGCAGATGGGTGCTGCCCCGATCCACGCGCAACTGCTGGCGGAAAATCTCACGTTGCTTTCCGGGCCCGGAGGAAACGTTGTAGTGTTGAACGGGCCCGATGGCAAAATCGTGGTCGACACGTTTCTTATGCCGGCCTGGCCGAAGTTGAAAGCAGCGCTCGATGGGCTGGGCAATGCGCCGCTGAAGACGGTGATCGACACGCACTGGCATTTCGACCACACGGACAATAACGCCAATTTGCACGCCGCGGGCGCCACAGTGCTGGCCCACGAAAACACCAAGATGCGCATGGCAGAGCCACACGACAGTGCGCTTTTGGGTTTGCACATTCCGCCATCACCCGCGGATGCTTTGCCGCAGCAGACATTCAGCAGCAGCCAAAAACTGCAGGCCAACGGTGAAATCTTGATGCTGCAATATTTCCAGGCAGCGCATACCGACACGGACATCTGCATTCACTTCCAGCAGGCCAACGTGGTTCACATGGGCGATACTTTCTTTAACGGCTTTTACCCGGTCATCGACACCAGCACCGGGGGAAAAGTCAACGGGATGATTGTCGCCGCCGACAAAATTCTGTCCTTGGCCGACAACAACACCAAGATCGTTCCGGGGCATGGCCCGCTGGGGAACAAAGCCGATCTGACCAAGAGTCGGGACATGCTGGTTGTGGCCCGCGATCGCGTCCAAAAACTGAAAACCGCCGGGAAATCGGCCGAGGAGATAGCGGCGAGCAAACCTTTAGCGGATTTGGACACCGTGTGGGGCCACATGCTCAGCAGCGACGTCTTCGTGCAGATGATTTATTCGGCACTTTAGTTCGCACCCAGCGAGTGGCTTAGATCACTGCTCTGGAGTTGGTGTTGAGGAGATTTTGGCTGCGAAGGTGATTTGGTGCGGCTTAAACCGTAAAGCGGCGCCAAGCCGCCGCGCTCCATCGCCATGTTCCGCTGGCGTTGTCGATTCTTGGGCCGGTAATCGTAAATATTTTGCTCTACCATCTGCTGCTCAATCACGAAGGCAATGGGGGACGTGCTGATCGTGGCGGTGATCTGGTTTGTATTGTTCTTCTACTATCGCCAGTACTTTTCCGGAATGTTCACCACAAAAGCTTCGTCTAGCTCATTTTTACCCTTACGTCTGGAAACGCCAATAAAGAGTCCTTGTCGGCAAATCGGAAGCTACGAGGCGACGAAGAGATTACGTGAAGGTGGCATCTGAAAATCGTCGCGGTATAGCGGTATAAAAGTCTGCGGCTGACCGACAGTCAGTCGAGTAAATGTGCCTCGCGGCGAGCAAATCTGGCACACCAGCGGCACACAATGGCACACATGACTTCCGATTTATCCGTGATGCATCCGAGATAGCGATGACTGTCGGATCGGCGATTACATTGTGAGGACGGCGCGGAACCGGGCCTTGCCCCCCGCAACGCGGTCATAGGCCCTGGGTGCCTCTGCCAACGGGTACGTCTCGATAATCGTTTTAACTTTTCCCTGCGATACGAAATCAAGCGCTTCGTAAAGATACTCGGGGCCGTTTTGCTGGCTGCCAATTATTCGAATGCGTTTCCCGATGAGATCCATTAGAGAGACGGCAAGCGGCTCCGCATCGGCACCCATCGTGACGAGGCGGCCGTCCGGCCGTAATCCCTGTATGCTGTCCACCATCGACTTGGTCGAATTTGAAGTACTGAGGATTACATCCGCTCCACCCGCTGCAGCAAGGCTCTTGCCGTCGCGGACGACCTCATCGGCGCCGAGGTCGCGGATCATCTTGTCCTTATCGGGGGAATGGGAAACTGCGATGGTCTGGAAGCCTGCGGCCTTCGCGTATTGCACAGCCAAGTGCCCCAACCCGCCAATTCCGAGCACAGCTACGCGCTCATGCGGCTTGGGATCGGCCCAGCGAAGCCCGCTATAGACCGTATAACCAGCGCAAAAGATCGGGGCTGCCTGCTCATAGGAAATGTTGTCGGGAATAAGGTAGGTTGCATCGGCATTCATCAGCATGTACTCCGCGTGTCCGCCTTGTGCCTCAATCCCTGTACCCTTCAGATACGGACAGAACATTCTGCGGCCACGCTGGCACCATTCACAGCGCCCACAAGTGGATTGAATCCAGGCGGTACCTACACGGTCGCCGACCTTTCGCGTGGTGACATCGGGAGCTATAGCAACGATCTCGCCGACCGGCTCGTGACCAAGGATTCGGGGGAATGGCCCGGGCAAGTGTCCGAGCGTTTGATGTACGTCGGTGTAGCAGATACCGCTTGCATGCATCTTCACGAGCACTTGATTCGGTCCGGACTGAGGTTGCGGAACGTCTTTGACCTGCCACGAACTGCTCACAGCGGGAACAACGGCAGCTTGCATAAGACTTCCTCCTAGCGTGATTCGATGCGAGCGCGTTTGGGTCGGTGCATGATTTTGCATGCCCGATTCGGCAATCGCACGCCTAAGCTGAGGTTCACTGTCAGTTGGCGAATTGTCGCTAGCCTTACCTTACGGATTAGGGAAGGGTGGCGCGTCATCCTGGAAGAACTCAAGAAATCCTTGCTGCCAGGGGTCTTTTCGGAGATATACGATTTATGTATATGCGATCAGCTTCGAGCCTGCACCACGGACAAGCTGGGAATCATCCGAAAGTGGCGCAGGTTGAGCGTGACCACCGCATAGTTCATGTGCAACGCCGTCGCGCCGATCAGCAGATCCTCAAACGCAACGCTGATCCCTTGCGCCGCCTGCTCGCCCTCAATGCGTCCCGCCAATTCTGCGATTTCCGCCGTCGCCCACGATCAGCATCGGTGCGGGCGCGGTAGATGCCGTGCGTCAATTCCACCAAGGTCACCACCGAGAGCGCTGCGTCCTGTTCTCCATGTTTCGTCAGCACCCGTTAGATGATGGCCTGCACACCTTCGCCCCGGCGTTCTCCAGCGATGAATACGCTGGTATCGAGGATTATTCCCATGAAGAGATTTCGCGGGGCTTGCGGCTCTTGATGATCTCTTCCAAGTCGGCGGCGAAGTCGGGATCGAGCGTAGGCTCGTAGCCCAGTTCTTCGGCGTGTTTCTTCGCCAGAGCGATGGATTCGGAGAGCAGGCGGGGCCGGAAGTCCTCGCCCACAGGACGAAGCACGGCTACAGGTATTTTGCCACTCTCGATTACGACCTCTGCCCCAGCACGGACGCGCTCCAATACATCCGCAAAGTTGCGGGCTGCTTCGGCTTCCGAGATGTGGATTACATGGTCGGCCATGTCACGATTATACCGTTGTTCCTTCGTGAGAACATCCTGGAGGAGCGCAATGAGCGGTGAGTAATCATTCCTGCGACCATTTCGTGCACGAAACATCTTCGAATGATGACGTGTCATTCCTCCACCCTGTGCAAGGCACGGCTAAAAACTCTTAACCTGAAAAACGCACTCCGGGAGGGCATGAACCTCACTACCACCGTGCCGGATTTGCCACACTGCCAGCTCAGGATCAGGCGCGGATTCCGCAACCGCATCGAGCGGCTAATCGCACCCAGATCACGGCTCCGGGTCGGCGGGCAACTCTTCCTCAACCGACGTGAAGCCATCATAGAAGGTAATTCTTGGTACAGGAGATTGGATTTCTAGATGCCTCTTCCGAGCCGATCATACTTGAACGTGGTCGTCCTTGCGTCATCGACTGAAACGACAAAGCGTGAAGCATCTGCGAGTTGGGCGATTTTTCTGTCCAACGCCTGCTCCAAGATTTTCAGTTAACGACGCCCCAGCAGCTAAAAAACTCGGCCGATTTTCGGCGTTAGATTGGTAGACTATTCCTGATGACACCCGCGGACGAAAAACAGCAGGCCCATGATCTGATCGAGCGGCTGGCTCCCAGCCAGATTTCCGCCCTGGTTCACCTGCTCGAGGTGATGACCGATCCGGTGGCCCGCAGCCTCGCCGATGCTCCCATTGACGATGAGCCGGTCACTGAGGCGGAAGCTCTCGAGATCGCTACTGCCCGCGGTTCCCTCGACCGCGGCGAAGGCATTGCTCACGAGAGAGTCCTGGCCGAGTTCGGCCTGACTTCGGAAGATTTCGAACGCATGGGCCGCACCCCACTCGACCCCCACAAGACGCGTCGGTAACCATGGGCAAGAACGTTCTCTGGACCGACCAGGCCAAGGTTCACTTCGCGCCATCGATCAACCCACCGCTCTCCGCATCTTGCACGCGCTAGCTCGCTATTTGGAAACCGGCGAAGGCGACGTGAAGCGTCTCCAGAACATCGAACCGCCAGAGTTCCGGTTGCGGATCGGCGACTACCGCGTGCGCTTCCACGAACACGAAAACGCCATCCGCATCACCGCCGTCAAACACCGCCGCGAAGCCTACCGCTGACCGGCTCTGACAACCATCGAACCGAGATCGAACGCCACGCCGGACAGACACCGGACAAAGCCCGGATGCATGCCGGACGCGGCACGTTTTTCTGCTCTGCGTTTTTCGTTGCGCCGAAGGCGCAAGGGATGGTGTCTTGGCTCGTCCTGCTGTTCCCGCCGTGCTCCTGGCTCCCATTTTTCCATCCCATTTTTTCCTAGCTGGAAGCAACACAGGAGCGGAGAGGGAGTCGGGTCAAGCCCGCGCATTCTCCGGCGCGCCGCCTGAGCGGTCGGAGCGAAGCGGAGAGGCTTGACCCGGCTCCCGCGCTCCGTACACTCCCGGCGAAAAAAATGGGAGTCACCGCGTCCTGCTGTCGGGGTTCTTCTTGGCGCTTCCGCGCCGCTGGCGTTCGCTAGCGCCCGCTTGCGTTTGTAAACGGCACTCGCCCCAAGTCGCTGATCCGCCTCACGTTCACATTCGCTAGCGCCCGCTAGCGAACGTCAGCCCTTTCAGGGATGGAGTGTCACCCCTACACCCGACGCCGTAGGCGGCGTAGCTTTTGACTTCCTTGGATACCGCACAGCAACCCGCCAGACTGACCCCGCCAAGCACCCTCAGCCGAGATTAGGACCACGGCGCGGATCGCCACACCGCCAGATCGAGAATCGGCCCGGATTCGACCTCCGAATCAGGAACACATCGGGGCTGCTAAACGGTCGGGATTCAGGTACGGATCGGCGGCTAAGGAAAAAACTTTTCTGAAGTCAGGACATCCAGACAATTACAGATTTCGCTACAGTCCACTCGCCGTTGTTTTTGTGCAAGAGTACTAGGTAGCCGGTTCCGGCTTTCCAGTGACTCCGATGCCCTAGATAAACCAGAGCATCGTCCCCGCTGGGGCTGAAGCCCACTCGCGACATGTTGACGATTCCAGATGACTCGGGATACTTGCTGTAAAACAAATCCCAACCGCAACTCTGGCCTGCCTTGCAGCCGTCCCAAAGCTTGTTCAGTTCCTCCGGGGATACAAGCATGTAGGATTCTATTCCGGGCAGGTTTCGATCTAGCTGAAACTGGTGAGTATTCTTGGCCTTAAAGTCCGCGATGGTTTTGGGGTACGGCGCCGGAAACTCGCGCGTCAGATGCCGGAGCAAGTCGTTGCGAAGGACTTCCTTGTCGTCATCAACTGATGTTTGCGCGGTTATGACCAGGGGTCGCCCAGCCAGATCAAAATGCTGCAGCAGGCGGGAGTAAATCGCGTATTCCTCTGGCGTAACTTCGGAAGCTCTCTTCTCTGGGGATTGCGCCACTAGAAACAGCGGCACCAACACTGCAATCAGCAACCCCAGCCATTTCGTGTTCCTTGCCCCTAATGCCATAAGATCACCTTCAGCTTTTCCGAGAAAGTAGCCCCTTCCTAGTGCCCCGGCCTCGTATCGGGGCATCCAAAGCAGCTCTTCTCAACCCCGTAGGCCTGATTGTCCCCGCCCTTGTTGAGATGAACCGCTTCGTGAGTAATGGTGGAGGCCAACGAGCAGCAAGTCGGGCCGAATGAGTTCGGCCCAAGACCCACTTCATGGCGCAGCCCAGCAACACTAATCGGCCCCGTGAAGCCACAGTCCTTTTGCTTGGGCTTCCAAACGAATGTCGCATTTTGAATGGCATTGGCGATTTTTGGACCGTCGGGACCCGCGCAGCTGGAGCAACCCTCGCGTAACTTTGCGAGTGCTTGATTCACTGCATTCTGGAGCTGGACTAGTTGCTCCGCCGAGAAGGGTCCTTTGGTCTGGTACCACCCGAACGGATCAACAAGGTTTATCGGTGAGTTCTTAACATACCGGTAGAAGTTAATCCCGCCTTTGAACGCTATAGGATCTTCGTTGATGAACCGCCCCACAGTCGGGTCATAGTAGCGCGCACGATAGTAGTACAGCCCGGTCTCGGTATCAGAGTCGCGTGCCGTGTATTGGAACGTGTCTCTGGCGAATTGATACCGTGGCGGTGAAACGACCGGATCCGCCAACCGCGCTGCGATTAAGAACTCCAACACCGATATGATT
>UEXW01000204.1_pt1 | contig 13602 bp, 11 predicted proteins | sample 4301151 | NCBI WGS metagenome assembly UEXW01 (sample SAMEA4773176, study PRJEB27434) | metagenome | biome: 2259; feature: agricultural soil; material: soil | place: USA | collected 2014-09 | depth 0.25 m | reverse complement strand
CACAAAGAGCGTAACCCCCACATACATCGGATTGCGAGTGAAGCGGTACGGCCCCTGCAAAATCAGCTCTGGCGTGGGCTTCCAGGGAATAGGGCTCTGACGTGTGCGTGTGAACCAAATGCGCGCCGAGATGACCAGACTCGTACCGCAGACAAGAATGAGAACGCCGACAGCGAGGCGGATCCCCGCAGCCGATTTGAGCGAAAGCGGGGTAGCTATGCGTTGAACAATCACCCCTGCAATGATTGCGCCTAAGAAAACGAGAGGCGGAGGAAACCGGACTTTTGCACCGTCTTTGTTGGGAAGCATCATGCTAAAACTTCGTTCCTTCCTCAATTCTGTCGGCTATGGGAACCGACCGTAGTTGTCAATCCGCAGGATCGGAGCCCTCTGCGCGAGTGAGGTTTATTAATCCTGATCCGCTGAATTCATTCGTGAATTCCTCCGTGACCCGCCAATTATCACTCATTGTTATTACGTGCGTGGAGTGGCGTTCCGGAAGATTATAGTTCGATCACCCACGTTCCCTTTTCTCAGTCACCGCACGGAGGAATGAGGAATATGGTCTGTCCGACCGCCAGTCGGCCAGTGGTAGTGACCGCGCCGTAGATTCCTGCGTTGTTCTGGTTCTTACGAACGACGGCCTTCATCACTTCTGTCGCGATAGTTGCTGAGTCGGGATCGATGTTCACCATCGAGCAGCGCTCGTCGCGCATCGTAACGGTGATGGCTGGCGCGTCATCCCCGTCGCCGAATGAAAGCACACCGCCCAACCACTCGTCTTCTTGGAAAGGAGTCGGTCGCAGTAAGCGAACGACGACATTCGGGCGGAATCGCCGGATGTCTGGATTCACTCCTGCGAGTCTTGAGATCTCGCGCACCGTATCAGAGGCGATCACAGAGACGCATGCTTCATCGAAGATGCCATGCCTCAAGTGCATCATCTCGACGGGTGCACCGTACCGGCGTCCGATCTCCGCTGCCAACTCCTCCCCGAAGACAGGCCACTTTGCACCATCAGGCGTCCGAATATGCGTAGGAAGATCTGCCTGAGCGCCGTTTTCACAGCGCTGCGGAGCAAACTGGACGAGGTCGGGAAACTTACTTGCTGTTAGCCACGGCATTCCGCTGCGGTTTTCAGCACGCCGGAATGCCAGGCGTCTATCACCGTTGAGGCCGTACCAGCCCAGTGTGGCTTCCTCGAGTCGTTCGCCGGCCATAGACTTCACTGGATACCGGAAGATCGCCTCCACATGTCCGACTTGTATGAGCATGCTCACTCCGAGGCCGTCCAACAAATCACAGTGAACGCTCTTCGATAGTCACCTGCCTTTGGCGCAAGGGGGGTAACCCTCTAAGAAAGTCAGGCAAGAGTTGCTGCCAATTCGCGAACCGAAATCGGGGATAGTGACTGGAGCCATTGGGCCAGCAGAAACCCTACAGGATCGCATTACTTGAACTAGTAGACATTTGAGGTCTTTCCCGATTACGAATCTTCTGAATATCGCGAGCCAATCTCTTTTTGAAGCATTCCTGCGTTCGCACCAGCCTTGGGCGGTAGGAACGCTGGATTCACATCTGTGTGCCCGCCATTGCCACTTCGGACGCGTGCAGGTGCACAATTTTCCAACCCGCCTGGGTTTTGTTCAACACGATGGTTCGCCGATTCAGGAATCCTGCTCTGTCGTCCAAGTGGAAAGTCGCAACTGCAGTACTCCCGAACAACTGAATTCTCAGATCCTTGGGCTGAATATCCATGTAAGGCGGCATTCCCTTTTCGTCACGAATTTGTTGAAAAACGGTCTTGAAAGCCTTCTCGAATTCAGTGCGCCCGTTGGCGCGTTCAGGAACGGCACGAGGATAGAACACCGTCGCGTCGTCGTCGAATGCTCGACGGAACCGCTCCCAGTCGAGGTTGTCGAATGCGTAGATGAATTTCGCGAGCACCTCTCGAACTTCCGATTCGGTTGACACGGCTTCTGCTTTCGGAGAAAAGCTGGTGAGATCATTCGCTCTTAACTTTTCCAGCCATCGAAGGACCATCGACTGCAGCGCAATGCGATGGTCGGAAAAGCTGTGGTCTGTCGCAACTTCATTTTCTTCGAGCGCAACGGCGCCCTTCTGCCTCAGTGCAGAGGCTAGCGCCTCCATATCTGTACGGTTTTGATCGTCGGCCTCGACCAATAGCACGGGACGCCCATAGAGTGCCTCTGCCCACTGCACGTAATCCCAGTCTTTCGCATGCCGCTCGGCCTCGGCAAAAAGCCCAGCCGCCGTCGCGCCACGCACCGGGTGCAACTGTGTTTCCCAGCGCTTCAGTCGAGCTTCTCGTCCCTTCGGATCAGCATTGATCCTTCCCAGATTCACGGCAGCGATCATTGCTACCGCATCGATATCGGGGTCATGACTGGCCGTATATCCGGCGATGAACCCACCGAAGCTGTGTCCGATGATGACCAGCTGTTTGGGATCGATGTGATACTTTTCGACGTTTGCAGGTTCGCGCAGGAAGCGTACTACCTCGGTCGTGTCCTCGATGGCGGACGATTGGGAGAAAGCTCCAGGAACGCCCCAAGTCCCGCGATAGTGGAAGAACAAAACGTTCCATCCTGCTCGACGGATGGACTGTGCCAGATCGCCGCTACTCTCATAACCAGGCAGGCCGTGCGCGAGAATCACTGTGCCGTGCGGACCTGCGCCACTTGCGACATAGAGCCACGCGTCCAGTTCCACGCCATGGCTTGGCACAATCAGTATCGCTAGGCCAGGTGGGTGTTGTTTGTCGGCTGGTGGATCGGCGACGACAGCCGCAGGCATCTGCTGTGCCGATGCAGGCCGAGCGCCCACCCAGACTAGTCCGAGGAGTAGTGCGGCGGTAACTTTCGTGTACATATGTTCTTTCCTCTAAAACACGTCGAGGTCTTTGCCAATCACGAACCTACCCGAATATCGCGAGCCGATCTCTCTTTGAAGCATGTCAGGTGAAGCATAGACCGCATCCGCACCAGCCTTGGGCGGTAAGAGCCTGGGAAGTGCAATCGCCGGTGGAAAGCTAATGGTGTGATAGGTCACGAGCGGCTTCGGTTTGGCCTTATTTGCCAACTCTGCGAGCTGCCCGGTCGTCGTGTGGTACTTTGCTACGAACGATTCGATGCTTTTGTGCATCTTGGCCAGCAATTCCAGAGGTTCAATCCGTTGTTAATGTTCACTCTGCTCTGCGGGTTACGTAACCAACCCAAGAATCACCTATGCTCACCGTTTCGTCCGAATTCGCACGGATGCAAATGCACGATGTTCCAACCTATGACTAGATAGCAACGCGCCACGCCGCAGTTGCGGGATCGCCCGTGTTCGGTGTTCCGGTGGGCTCGATCAAGAGAATGTGCGCCTCTTCGTCGGCAACCGGACAGTGCTCGACGCCACGCGGAACGACAAACATCTCGCCCGCCCCTAAGCTGACATTGCCTTCTCGCATTTGAATCGTGATCTGGCCTTTTAGAACAAAGAAGAAATCATCCGTCTCGTCACGCTTATGCCAGGTGAACGGGCCTTTCACCTTCACCACCATGACATCGTATCCGTTGAACTGGGCTACCGTTCTGGGTTGGTAATGCTCTGAGAACGTAGACAACTTGGCGGCAAGATTAATTACGTTCATCCAAATCTCCGGGACGTTCCCATGCACATGGCGCGAATCGACTCACTTTCGAGGGTGAATTTCCGGGGATTTCCCCCTGTGACACGCTAGGGCGCTCGTTCCCTTAGCTCAGTCCTCTGATTGACGGACTTCCACTCGCTCGCGAGGATTGCAAAGATCACGTCATCGACCCATTCGCCTTTGAACCAAAGGCTTTTTACAAGATGGGCCTTTTCTCGCATTCCAACTCGTTGGAGCAGCCTAATGGATGAAAAATTCCTCGGATCTACCGATCCAAAGACGCGTTGTGTGCCCAGCTTCCCAAACAAATAATCCAGCAGTGCTCGCAAAGACTCCGTGGCATAGCCTTGTTTTTGGAATTCGGGAGCCAATGCAATTCCGATTTCGGCTTGACGTGGTTCGTTTTCCAATACACGGAATCCACAGTCGCCAATGAGTTCAGTGGGCGATAGGCTAATCCCGATCTGATACCAAGGACCCGGCGTGCCAGGTTCAGTTGCCGCCCAGTTCAGAATGTCGGCCTCAATCGCGTGAGCGGAGTCCGCCCCCCAGGACTGAAAACGGGGAACATCGGGGTTGCTTCGATACTCGAAGATCCTCTGTGCATCCTCTGTCTCAAGATTCCGTAGCGTCAAGCGCTGGGTCCGTATCGTTTCAAACATGCCCTTAAGCACCATGACAGCGTGTCTCTCAACCCTATCGTTTCTTCAGCAAGCGACCGAGACCCATCTCTTCAGGAGGGGCCTTCGTCTCCAGAACAGCATCGGCTACCATCTCACCGACAACGGGCCCGTGCTTGAAGCCATGGCCCGAACCTCCACCCACGATCCACACGTTCTTCGCTTCAGGATGGCGGTCCAAGATGAAGCTGTGGTCGATAGAGTTTTCGTACTGACAGACTCTGCTTTCGAGTAACGGCGCATTGGCCAGGGATGGAAAACGTATTTTCATGTAGGCGCGTGCTGCTGCCAGCTTCTCCTGCGTGATCTCGCGTTCCGTTGTGCTGGGATCGATGATGGGCCCTCGCGCATCATCAGCGATCTTGAAGCCGCGCCAATGATTTCCAGGAACTCCAAAAAATTGCCGCTTGCCGCCATCCATCCACGTCGGTAGGTGTTCTTCGTTGAAGCGCAAGTCTCCGGCAGGCGTCCCAAAAAAGAACACCTCCTGCCGAGTAGGAGTGATGCTCTCCGCCAGGAATGGAAACACTCTGCCAAGCCACGGGCCGAGTGCAAACACATAGATATCGGCCTTGAGGCTTTCACCTTGAGCCATCGGGATGGCGTCCATTCTGTTTGAGGTGATTGGGCCTGGACTGACCTGCGTCTGCCGATATTGACCGCCTTGCTTGAGGAATGCGTCCAGAACTGCCTCGCATGCACGTCGCGCGGCAAGAAAGCCGGAGTAGGGCTCGTAAACACTCCACGATACGCCTTCAAAATTCATCTGTGGCCAGCGCGAGGCACAGTCGCTAGCCGAGAGCTTTTCGAATCGGATCCCGGCGTCTCTCAGCACTGGCAACGCAGAGCTCTCATAGGAATCATCCGCACCAGCCATGCGGAGCGCCCCGCTGCGAAAGAAGAGTCGCAGATTCCATCGCTTTTCGTACTCCTGCCAGAGTTGCAGTGCGCGGGCCACCATCTTCACGTACAAGGCATGTGCTGGACCATAGGTCGCGCGAATCGTTCGGGTCTCTCCTCCCGAACTTGCACGTGAGTTCCCCGGCCCCCAAGCATCCAGCAGAGTAACCTTCGCTCGGGCCTGGGCGAGGTGAAGGGCTGACCATCCCCCGAAGGCGCCGGCGCCGACGACGATGACTGAAACCTGACGCGGAAGACTGAACATGCCCGAACCCAAGACGGAAACCGCTCCGGCGGCAGCCGCTCCTTTCACGAAATTGCGACGCGAAGTCGATGTGGTCACAAAAGCGCTCCGTCCTATCGCGACATCGCGATGGGTTCCCTCGTCGGCACGAGGCCGAGTTGTTCAAGCATCAGAAGGCGATCGAACATCAGGTGGAATGAGATGTGCTTGCCATCGCGGAACCGGAGCACTTGTATGTAATCCAACCTGACGGGACGGCCCGTCGGCGGAATATCCCCCATTGGACCGTGGAGGACGCCTTGGTGCGTACCCGTGAAGGTGCCTTCCTCGACCGCGACATCATCGAAGAAGTGAACGTTTTGGACTTCGACGCGCGTATCTGGAAAGGCAATGAACCAGCTCCCAAAGAACTCCGCGCAGGCTACCTTACCTTCCCCGCGTACCCCACCCGGCGCTTCAAAAACCACATCGTCCGCGAGCACTTCCGCAAAGCCCTTGATGTCGTGGGCGTTGAAAGTTTCTGTCCCTTTCTCGAATGCCTCTCGCGTATTCACGTGCACCTCCAGAACGAATCGTTTGACAAACGGACTTTACTAAAAATAGAGGGCGTGCATCAAATCGAATACAATCATGTTCCAGATGAGTAAAATAGAACTAACAGACGGTTGCGGCACAAGCAAAGCGGTCGCAAAATAACGTGCGTCCGGATCGGTACAAGGGCCTATTTCACATGAAGTACTTCGAACCATCTCTCAAGCAATTAAGGCTCTTGCTCACGGTGAGCGAGCACAAAGGGCTGGTGCGTGCCGCCCGCCGCATGAAGCTGTCACAGTCGGCAGCGAGTCACGCGTTAGCAGCTCTCGAAAAGAGCATGGGCGTAGCTTTGGTGACGCGCAATCGAGGCACGTTGCAGCTTACGGAAACGGGAAATCGTTTACTGCCGCACATTCGCCAAATATGCGCTTCGATAACGTCGATTCGTACCGAAATCTCCGGCTTGAGCGGTCTGCAAACCGGCTCACTTCGCATGGCGGCGGTCCCCAGCCTGGCCAGCGCCATCCTGCCTCCTCTCATGGGTGAGTTCAGCTCACGTTTTCCGGGTGTCGAGGTTTCCCTATTTGAAGGAAGCGACCCGGAAGTGGTGGAATGGGTCCGAACGCGCGTAGCCGATTTGGGATACGCAACCTTACCGGTTCCTGATGTCGTTTGTTGCCAGGAGCTCTCCCAAGACGAGTGGGTAGCGCTTATCCCAACCACTTTCTCCCAACATCATGCCGTCGCCCTTAAATTTCTCTCTCAGCAACGGTTTTTTATGCCCTGCACCGGCGGCGAACCGCATATTCTGGAACTCTTTCGCGGTGCAAGGCTGAGCATAGAGGCCCCGATCAGAATAAGAGAGGTGAGCACGATTCATGCGATGGTGGCCCAGGGCCTCGGAGTCAGCATTCTTCCAAGCCTCGCCGTGCAAAAGGGCTACCGCGGAGTCCGAGCTGTACCTCTTTCCCCTCGTCAGCCCCGCCGTTTCGGCCAACTGCTGGCGCGGGACGCAGTTCTCAGCCCGGCCCTCAACGCCTGGTCAACGATTGTCCGCAACGCGTTCCAATCTAAGCGCCGTCCCTTGCAGTCTTGAATACTTCTTTCTTGGTGCGTTCGTACGACGCGCTGCTACGGAGCGCCACGGTGCACGTTGCGCAGGAGAGCTAAAATTGATAGGCCATGACGACGGTTTCGCTCCCGTTGTAGACCTCATTTAACTTCCGGCTTGCTCGTCACTCGGTCCTTTGTGACCACGTCTTCTGGAAGAACCGAAAACTGCCTATAATCCTGAGGGATTTGGGGAGCAAAATGGCATTGGCGAAAATTATTGCCGCATTCGTAGTCACGATGGTTGCGAGCTGCGTTGCGCAAGAGCACCAGCATGGGACAGACGAGAAGTTGGGTGTGGTGCACTTTTCTACGTCGTGCAATCCGACGGCACAAAACGAATTCGACCGGGCAGTAGCCCTTCTACACTCGTTCCAGTTCAGCCGTGCAATTGAAGGATTCAACGCCGCGTTGAAAGGGGACTCGGCCTGCGGAATCGCATACTGGGGAATCGCGTTGAGCAATTGGAGTAATCCTTTTGCGCCGGGAAAGAAAGACCAGAGCCAGCTGCAGGCAGGGTATGAAAGTGCGGAACGCGGCAAGACAGTGGGGGTAAAGACGGACCGCGAACGGGCGTATCTCACTGCCGTTGGCAAGTTGTACAGCGGTTTCCGGAGCACACCGCAGGGAACGCGCTTGATCGCTTATCGCGAGGCCATGCAAGAGGTGGCAGCGAAGTATCCCGATGATCATGAGGCGCAAATCTTCTACGCGCTGGCAATCACGGCTTCGGAAGATCCCTCGGACAAGACTTATGCTGGACGGCTCAGGGCAGGAGCGATCCTCGAAAAATTGTTCGAGCAAGAACCGGAGCACCCTGGGTTGGCGCACTACATTATCCATACCTACGACGTGCCGCCGCTAGCGACGCGAGCATTGGCAGCGGCGAGGCGTTACTCCCAGATTGCGCCGGATGCACCACATGCGCTGCATATGCCATCGCATACCTTCACGCGCACTGGATACTGGCAAGAGTCTATCGATAGCAATGTAGCTGCGGCAGCGGCGGCGCGCCGCGAGGGGCAGACGGCTGAAGAGTTACATGCTAGCGACTATGAGATTTACGCCTACTTGCAGACTGGCCGAGACCAGGCGGCCCGCCGGGTAGTCGATTCGTTGCCGGAGATCTCGTCGCGCTTCGATCCAAAAGCAGTGTTGAACGGTGCCGGAGGCCCCGCAGTCGGATACTTTGCTCTAGCGGCGATTCCGGCACGTTATGCTCTGGAACGTCAGGACTGGGAGCGGGCGGCGAAACTCGTCGTGCGGGAAACACCCTTTCCCCATACGGATGCGATGACCTGGTTCGCTCGCGGATTAGGTGCGGCACGACTTGGGCAATCGCCGGGAGCGAACGAGGCGGCGACCGCGCTGCAACAGATTCGAGAGCGGCTCTCGAATGCCAGCGAAGACTATTGGGCACAGCAAGTGGAAATCCAAGAGATTGCTGTCCGCGCATGGTCTGCGCTTGCGGAGGGCAAAAAGGAAGCGGCGCTGCAGCAGATGAAGTCGGCAGCGGAGCTGGAAGATGGGACTGAGAAGAGCGCGGTGACGCCCGGCCCCCTGGCCCCAGCGCGGGAGTTGCTGGGAGAGATGTTGCTGGAGATGGAAGAGCCAGCGCCGGCTTTGGAGCAATTCGAAACAACGTTGACGAAGGAGCCGGGACGCTTCCGAGCGCTGTATGGGGCAGCGCGTGCTGCCCGGCTCAGCGGAAATTCCGAGGCGAGTCTCCGGTATTTTGGCGAGCTGTTGAACGTTTGCGTTAACGCTGAAAAGCCAGAAAGAGCGGAAATCGTGCAGGCACAGAGGATGATTTCACACAAGTAGTATCTACTCTCAGGGATCTTGGGTATCAAAGCTGAAACGTGGGACAACAACTTTCCTGAGCGCATCCATTTACGGTCCAGTAAATGTTTCTCAGTGCTCTTAAAATGGCGTGCCTTGACTCACGGGCGTCTCACCCAGCAGTTCCCTTTGCTGTGGTTCATGATCCGAATGCCAGCAGACCGAAGAAGATTTTGCAATGGGAGATGGGAGTTTGCCCCTTCGTCAAAGTTAGGCGCATGCAGGGGTAGTATTTGCTCACACAGTAGAACGCATCCTCGTGCGGCGCGGCTTCTCCGCCTGCCTGCAACCGCGCCGGAATCTCTCCTGATCAGCGGTATCGATGCTGATGAATTTCACAACACTGACGCACTCATTGCTTTGTACTGCGGGTCCCGTTTGTGAACAAGCCCAGCATCAATTGACCTCGTCTCGATACGTCAATAACATTGCGCCAGTGGCTACTCCGTCCCAACCCGTGGGAGAGACCATCTCCCATTACCGAATTCTGCGCAAGATCGGAGGCGGTGGGATGGGCGTGGTTTATGAGGCCGAAGACGTCAAGCTCGGTCGCCACGTCGCCCTGAAGTTCCTTCCAGAAGAACTGGCGAACGATCCGCAGGCACTAGAACGGTTCCGCCGCGAAGCCCGCGCTGCTTCCGCCCTGAACCACCCGAACATTTGCACGATCTACGAAATCGACGAAGTAGGTGGGCGAGCGTTCATTGCGATGGAACTGCTTGAGGGGCAGACGCTACGACACTTGATCAACGGCAAGCCGTTGGAAATCGAAACAGTGCTCGAGACCCGTCCTGCACGCGAAGCCACGGGCTTGGCAGCATCGCCCGATGGTCGAACTATCCTCTATACCCAGATCGACGCTTTGACGGGGCATATTGTGCTAGTGGACAACTTCCAATAGACGGGACGGGTAGTATGCCTCCAAGAGCAGGTTCGGAATCCCAGTTCGTAACGTGCATGTTTCCAGTACTCCGCCATTTGCGTCGACATGCAGCACGGCTTAGCTTCATCTTGCTGACGGCCGGGGTATGCTCCTGGTGTCAATCGGGAGATCAAGCTTCGCTTGCAGGCACTGCGATTGATGCCTCGGGCGCGGTGGTTGCTGGCACTCACGTGAAAGTCCGCGACCTAAGTACTTCATTTGCAGCTTCCACTACGACGAACGATCACGGCATGTTCCGTTTCGCCGTTCTCCCGGTCGGCCAGTATGAGTTGACGGCCGATCATGCCGGTTTTGCCACTGTCCAGGTGAACAAGATCGATCTGACGGTCGGCGCAAATCTTACTCTTACCCTCCGCTTCAGCGTTGCCAGCGCCAAAGAAGCGATGACGGTCACTGATGAGGCCCCTATCCTGGAGAAGACCCGCAGCCAACTGAGCACGACCATCGACAATCGCCTTATTTCGGAGTTGCCAGTCAACGGACGCGATTTCACAGCATTCGTCCTGCTGACGCCGGGAGTGACGATGGACGCACGCGGGGGTCTTAGCTTTGCCGGCCAGCGAGCGATGAATTCGCTGCTGCTGGATGGCATCAACAACGATGATGCATTCTGGGGACAACCCCAGGATGGTTTCATCCTCGATGGCCGCCAACCCTATCACATCAGTCAGGATGCAGTGCGCGAATTTCAGGTCAACTCCAATGCTTATTCCGCTGAATTCGGCAGGGCTGGTGGGGGCGTAATCAATACGGTAACGAAATCGGGAACCAACGATTTTCACGGTTCGGGGTTCTGGTTCTATCGCGACCAGTCCATGAATGCCAACGATCCAGTCAACAAGCTTTATGGCCTACCCAAGAGCCCTTTTCATTTCAACCAATTTGGCGCCACGTTGGGTGGTCCTGTTCGTAGGGACCGGCTGTTCTTCTTCGTTAACTACGAAGGCATGCGCAGTAATATCCCGAACGGTGTCTTTCTCAATCTGCCCGCTGGTTTTCAGCTCTCTCCTGACCCGACCATTGCAGGCTTTCAACAAATTGCCCTCGACTACTTGAAGCCGCGTGCCGCCTCTTGGGTGTGGCCGATTTCCCAGAATGATTATCTGGCAAAAATCGACTGGCAGCTTTCAGAAAAGCACAGGATGACAGCGCTTTGGGACATACAGCGATTCGCAGGAGGCGGCGCATTCGCCGATCCGCAAACTGCCTTTGAGAACACGACGTCCAGTCCGACGAACGTGGAGACCGGAACCGTTTCGCTCACCTCCGCCATCTCGAACCGAACCGTCAATGTCGCAAGGTTCGGTTACTTGCACGAATCGTTCGGGTTTTGGCCTGTCGGCATCAATCCGGCGGCAAACATCTACGAGAGCGGCCAGCGAGTGTTAACCATAGGGCGAGACACGGGCAGCCCTCAGGAAAGCCCGGTTCGCCAGTTCCAGTGGTCGGACACCTTGCATCATGACCATGGCTCACACGCGCTGAAAGTGGGAGCTGACGTTCTATTGGCTCGTATCCGATTCTTCTTTGCGCAAAATTTCTCGGGGAGTTACAACTTCGGCAGCCTAGCGAGCTTTGGTCGCAACCTGAGCGGACAGCCGGAACCTCTTCCCATTGATGATTATTTGCAGGCCTTTTCCGGATTCGGAGAACATGGTGTCACAACTCATCCCAACTTCACCAGCATTGCCGGTTTTGTGGAGGACGCGTGGCGGCTTCGGCCAAGTCTTACCCTGAATGTGGGACTACGTTATGACCTGCAGGTGATTGACAAGCCCCCGGTGAAGAATCCTTCGCCAGCACTGCTGGGTGCCGGCCTGGATACGAGCGTGCTACCCACTGATAAGCACAACTTTGCGCCGCGGGTCGGAATAGCTATCTCTCCCTCGGCGGGCAGCCGTTTCTTATTGCGGGCCGGATACGGCATGTTTTATGCCCTCACTCCGTCGGTCATGACTTCGCGAGCCCATTTTCAGAACGGCATTACCACTCAGATCAGAACCTTCGACGGAAGTCCTTCTCTTGCTTCCCTGATCCCAATTTATCCCAACAACTTCTGCGGTGCTCCCGACCCGTCCGGCTTGCCGCCCAATTGCGCTCCTCCCAATGCAGGCGCCAGTTTGCCGACCCTGCAACTGTTTTCCCGGCATTACCGCCAACCCTACGTGCAGCAAGGCAGCCTGGGATTGGAAGTCCAGGCGCGCAAAGATCTCAGTGTGTCAGCCAGCTACATCGTCAGCAAGGGCACGTATCTGCAGCAGGTACGCGATGTCAATCTTGGCGCCACCGTACCTGGGACAATCGCGGTGGCCAACACGAATACGTTTCTTAACTACCGCGTGTTTCAGGAAGTACGCCCGATCCCGGGGCTCGACCGCATTCTGGTTTTCCACAGCGACGCCAACTCGATCTATCACGGTCTCGCGATTCAGGTAAATAAGCGCTTCTCGGCAAATTTCCAGACCCTGGCTTCGTACACGCTGTCGAAGGTGATCGACAACAATCCCAACGTTTATGCGTTAAATCCAGGGCCCACCGCCTCTGGCCTGGTTCAGGATCCGACCGACCCGCGCTCAAACCGCGGACTGGGCAGCAATGACCAGCGACATCGTTTTACCTTGGCTGCCGTCTGGACGCCGAACTACGGCAACAGCCTGCCCACAGTCGCCAGAGCCATTTTCCGAGGATGGGAGCTCAGCGGAATTCTGACCGCGCAGTCCGGACAGCCCTACTCTGGCCTGATCAATTTTGACCTCAACAACGACGGTGTTTTTGCGACAGATCGCACGCCTGGACTTGGCCGCAACACTTTCTACATGCCAGCGTCAGTTTCACTGGATCCCCGGCTCACGCGTAACATCAACATTGGGGAACGAGCGAAACTCCAGATCATCTGGGAAGCCTTTAACGTCCTAAATCATGCAAATATCACTTACGTGAACAATACTCAATACACGGTTTCGGGTTTTTCATCTGATTGCGGCATTGCTCCTTCCCCCTGTCTTGTGCCACAAAACCAGGGACTGAGTGCCTTCGGCACTCCTATTTTCTCTTCGGGTGCGCGAATCATGCAGCTTGCTGTGAAGGTCACCTTCTGAGGCGGACTCACCCAGCCGCGGAGCGCAGCGAGACAGCTGGTCCACCTCTCGCGTTAAATGCAATCATGAGCATTGATCTTCTGGTCTCACGGAATCGGAACCGGTGGCACGGCACCGTTCGCGTACGAGAACAGCCAACGCCCCTCGACTTTTCGTGCCATGCCGTTGAAGCTCGCATGGCTTACTGCCGTCCAGAACGGTCTTTGGGTTGCGGGATCGATGGCCACATTGAAGTAATGGCACTCGAAGTACACCGCAGCGGTTTTGCCGTGAACATCAAAAAACTCCTTGTACGAGGGTGTCAGCGCCACAAGCTTGTTCGTCGCCTGAAAAGCCGGGCTGAGATACTTGTAAAACGTACAAAGGGTCCCACGATTCTTTGGGTCGACGGAAGGCGCAGGGCATGTGGTGGCGTCATCAGGATCGCCGTTCCCGAGATAGTAGCCGTCGAAGTTTGCACTGCCGACTGTCAGGTACAGTACTGCATCGGCGGTAAAGAGCGAGAGCACTTCATGGAGTCGAGCCGTGATCGTTTCTGGCGAATCGCCATTGACGGGATCACGAACGGTCGCGGCGCGGTGATAAGCTGCTTG
>UEXW01000234.1_pt1 | contig 13619 bp, 14 predicted proteins | sample 4301151 | NCBI WGS metagenome assembly UEXW01 (sample SAMEA4773176, study PRJEB27434) | metagenome | biome: 2259; feature: agricultural soil; material: soil | place: USA | collected 2014-09 | depth 0.25 m | reverse complement strand
GCACGATTCCGCACTGGCGCAGTAAGTACTTCCACCTGGCGATGCGCCGGGGACGGAAGATCGCCAAAGTAGCGATGGCACGGAAACTGGCGGTTCGTCTGTTTTGGATGATGCGCCAGGAATGGAATTACGAGCAGGTACAAAAGTTCGGTTCGCAGGGTCGAAAACTCTCCTCTCATACTGTAGTAGTGACCACGGGTTCGACTTGGTAGCCGAGGCTACGGAGTTCGCGGGTCGGGGAGTCGAGACATAGGGCTCTATCAACCGTCGCAATCGCCCACAGCGAGGACCTGGGAGAGTTGCTGGCAGGTTTTGGATCCTAAGATTGTTCTGAAATTTGCCCAAACTTCGGGGGCGATGCTCCGTCTAAACCCCTGCCTTGCAGGCAGAGGACGGCTCTCGAATGAAACCACTCCGAATCTTCTTGCTCTCAGCAATGCTCATCCTCGCGGTTAGCGCGCTTGGACAGGAAACAAAAACTGTCGCAGTCGCGACCGCGCCTCAGGCACAAGCGTCGCAGGCCGCGCCAACCCTTGCTTCCGCCCTCGACCGCGAGATCAGCGCGGTCGAAAAGCAAGTTCTGGACGCGGCCGAGGCCATGCCCGAGGACAAGTTCAACTTCTCTCCCGAGAGCCTGAACCTTCCGGGCGGCAATTACAAGGGTGTGCGCCCGTTTGCGGTGCAGGTCAAGCACATCGCGGCGTCCAACTATTTCATCTGGTCAGGCCTCACCGGCGATAAGCTGCCCGCGAACCTGAAGGACGGGAACGGTCCGGAGGACATCAAGACGAAAGCCGAGATTTTGATGTTCCTGAAGGATTCCTTTGCCTTGGGTCACAGGGCTGCTGCTACGTTGACTACCGAAAACCTGTTGCAGACGCCCGACCATAGCAAGTGGACGCGTCTGCACCTGGCCACATTTGGCGTCGCGCACGCCTTCAATCATTACGGACAGATGGTGGAGTATTTGCGGATGAACGGAATTGTGCCACCCGCCAGCCGAGGGAAGTCAGACTGATGAGCAAATGGACTCGGAAGAGAGATGTCCAGGAGGCGCGGCCCTGACTTTGTTGCTGTAATTCACTAGGTCGATCCGTTCCTCGCCTGTCAGTTCTCACAACAGGCCTGCATTTGAAAGATGATTCCCTGGGTCCGATTTTCAACTACCCGCCCAGCCAGCTAGGACTGCCCGTTGTCGTCGGCGCTGGCTGCCACGACGTCCATCGCCAACTCGCGTCGGATCGGCGGTCCTCCGCCTCGGGGGACGAGCACCCGCACGCGGCGCGCGGCGATGTTGACCGGCTCCAATTTCAAAAGCTCGCCTCTACGCACATGCACGTCGAAGCGGAACCAGTCTGTGCGATAAAGGCGCCCGGAGGCGTAGAACGTGATCGAGGCGGCAATCGTTCCTTCATAGTCATCGCCGGTGCAGGCGAAGAACCGCTTTCCCAACTCGTCCGTCCAGGTCATGCCTCCCACCAGCGGTTCATTCAGAAAGTAGCGTAGGGCGGGCACGCCCATCGACAGCCTGCGCACCTGAACCATCTGCAGCAGAACTGAAATCTTGGCGAGATTGGTGGCCACGATGCGGGCGCTGCGCGAGGACAGTGGCTCCAGCTTGATATGCAACTCCGGCGACCACTGCCGGTCGAACTCTTCGCGCGCCAGTGCCAGGCTCTTATCGCTGGCCTCGACGTAGCGCAGCGTGGCCCGGGCCAGCACCAGGCTCATGATGGTCGTCACCACCGTCGCAATCAGCGGGACGTAGGCCACGATCAGCGTGAACGAGATGCTGTGCTGCGTCAACCATTGCAGGTTCATCGGGCGTGCACCTCCTGCGTCCCCCGCGGGCGAGGTCGATGCGTGAGTGTAGCCATTGCCGGGCCGCACGCATAGTGGCTGGAGGACTAGTCCCCGCGATGTATGTCTTTCGTGATCTAGCGTGCTGAAAAGGAAGTCACTTGGCCCGCTGTATTTCAATTCTGCAGCTTGGCCAACCTTTTTGACAACGGCAGTGTCTTGCGGATGTTTTACATCGATCCGCACCGCGGTTCCTTCGGCGTAGCGCTTGGCTTCGTGGATTATCTTCACCACTCGCGAGGGCAATCCGCTTTGCTGTGCTGCCTGGACTGCCTTGTCGCCGAGGGCGAAGGAGGCACGGAACGCGCCGCGGCCCGGGGACAAGTAGAGTATCGCGCTTAGCTTGCATTAAACGCATGGCCCATCCGGCCTTGCGCGAATAGGAGTGCCATTCCTGGAAATCGATTTGGAATTCCTTGGCGAGGTCCGCCAGCAGTTGGTCCCATAGAGTCTGCGTCTTGCCGAGAGCCGCTGCAGTTCGTCTCGCGTGGGTTCCTCCGCTTCGATGAAGGCATTGGCAAGGGGGTCGGGCATGTCTACGATTATCGATGCGAACGAAACTCCGGCACACTCCGGTGCGCGGCGCTGAGTGGTTCCACTTCCCAAAACGGGCGGGCATCTGAACGGGTGCCAAGCTGGCAAGACAGCGATGATGTTCAATGTTATTTGTGTTGCGCAAGCTGCAAAAATTCCTGGCCGTGTTGGTACCGAAGAAACCAATTTCGACTAAGATAGGCCGATTCTCGAACAACAATTCTGAACGGAGGAAGGCGATGATTAATCGGTTTCTGATGGTTGGAGTGATTCTTGCCGTGGCATTGGCGCCGGTACGCAGTCGCGCGCAGGAGGCGGCGAAGCAGGGCAAGACACTCAGCGAATTGGATGCGGTCAGCGGTACTTGGAACGACGTCGGGCGGAAGCTGATCGCGATGGCGGAAGATTTTCCGGAAGACAAGTACGACTTCAAACCGAATCCGAGCCAGCGCAGTTTTGCCGAGCAGTTGCTGCACGCGGCCGGCGCGAATTACTACTTCACGAACCTCGCCAAAGGCGAGAAGCCCCCCGCGGAGGAGGAACCCAAGCGCGACCAGTACAAGACCAAGGCCGACGTGGTGGGATTTGTGAAGAAGTCGATCGCCGACGGTGCGGCTGCGATCAAAGCAAAAGGTGACAAAGGCATGAGTGAGCGCCTCACCGACCCGTTCAGTCATGACAAGGTGCGGGTGGCGGACTTCGCCTATGGCTTCATCGAGCACATGGGCGAGCATTACGGGCAACTGGCTGTCTACTACCGTGTAGCCGGATTAGTGCCGCCCGAATCGCGTCCGAAGAAATAAGCCAGTGGAGCGACGGGCGTGTCCGCCCGTCGCTGAACAACGCTCGACTTGCTTTCAATCCAACGGAGGCGATGCCGACGCGGCGTTGCCTCCGGCCTGGATCCCCGGATCATTCCCGCACAGGCCCGGGTCAATTCTCGGCAGCGACAGGGATGTCGGCGGGCTTCGGCACAAAATTTCTTTCCTTAGGACTTCCCGCGGAGCACAATAGACGTCTGGATTATCCGGTCCGCTTGTCTTCAAGTAAGCGATAAACCAAAAGGTTCGGTGGCGCGTCTAATACCAGGTCATTCCACAGCCTGTCAGGAGGAAATTGCCATGAAGCGCAGAGAGTTCATGCTCGGATCCGCGAAGGCGGTGGGAGCAGCGTGGCTGGGTTCAAAAGGGCTCGCGCAGATGATGAGCGCCTTGCCTCCCTTGCCGCAAAAGTTCACCGCGGCCGATACCGTGACGCTGGGCAAGACCGGAATCAAGACCAGCCGACTGGCGATGGGAACGGGCACCGTCGGAAGTGGTCATCATTCGCACCAGACAGCGCTGGGCGTTAAAGGACTCTCTGATCTGCTTTTGAATGGCTACGACAAGGGACTGCGCTTCTTCGACGCCGCGGATTCCTACGGCAGCCATCCCCATGTGGCGGAAGCGCTGAAACATATTCCACGCGACAAAGTGACGGTGCTCACCAAGACCTGGGCACGGGATGCAGCAGGCACACGCGCCGACCTGGACCGCTTCCGCAAGGAACTGGGTACCGACTACATTGACGTCTGCCTCATGCATTGCCTGACCGAGGTCGACTGGACGGAGCGATTCAAGGGCACGATGGATGTGCTCTCGGAAGCGAAGGAGAAGGGCATCATCCGCGCCCATGGTTGCTCGTGCCACAGTATCGAAGCGCTGCGCAGCGCGACCAAGTCACCTTGGGTCGAAGTTCACCTGGTGAGGATCAACCCGGTGGGGGCCTACATGGACGCCAAGCCGGACGAGGTCGTCAGCGTGATTCGTGAGATGAAGGCGGCCGGCAAGGGCGTCGTGGGCATGAAGATTCTAGGCGCGGGCGATATGCGGACACGACAAGACGAAGCCATCAAGTACGCGCTCTCACTGGGATTGCTGGACGCGTTCACCATCGGAGCCGAGAACAAGGGTGAGCAGGAAGACCTGATCCGGAGGATTGCAGCCGCCGCCTAGGCAAATTTCCCATTTTGGTTCGCTTTTAGCTAAGTGATTGAAAGTAGGTGAAAGGGCATCCCGGAGCTGAAAAGCCAGACGCAGACGCCTCGTAGAATGCTATTTCTTTGCGTCCCGGAGCTCGTAGGGCGTCGATTAAAGGGCGCGCTGAGGTTTAGTCGTCCGGCACGCAAGAACGCGCCAGCGGGCCGCTAATAGCGTTTCATTATCTCGCAGATATTTTGGTGGGCAGTGTTTTGAGCTGGGCTCCGCGACATGCGGGAAGCTCTTAACCGCGAAGCGCGCAAAGTTTCTCCTCGCGATTTCTTAGCGTCCTTTGCGGTTGAAGGCTTTGCAACGGGTACCCAGAGACAGAGTTCGAAGCGTCACATTCCCCGCCGGAGTTGTTCCAGGAACGACGTCCCCGTAGCGGCAAGTTTCTTCTCCAGCCGCTCAGTACAGTCGCATGCTCCACAGGCCCAAGGCTCCGATCCATTGTGATCGCGGCAGTGTGCGCGGTCGTGGGCGTCCTGAATTTTGGTCAATTCGAAGTGCTCCTCCCAATACGGACGCTCTTCTTCAAGCGGAGTCGGGCAGTAACAGACTTCGACCCAGCGAGCGGTGCCGTCCGGGCAAAGGCGCGCGTCTTTCATGTTGCGAAGGTATTCCCCTTCGGCGACTGAACCTTGGCCAAGGGTTTCCTCTTCGATGGCTTGAAGGAGCTTGTGTTCACCACCCCGCCTCACTTTTGCGCGGACCAGATATCGCATGGAGTCTATTTTACGAGATGTCGCACAGATAAGGTTCAGTCGGTGGTCCCGGAGAAGTATCCGAGAACCAGAAGTCATTTTCCCAGGAGCTCCTTCCATCGAACCCACGAGGCTTGGCGGGCCTTCTTGTTAGCGTCATTGGCGTCAGGAGCTTCGCCGGCACGCATGAAACCATGTCCGGCATCGTCGTAGACCACCGGCTCGAAGGTTTTGCCTGCGGCCTTCATTTGCGCCGTGGTATCGGGCAGAGTGGCATCAATTCGCGCATCATTGCCCGCGTAGAATCCATAGACGGGAGCCTTGATCCGGGTCATGGCATCCTTGTCGGGAGGAGGGCCGTAGAACACGAAGGCGCCCGCAAGATCGGAACGATTGGTCGCGAAGCGGAAGGTTTGCCCACCGCCCCAGCAGAAGCCCGCTACAAACAACTTGCCGTTCGACGCAGGAAGTTTTTTGGCGTAGTCGGCGACACTGTTGAGATCAGCGGTGACCTGGTCCGGATTGAGGTGGCTCACCGCTTCCGTGACCTTGTCCTGCGCGATGTCAGAGGTGCGTCCGCCATTGGGAGCCATTCCGGAGAGCAGGTCTGGGGCAACGGCAACGTAACCGGCTGCGGCCACCTGATCGGCAAGATCCTGAACCCAGTCCGACATACCAAAGATCTCGTGAATGAGGAGAACTACCGGCTTCTTGTCCTTGGATTCGGGATACACGACGAAGGTCTCCACCGACCTGCCATCGTGTTTGACCGTGACCCATTCCCGATGCCTAGGCGATTTTTCCAACTGAGTGCGCGCCCAGTCTTGGGCCCAAACAGCCTGCGTGAATAGAACGATGAAGATGAGGGTGAGGCGGTTCATGACTCCTTCTTTCTTGCGCGGAGGCGCGGGCCGGGACAGTGCCCGTCAACGACGTAAATCATACACGGTTGAATTGCTGACGCGACCCCTCGAGATGCTGACGGCTGCAATATTGCTGGGTACTTCCAAGCCGAGGCCGGTCGAACCGCCTTCCACCAAAAGCCTTCGGGGTGCAAATGACTTAGGCGCGATTATCGTGGTAAGACTGGGACACTGCCACCCGACTAGCGGGACTGGTGAACTTCGCCATTACGCTTCTCGACTGTTGTAATACCCCTAACCCCCCACGCGGATCGTCGCTCGTCGAAGCTTGACCTGCCAACGTTGACTGGTAAATCTACCAGTGTGTTTGACTGATTCCGATTGCTATCTTTTCGAAACCAAGCCGCGGAAAGTGCAAAGGGAGGGATTGGCATGACAAAACATACTGTGTGTAGCCTAGCGCTTTTCATGACGGTACTGTTCCAATTCCCTCAAACCATGGCGTTCGCTCAAGATGCTGCGCCCAGAGTGACCAGCAAACCAGTCGGGGACGATTTCCAACCGATCACGAAGACATTCAGATGATGCGGAAGGACATTCGATCTCAAAGAAACAGATCATTGCCGCCAACCTGAAGTTAACCGACGCAGAGGCGGAGAAGTTCTGGCCTGTTTACGAGCAATACATCTCGGATTTGGTCAACGTCAACGGCGCGAAGTACGCACTGATCAAGCAGTACGTGGAAACCCATGGCGCCCTGACCGATAATGAGGCTGAAACTGCGACCAGCCAGTGGGTCGGTGTCGATCAATCGGTAGCCGAATTAAGAAAAAGGTACATTCCGATCTTCCGCAAGGTTCTGTCTCCAAAAAACACAGCGCTCTTCTACCAATTGGATCGACGTGTTCAGCTGATGATCGACCTCCAACTGGCAGCCTCACTCCCGATGGTCGAGCCCTAGGGACACTCTGGACGTGAAACCGTCGGGAAACTAATGGTGACAGGGGGGGATAGTCGTTGTTTACGCTGAGGATAACTGACGAACAATCGCCATCTCACGCACTGATCCGAACTGCAGCCTCCCTACGACGTGTCAATCAGAAACGCGTCGCCAGCAGCCATCCCAAACCGATGGCCACAAGGTCTTCCGGGATGGCGATGGCAAAGTCGGGAACGTGCAGTGCACGAACGAGTCCAACACGAGCTTTGTAACCTGCGAACGCTCCCGCGACGGCACCCACGGCGCCCAACACCGCGCCTAGCCACGGCGAATGGCCGGCGCCGACTGCAATACACGCTCCTGAGAGTCCGCCCATCACGATGCGCGCAACCAGCGGGCCGGGTTCGGTGCGTGGCGGAGTCTTGGGGAGTTGGTCGGTGATTAGTTCGCCGAGTGCCGCCAGGGTCAAGATCGCTACTGTCCACTTGGAACCCATGAAGGCGAGTGCCGTCCCCGAGAGGTTGAGCCTGCCCAGATGCGCGGCCCAGGCGGTGACCGCGGGCGCAGTCATGGCGCGCAGGCCGGCAACGAAGCCGATGCCGAAGGCTAGAAGAAGAGCGAGGTTGGAATTCATCGTGTCTCCCATCGCGGCACGTGGGATTCTGAGGGAGACGATAGTAGCGCACGTCGTGCGGGCGTGGGAAGGTACGTGTTTCCGGGTCGAAGATATGAAGCGTTCGGCTCCTCGTTGTTTTTGAAAGTGTCGGTTGCCTTCGCAGTCATCGTGAGAAGCACAAGGTCCCTCGACTGCGTTCGGCCTCGCCTCACTGCGCTCGGGATGACAACTTCTTGTAGTGCATTCGACAGAGGCTGTGCCATAGAGCCGATCGTTACCGGTGGCCCTCTATCGGTGGAGGTTCGGGCTCGGCCGAGCCGTCGGCTCGTGCGTCGGATGCGCCGTAGTTAATGTTCGTCTTTGAGTCGTGCAGGACCGCCTGGCCGCGGCCCATGCTGGTGGAGTACTCGCGATCGACGCGGAAGACGTGGCCCATGTTGGTGAGTTGCTCGCGCACCTCGGGCTTGACGCGTGACTCGATCACGATGTTACAGCCGCGTTTCGGGCTCACCGTGAAGCGGGCATTCTCCAGCGCGGCCTGGATGTTCATGCCATAGTCCACCACGTTCGAGACAAACTGGGCATGGGCCAGCGGTTGGTTGGCGCCGCCCATAATGCCGAAGCCGATATGCTGGTCGCCGTGTTCCATGAATGCGGGAATGATCGTATGGAACGGCCGCTTGCGCGGGGCGAGCACATTGGGAGAAGTCGCGTCCAGAGAGAACAAGGCGCCGCGGTCCTGGAGCGCGAAGCCCATCCCGCGGACCGTGATCCCGGAGCCGAAACCCTCGTAGTTGCTTTGAATGAGGGAAACGATGTTGCCGTCGCGATCGACGGCCGTCAGATAAGTAGTGTCGCTCATCGGCGGCGTGCCGTTGGCGACCTCGCAATTCGCTTTGTTGGGATCGATGAGTTGGGCGCGTTGCTTGGCGTATTCCTTGGAGAGAAGACCCTTCACCGGAACCTTCGCAAAGCGCGGATCCGCATCGTAGCGGTGCAAGTCGGCGTAGGCCAGCTTCATGGCCTCGATTTTCTTGTGAAGTTCGCTCACACCCAACGGGCCGTCGGGCGAGGCAGGGGTGGTCTCCATCAGGTTCAGCATCTCGAGCGCGGCCATACCTTGGCCGTTGGGAGGAAGTTCGTAGACCGTCCAACCACGGTACGTAATCGAGATGGGATCAACCCACTCGGGCGTGAGCTCTGCGAGATCGGCTGCGGCCATGGTTCCGCCCAGCGACTGTGACGTGCTGAGAATGGCGCGGGCAATTTCGCCTTGATAGAAGTCGGCGGCACCCTTGTCTGCAATGAGGCGCAACGCCCGGGCGATGTCAGGATTTTGGAAAACCTGTCCGATGGCCGGGGGCTTCCCTCCGGGCAGGAAAACCCGTCGACTCTCCGCGTCGGCTGAAATCCACTCCTCGGACCCTTCCCAGAAGGCATGGATCAGTTCGGGCACGGGATATCCTTGCTCGGCGTAGAAGATCGCGGGCTGAAAGACTTCCTTCCACGCCAGTTTTCCGAAACGGCGATGCAGCGCGTTCCAGCCGGCAACCGCCCCGGGCACGGTGACCGAATCGATCCCAGCAGCGGGCATCGATTGGTTGCCCTTGGATTTCAGGTGTTCGACGGTCAAACCTTGCGGAGCCCATCCGCTGGAGTTGAGACCGTAGAGTTTTCCGCTTTTCGCATCCCAGTAGATTGCGAAGAGATCGCCGCCTATGCCGTTCATCATAGGCTCCGTGACGCCGAGAACGGCGTTGGCGGCAATGGCCGCATCAATGGCAGAGCCACCCTTGGCCAGAATTTGTGCGCCGGCGGCCGAAGCTTGCACGTGACTAGTGGCCACGATGCCGTACCGGGTGATGACCATAGAGCGCGCGTGCGAACGGTCCTGGGCGGTAAGACTGGGGGTGAGCAGAACGAGGGCGAAAATCACCCGCAGGGGAATCGGCATCGTGCACCTGAGAAGAGGAATGAACTGGCGCGCATTCTGCTGGGCCATGCGTGAAATTGTCAAGCCAGGGATTAGAAATGCCAGTAATGGCCGACAACCAGGACGATCAACTCTGCGGCGAAGACAAGCACCAGGAAACGCTCCCGCCGACGAGAGCGGCGCAGGTCCCTTCGCAGGTCCCCTTCCAGTTCATGCACGTAAGCCGCGGCTTCAGGGTCCAGTTGCGGCGCCGGCTCCTGCATCACCAGGCCAGGGGATGCGGCGGTGAGCACCGGTTTAGCCTGGTCGGGCAGAAAGATCTTGGGCGTGCTGAGGACGTTCGACCACGCCGCCAGCAGCAGGGCGGGCGAGGGAATAATCGCATTCGCAGGCTCCGAGGTTAGCTCCAGAGGTGGAAGCTTTTCAGGGGCCACGGCGTCGGCCAGATTGCGCAACAGCGAGTACCACCAGGCATGACTCATCTGGTCAGCGATGAGTTCGCCTACCTCGACCGGGCGCGACTCCAATTCCAGCGGAGGTAGGGTTTCCGGGGAAATGACATCCCCAAGATTGGTGAAGACGGTCCGATACCAGGGCAGGTCAAGGAAATCCCCGAGCAGCATGCCGAGGTTGACAGGACGCGAGGTCAAGTACAAGGGAGGCAGGCCGTCGTCCAGAAAGCGCGCACGAAAATTGCGGATCAGCGACCTCCACAGGGGACGGCTCAGTTCTTCTGGTGGAGACAGATCGAGTTCTTCAGACGTCGCCATGGGTGAATCGTAGTAATACGCTTCCCGGAAACACCTCAGCCGGTGAAGTCACTACTAGGGTATCACCCCAGGAACCAGGATGCCGAGGTCCCCATGGTGTGTTGCGATTTTCGCCAGGAACAGCAGCCGATGGCAGGTGGAAAAGGCAAGTCGTTTTCCCAGGTTCTCGATTGCAAAATTAGGGCAACTTCCTAGTTCCGAGGCGTGGAATTTTGCGCTACAATTCTCAACCAATGTGGGTGCGCTGCTCGTCTCTTGCGCCAGTTGACGGGCTGATATGCGCATCGCCTTCTTTCCCCAGGGAGGTAGTTTGATGTATCGGCCCTACTCCAGCCCCATCGGGGGCACCACTTCCTCGATGGATGTAGAGTCCACCATTCGAGGTCTTACCCAAGACTTCTGCATGAATTTCAACACCGGCAACTATGACCAGGTCGGAGCACTGTTTTCCGGCGATGGATCATTTATGGCACCCCATTATGAATCGGCGGTGGGTCCCAAAGCGATCGAGCGCAAGCTGCGTGAGTTCGGTGAAGGGGGCTACCAGGATCTGCGCGAGGAGACGACGCGGGTGGATCACTCCGGCGACATGGCGATGGAACTGGGGCGGTATTCATTGTCAGTGGTGCGGGAAAACGGCGCGCGCATGACCGATCGCGGAAAGTATGTGAAGGTCTGGCGCCGCCTGGGAGCATGGCGGATCGTCGCGGATTGCTGGAGCAGCAATCTGCCTTCGTCCGCGAGTGAAGAGAAGTCGAGTGTCGCTAGCAAGGTCACGCCGATTTCTGATGATGTTCCTAAATCCGCCTAGAGCACCGTGGGTTGGGCTTTAGCATTTGGCTCTTCGCATTTAGCACTTAACATCTAGCCAGGAAGATTACGTGCTAAAGTACAGCTTTCCAGCTAAATACCCAGGGCTGAATGCAAAAAACCTCGCCTGCTGATTTACCTGTCGACAAGAGCGACCGTAAGCGCGCGCCGGCCGACCCATCTCGTTTCTGCCCCAACTGTTCGGCACAACTGCAGGAGCACCGCTGCAAGCTCACCTGCGAGCGCTGCGGGTTCTATCTGAGCTGCTCGGATCTCTACTAGCTTTTAGCCACAAATCACACCGATCGAGTGTTCCATCCCGATCGACCGCGTGCGCGATATGCACGCCTGCGTCTACAATGGCGGGGCGGCATCCAATTCACATTCATATTGAGGAAAGAACATGCAGAGAAAAGCGAGCGCAGTCTGGAGGGGTGGGTTGAAGGACGGCAAAGGCAGCATTTCAGCTCCGGGGGGAGTCCTGGCGAATACTCCGTATTCGTTCACCACGCGGTTTGAGAATTCTCCAGGGACCAATCCAGAGGAGTTGATTGCCGCGGCGCATGCGGCGTGCTTTTCGATGGCGCTTTCGGCGCAACTGGGGGGAGCGAATCTCACTGCAGAGAGCATCAGCACGAATGTGACCCTGTCGCTGGACAAACTGGATTCCGGATGGACGATCACGGCCAGTCATTTGGACGTAGTGGGACGTGTGCCGGGCGCGGATGCCGCAACATTTCAAAAGTACGCTGAAGCGGCGGAGAAGGGCTGCCCGGTGTCGAAGGTGCTGAATGCGAAAATCTCGATGACGGCAAAGCTGGAGAGCTGAAAGCGGTTCTCAGTTCTCAGTTCTCGGTTCTCAGTAGGTGGGGGCCTGGCCTTGGCCGGGCTTCTTTTTTCAGCTAAATTCTCAAGACATAGGCAGATCAGCCGCTCGCGACCCAATGTCGATTGCGGGTCATCACCCACGAATGTAAGATTTTGGCCTTGGAGGGCACATGAAGATCAGTGCGGTTGTTCTGCTCATGGTGTGCGCCGCAGGTCCGGCTTTTTCCGCTAAGCAGTATTCCTATTTTCGCGTGGGCAACTCCAGCAACGTCGTCACTGCAACGACATCGGGGACGGTTCTGATGGGAGGCGGAACCGACGTAGATGCGGCATTCCAGTGGATGTGCCAGCGCAGCGGGAATGGTGATTTTCTTGTCATCCGGGCCACTGGAACGGATGCCTACAATCCTTACATCCAGCAACTGTGCCCCAATGAAAACTCAGTGGCCACGTTAATCATCCCGAACCGAACGGCAGCCAGTGATTCGTTCGTGATCTCAACCATTCAAAATGCGGAAGCATTGTGGATTGCCGGGGGTGATCAGTCCAACTACATCAACTACTGGCAGGGAACGCCCGTCCAGCAGGCGCTGAATGACTTGATTGCTCGTGGTGTGCCCGTTGGAGGCACGAGTGCCGGAATGAATGTTCTTGCGGAATTCATCTACTCGGCGCAGGCGAGCCAGGCGATCACATCGAGCGAAGCACTCGCCGACCCCTTCAGCAAGTACATTACTCTGGTTCGAGACTTCGCCAATATTTCCATTCTGCAGAACATCATCGATGACCCGCATTTTGTGACGCGAGATCGCATGGGACGCGATCTCGCATTCATGTGCCGGATATACACAAATGGCTGGTCTTTGGCTCCCCGCGACATTGCGATCGACGAACGGACCGCCCTGTTGATCGACAGCAACGGCGACAGCACAGTCGTCGGTTCGAGCACAGTGTATTTTCTGCAAGCGCCCGGCGCACCGCAGGTCTGCCAGTCCGGAGTTCCCCTGACCTACCAGAGCGTCGCCGTCTATCGTATCAATGCTAGCGGTTCCTTCGCTCTTTCGAGATGGAAAGGGAGGGAAGGAGTTGCCTATACCGTCTCCGCCAATGCCGGTGTCCTGAGTTCCACGCAAGCTAACGGGTCTATTTACTAACGGAGGGGAGCGCCGCGATGTGCTTTTGGCGAAGGCGAACATAAGTGCTGCCAACTACGGACCAGACCTGTTCCATCACGTCTGCGTGCGCAGCGCTTCGCGGATTTCGCGATTGACGTGCGCTGCATCTTGGGCGGCGTCTTCGATCATCGAGACCCACTTCGCTGCGGTCGATTCCAGATTTAGCTGACTGAGAAGATATGACGCCTGCATGATCGTTTCGATGGAATTGCTGAGGTCGTGGGCAAGGGAGCGGAGGCGGCTGACCACTTCGGGGGGCATCTTGGATGTGTTCGGCATGGGGAGGTCCAGGAGGTTCGAATCGGCTTCGTTGAACAGTATTGTACGTGGTCGCGGGTGCCGACGCGCGCAGCACGAGATGGAATTAATGGGTGCGAAGTCGCTTCGCTCGACGCCCCGGCGAGCCTCTGGTTTGACAGCTAGCGAAGCGCCTGTAAAATAAACAGTTGTCCTTCCTGAAAGGCGACCCGCTGGGTCGCTTTGCTACGCAGTCACTCGCCGAAGTGGCGGAATTGGCAGACGCGCATGGTTCAGGTCCATGTACCCGCAAGGGTGTGGGGGTTCGAGT
>UEXW01000097.1_pt1 | contig 13659 bp, 8 predicted proteins | sample 4301151 | NCBI WGS metagenome assembly UEXW01 (sample SAMEA4773176, study PRJEB27434) | metagenome | biome: 2259; feature: agricultural soil; material: soil | place: USA | collected 2014-09 | depth 0.25 m | reverse complement strand
GCCCACGATCCCGTTCGCGATCCGGAGCCGCTGCCACGCCCTGCGGCGCATCATCGCGGTTGAAGTTCGGCTCGTCGCCGCTCTCCTCGGCGAAATCGCCCCCGCCTTCGATCGTCATCGAAGGCACTGGAGCTTCCACTGGCGCTTCCCCACCGCCCATCTTGGCGCGCTGTTCCTTCAGAATTGCTTTGCGGGAAAGCCGGATGCGGTTCCCTTCCACGGCCAGGACTTTTACCAGCACCTGGTCCCCTTCTTTCAGTTCGTCGCGAATATCCTTGATCCGGTGCTCGGCCACTTCGCTGATGTGCAGCAGCCCATCCGTCCCCGGCAGAATCTCGACAAACGCGCCGAAATCCGCCAGCCGCGACACCGTCCCGAGATAAGTCTTCCCGACCTCAGCGGTAGCAGTCAGATCTCCGATAATCTGCAGCGCCTTGGCCGCCGAAGCCTGATCGTTGGAAGAAACATTCACCTTCCCGGAATCTTCCACATCGATCTTCACCCCGGTCTGCTCGATGATGCTGCGAATCATCTTGCCGCCCGGCCCAATGAGATCGCGAATCTTGTCGACCGGAATCTGCAAGGTGTAGAACCGCGGCGCGAACGACGACACCGTTTCGCGATGCGCTCCCAGCACCTCTTCCATCTTTCCAAGAATGTGCATTCGACCGCGCTGCGCCTGCGCGAGTGCCTCGCGCATGATGTGCGGAGTGATGCCCGCAACCTTGATATCCATTTGCAGGGCCGTGATCCCGTCGCGAGTGCCGGCAACTTTGAAATCCATATCGCCGTAATGATCCTCAGCCCCGGCGATATCGGTCAGGATGGCATACTTATCCCCTTCCTTCACCAACCCCATCGCCACGCCAGCCACAGGCGCCTTGAGAGGCACACCCGCATCCATCAAGGACAAAGCCGCTCCACACACGGTAGCCATCGAAGACGATCCGTTCGACTCCAGAATGTCGGAGACGACGCGCATCGCGTAAGGCCACTTCTCCTCCGAAGGCAGCACCGCCGACACGGCGCGCTCTGCGAGCGCCCCGTGTCCCACTTCCCTTCGGCCCGCCCCCCTCAAAAACTGCACTTCTCCCACCGAAAACGGCGGAAAGTTATAGTGGAGCATGAAGCGTTTCTTGGCTTCGCCCTCGAAGTGTTCGAGGCGTTGCATGTCGTCGCTAGTGCCAAGCGTGGTTGTTACCAGGGCTTGGGTTTCGCCTCTGGTGAAGATGGCGCTGCCGTGGGTTCTGGGTAGAACGCCCACTTCGATCCAGATGTCACGGATTTCGTCAAAGGCTCTGGCATCGGGGCGGCGTTTTTGTTCGATGACTTGTTCGCGGAAGATTTTTTCGCGCAGGGCTTCGTAATATTCTTTTAGTTTCTTCTTGGCATCGTCGGCGTTGTCGTCGTCGGGGATTTCGGCTTCCAGTTCTTTCTTGATTTCTTTGACCAAGCCGTAGCTTTCTGCCTTGGGATGCTTTTGAGTGTCCAGGGCATCGGTCAGTCGAGCGCCCACTTTCGACTTCAGAGAGTCGTAGTACTTCTGATCAAATTCGGGAGGAGTCACGGCGCGCTTGGGCTTGCCGACTCTCGCTCGTAATTCTTCAATGGCGGCGCAGATTTTCTTGATTTCGCTGTGCGCGAATTCAATCGCGTCGACGACGGCCTCTTCTTTTACTTCTTTGGCCCCGGATTCGATCATTACGATCGCATCCGCGCTGCCTACGACCATGATGTTGAGCAGGCTGTCGCGCATTTCAGAGTAGGTGGGGTTGGTGATGAACTTGCCATCCACGTAGCCCACGCGCACGGCGCCGATGGGTCCATGGAAAGGAATATCGGAAAGGGTCAGCGCACAGGAGGCAGCGTTGATAGCGGCGACATCGGGATCGTTTTCCGTATCCGCGGAGAGCACAAACGCGATCACCTGGGTCTCGCAGCGGAAGCCATCGGCGAAGAGCGGGCGGATGGGGCGGTCGATCATGCGACTAGTCAGGATTTCGCGCTCGCTGGGGCGGCCTTCGCGCTTGATGAAGCCGCCGGGAATGCGTCCGCCGGCGTAGGTGTACTCGCGGTAGTCGACGGTGAGCGGGAAGAAGTCGATGCCCTCGCGGGGATCGGGATTGGCGACTGCGGTGGCCAGGACAACGTTGTCGCCGATGCGCACAATGCCGGAGCCATGCGCCTGCTTGGCGAGTTTGCCGGTTTCAAATTTGAGGTTTTTACCGCCGGAGAGTTCTACGCTAATTTCTGTCGGTTCTGGTTTCATGATTCATCCTTCTGGATAGGAGGGCAACGACGCGCGCGGGATCGGTGCGCGTACAGGTGAACGAGTGCCAGTCGAGGAACGCGGTGGCCGGAAAACGCACGTGGCAAAGATTCCTTAGAGATCGCCCAGCGGCCACTCGGCGGCGGGGCGAAGGCGAGTGGGCTTCGGATACACTACGACGCCGAAGCCTTCAGCATGCAATTACTTGCGGATGCCGAGTTTCGTGATGACACCCTTGTAACGCTCTGAATCGTACTGTTTCAAGTAGTCGAGCAGGCGGCGACGCTTGCTGACGAGCATGAGCAGGCCGCGGCGTGAACCGTGGTCCTTCTGGTGCGTCTTGAAGTGCTCCGTCAATTGACCAATGCGCTCGCTCAATAAAGCGATCTGGACCTCTGGGCTGCCGGTATCGGTAGCATGCGTCGCATAGGTCTCAATGAGGGATTTTTTTTGCTCTCTGGCTAGCACTAACCTAATGCACTCCTGGTTTTAATTTTTCTCTGTAACGTCGTCAAGAGTAACACGTTAGCGGAAGGAGTGTAAAGAAGGCAGCTCTCAGCGCTCAGCTGTCAGTCGTCAGCTATCAGCTCTCAGGGGGCGGATTCTGGCTCTGCGTTCTGGGCTCTGCGTTCTGGGCTCTGGATTTTGGGCTCTCGGCTCTGGGCTTGGGCTCTCGGTTCCTCTCGGGACTTCAGGCCTGCGCGTTCGCCTCGATCTATTTAGACTTCGAGATCCGGAGTCCTCAAGAGACTCAATGGACTACACGTATGCGACAGTGGAACACCCAATACCTAAGAGCTAAGACCTGACACCTGAGACCTGACACCTTCCAACCGGCACCCGAGAGGGTATGGTAGTGTCCGTTGGGTGGCGTCATAATAATGAGGGGACGCAATCATAAGGATAGAACCTGGGACGCCACGTTTTGGGGGGAAGATGACTACGGTGCGCTGTCCACATTGCGGTCACGAGAATCCGCCGGGGCATCGCTTTTGCGGGATGTGCGGGAAGGAGCTGGACGAAGTCATGGCGGCTCCGGCTCCGGACATTCCCGCGCGTGCCCAAGGTTCGCGGACCGCTGCACCCGATCACTCAGAACCGCCCACACCTGCTCCGGCATATACGGGCGGCATTTTCAATCTGGGCTCCCCCGCGGATAAGCCGGCGCGCAATCTCGACTACCTGCTGGAAGACGACGAGCCTCGTTCGCACAAGGGCCTGGTGATCGGAATCATCGCGCTCCTCCTGGTTGTGGGCTTGGGATATCTGCGCTGGCGAAATGGCAGCCTGCCATTTTCGAGTCTCCTGAAGCCGAGCCCCAAAACGACGGCGCAAATCTCGGAGCCCGCGCAGCCGCCAGCGACAGAACAGCCAAGCGTGCCGGCGGAATCCACCGCGCCACCCACCACTCCTGAACCTGTACCCCCTGCGAATACTCCGCCCGCAAGCTCTGCACCGGCTGCCGGGACGACTCCGCCTGCGAGCACCGCTCCCGCACCATCGAGCGCTCCCAGCGAAACTCCTGCGGCCGACTCGAAACCGCCGGAGCACGCCGCGCCTTTCACGACGCAGCCAGCCGATCAGGCGCCACCGTCCGCCCCTGCGGGAGATCAGGCCGCAGCCGCTGCCACTCCGACGCCCACTCCTGCCGAACCGGCCGAAACAGCTCCGGCTGCGCCAGCACCGAAGCCAGCAAAACCGAAACCCAGTCCGAAGGCGCTGCCTCCGACTCCTGCCCAAGACTCGGTCGCCATGGGCGAGCGCTATCTCTATGGACGAGGAGTTCCCCAGGATTGCACGCGGGGCTTGCGCTACGTGAAACCCGCAGCCGATCAGGCGAATCCGAAGGCCATGATCACCATGGGCGCTTTGTATGCGACCGGACACTGCCTGTCGCGCGATCTTCCCACCGCGTACCGATATTTCGCGCTGGCCCTGAGAAAGGATCCGGAGAACGGACCGCTCAAGCAGAATGCGCAGATGGTGTGGGCCCAGATGACGGAAGCCGAGCGGCAACAGGCGATCCGGATGACACAGTGAAAGAGATTGAGCAATTGGGGAATTGGGGAATTTTGTAATTGGGTAATTTTCCTTGGCGACCTTCTCGGCTCTTCTTTAGGTACTTTGCGGTTAGAAGCTTTCCTCAAGAAGCCCTTAACCGCAAAGATCTCCAAGATCACGCAAAGGACGCAAAGAGATTGCTTAGCGAGCTTCGCGACCCCTTTGCGGCCATTGCGGTTAAGAGGTTTTCTTCCGACTGCCAACAAGAAAGGACAAATCCATGACGCTCTGTGACGCCACCAGCCGCAGAAATTTTCTGAAATCCACCGCTGCTCTTACCACAGGCATCTCGGGATTGGCGCTTTTGCCGAACTTCGCCTGGTCGGAGGACGACGATGTCAATATTCTCGGGCCGAAGCCGGGATATTCGCCGCAGATTGGGACCCTTGTGTCGATGCTGAACTGGATGCGCGGAGTCGTGCTGGAATCCGTGAAGGGCATGTCGCAAAAGGATCTCGACTATCTGTTCGACGCCAACGCCAACACCATCGGCGCCCTGCTGCTGCACCTGGCGGCGACCGAGACTTACTACGGGATGAATACCTTTGACGGGAAAGCCTGGAGCAGTTGGTCGGAGGACGTAAAGAAGAAGTGGGACATCCCGATGGATCTGGGGGAGCCGGCGCGCAAGGCGATCAAGGGGAACAATCTCGACTACTACCTCGACATCCTGCATGACACCCGCGAACATTCGCTGGCGGAGCTGAAGAAACATGACGACAAATGGTTGCTAGCAGTACAGAAGGACGCGGATTGGGGCACGGTGAATAACTACTGTAAGTGGTTTCATGTTTGCGAACATGAGTCGAATCACAATGGGCAGATCAAGTTTCTGGCGAAGCGGCTGCCGGGGGCGAAGGCGGGGAAAGAGTGAAGGGTAATTTGGTAATTGAGAAATTCAGTACCGGATGCTTGGGAGGTACGCAATCCGAGGCGGAGAAGGAGTCGTCGAACGCCCTCAATGAAACAGGTTCATGTGGGCAGCACGGCGAGGAACCAGCGGACAATGGTCACCATCAGCAACGCGGACACGAGAATATTCACGCGGCTCCAATTCTGTAGCCAGGGCGGAGGAGAATCCAGCCCGCGTGTCCGCGGTGGGACGGGGGTGCTTGGGTCCGAGATGAATTCCTCGATGCGTTCCTCTCTCAGGTTCTCCGTCGATTTTTGGATAAACCGAGCGACCACTAGCCAAGCCCACGTAGACATGATGCAAGCGAAAATGCGCGACGGTGTGGAGGGAATGTGCGGCGAGGAATCCGGGACACTGTCAGAAAGGCACAAGCGACAGTACAAGCGCGAAGAAAATTGCGCGGGGCGAAGTCGGCAGTCGCGGTGACGCCGGACGGAACGGAAGGCGGGCAGCCATCACCGTATTCCATCGCGCCAATAAATCATCGGTGCCGCTGTGGGCTGCTGCTCCCATGTGAGAAAGTCCCCACCCCAATCTTTCCAAGAGCACCGGAAAGATTGAGGATGGGGCACCCTCAGTTTGTCTGGGCAAGCTGCCGAAAAGAGAACTCCGACGCGCCGCCAATATTTCGCGCCTGACGCGACTGCCGGAGAACCTAGAACGAGACGTTGACGGCAATGGCTACGCCGGGATGGCGACGGTTATACAAGTAGTATCCGTCATTGACGTAGTCCACATAAACGTCGTCGGTTTCGTACCAGGTGCGCGCCCAGTATTCCGGCCATGGATCAACGACACTGAACCAGAAGCCTGCGTACTGGAATCGGGGGTATCCCTCCACGACAATGATCGGAGTGCTGCGGACGCGAAACCAGTGTCCACGGCCGAAGTGCGCACGGAAGCGATCATCGGGAATGCGATAGCCGTGGTAGCCCCCACGCTCGTGCCAATCACGGTGTTCTCGTTTCCAGTTTTGTGCACGATGGTCTTGCCAGACATCCCGTGACTTGTAGTGTGGTCCGGGTTCGGGCCGGTTCACTTGGCGGACGTGTTCCGTCTCATGGCTTTGCGGACGTGCATGCTCACGTTCTGGAGGGTTGTGATCCGCCCGGTAGTGCTCGCTAGGGCGCTGTTCGGTGCGTTGCTCCCGGCCGTTTGCCTGGTGTCTGTCCGAGTGGCGCTCGTCAGACGAGCGCCCGTGTTGCTTTTGATGTTCGTTCCCGTGCTGCTTCTCGGAATCGTGCCCTTCCTTGTTACCATGCTGTGCGATGGCGGGGGCCGTTCCGAGGAGGAGGCCCAGCACCGATGTACCAACGATTGCTGCTATTTTCATAATGAGTACCCCATGTCTCCACCAGTCTAGTTCCAGCGTGATCGACGTCCTAGTTACGCAAGGCCAAGTCAGGAGTACGTCTCCCGGGGGTGTGCAAATTGTCGGGTTAACGATTCACCACCCACGTTCTTGTAGATTCCAGACCGCTCCGGGACAGATGCGGGAGGAAGCCGTCCGCTGATGAGGAACTCGCGTGAAGGGACAGGCCCGGGCTTAGCCGTCGATTGGGATGACGGTATGAGAAAGTCCCCACCCTAATCTTTCCCAGAGAACGGGAAAGATTAAGGATGGGGCACCCTGGGTTGCATGGAACACCTGCCTATTTCTGGCAGGAGTCGCTGACCATCTTTACGTGCGTAATTGTCATGTGGCCGTGCTCACTGTTCTCTTTCTTCATGTGGGCATCGGCGGCAGCGTCTTTTGCATCCTCCTTGAGGTTATGCGCGGTCGCGTTCTTGACGACTCCGGTGGCCGTCACTGTGTGTCCCACGTGATCGGCTAGCGGCACCGAATCGCTGCGGACTTCCCAAGTACTGCCGTCACTCGCGGTGAGAAGGTACTCCTTGGAGTTGGGCTCGTTACTCTCCTTGGAAAGGCAACCCGTGATTGTACGGGTGTTGGATTTCGATTTCGTGTCTTGGCTTGAATCCTGCGCCATTGTCCACAAGGAACCGCAGACGAGGAGCATCAAGCCCACCAGTAGCGAACCGATCTTCAATTTCATAAAACCTCCGTTGAGGAGCATCAGTCTATGTATAGCTCCCGGTTTTGGATGAGGGTCAACCGACGGGTGGTTGTGCAGGGGGCTGCGGGCCCTTAGGAAAGCAAGGACTTGGGTTCTACCGTATTTCCCGTATTGATTGTCTTCGTTGCGTTAGGGGGAGCGTTTAACCGCAGAGGGCGCTGAGGAATCGCAGAGTACGCAGAGTTTTTCAGAGCTATTTAGTGTTTCAGATTCGTGCTCGCGCGCTGGACAAGTCTGCGCAGGTTGGAAATTGCTTTTCACTTCGCGGGGGAAGGCTTTTCTTCACGGAAAACAACCCTTGGTTTCCTCAAAACCAGTGGGGAAACATCAGCTCGATCAGGCCGGGGACCTGGTAGGAGTGGAAGACGTCATCGCAGATTTTGTATTTGCCATATTTCTTTCGGGCGTAGTCGCCCCAGTGTGGTTGTGTGCCGTCGAGATCGGTGAATCCATACTCGCGGGCCAAGGCCCAGGAACTCAGGACGCGTCCGGATTTCTCTTTCACTTTGGGGTCGGCGGCCAGGGCAGCTACTGCCCTTCCGATGTAGCGGGGGGATTCGGAGACGAGGAAATCGTTGGCGGCGTCGTTCTGGTTCGGGCTATTGCGGTTGCGATTGCGGGATTTCCTGGCGGCGTCTTTCCAGTTCGATTCGGTGACTCCGAAGTGCTCGAGCACGCGTTCGGAACGCAGGAAGCCTGGAGTCAGGGCCACAGCGACTACCTTGTGTTTTTGCAGCTCGCGGGACATGGCGAAGGCTAGGCGGATTACGGAAATCTTGACGAGGTCGTAGAAGAGGTTGCCGCGGTAGTAGAAGGCGTCGCCGTCGGTAATTTCGAAGATGATGGCATGTTTTCGTCCCAGCATGAGTGGTAGCGCGAAGTGCGAAGTGATGATGTGGGAATGGATGGCCTGCTGCAGCATGTGCAGTCCGTCGTCGAGCTTGAGGGTCCAGAAGGGTTTGCCGAATTCGGTGAGGGCGTCGCCGCCCCAGACATCGTTGACCAGGATGTCGAGGACTCGGTGGCGGCGCTTGATCTGGCCGACCAGCTTTTTTACCTCGGCGGGGCGAGTGTGATCGACACGGAGGGCGATGCCCTGGCCACCGGCGGCGGTGACCAGTTCGGCGGTATCTTCGATGGTTTCTGAACGCCCGGGAGTGGCGATTTGTTTTCGAGTGCTGCGGCCGGTGCAGTAGACGGTCGCGCCCGCTTCGCCCAGAGCGATGGCGATGCCTCGGCCCGCGCCCCGCGTGGCCCCGGCGACCAGGGCGACCCGTCCGCGGAGATTCGGCGGGCGGTAGACGGGCTTCAAAGGCACGTTGATATTCTCCGATTCAGCGACGGGCCATCATAAACCGGTTTCTCGGAATGCGCGAGACATATGCCGCCGAGGCGGCGGCCTGCGCCAATTTCAAACGTATGCGGCGCATCGCGCACGGACTATGCTCAGGAGAGATATTTTCGCTGAGAATGCATCAGCGGTGGAATTGTGTGTGGCGGCATCGTAGTGAGTAAGAAGCGCGCTTGGCGGAGCGCGCCTCTGCGCAGTTAGAAGCTGAATCGCGCCTGAAGTTGGATCGTCCTGCTGCCCAGTGCGCTGCCGGCTACGCCGAAGTTCGAGTTCGGAGTTATGGTGCCGTCGGGCGCCACCGAACCCAGGTTCCCGTTGATTGATTGAGGGTTAATGTTCGTTTTGTTGAAGAGGTTGTAGATGTCGGCTCTGACTTCAAACTTTGCGTTCTCACCCATCCCTGGAATCCGGGGCAAACCGAAGGCCTTAGCGAGGCTGGCATCCACATCGTTATATCCCGGCCCGGTCAAGCTGTTGCGATGAATTCCAGGAAGTGGAGCGGGGGATGCGAGCGGAAAGGCGGCTCCGGGAACATAGGTTGGAGCCGTAAAGAAGGCGGTGCCATTGCCGCCGTAGTTTGGGTTAACCGCTTGCTGGAATGCGCTGTTGGCGGTGCTTGTGCCCGCACCCGGAAGAAGGCCCACGGGGCGAAGCTGACCGTAACCGCTGCCCTGATAGTATACATCGTTCACGTTGTAGAAGGGGTTAAACGGGAAGCCGGAGTGTAGGTTCCAGATGCCACTCACAGACCAACCACCCACCACTTTCTCAAGCCAACTATGGCTGCCACGGAAGAATACGGGCTGCCACAATCCGAAGAGCTTGAAGGCGTTCTGTATGTTGTAATCGGATCGTCCATAGGCCGCATGAGTGTTGTAGGGGTAAGGATCTTGGAAGTACGGGCCTGAGTTCTCATCCATGGCCTTGGCCCAGGTGTATTGCGCGGTGGCCTGGAAGGTGTGTGAAAAGTTATGGGTCAGTGTGGCGATGCCCGCATTGAAGTTCGCGCTGCCACTGTTGCCCCAGAAGTTCACGAAATTAACCTTCGGATTGAACGGCACCCCGTGGGCCACGGCGCTTGCGTTCATGTTGCTGTGTACCAACAGGTGCCGCGTCTGGTTTCCCATGTAACCCAAGGTGAACACCAAGTTGAGCGGCAGCTGATACTGGAAATCCAGCGAGTAGTGATACACGGAAATCGTCTTCGGGCTCGAAGGGAAACCAGTCACGAAGATTGGCGACCCAGTCAGCGGCAAATTGTCGGGGCCAAATTCCGTAATCGTGTTTGGGTTAGGTGCATATCCGAAGATTGAGTGAACATCGGTAGCGGTCTGGTAGAGGATTCCGGTGTCGGCACAGGAGGGATTGCTGTTGAAGGGGAAAGGACAGGTGAAGCTGGCCTGAACCGCATTGGGCGGGTTTCCCGTCCCGTTGGTCGTGATAGCAATTTCGTTCTGGTTGTAGCTGATACCAAATCCACCGCGAATGACCATCCTGCCTTCGGCCGGATTCGGCTGCCAAGCGAATCCCACCACCGGACCGAAGTTGGTTTTTGGCGGCTCGTAGAGATCTCCGCCGACGCGGATGTTCATACCCGTCAGTTGATTCGCGCCCGATCCGAAGCGCAGCACGTCCAAATTATTCTGCTTGGTGTAAAACGCACCGAAGTAAGACCAGCGCAGGCCAAGGTTGATGGTCAGGTTGGGACGGATTTTGAAGTCATCTTGCCCAAAAAAGCCCCACAGGTTCTCCCGACCGTCCTGGCGATTCGCGAAGGGAATGCCGGTCGCATGATCAAACTGGCCGGTCTCTTGCCAGGGAGCGTCGTTGGCAAAATCCCACAGGTTGTGAAAATTGAAACCAGGTCGTGCCGCGTAGACCGGGTTATTCAAATAAAAGAGTCGGGTAAATTCGCCGCCAACCTTGATGCTATGACGACCGATGATCTTGGTAAGGACATCGTTGTAGCTGTAAGTCCATTGGTTCAGGTTGCTGGGTCCGTTGGCGCCAAAAAACTGAGGCGTCGCGGGGGTCACGCCTACGGAGTTGCCAATGGCATCGATGTTAGCCTTCGGCAATCCAAAAGGTGCCTGCGGATTGCTTGTAATTTCATTCCAGCGCCAGCCTGCGGCGTTACCGCGCGCCTGATTCAGCAAGGTGGGGGAGAAGGTGTGAGTCCAGATCAGCGAGAAGGCGTTGTTTACCTGCGTATGATGCCAGAGGTTGAGCGGACGCTGTGTGCCCTGGAAGTTCGTGGTATCTACCGGCACCCAGTACAGCGCGAAGGCGAGCCGATCCTTCTCGGTAATATTCGCGTCGACGCGGCCGTTGTACTGACTCTGCGACGTTTTCGTCGGGTTCAGCGAGTTAAAGAAAGCCAGGTCGGGTATTCCATCCAGCCCGTTGCCAACACCCGGTGTACCCGAATTACCGCCGTAGCTAAGGTCTTGTAATCCCAGACCGGTGGTCAAGGGCGAGCCCAAGTCCAAGCCGCCCGCGGTGGTGTTGCAATTCGTTCCCTCTTGCAAGCCGATGGATGCGCAGGTCCGCGGAATGATCGCGTTGGCAGAGACAGGGTTTCCCGGGAAGGACAGATACTGGGCCGCGATGCTGCCCGGGGTGGCCGCCGAGGCGTCGAACTCCGGAGTCTCATACCAGCCCTGCGCCGTAGTAACTGCGGAAAGTGGACTGGTCTCCCAGTTGAAGAAGGCAAATATTTTGTTCTTCCAAATTGGCCCGCCCAGGCTGCCGCCGTACTGGTTGAATTGATTGTTATCACGATTCAGGCCACGCTGGGCAGGAGTACCCGGGTGATTGGAACCGACGCCGTTCCAGCGCTGATAAGCGTTCAGCCCCGGGCGTGATGCTTTGAAGAATGCGCTGCCATGCAGGTTATTGGTGCCACTTTTGGAGGTGACCTGAATTTGCGCGCCGCTGAACCGGCCATTCTCGGCATCGTAGCTGTTGGAGACGACCTTCATGCTCTCGACCGAGTCTTCACTGGGGGTGATGATCGACGTGCCACCCCATACAGCGCTCACGGTGCTGATGCCGTCGACGGTGATGCCATTAGTCTCATACTGGCCGCCACCACTCTGGATCTGCGGGCCGTTCTCGGTCGCGAAAATGCCGGCACCTCCGCCCGAGCCACCCGGCCCCTGGTTTCCAGGCAAATTGAAAGTCCCGCCGCCGCCTTGCTGGGAAGAATCTCCGAAAACTCCCGGCGTAAGTTGCGCGAGCTGGAACACGTCGCGGTTGAACGAGGGCAAGTGCTGGATCTGGTTGCTGGTGACGGTGCCGCTCACGGTAGCGGTCTCGGTATCCAGTGCCTGCGTTGTGCTTGAGACAGTTACAGTCTGATCCACCTGGCCCAGTTCCAATTGCAGATCCAGCGAATTGAGTTGTTCGGGAATGATCCGGACCTGCTCGAGCACTCGCTTCTTAAAGCCCTCGTGCTCCGCGGTAATTCGATAGGGAGCCGGCGGCAGGCCGTTGAAGGTGTAAATGCCATTGCTGTCTGTGGTCGACACCAGGGTGCTGTTCGTGTCGGTGTTCGAGAGTTACAGTCGCGCCAGGAATTGCCGCGCCTTGCGGATCGCTCACTGTTCCGCGCAAGGAAGCACGATACTGCGCCTGAGCCAGGGTGGTGGAACAAACCGCGCCTATGACGAGCAGCGCGACGCGGACTGCTTTTCTTGAACGTCCCATGATGTACTCCCTCAGATCAGAGTGTTCAGGTGTGGAACCGCCCGAGGAACGAGCCGGAGGATTCAGAGGTGTCGATTTACTAAGATGACGTCATGCAGATACATCCGATATCAAAGATAGGTCCGCTTATAGCACGCATAAATTTCTACATTCAAGCCACTACTGTAAGATGGGATTAGCAATGCAGGATTAGCAAAGAAGATTTACAGGATTCTCTGTAGAGTGAATACCTGAGAGTAAGCGGCAGGGCTGTGGATAAGTTGAACGTCACGAATCGATTTTAGACAGCTCGCTGGCGTAGGGGAGTTCGAGTTAAGCAACGCGCTGCTTGCCAAGCACTTTCTCCTCCCACCTCTCTACATTCACACCCTTTATAAGAAGCCAAAGGCAGAGGGATAGCTCTCCGACAAAAGCGGGAAGAAGAATTGCTGGGAACAAGCGATTCGCCAGGGCAGGCGCCAGAACGAGCGCGAAGCTGTTCGTCAGATAGCACAAACCGGCGATCTGCATGAGAACGCCGAGAGCCTTCGGAAGATAGCCTGATCTAAAAATCAGGTAGCCGATAATGAGGCAAAAGCAGCCGAAGAAGAGCAGGCTCAAACCAAAGCCATAGCCATGCGATTTCAGCGACAGGCTTGCCATGGCGTAGAGTTGCTCGGGCGTAAAAGCTTTGAGGTATCCAACATCCCCCAGCGGGAATAATGTAGTAAGCAGAATGAGCGTGTAGGCGGCTTCCAGGGTGATCGCTACCAGATTGAAGAATACCGCCAGTAAAGCAAGATCTCTGTCGACGGGTCTCAACAGGACGAACAAGATCAATAGCAGGGTAATCGCGCAAATCAGCAAGAGCAGTTCGGCAGCGACATGGAAGCGCCACAGCGACTCCATTGACCTGATGTTGGCGGCTGTGGCGGCAGCGTCACCCGATACGATCAGCCTGTCCCGGACGAATGCCTCTCCGAAGAGGCCCACAACAATGATGATCAGATACAGCACCCCGCCGATTCTTGCGTAAAGCTGTGGCGATCTTTCAACCGTACGATCTGTCATTTTTGTTTCTCCGAAACTTTACAACCTCACTCATTCAGCCAATGATTGTACGCGCAACGTCGCGCGATCTCACGCAGACACATCGCCCGCGTGAAATCGCGGTTACCTTCTCTAAGATTTGCGGAATTCACAACGGCTTAATCGGGATAGGGGGGACAGTCGCGTGTCCTCCCCTCCCTCACCACCGTACGTGCGGGTCGCCGGGTAGGACCATGGCGCGAATCGGGCT
>UEXW01000289.1_pt1 | contig 13691 bp, 10 predicted proteins | sample 4301151 | NCBI WGS metagenome assembly UEXW01 (sample SAMEA4773176, study PRJEB27434) | metagenome | biome: 2259; feature: agricultural soil; material: soil | place: USA | collected 2014-09 | depth 0.25 m | reverse complement strand
AGTTCGTACTCGATCACGAAAAGAAAATCGCGGTTTTCACAGACCTGGCGGGCTGTCCGTTGAACGTCTTGCCGCAGCGTGCGCCCGCGCTCAGGAAGATCTTCGAAATGTAGAGGACGGGACAGGAGCAATCCTATCCTGTCACTCGGTACTCTTCTAGCCGCTGGAGGCGTTCAAGCCGCTACCTAGCTGTTGGGAATATTCCAACGGAGTTTATCTCTCAACGTCCGCTGAGCCGCTTTACCGTTTTCAGATTGATGCTTTTCCGAGTAGCCCCTCACTTGGGGCGCAACCCGCGGCGCCTACCACCCGCCGAAAGCGCGGCGCTAGCCGCACTTCACTTGGGCAGATCAACCGTTGATCCGACGCCCGCGTAGACGTAGTGATCGCCAAATGCTCTCTTGAGGGCAGCGAATTCGGGCTCACCGGTGCAATGTCCCGGCGCCACGCGATCCAGCTTGTATTGGTTGTGCAGCACTGCGGCGATCCGCTCGACCTCTGGATCCGGTGCCTGGATCTGGTGCAACCCACCGAACAGGATATTGATGTGAGGATCGACAGCGATTGCCTCTTGCATGATGTGCTCCACGCCCGGATGCGAGCAACCAACCACTAAAATGAGCCCCTCGGGTGTGCGGATGGCGAGCGAAAGCTCGCGCAATTCCCGCGTACCTGGTTCTTCCGAGACCAGCGCAATCAGAAACATGCCGGGTGCGATCTCGGTGTTCTTGTCGATCAGTTGAAAGTTGGCGCCGGGCCAGGCCGCGCCCATGCGTATGATCTCAGGTGGCGCGCCGCCGTAATAACGCTGTTCAACGGGCAGAGACGGGTCCTTGCGATACCAGGCATTGCTGGGCCGGTCGTCGCCGTAAACTCCGGATCGCTCCTTAGGCGCATAGATCTTCACGGTCGGGTTCACCTTGAGCAAGTAGGCCAGCCCGCCCATGTGATCACCGTGGCGATGCGACATGACCACAAAATCGAGCTTTTGCAGATCAACGCCCGCCGCCTTTACGTTGTGTTCAAAGTTTTGGGAGTTGTTGCCGGTGTCGAAGAGGATACGTTTGCCGCCATATTCGACTAGGGCCGCAAACCCCCAATCCATAGTCAGCGACGGAGATTTGCCGAAGGAGTCGTACAGAATGGTGACGCGGTTCGGCGTTCCTGCTAACGCCATGTCCGCCAGCACCAGAATGATCAGCGCCAAGGCGCGCAAGGAAATGGGCCGCATCGCTCGTTCCTCCTTAGAGCCTCTAACAAAATCTCCCATGCACAGCGGCCACTGTCCGGAAACCCGTTATCAGCCACATTGTTTTTCGGGTGGCCAGTCACAAACTATGCTAGCGCCGCGCACGAAAGCCCTCAATACTCCCCGGCAGTATTTCAGAGTCGATGATAAATGCGGTCTGGTTCCCGAAGAAATGGGCGAGCACCGTAGCGGCTGCCACACTGACGGGTCGAGTGTCCCGAAACATATTCGGGGAAAAGGGAGTACGTCCTGTGAGCGGAATCCACTCGGGATCAGGGTCGGTAGCCGATTTTCATCCAGGTCCGCAAGCAGAATCGCAGTTATTGGGCGCGCCAAAACTCGTAGTGATACTTGGCGTCCCAGCCGGCAATGATCGCATCCGCCTTGGCGATATTCAGCAGCGCGAACAGCCGAGCCTTGCGTATCGGACGCATCCGAGATTCTTGAGCACGGTTAACGCGATTCGATTCCAGGCGCGTTCGTCAAGTTAGTGTTCGGGTCAGACACCAGCCTCGACGGGATCGAGCGGGTATTAGCTCAGTATCGAGCCCTGTTCGAAGCCTGTGACGTTCCGGCGCAGGTGAGCGAGAAAACCTGAAGGAAGCACTGCGGCAGGCGAAGGGTAATAAAAGGTAGCGGGGGAGTAGACGGGATCACCGTTAACCAACTCACCGCCAGGGTTTTCCAGGTTTGAAGTTCAAGAATGCAGTTTGCCCCTGCCTGATGTTTCTTGTCCCTAATTGCTTTCTTCATCTCCCTTGATCGATCTATATAGATATGCATCGGCAGCGGTGAGAGCTGGCGTCTGACGCTTGGTTCGTTTGAGGAGGCATGGTGAACGAAGATCACGAATCCAAGAAAAGAGATGCTCCCTTCTCGCGCGTGAGTCGACGCGATTTTCTGGAATCGGTCGGGGTCGGGATGACGGGAATTGCCGTCACTCGAAATTTGTCAGCTCAGAACCCAGAGGCAATCGGCGAGGATGGAGAACCAACAACGCTGACGTTGGTGGTAAACGGCAGGAAGCACTCGTTAATGGTCGAGCCGCGCACCAACTTGCTGTACGTTCTTCGAGAGGGACTCGGGTTGACCGGCACCAAGCCGGGATGTGAACGTGGCGAGTGTGGCGCTTGCACTGTGCTGGTCGACGGCAAATCGCGCTACTCGTGTCTGACACTCGCACTCGAGACTGAGGGACATAGCATAACCACCATCGAAGGCCTTATGGATGGTGAAAAACTTGGTGCCGTGCAACAGGCATTCCTCGAGAAAGATGCCTTTCAATGTGGATATTGCACACCAGGTCAGATCGTGGCCGCCGAGGGCTTGCTGAGGAGCAATCCGGACCCAAGCAACGAGGATATCCGCGAGGGCATGAGCGGCAACCTGTGCCGATGCGGTGCGTATCAGCACATTTTCCAGGCGATCCGCCACGCGGCGGAGTTGAAGAAAGAAGAAGCGGCAGCGTGAGACGGCCGGAAATTAGCTTCGGAGGGGACGACCCGAGGCCCAATCAAAAACTGGAGCCTTGGACGAATCCAACGATTGTGGGGAAGTCTCTCCCCCGAGTAGATGGCTACGAGAGAGTCAGTGGCTCGGCCATTTACACCGCCGATCTGCTGTTCCCTGACATGCTGCACGTGGCCATTCTTCGATGCCCACATCCTCACGCGATGGTTAAAAGCCTGAATACCGAAGCGGCTCGAAAAAGCCCGGGAGTCCGAGCAATCATGTCGAGCGCAGATCCCGAGGGCAAGTTAGTTGTTCCCTATCCTTGGTGGGTACCCGCAGGTCCCCCCGTGCTCCTTTTTGATCAGCATTGCCGGTATCAAGGAGATGAGGTTGCAGCCGTGGCAGCAGAGACCTCTTATCAAGCCCACGATGCAATTCATCTCATAAGAGTCGAGTATGTGGAACTGCCCCACTTGCTGCGCGCACAGGATGCTCTGAAGCCCGGGAAACCGCTCGTGCACAACACCGGCAACCTGGTAAGGCAGGCGGAGAGATATGAACGAGGCGATCTGGCCAAAGGATTCGGCGAAGCAGATGCCCTCGTCGAAGAAATTTATGAAACCAGTTGCGAAATACATGCAACCGTCGAAACCCACGTGGCAGTGGCGCGATGGGAGGGAGAGCAAGTCACGGTGTGGGTACCGACCCAGGCAATTTATGAAGAGCGGAAGGCGTTGGCGGCTATTCTTGGGCTGCCGGTAAGCTCGGTACGGGTTATTAGCCAATATGTGGGAGGCAGCTTTGGATGCAAGGCGGAACTCAGCAAACACACTTTGATCGCGGCATTGTTGGCACGCAAGACCCGCCGCCCCGTGAAGCTCGTTCTCACTCGGGAAGAATCGTTTCTCTGCGCCGGAAATCGCCCACCGAATGTGATGCGTTTGAGGGCCGGGGCCAAAAAGGATGGCAGCCTCACTGCTCTTGAGTTCACAAATCTGGGAGCGGTTGGAGCTTATGCCGATTGGGCCGATGCGGCCGGTTGGGCAGCAGGCTCTTACGCCTGTCCCAACGTCCTAACCCAGGACACCGAAGTCTACATCAATGCCGGTAAGGCGCGAGCATTCCGGGGACCGGGAGCGGTACAGTCAGCGTGGGCGCTGGAACAGATGATCGATGCGTTGGCGGACAAAATCGGCATGGATCCGGTCGAATTTCGAGTAAAAAACATTCCCACTGTCCATCCCCGGACTGGCGAGTCTTATACGAGTATCGGCCTGCGAGAATGCCTGCTTAGAGGAGCGGAGGCGTTTGGCTGGAAAAAGGCTCGAGCTGCGCGTGCTTCGACTGGCTATCCCATCAAGCGCGGGGTGGGAGTGGCTGCCTGTCGCTGGATCACTGAAGGAGGACCGCCCACTACTGTGATTGTCACGCTATTTCCAGATGGTAGCGCTGCGTTGAATATGGCTGCCGCCGACCAAGGTACCGGCACCAAAACAATCATGGCGATGGTGGTTGCCGAAGAGCTGGGCATTCCACTCGAAAAGATTCACATCGAATATGCCGACACGGGTACCACGCAATACGGCAAGTCTGGCGGTGGTAGTCATTCCGTGATGGTCTACGCTCCAGCGGTTCGCGCTGCAGCTGCAGATGTTAAGAGACAGGTTCTGCAGATCGCAGCTGCCGAGCTGAAGCAATCGGCAACTGAACTATGCCTCAAAGATGGAAAGATTGTCCCGCTAAATGATTCCAGAAAAATAAGAAGTCTTTCCGAGCTGAAAGATTTAGCACAGCGAGAGCAAATAACGGGCATAGGCCATCCTACTTCTGAACCCAAGGGGAAATTGATTGCTGCGTTTGCAGCGCAATTTGCCGAAGTGGAGGTCAATGTCCACACCGGCGAAATCCGCGTCATTCGGCTTCTGGCTTGTCACGACAGCGGACGTGTCATGAACCCTCTAACACATGAAAGCCAGATTTTTGGCGGCATGGTGATGGGAATCGGGTTCGCCTTAACCGAAAGGCGCGTTCTGGACGAACATCAGACCGGCAGAATGGTCAACGCGAATTGGCACGATTACAAGATTCCCACCGCGAAGGATGTTCCTCTCGACCAGCTATGCCTGACCATCGATCCCCATGACTCAGAGTGCAATTCGGCGGGAGCTAAAGGCGCGGGCGAAATCGGCGCGGTTCCGCCAGCGCCGGCTATTGCCAATGCGGTGTACCACGCTACCGGAATACGGGTGAGCAGGACGCCCATCAGCCCCATGCAGATGCTTGCGTTGTTGGCGGCAAGGCGGGAAGCGAGATGATTTATGCTGAGTAAGTTTAGCCTCGTCCACCCAAGTTCTCTTCGTCAGGCAGTTCAGCAACTGACCTCGTCCGGAAGTCATGTGCATGCAGGTGGAACAGATCTGCTTGGTTGCTTGCGGGACGGAGTGTTCAGTGCGGAGAAGATCGTGTCGATTACTGGAATCGACGGATTACGAGGAATCACAATAACGAGAGAGGGCGCGATCCGAATCGGTGCGCTTACAACCCTCACCGAAGTTGCGACGAACCCACTAATTGCGCAGAACTATGAGGTGTTAGCGCAAGCAGCCGCGGCCGCGGCCAGCCCTCAGCTGCGTAATCAGGGAACCATTGGCGGCAATTTATGCCAGCGTCCACGTTGCTGGTACTTCCGTAGCGATTTCCATTGTCTCCGCAAGGGAGGCGATACTTGTTACGCAATCAATGGGGAGAATGAATTCCACTGCATATTTGGCGGCTCACGTTGTTATATCGTGCATCCATCCGATGCAGCACCCGCTTTGGTTGCCTTGGATGCACTGGTCCATATAACAGGACCTCTCGGTATGAGGATCGTGCCACTCGGATCTTTTTTCGTCCTGCCGGCTCAAGACCTTGCCAGAGAAAACGTGCTCCAATCGGGAGAAATCATTACTCACATCACACTGCCGCCGGTTCCCGCAGGGTCAATCAGCTCGTATCGCAAAGTGCGTGCACGGGGGTCCTGGGACTTTGCACTAGTCGGCTTGGCCCTGGCTCTCAAGCTCTCGGGTCGTCGTGTTGAGTGGGTGCGAGTTGTACTTTCAGGCGTAGCACCGATACCCTGGAGACGATCGGAGGCAGAAAAGGTTCTTCTCGGACGTGATCTGGAAGAGCGAAGCATTCAGGAAGCGGCTGATTCCGCCACCAGAGGAGCAGAGCCGATGTCGCAGAATGGTTATAAGGTCGATCTTGTGCGTGGCATTGTTGAAGAATCGCTGCAGGCGATCATGGGTGGCCATGACCAACAATCGCCCGCGAACGAACGTGACGGACTCCGACGGGATGGACAACAACATTTCTAGCCAACGGAAGTGCCCATTGAGCTACCGCATTTTGCACAGCAGTGGGGGTCGCTGGATTTTGTTCGTTCTGGGTTGGGCGATTCTCTCCATGCTGTTCGTACCTGAGACTTACCTCTTCTTTCTGTATCGTGGAGAGACAATTTCGTGGACCCGCACGATGGCGTTGACACTGGCCAACGCGGGCATCGCTTTTTTGTTCATGCCGCCGATTGTGTGGCTCACCCGACGCTTCCCACTCGAACAGCGGGCTTGGCGACGATCCATTTTTGTGCACATCCCCGCGTGCCTGGTTTTTTCCCTCAGCCACTCCTGGTTGTATGCGGCGCTCTGCTACGCATCTCCAGGACTATTTCACATGCTCTTCATTCGCTTCCATCCTAATTTGCTGACCTATTGGGGCGTTGTGGGGTTCACGCAAGCACTGGATTATTTCCGGCGTTATACCGATCGCGAAAAGCAGTTGGCCCAGGCGGAGTTACATCTCTTGAAGTCCCAACTCCATCCCCATTTTCTATTCAATACATTGAATACCATCGCCGCGATGATGCACGAAGATGTGCAAGGAGCTGACCGCATGATCCATCGTTTAAGTAACCTGCTGCGGCTCACTCTAGATAGCATCGGCGAGCACGAGGTTTCACTGAGACAGGAACTTGAGTTCCTGAAAGCGTACGTCGAAATCGAATGCATTCGCTTCCAGGAAAGATTGACGCTGATCCTGGACGTGTCTCCGGAAGTGCTGGATGCAATGGTCCCAAGCATGTTGTTGCAGCCTCTGGCGGAGAATTCCATCCAGCATGGATTCGCCGCGCGCGAGAGCGCAGGTAAGATCGAAATCCGGGCCACTCGGCATGCTGATCGTTTGCTTCTGACTGTGCTCGATGATGGGCCGGGTTTTCCGATGCAGGCTCTCACGGACTTTGGTTTTGGACTGGGTCTTCTAAATACCCAGCGCCGGCTCGAGCAACTCTATCGCGGAGTGTATCGATTTGAGTTGCAGAACGCTCCACAAAGTGGTGCACGCCTGACGATAGAAATTCCGTATCACGTTCAAAGCATCGAAAGCTCCGCACAGTTTGGTGGGCCGAGGTTTCATGAAAAGTCGGCAGATTCAAACCCTTATCGTGGACGACGAACATTGGGCGCGGCGGCGAATTGCGGTGCTGCTCAAGGCTGAACCTGACATCCAGGTGATCGGCGAATGCTCTAGCGGGGCTGATGCACTTCAGTCAATTCTCGAGCACTCTCCTGACCTCATATTTCTGGACGTACAGATGCCGAACATGGACGGCTTCGAAGTCCTGGATGCCATTCCGGTGAAGCAGCTACCGCTGGTAATCTTCGCGACGGCGTACGACAAGTACGCATTGCGGGCCTTCGATGTACACGCGGTCGACTATTTGTTGAAGCCGTTCGACGAGGAACGGTTCAAGAAAGCACTCAGCCGAGCACGAGACGACTTTCAGCAAAAGAACAACTCGGCTCAGGAAACTCTTCATGCCCTGCTCGAATCGGTACGAAACGACCGCAAGTTTCTGCGACGGCTCGTGGTCAAATCTTCCGGCCGGATTATTTTCCTACGATCCGCGGATATTGATTGGCTGGAAGCGTCCGGCAACTACGTGACTCTGCATGTTGGCCGCGAATCACATCTGTTCCGAACCACCATGAACACCCTTGAGCCAAAGCTCGATCCTGAACAATTCGTACGCATTCACCGATCAGCCATTGTGAATCTGGATCGCGTGAAGGAATTGCAGCCTTGGTTTCATGGCGAACAGCTGCTCGTCCTCAAAGACGGAACAAAATTGAGTGTGGGACGTGGATTTCGTGCCAGACTGGAGACTCTTTTGCAAAATGAGGTGTGATGACGATTGGCTTACCGGAATAACGGAAGTATTGTCGGCTTAACCCGGAAATAATCACAGATATCGCACCGGAAGGCCGATATTCCTAAGATAATTCTTGCGGCTACTGCGTCAGGTTCGCACACTCATTCGATATTTTTCCCGACGTCGATGACTTCCCGACGAGCGGCCTGGCTACGACATCTCTATTCATGTTCTGAAATATACCCTTGCCACATTGATCCAAGGTGTCGCATTGGCACTTCGTCATCAATTTTCTAAGCACGCCTCGCACGGCTTTTATTCCATCCATCAGATCATCCAACTCCGCAAGCTTTCTTTGGGAAAGCATTCGCCAGCGTTCCGAAGCACGATTGATATCGCGGAAACCGAAGAACAAATGCCGGATTTCAGTCAATGAAAAACCGAGTTGACGCGCACGCTGAATGGTTGCCAGCCGGTAAAGCGCTGTAGTGTCGTATCGTCTCTGCCCACTCATTCGCGGGGCGCGGGGAAGGAGCCCAATTCTCTCGTAGTACCTAATCGCCGATGCTTGGAGTCCCACTTGTCGCGCCACCTCGGAAATCGTTAGTTCTGGCATAAGGACATTCTAGATCGCCCCTTCCGATCAACATCCGAACGTTGACAGATTCTTTATCAAAAGCCCTTGCCTTAAAGTCGACTTTAAGTTGTAGCGTAATTGATAGAGCGACAGAGCGTCCAGAGCTTTGCTGCCAGGGGAGAAGCACTCATGCAGAACATGAAAGCGATATTGATGCTCGTACTGTGGTTGACTTCTGGCAACATTTTGGCGCAAGTCGGCCAGCAGCGCGTTGAAACCAAGGAAATTGCCAGCCTCGGCGCAGAACGGGAAAAGTACGCTCTGCAAGTCTTGGCGAAGCTCACCGAGAAAGTGATCGTGTCTGCCGCAGATGCCATGCCCGCCGACAAGTATGGCTTTGCGCCAACGGATGGTGAGTTCAAGGGCGTGCGTACCTTTGCTCAAATGGTGAAACACTTGTCCACAACCTGGAAAGTCAGCCCTTGGGACCGTTCGACGTGCCGGGCGGACTCGGCGGTCCTCCCGTAATGGGATTCCGCTGAAGACTGGATGGGCAGGCTTCTTGCTTGCCCATTTTCCTCCTTGCACTAGGAACTGAAGCCCACTCAGACGCCGTTCGGACGGTCCAAGGTACCGACGGTTCGGCACGGAATAGACCTGAATGTGGGTTAAGATATTTCTCCTTGACGTTGCGAAAAATCGCGCTGGATAATCAGCGACGTGTTTGCGCCTCCTCATCACGCACATCTCACAGGTGTGACAATATCCCATAGCTGCCCAACCCGACATCCCGCCCGTCGTGGGACGCAACGGTTTCCATGGACGCGCCGATAACCCGGCGGGACTTCCTCGGCTCAACCCTGTTGGCTTCTGGGGCGGCTTTGCTCGGAGGAGCGAATCCAGCGGAACTGCTTGCCGACAAGGACGAGTTCACCGGCTACGGGGGCGTGGGCGAATACAGCGCTTCCAACGGCAACACCTTAGAAGTTCTCCGGGCTGGCCACACGATTCGTGAGGGCCTTTACGATCAACTTCCCAAAGATGTGATCGATACTGGAGAAACCTACGATTGCGTGATCATCGGGGGTGGAATCAGCGGACTCGCAGCGGCATTGTTCTTTCAGCGTCAGGCTGGTCCGCAGATGAATTGTTTAATGCTTGAGAACCATCCCATATTTGGCGGTGAGGCCAAACAAAATGAGTTTCTGGTCGACGGCACGCGGCTGATCGCGCACCAGGGTTCCGCGATTTATCAGCTTCAGTATCCATTCAGTTTTCTGGCAAGATTTTACGATTCCATCGGATTGAAAGTACCGAAACTCACCTACCAGAAATGGGCTGGGGCGCAGCCAGAGTTGACCCTTTCGAAGACTCCCTATGAAGCGGTTGGTCTGGAGCATGGACAATACGGATTCTGGTTTGGTCGGAGATTTGGCCAGAAACCCGGCAGATGGCTAATCGATCCCCTGGGCAAGAACCTCGAGGGCGCTCCTATTTCCCCGTCGACCAGAGCGGAATGGCTCCGTTGGCTCAAAAACCAGCCACTGCAAGAGAAACCATTCGAACATCCCCAAGTAGAAGGAGATGCCATTTCGCGGTATCTCGATTCCATCACGCTCGAACAGCACTACATGGAACATTTCGGGCTCAGCCGTGAGACGGTTCGGACCTTTCTCTCTCCGGTCGAAGGAGGAGGCTCCGGCCTTGGCCCCGATGCCTTGTCTGCCTATTCGGATTACGCATACGAAATGCTCCACCCTCTGGTCGATGAAACTGATGGCACAGATCAAATGTTTCCGGGTGGCAACGCGACCATCGCGAGATTGATGGTGAAGAGTCTGATCCCCGCCGCAATCGCAGGGCCGGACAGCGTCGAAGGAGTGAGCTGCAACAACGTAAACTTTTCCGCACTCGACGCTTTCGGAGGTAAGGCAAGGATTCGCCTTTCATCAACCGCCGTCGCGGTCCGCCACGACGGCGAAGTGAGCAAGGCCAACTCGGTCACAGTCGTGTATCTCAAGGGAGACAGGCTTTACCGGCTCAAGGCGCGGTCGGTCGTGATGGCGGGCGGAAGTTGGACCACCAAGCACCTTGTCAAAGATCTTCCGGAAGTCCATCGCGCGGCTTATGCCCAGTTTTACCGTTCCCCTTGCATGATGGCCAACGTTGCCGTGCGAAACTGGCGCTTCCTGTACAAGATGGGAATGAGCGGATGCCGTTGGTTCGAAGGGATCGGCAATTATATGGAAGTCTGCAAGTTGGCGCTTACCGGAGTTGAAAATTCGACGATTAGTCCGGACTCGCCGATCGTTCTCTCGTTGAAGGTTCTCTACTCTTATCCAGGTCTCCCGACCGAAGAGCAGGGCAACCGGGGTCGCAGAGAATTGATGGGAACCTCATTCCGGGACTACGAAATACGGATCCGCGAACAGTTCACAGAGATGTTCGCCGGAGCTGGCTTTGACGCGCAGCGCGATATCGCGGGAATCATCCTGAACCGATGGGGGCACGCATACCTAAGCCCGCAGCCAGGGTTCTTCTTTGGGCGGGATGGTCAACCGGCTCCTCGCGAGATACTGCGCAATGCGCCATTCGGCCGGATCACCTTTGCCAACACCGATCTGGCGGGAGCCATGGACCATCGGTATTCGATACTCGAAGCAAAACGCGCTGTCGGGCAGTTGCTAGATCAAGTGATGACATAACAGGCCGTGCGACGCGCGTTCCACGGAACTTTCTTGATCGTGCTTGAACAACAGGCCGGTGGAATAGGATTTCTGGCCCACGATAACGCTCTATTGAAGTCGATTCAGGCGCGAACTTGTAGCCAAGACGGGCGACTGTGACGATAAGAGTGGGTTGCTTTGGATCCTCTTCCAGCTTCTGACGTAAGCTGGCAACGTGGACATCGACGGTCCGGGTGAACGCTTCCGTACTGTAGGCCCACACTTCCTTCAGCAGGACGTCGCGGGACAGGGTGGTTCCACGGTGCTCGACAAAATAACGCAATAGCTGGAATTCCCGCGCGGATAACGGCACTACTTTGCCGTCGCGGCTCATCGACGTACCTCGAAGGTCGATCTGAACCTTTGCACGCCTGCGGCTGCGAGTACGCTCGCTCTCCTGAGGAGCGCCTCGATTCGCGCCAGCAGCTCCATCGCGTCGAACGATTCCACCTCCGGGTAGGTATTGTAGCTGGGCGCTGCAGCATGAGCGCGGTGGATTTACCCTGGAGGCTCGAAAGCCTATGGCTTTCTTAGGTTGTGCGAGCGGGCATAGGATTGACCCGGAGACTCGGTGCTGCATGACAGCACACAGGACGCCTAATGAGTGAATGGATACTCTCCCTCGAACCCAAGCATCGTAGAACCGATTGGCCCACCGAGGCATGAGAAGGGAAAGGAGGGGCTCCAGAGCGCCCCCGAAGAAGGACCGGTCGCACGAGTCTCGGCTGCCAGGTGGGCAAAGAGTGGCGATCGTTAAGACCGAGAGACTTGTTCGCAGATACGTCCGGGGCCACCTGCAACATTGGCAGATCGGCCCCGGAGTTATGTGCGCGTCGGCTTATTGGTTGCCGATGAAGGTACCGTTGACGTCGATGTTGTCCAGCACGACCATGCTGGCGCCGGTTTCCGGCCCATCGTCCAGAACAATGTGGATACTCTTCACCTTGCTTTCGGGCGTGATGGCCGGGGCTGTTTGTGCGGGGTTGCTGGGATCGAAGCGCAGACGCTTCCATCCAGTTGCGGGCGAGGGTTGAGCCGTCCCGGTGCTGCACCCGATCTTGTGGACCACGTCATCGCTGGTGACGACCACAAAACGCGGGCTCTTCGCCGTGCACTGACCACCGTTCCGGATGTCATACCCGAGTTCGGTAAGCGTAATGCCTTCGGCATTGCGGATCACGACGACAGCTTGCGCCTGGACGGACGCGGCACTGGTCTTCGAGAGTAGCAAGCCTTGGACGAGAGGATCGGCCAGGCTAGTCGAGGAGGCGCCAGTTGCATCGACCCAACTCGCTGCCACCGAGTTTGTGCCCGCCGGATCGTATGCATATGGCGATGCACGCAGATCGGTTTCGCTTACTCCGCCACTTCCGTCCTCACTTTCACCAACAGCACTCGAGGTGACTGTCAGGATGATTGGTACAGTGACGGCTGTAGAACCCGGAGCGGCCACGTGGATGGTGCCCGAGTAGGTTCCGGAGGTCATCCCCGTCGGATCCACAGAAATGCTTAGCGTTCCGGGAGTGGTTCCACCCGACGGAGTGACTGATAGCCACGTGCCACCGTAAGCAGCAGCCGTGAAGCTCAGGGGTGCTCCTCTGCTGAGTACTCGGATACTTCTTGGTGCCGGGCTGGCTTGTCCAGAGTCGTATTCGAACGTCACCGCTCGTGGCGGCCAGACTCTCAGCCGTCCCGAGGTTGTGCTGGTGACAACCAGTCTGACCGGCACGGTCTGTGGACTGTTCGAAGCACCGCTCGACGTGATCGTGATCGTCCCGTTGTAAGTTCCAACAGCGAGGCCGGTCGGGTTCGCGCTCACCTTCATTGTGGTTGGGGTCGGGCCGGTGGCTGGACTGATGGTTAGCCACCTTCCACCCGACGCGGTAGCTGTGAACTGCAACGCGGTTCCGCTGCTTGCGATCGACAGGTTTTGTGTGCCGGGCGCAGTCGAGCCAGAGAGATAGCTGAAGGACAGACTCCCGGGAGTGATGTTGAGGGACATTCCGCTGGGGGGCGTTCCGGTCACGCCCAGAGTCACCGTGATCTTCTGCGGCGAGTTCGAAGCGCCCGAAGACGTGACTGTGACATTGCCGGTGTAAGTTCCCGCTGCGAGTCCCGTTGGATTGACGGAAACGCTCAGACTGCCGGGTGTGTTCCCACTGGCTGGAGTGACCATCAACCAGGCAGCGGAACTCGCAGCCGCATAGCTTAACGCGCTGCCGCTGCTGCTGAGGCTCACGTTTTGGGCTGCAGGCGTGGCGCCTCCACTTTGATAGCTGAACGACAGGCTCAAGGGGCTGGCAGTCATACTCGGAAGCGAGGCGGCAGTGACGGTCAGAGTCACCGGGATCGCTTTCGGGTTATTCGATGCGCCCGCAGACGTAACGGTGACGTTACCCGTGTACGTGCCTGCTGCGAGTCCGCTCGGATTGACAGACACACTCAAGCTGCCGGGCGTACTGCCGCTCGCTGGTGTGGCCAACAACCAGGTCGCAG
>UEXW01000334.1_pt1 | contig 13762 bp, 7 predicted proteins | sample 4301151 | NCBI WGS metagenome assembly UEXW01 (sample SAMEA4773176, study PRJEB27434) | metagenome | biome: 2259; feature: agricultural soil; material: soil | place: USA | collected 2014-09 | depth 0.25 m | reverse complement strand
TGGACCTGCCGGTAGCGGCTCGCAGCACTTCCCCCAACGATGTCCGCCCGGCGTCGAAGAGTTGGGCCGAGGAGCGCACCTTGTTAAAAGGCTTGATCACTTGCTGCCAAGAGCTATCCAGTTTTTCGTCGGGGATCTGTCCCTGGCGAGCCAGGATCTGCCAGATGCCCACGTTCGCCTGGAAGGTACCAAGGACATTTCCGCGCAAAGTGCTGTTGGAAGTCGCATCGATAGAAGCCGCTACCTCCAGGAACTGCGTCATCGAGGCGTCGCTTAGTTCCGGGAACTCAGCGAAGATCCAGTACTGATTGCTGAACTCCGAAAACTTGCGCGCGAGCACGCGAACGGTCTCGGGACTGAGGCGGTGCTGGGGAGGACGCCGAGCGTCCAGTTCTCCCAAGGTGAGATACATCTGCAGCGGACCGACATCGGTGATTGCTCGTGAGAGGCTGAACATCGCCAGCACGAGGTCGTCGGGAGTCTTCACGCGGTCGGCATGTTTTCCAATATCCCGAACAATGGCGGAATCGGTTTTCTGGTGAAGAATTTCTCTCCAGACCGCCAGGCCTCCGGGAACGTGGGGACCACCATTCTGTTCCCACTGAAGACGGGTTACGAGCAGCAGCAGACCGGGCGCCGGCCGAAAGGAGCCGCGGGTGGCATCAGCAGAAGGTTCGGGCGTGCGCAGCGCCTCGTAAAAGCGGCGCAGGCGTTGATTGTCCGTAAAGTAGGCCTGCTGGCTCGCCGGCACACGGGAAAGTGCATCGAAATAGGCAGCGAGCCATCCGCGGTCCTTAGCCACCAATTTCGGGACAAACTCGCCCGGTGATTCGGGAGCCGCTCCGACCAAATCCTTCCAGCCGGACTCGGCATTACTGCCACCCGGCACGATGACTCGTCCGGAACGGATGCAGATGTGACTGCCATAGAAGTCCAGCACGGGAGCGTAAGGGATGAGTTTCCGAAGCCCCACGGTTTGACGCAAGGCCGCGCGTGTATCAAGGTCCAGTCGAGAGACCGCCCAGTAAAGCCGTGCGACGGAGGGATCGCGCAACATCACATCCAGCAGGTTGGTGCTGCCTTCCTTGTCGTTCTTCTTGCTGGCTGCAGTCCAATCGGTTTCGCTATACAGGAGCGGCACGCGCGAACCGGGAAACGGGTACGCAAAGGGCTCGCCGCCCTGCAGCGTGCGCTCGAGTTCGGGCAGCGGGAAACCGGAATCGATGGTGAGGAAGGCTCGTTCCGGATCCGAAGTTTCCAGAGTCGTATTACTCTTGCCGCACTCTTGCTGGCGTAGGCGATAGCCGAGGATGCGTAACAGTGGCCCGGCCTGCTCGCAGTTCGCAACCCGAATCGTGGCGTCTGGAGCGACCAGGCTGGACAACTCCCTGGCCTGCTGTACATACCGGCTCAAGAGAATCAGAAATTCAGTTGGGCGGCTCGAGCCTTCATAGCCCTGCGCGAACACATTTCGGCCGAGCAGGGGCAGCACGTCCTCAGGAGTGATCTTTTGGCTGATGCCGGCCATGCGCAAGAATGAGCGCAGGGGACCGGGAATGACCACTTGTGCGCTAGCCGGCGCCGAACTAGCCTGCGAAGACTGCGGGGAGCCCTCGCTGGACGCGGCAGCTACGGCGGGACCAGAGGCCCAAGCATTGAGAGAAAAACACGCGAACAAAGAGACCAGTACAGCACCGAGCACGCAACGAGGGAATTTCACGGCTGGATTCCTCTCGGAACCCATGAGACGTTTGCATCTAAACGCCAGTCGCACCAAGGAACGGAGTGCTGGTCACCATGACTCCGCAGGAGAGGCCCGGGAACGACAGAGTCGCATTTACTCCCGACACCAGACTTTCTGCCCCACTTCTAGATGCTTGTGCCTCCGGGTTCCCAAATTCTAATGCCGAGCAAAATAAACCAAAGCCGGGGTTTAGGGAAGCGTTTTCTGGCATGATCCGCCGATACCATGCACTACTCAGGCAGTTTCCGATTCCCTTGCACAGAAAACGAGCCCGCCGCACCTGGCGCGCTCGTCCCCGGCTGCCCTCCACCCGCGTTCAGACGGTAGGCTCCCGCAGCAATGATCCGGTCCCCTGCTTCATTTACGTGGCTTAGGTCACGATCCTGTATGGCGAAAGTAATATGCTGCGTGGCGCCAGCCGCCACGTGTACCCGACTGAACGCTCGCAGGGCGTGCAGGGGCGCACCCGGTGTTCTTGGAAAGCCCAAATAGAGTTGCACGACCTCATCGCCATCGGGGCCGCTGGTGTTTTTTACGTCCACCTCTACCTTTAGCGGGTCTCCCGCCCTGAGATTGTTGCTCGAGAGCTTGAGATTCGAGTACTCAAACTTTGAATAGCTCAGGCCGAAGCCGAATGGATACAGGGGTTGTCCCTCGAAGTAACGGTAGGTGCGATTCTTCATCGCATAATCCTCGAAGGGCGGAAGTTGATCGGTGCTCTTGTAGAACGTGACAGGCAGCCGGCCAGCAGGATTATTGGCGCCGGCGAGGGTTTGAGCGATGGCGGTCCCTCCTTCTTCACCGGAATACCAGGCATCCAGAATCGCGTTGGCGTGCTGGTCAGCCCAATTGACAGCCAGTGCGCTGCCGTTCATCAGCACGACGATCAGGGGTTTGCCGGTACCTCCGAGTGCCTCGAGCAAGTCTTCCTCTTCCTTGGGGAGATCAAGGCTGGTGCGGTCCCCTCCCTTGAAGCCGGGAAGATCCACTTGCATTTCCTCGCCTTCGAGCTGCGACGTGATGCCCACCACAGCCACGACCACGTCTGCCTGCTTGGCGGCCGCGACTGCCTCACCGATCGGGTCGGCAATAAGTGGCAGCCACACCAGCTTGATGCCAGTGCCTCCCTGGCCGTATTCGAGTTTCACAGCGTAACGATGACCTTTCTCCAACTGAAGTGTCGTCGTAGTGGGCTTGGGATCATGCAGGACGAAGTCGTCCACGATGAGCTTGTCGTCGAGCCATAGGCGGTTCATGGATCCAACGGCACCGACGCGGTAGCTTCCGGACTGCGCCGGCGTCAGGAAGCCAGTCCAACGCACGGAGAAGTCTTTGACGCCGGCCGGAGGCGCCAGAGAACCTGGTTCGGGATGGAAAGGTTGCAGCATGGCGGATGGGTCAACCCGCACCATCAGTGTGCCTTCAAAGTTTGTTTCCGAAAAATATTCGCCTTTCAAACCTGGCGCCCCGTCGGGAGTGGTGAGCACCGACGTGGGGATCAGGGTTTCCTGACGCAGGAAATTCATGCCGGGCACGAAGCTGACTTGTGCACCCGTGAACTGCTTGCGGATGCCGTCCAGCGCAGTAGTTGCACGCGATGGAGTGCCGCTGTAGTTGCCCTGCAGCACGCGAAGCGATTCAGCGAGCGGGCCGACCACGACGATGTCCTTTACTTGAGGTCCGAAGGGCAACACGCCGTCATTCTTCAACAATACGATCGATTCCTGCGCAGTCTTCAGAGCCAGCGCGCGGTGCGCGTCACTGTCGATCTCGGATTCCGGAGTCTGTGCGTATTTCACCCTCTCGGGAGGATCGAACATTCCAAGGCGGAAGCGGGCGGTGAAGGAGCGGCGCAGCGAGACATCGATATCCTTTTCAGTGAGCGCACCCTGTTTTACGGCGTCCAGAAATTTCACGTAGTCGGAGTTATTGGTAGCTTTGGTGAAGAAGTCGGCGCACTCGTTGTCCATGCCGCGCTTCAGCGACACTGCCCCGGCCTCCGCCATGCTTTTGGTGAAGTGATGTCCGTTGAAAATGTCGGCGACGGCATCGCAATCTGAAACAACATAGCCTTCGAATTTCCAGGCTTTGCGCAATTGATCCACCAGGAGAAACGTGTTCGCGCAAGCGGGCTCACCGTTCACGCGGTTGTAAGCGCACATCACGGACCCCGCCTTCCCTTCGGTGACCGTCGCGCGAAACGCGGGCAGATAGGTGTCTTCCATGTCGTGCTTGGAGACCTGGATATCAATGCTGTGACGCGAAGGTTCCGGGCCACTGTGAACGGCGTAATGCTTGGGCGTGGACACTACGCGGTAATACTTGGGATCGTCGCCTTGCAGTCCCGTAACGAAGGCCACACCCATGCGGCCCGTGAGATAGGGATCTTCTCCGTAGGTTTCCTGACCGCGGCCCCAACGGGGATCGCGGAATATATTGATGTTGGGAGACCAGAAGTCGAGGCCCTCCATGATGTCACGTCTTCCGGCACGCACGGCCTGGTGGTGCTTTGCTCTCGCTTCTGTCCCGATCACGACCGCCATCTCGTGAATGAGTGGCGCATCAAAGGTCGCAGCCAGTCCGATGGGCTCAGGAAAGACCGTGGCGATTCCTGCATTAGCGACTCCGTGCAAGGCTTCACTCCACCAGTCATATTCCGGAACCTGCAGTCGCGGAATGGCTCTCGCCTGATTTACCAGTTGAGACGCCTTCTCCTCCAGAGTCATCCTTGAGATCAGATCGTCGACGCGAACTGCAATGGGCTGGGACGCGTCCAAGTAAGCAGGAGCACTCGCGGTCTGCGCGAAAGCTGCAGATGCGACGAGCAGAAGGACGATTAGGGAAATCGTTACGAGAAGAGGGCGGCTAGATTTCATTGAAGACGACTCCTTCGTCGAGGAAAAGCCCGGAATTCAGAACTGATGTCTTTTTTCCTAAATCGATTTAGACCGTCGCTTGTAGCATAGGGAAATGCCGGCGTCAAGGTTAGGCCGTCACTCCGCATCAAATTGGCGAGTGGATCAAAGGGTTATCGCAACGGCGCGACAGCTTTGCGAGTACTGCGCCGATGGGGTGCCAGGCCGGTCGTCTCGCGCTCGATCAGCTTCGGCCTCACGACAATTTCAGCGGGCGCTACGTCGTCGAATTTCCTGGTGGGCCGCAGGATACGACTGAGGATGTTTTGAGCGGCGATCTTTCCCATTTGCTTCAGGGGTTGCTGTACCGTCGTCAACCCGCGGGTCTGGTACGCGGCGCTTTCGATGTCGTCAAACCCGAGCACGGAAACATCTTCTGGCACGCGCAACCCAAACTCGTGCAGCGCGCGGATCGCTCCCATTGCGCAAATGTCATTGAAAGCGAAAAGTGCCGTGAAAGGCTCACCTGATGCCAGGAGCTTTTGCGTCGCTCGGTAGCCAAGATGGGGCGACGGCGAGTTGTCTTCTATTTGCGTGACGAGCTTTTCGTTGATGGACAGGTTCATCCCTTGCGCGACTTCGACGATTGCGCTCCAGCGCACTTCGGTATCGGGAACAAAATCCTGCCCCCGGATGAAAGCGATCTTGCGATGTCCGAGTCCCAGCAGATGCTGTAAAGCGATTTCGGCGGCGTGATGGTGGTCCAGAACGATACTGGTCGCGCCCTTCACCGTGTGATGACAGGACACGGTTGCGACTGGAAAGGGCAGGCTCTGATGCCAGGGCGTGCACACGACGATGAGGCCGTCGACCGAGCGATGGTGGAAGAGTTGGGAATACTCATCAATCAGGTCTGGCCGAAAACGGTGGCTGGCAACGAAGTAGAAATATCCTTCCTGCAGCAGGTGATCTTCGATCCCGCTCAAGACCGTGACGTTGTAACCCTCGCTGACCTCAGGCACCAGCACGCCAATCGTAAAACTGCGGCGCGTCCGCAGACAGCGTGCGAAGAAATTCGGACGGTAGTTGAATTTGCGCGCGGCCGCAAAAATCAGTTTCTTGGTTTCTGGTGCGATCGTATCTGAGACCGGTGAACCATTCATCACCAGCGAGACAGTCGCGGGCGCCAAGCCGAGATAGTCGGCGAGTTCCTTCAATCCAATCGACTTTGCCGAGCGGCCGTAAGGAACCCGACCGTCCGCCCCCCCTCCGCTGCCTCTCCCCACGCGCAGCAGTTTGGCACATTGCCACCTAATGGGCAAGAAGGGGGTTCCATCTCAGGATGAGATCGACGATGCCAGGGGCTAAATCGATATAGCTTCGATTTAGTATTGATTTCTTGCTTGACAAAAGTTGTTGAGTAGAGATAAACCTCTGGTCGCCGTGAACGTTTCCAAAATTGGGTGCAAGGTCGCGCCTTAGACGTCGCGACCCTGGAGGATGGCAATGAGGATACTCTCGTCCACGTACGCCGGGAGTTTTGTGCGTGCAAAGCAGTTCCGCGGCCTTCGTCATGCGTTGGTCATTTTCCTATTCCTGACATTCGCCTCCCTGGCGCTTGCGCAGGAGGCCACGATTGTCGGAACCGTAACCGACCCAACGGGAGCCGCCGTTCCCAACGTCGTTATCACCATCACCAGCGCCGCCACCGGCCAGGTCCGCACCTTGAGCAGTAACGATGTGGGTCAGTTCGTGGCGCCCAATCTCAAGATCGGCCGTTATTCGGTGCGCGCGCAGGCACCGGGCTTCAAGATCGTGGAGCAAAAAGATGTGGTCTTGAACGTCGGGGATCGTACGCGTGTCGACTTCCAGATGCAGATGGGCACAGCCCAGGAAACGATCACGGTCGAAACCGCTCCTGTCGCTATACAAACCGATTCCGGCGAAGTCAGCGACGTCATCACGGGCAAGCAGGTCACCCAGCTAGCTACCAATGGACGAAGCATCTACACCCTGATCAATCTGACGCCTGGGGCGACCAGCCTGCAGGACGACTTCCAGACGCCCACGCCGGTCGGCGGCAACGCCAATGTGAGCTTCAACGGCAACCGGCCCGGCCACAATATCTACCTGATGGATGGTGGCGAGAATCTTGATCGCGGCGGATCGGGCACCTTCAGCGTGATGCCTTCCATGGATGCGCTCGCCGAGTTCCGCGTGCTGAGTTCAAGTTATAGCGCCGAGTACGGTCTCTCCTCGGCAGCTACTATGACCACCGTGCTCAAGTCGGGCACGAACCAGTTGCACGCGTCGGCCTGGGAATTCCTGCGTAATGACGCTCTGCAAGCGCGCAACTACTTCAACCGCGCACCGGCAAAAAAGGCGGAGTTGCGTTTCAACACCTTCGGCTTCAATGTTGGCGGGCCAGTCGACTTCTGGCGGAGCGACCACAAGACGTTCTTCTTTTACAACATGGAATGGCGCCGGCTCATTCAGGGTGGAACGCTGAATCGGACGGTTCCCCTTCCTAGCACCTATGGTGGTAACTTCGCCGGCAGTGGCATTACGCCTCACACTCCTTGTGCCGGTCAGATCTCGGCAGGGTTGGCAGCACAATTTGCGAGCGCAGGTCAGACCCTCAGCACCTGCGACGCCAATGGCGATGTCACCACGGCGGTGCCTTTCACTGGCAATGCGATCCCCGCGAGTTTGCTCGATGCGAACGCGCAATCTTTGCTGAACGCGAACATCTTTCCAGCGCCGACCAGCGGGGCCCAATTTCAGGGCGGCGCCAACTCTCCGACGTATGTGAAGGAAGAAATCGTTCGCGTCGACCATCAATTCAACGACAAATTCTCCATCTTTGGACACTTCGTCGCGGAGCAGATTTCGCAGAGTTTCGGAACCACGATGTGGAGCGGCGATAACGTGCCAACTATCGGCAACACGTTTGGCAACCCCTCCTACAGTGGTGTGGTTCACGTCACTAACATCATTAGCCCACGGCTTCTGAACGAAGTAGCCTTCAACTACAACGGAAATCGCATCAACATTATTCCGGTAGCCGCGTTTGGTGCGCCACTGTCTGCACCGCCGGACTTTACCTTCAATCGCGTCTTCACAGGGCCGAACGAGTCCGACCGCATCCCAACCATTAACTTAAGCCAGGCCACCGGCGCACAATACAGCGCCAACTGGACACCCTGGCGTAACAAGGCCGATGACTACCAGATTCGCGATGACATTTCCTGGACGCGAGGAGCACATCAGTTCAAATTCGGCGCGAGTTGGGCGATCTACAAGAAGATTCAGGACTTGTTCGCCAGCACCCAGGGCAACTTCGGCTTCAACGGCTCTTACACTGGAAACGACTTCGCAGATTTCCTACTCGGGTATGCGAACTCGTACGCCGAAGATGCGGTGCACGACAACGGTCACTGGAACAATGTTTCCTGGGCCGCGTACATCCAGGACAACTGGCGCGTAAATCATCGGCTTACCTTGAATCTTGGATTGCGTTGGGACGGAGTACCGCATACCTACGAAGCCAACCATCGAACCTCCAACTTTTATCCTGACCTGTACGATCCGGCGGCTGCTCCCGTCTTCAACAGCGACGGAACCATCAGCACGAGCAGTCCGGGATTGGGTACTAGCCCCAACCCCATCTTGGCGGGATATCAGTTCTACCTGAACGGTATTGGCATCGATGGCAAGAACGGCATCCCCAAAGGCCTGGTGGACAATCACTGGGCGGTTTTCGGACCTCGCCTTGGATTCGCCTATGACTTGACGGGCGGGGGCAAGACAGTGCTCCGCGGCGGTTTTGGAGCGATGTACGAGCGCATCCAGGGCAACGATATGTACAACGCCGGCGGGAACGTTCCGTTCAGTTCTGCGGCCGGATTCAACAACGTGCTCCTGTCGAATCCGAAGACTGGCGTCCAGACCGGCACAACTATTGTCACGCCGCCGTTGCCGATTATTGTGGCTGACATCACAGGCCTAAATCGCAAGCAATACAAGCTGCCGACCAGCTATCAGTACAACATTGGCGTCCAGCAGGCGCTGGGGGCTAGGAGCGTGCTGTCGGTGTCCTACGTCGGCAACCAGAGCCGCTACCAGAGCGACTTCCGTCAGGTCAACCTACCGCCTTTCGGAGATCTGGCTGCTCTTCAAGCCGACGCAGCCGGTTACAACCAGGACGTTCCCTTCCAGGGCTTCCGCTCGATCCGTTTGGCGGAAAACGAAGCGAACGGTCATTACAACTCGTTACAGGTCGACCTGCACGCCAACGTCAAGAACGATCTGTCCCTGCAGTTTGGCTACACGTATTCGAAAGCGATTGACTCGGCCGGCAGCAACGATAACGGCTACGACTTGAATAACGTGTCGAATCCCTACGTCGGGTGGAGGTACGACCTGGGCCCGTCATTCTTTGACCGGACGCACGTCGCCTTTGTGAACTTCGTGTACGATATCCCGCTTCTCCGCGGAAGTTCGAACAAGGGGCTGAAGATGGCGTTCGGAGGGTGGCAAGTCTCCGGCATCGTCACCATGCAAACTGGTGCACCGCTCGATATCTTGATGAGCGGCACCAACGTCTCCAGCATTGTTCCCCAGACTCGAAACCGCCCGGATCTGGTGGGCAAGATCAAGTATCTGAAGACCGTGGACGCGTGGTTCGACCCGTCGGTGTTCGCTGCGCCCGCTCCCGGAACGTGGGGCAATCTGCCAGCGAAAGAAGTGCGGGGGCCGGGACGCGATAACTGGAACCTGTCGCTGTTCAAGAGCTTCGTATTCAGTGAAGCACGTGGCACGCGGCTTGAGTTCCGCGCGGAGAGTTTCAACACGTGGAATCACACCCAATTCCGAGGAGATCGTCAAGGTGGCGGCATCAGCACCAATTTTGGATCCAGCAACTTTGGCGCCATCACCAACGCGTTTGATCCGAGGACATTCCAACTCGGGTTGAAGCTGTACTACTAAGTTCCGCTGACAGCAGTACGCCCTTGGCCCCGCTCAGACTGACACTCCGCGAGCGGGGCTTTTTTGTGTCCCCGGGTCGGGATAGCTGGCGGTTCTCTCGCTCCTGAGTGAAAATGGATTTTCCGGTTTCTTCATTTCCAGTTTCATCATGAAGACACACACATTCGCGGCGACGCTCATCTTTCTCTTGCTGGCAGCTCGCGCCCACGGCCAATCCCCCGCGGATGCGGTCAGTCTCCAGCAACAAGGAAAATGGACAGAAGCTGCCCAGGCATGGCAGGAGGTCACTCGAAAGAACCCTCACGACGCAGCAGCCTTTGCGAGTCTGGGAGTCGTGCTGTCCAAAGAGCAGCAGTACGCCGAAGCGGCCTCAGCCTACCGCAGAGCCCTGGCACTGGACCCCAAGCTTCCAGGAGTGCAACTCAACCTCGGTCTTGCTGAGTTCAAGCAAGGACGTTTTCAGGCTGCGGTTGGCCCATTCAGCGCGGCGCTTGCCGTCGATCCCGGCAATCTGCAGGCGCGCACCCTGCTGGGGATCAGTTACTACGGAGGGAAGCATTTCGCCGAGGCCTCCAAACACCTGGGGATTGCGGCCAAGGCAGATCCAGGCAATACCGAACTGCATCACCTGCTGGCGCAAAGCTGCTTGTGGGCCAAGCAATATACGTGTGCACTGGCGGAATTCCAGCAGATACTGCAGCGCGATCCTGAGTCGGCCACAGCCCACATGCTCATGGGGCAGGCGCTCGATGGTTTAGCAAAAACGCCGGAGGCTATCGCAGAGTTCCAAATCGCCGCTAAGGTTTCACCGCGCGAGCCCAACGTTCATTTCGGACTCGGCTACCTTTATTGGAAGTCGCGTCGATACGACGAAGCTCAAGAGGAATTCGAAACGGAACTGTCCCTCGATCCCGACAATGCCCAGGCGCTGGCCCATCTGGGGGACATCGAGATGAAGAAGAACAGTTCCGATAAGGCTCTGTCGCTGTTGCAGATGTCTATCCAACTGAAAAACGACATCCGAATTGCGCACGTGGACGCGGGAACCATACTGGCTCGGCAGAAGCGTTACGGGGAGGCCGAAACGGCCCTGCGGCGCGCGATAGCCCTTGATCCTACCGAACCCAACGCGCACTACCAGCTTGGGCACGTTTACCAAGCCATGGGCAGGACGGCGGAGTCTCGGAAGGAATACGCCAAAGTTCGCGAACTGCATCAAAAGTCCGTGGACGAAGATCTGGCGCACACGATGTCGACCGCGCCGCCTGCGCTGCCTCCCGCCCGGGAGCCCTCGCACTGAATCAGGGCTGCAAGACATCTCCACCTAAGTTCCAATTCCTACCTTTTTGGTCATATCCCCCCTTTTTTTTGTACTTGCAAAATACATAGTCACGCGGAGACAAGTGCACGATTCACCGGATCGAAAAAAAAAGCTTTGCCCCTCATAGTGGGAGCTTCGGAAGCAAGCCTAGCCACGGTCCAAGCGGTAACGGACCAGCAGGCTCCGGACGCACGTGGTCGAGCAGGGTCGACCGAGGAGGAAGGAAAACATGAGTATCTGGACCATACTGTTCGTGATCTTGCTGATGGCATGGGTCGGCGGCTTCACGGTGTTTCACGTCGCAAGCGGACTGATCCACTTGCTGCTCATTGCTGCGGTGATTTCACTGATCATGCACTTCGTCTTGGGCACAAGAACGGCGTGAGCCACGCCAGAGGGTAAGCATTTCCCTCCCCGAGAACCCACGATCGGTTAGGCGGCTATCTTGCGGTCTCCCATCACTGGGACAACCGGGAGCCGCCTGAATTTCGTGCGGGCACGACCGCCTCTGAAGTGGTCGGCCCCCACATCTTTCGATATAGAACCCAACTTATCCCATAAGGAGCACTTCAATGGCTGGAAAAAATACCGCGGTCTTCGGAATTTATTCGACTTACGAGGGAGTGGAGAGTGCGGTGGATGCTTTGAAATCCGCTGGCTTCCGCAACACCGACATTTCTGTCTTGTTCCCTGAAAACGTCGGGACGAAAGACTTTGCACACGAGAAAGGCACAAAAGCTCCCGAGGGTGCGTCCGCAGGTGCTGCGACCGGCGCAGTCGTCGGCGGCACGCTGGGCTGGCTCGCCGGAATCGGCGCGCTTGCAATCCCCGGGGTGGGGCCCTTCATTGCAGCCGGTCCGATCATGGCAGCCCTGGCCGGCGCAGGTGTAGGGGGAACGGTTGCCGGACTCGCCGGCGCCTTGATTGGGATGGGAATTCCAGAATACGAAGCCAAGCGGTATGAAGGCCGCTTGCGCAAGGGTGGCATTCTGCTGTCCGTTCACTCCGACAATTCGGAGTGGACCAAAAAGGCGAAGGAAATTCTAGAGAGAACGGGTGCCGGGGATGTGGCTTCCGCAGGGGAAGCCAGCGCGGACTTCCAGAAGAGCGACAAGCCCATGCCGCGAGCCAGCTGATTCAATCTCGAGTTGCAGTGAAGCCGCGGGAAAGCGGCTGTTGCGGAAGAGATTCCTGCAACCGCCGATCCCGCGGAACATTTCCAACTAACAACCAGCCCGCTAATCGAAAGAGACGCATTTCGTAAACTCGAGACCGTGTTTCCCCAGTAGCCTCTACGCAATTTTCTCTTACCTCAGAAATCTCCCGTTTTGTGATAAGTTCACCCGGTTGCAATCTCGCGAGATGCAGGTGCCGGATGAATCGACGAGTATTTGCGCGGACAATTGCGGGAACAGTCGCAGGCGCCATTGAACTCACTCGTAGCGCCCGCGCCAGTGCGGCCTTAACACCTCCTTCCGAAAAAGACGAGGCACTCGAGGCTCCCTTCAAGCTCTCCGTCATGCTTTGGACGGTTTTTAACGACCTGCCCTTCGAACAGCGACTTGAGAAGATCGCCGAAGCCGGATATCGAAATGTAGAACTGGTCGGCGAGTACGACAAGTGGACCGATGCCGATTTCGAGCGCGCGAATAACAAACGCAAGCAGCTCGGCATCACGTTCGATTGCACCGCTGGATTGAAGCATGGCGTCAGCAATCCGGACGACCGGCAGGCATTGCTCGCTGAGCTTCGACACGCTCTGACGATCATGGAGCGGATTGAATGCCCGAGCATGATCCTGCTCTCCGGTAATCGAGTGCCCCGAATGTCGCGTGAGGCCCAACACCAGAGTTGCGTTGACACCCTGAAAGCCGCTGCGGCCGTGGTCGAAGGCAAGACGATCAAGGGTGAACGCGTCCGGCTGCTGCTGGAGACCATCGATCCAGAAGAGAATCCGAAATACTATTTGACCTCGATTGCCGAAGCTCTGGAGATTGTGGAGACGGTCAATCATCCCCAGGTACGGCTCCTGTACGATTTTTTCCATGAGCAGATCGCCAACGGCAACCTTATCGCCAAGTTGGAGAAGAGCATTCCGCACCTGGGATTGGTTCATATCGCCGACGTGCCCGGCCGGCACGAACCGGGCACGGGAGAAATCAACTACCAAAATATTTTTCGGAAATTGGCCGCACTGAACTACACGGGAATCGCTGCCATGGAATTTCGTCCGAGCGGAGATCCGGTCGCACAATTACGCGCGGCGCGCGAAATGGCCCTCCGGGCAGCTCACGAAGGAATCGGGAAGGCTATCCCAGCCTGATCAACTTGCGGAGGCCATAGGGATCTTATCCTTATTTAGTTTCCACGAGACAATACTGGCCGAGCATGTCGCCGTGTTCTGAACTCCTCGACGTTCGCGCAGTCATAAAGCCCGTGATTTTTCCCTCTTGTCTTCCTCATTCTCATTCGGTTCCGTGTTCAGGACTGCCGAGAGCTGTTCTGAGCCCGGCACAACAAGGACATCGAAGATCAGACCGGCAGGCAGATCACCCAAGCTGATTTTGCTGCCGTCCGTGAACTCAAATAGGTCCCGCCGTGGATGTTTTAACATTCTGAAAACTGCCTCAGCCTCGGAGCTGTGTTGAAGCGAGGCGGTCTGACTTTCTGTAAACCGAAACAGCACCCTCGTGTGGTCGATCAGGCAAACCGGACACGGGCGCGATGCTTCGATCTCGGTTTCCCGAACTACCCAGTTTGCGTGCCAGGTCATTCTCTTAATTGCGAGGCGCTGCCCGGCCTTGGCCTCTTCCATCCGGTCGGCGCGCTCCGTTGAGAACCAGCACATATGCT
>UEXW01000091.1_pt1 | contig 13975 bp, 11 predicted proteins | sample 4301151 | NCBI WGS metagenome assembly UEXW01 (sample SAMEA4773176, study PRJEB27434) | metagenome | biome: 2259; feature: agricultural soil; material: soil | place: USA | collected 2014-09 | depth 0.25 m | reverse complement strand
TCATGAACCGCCGGATGCGGAACCGCACGTCCGGTGGTGTGGGAGGACGGCGGGAGTAATCCCGCCTCCTACCCGATTGTAGCGCCGCCGTCCTCGGGCGCTACTTCCCACCTGTTTCTACTGTTCGACAGCGCCCTGCTTGCTGCGCAGGACGAAGTCGATGTTTCGCTCGCGATTCGTTTTCACAGTCTGATACACATCGACAGCCTCGAGCGGGAATCCCCGCCGTTGGCCATCTTCAGAGACACACTCGATCTGTCCACCTTCCACCCAATACGCGCGGGCCAGAAACGCCGAGCCACCTTTCAGGATGACGAGCGTCGACCTTGCTTCACCGAAATCCCTGGTGTCCCGAGGCGCGGCGCTGCGTTCCAGATCCGTTCCAGGCACGTCGGGGATATCTTGCTCGGCTGTGCTTGCGCTTGCATTCACTGGCTGAGTTGGCATGACCGAGGTAGTTGCTTCCCGATATTGCTCGGCCGTAACTGGCTCCCGGGTCACCAGCGAAGCCGGTCGCATTAACCCATATGGGGACGGAATGTAACGGGTCGGAGTCGTCCAGGGCGGCGACGGCACCGAAGCCCGGGCCGTGACCGGAAGCGGTACGACGACATCCTCCATCAACCGCATGGTCAGTCGCGCCTCTCCTTTGAGAGCCGGGTAAGGGCCGCGAGCAGGAAGCGTCAGGAGTTTGAGGGGCCATAGAACCGGAATCATCCACTCCACGATGTCTCGCTTGGGATGGCCGCCTCCTTTGATCTTTCCTTCGCGGTCCGTTTTGAGGTGTGGAGCCGCAATGATCTTGGCCGACAGGGGCATCACCTCGGCCCCGGGGAGAATGATGCGATCAAATTCCAGTTGCAGCCAGCCCTTCCCAAAAAAGTGGCCGGGATCTTTGGAGTCCTGGAGATGGCCGCTCAACATCGCCCCCCTGGGGAACAAAGAGTGGCCGAAGGTGGAAATCGGGCCCAGATGGCACAGGACCGGATCACCAGCTTGCGCAGTTTTTGCAGAGAAATTGGGTTCGTCCAGCGTGCAACGCAGAAGCGTTCCGGCGGGAATCATTTCTTCCTTCGCGACCGCCCGTGTCGCGATAGCCGAAACACAAAGAATGAGGGTCAGAACCAGGGATTTTCCAGCCATGGCAGGTCTCCTGTGGTGTCGCAGCACGCCGATTCCGTAGGCCTTGGGGAGGAGAGGTAAGGCAAGGAAAAGGCTGAGACCCCCGGGGGATGGGCGGGGATTCCACGAAGCGTATGCGATTTTGGTTACCGCGTCAACAAGGAAGGTACCTGAGGCCGGGCCGGCGGAGACAACCTTTTTACAATCCGTCCTCCGCTTGCAGGTTGCCCGCTTCGTGCCCTCTGGCTAACGTTGCGGGGCGCAAGCTTTTTGTTCCTCAGGCCCACGGAGTTTGCGTATCCCAACCTCCCACGGAGAATGCAATGACTGGATCGAAGCTCGTTGCCCGACTCGCCTTGTTCACCCTCATCACAGCCCTTCCCGGGCTCGCGCAATCCGGAACCTGGAGCACCACTGGCAGTATGGCCAATGCACGCTCCGGAGAGGGGGCTGCCGTCCTGCAGAATGGAAACCTCTTGGTCGTCGGCGGGTTCTCCCTCTCTGGAGTCTTGGGCACCGCCGAGGTCTACAACGCGGCCTTCGGAACCTGGTCCACCACCGGCAGTGTCAACACCGCGCGCTACGCGGTGCCAGCAGTGACCCTGGCGAATGGCAAAGTGCTCTTGGCGGGTGGATGCACTAACAATTGCACCGGTATCACCAGCACGGCGGAACTCTATGATCCAACGGCCGGCACGTGGTCTTTTACCGGTTCCTTGCACGCGCCCCGGTACTTCTACACCGCAACCCTGCTCAGCAGCGGAAAAGTTCTGGTGGTCGGCGGCTGCAATGCTTCTTCCTGCAACACGGTTACCGCGACGGCAGAGTTGTACGACCCGAACACCGGCAAGTGGACCTCAACCGGCTCATTGAGCGTAGCCCGCGATTTCCAGACAGCCACAATGTTGGCAGACGGCCGAGTACTAGTGGTCGGCGGCTATGGGACGACTGGCAAGATTGCGCAGGCAGAGGTCTACAATCCTGCAACTGGGAAATGGACATCGGCCGGAAACCTGAACAAGGCTCGTGCGCAGCATACCGCCACCCTGTTGCCGAATGGCAAGGTGCTGGCGGCGGGTGGCCTCGACCCGAACGGCGCCCGACTCGCCAGCGCCGAACTATACAATCCGGCGACGAACTCCTGGTCGCTGACCGGCAGCGTGACTAACAAACGATATGACGCGACTGCCACATTGCTGGCAAACGGCAAAGTGCTTTTGGCGGGGGGAAGCGGCCTGAACAAACGGGCCGCCATCAAGCTGACCGCCTGCGAACTCTACGATCCGGCCACCGGCACTTGGTCATCGACCGGAAGCCTGAATGTGGGACGGACGCAGCACACTGCTAGCATGCTGCAGAACGGAAAGATTTTGGCTGTCGGTGGGCTTGGCAGTACCTACCTTTCGAGCGCGGAACTATACACGCCTTAGGGACCCTTGGACGATGAGGACCCCGTCCGAAGACAGAAGCTTAGCGGCGGAACCCCTCTGGTTGCATCAGGGCATTCGCTTCGGGATGTCTTGATCGCTCCTGCTCCAGTTCCTCCAGACCGCTGTCAAAAACTTTGACTCTCCCTTGGCGGTCTCAACTGGGTGGCCACGCCGGGTTCCCAGTGTCCTGACTGTTCCGCCTCGTTTTCCTGCAATCTGGCCCATGTACTAACTCACCCACGAGTGCCGAAACTGCGATTGTTTCAAACGGGCAGAGATGCTAACCTCTGACCACCCTCACACAACTTCATATGATGATTCGGCCCTCCCTGACCAAGTTCTGCGTCGCCGCGTCTCTTTGTGTCTTTACTCTGGCCAGTTGTCGTGCGCAAGCCCCGACGGCGCCCGAGCGCCCGCAACCTCCAGACGCCGCAACCACGCCGCAAACCGGTTCTTCCAACAAACTCCGACCTACGGGACTAGCGGCCAGAGGCGGATCGATTAACGCTGGGGTCTACACCAACTCCGCCTTTGGTTTCTCGCTCCAAATTCCCCCGGGCTGGGTCGTGGTGCCGTCCGACGATCCGGTGATCAAACCCACGAAGGGTCAACCTACCGCCAGCACGCCTCGCCAAACCGTGCGAGTCCTTCTGGTCGTCACTGAAAACAACCCTCTGAAAAGAAGCTACCGACGCCGCTCGATCCAAGTGACAGCGACCAGGTTGACCGTGCAGACCGGGCCAGCAACTGCCGCGGATTATCTTACCTACTCACGGAAGACGGCCAAAGAACAAGGGATGGCCGTGGAGTATCTGGGTGAACCGAAAGAAGTCACCATTAGCGGACGCAAACTGTCAGAGATTGATCTGAACAGTAACACCAGTGGCGGGTTGCAACATGTTGAGCAATACGTGACCGTAGAGAAGGACGTTCTCCTGCAGTTCTTGCTGGTCAGTCCAGACCAGGCTGGCCTCAAGGACCTCCAGCCTTACATCCAGTCACTGCGTTTCAAGTCTGCGGCGAGGCCCGCCGCAAAGAGTACGGGGAAGAAGAAGTAGCGGCAGAGCCTGTTTCACCGGAGAGCAGTATCGTGCAGCACAAGGCTGGGTCCCCTCACGGAGTGCTTCGCTGGCAACGTAGCCTGCTCGCGCCCACTGTCCTAAGGGACATGTACTTTCGACTGGTAATCGCCTCGACTCAAGGGGGCGCGTCCCAGCAGTTTCCGCAGTATGCTCTTGCCTTGCCACTCCTTCGCCATCCCGTCTTACTGATTGTCTTATTCACCCTGTTCGGGGCGTCTGCGCTCACCCTGGAGCAGTATCAGCCGCCGTCGCCCGTGCCTTCCGGGCGCGAGAGCCAAGCCTGGGCGGAGAAGACGCTGAAGTCGCTATCCCTCGAGGAAAAAGTCGGACAGCTTTTCATGATTCGCCTGCGGGTGGAGTTCATGAATGGTCAGAGTCCGGACTACCTGCAGCTTCGTAACAACATTCGCAAATACCACATCGGTTCGCTGGCCATGACCGTGCCGGCGGAAGGCCGCTATCTTCCCGGCAACCGCCGCTATGAGACCGTCGCGCTGCTGAATCAACTGCAGGCAGAAGCGAGCCTGCCGCTGCTGATTGCCGGCGACTTCGAGCGGGGTGTTCTTCCTGCGCGTCTTTTTGGAACCACCGTCTTTCCGCATGCCATGGCCTTCGGGGCCGCTGGCAAATTGGCCTATGCCGAGGAGTTCGGCCGCATCACCGCACAAGAGAGCCGTGCGCTGGGCGTGCATTGGAATCTCTTTCCGGTGGCCGACGTGAATTCCAATCCCGCGAACCCAATTATCGGTACGCGTGCCTTTGGGGAAGATCCGGAGCAGGTAGGAGACTTGGTGGCGGCTTATATCCGCGGCGCACGGGCGAGCGGAATGATGACGACCGCCAAACATTTCCCCGGCCACGGCAACACGGCGACGGACTCCCATCTGGCCGTAGCTCGAGTCGACGACAACGCGGCGCAGCTGCAGGCGGTCGATCTGCCTCCTTTCCGCAAAGCCATCCAGGCTGGAGTCGATGCGGTCATGACCGCGCACGTCCGAGTTCCGACGCTGGATCCCGACCCCAATAGCATCGCGACTACCTCGCCGACGATCGTTACAGGCTTGCTCAAGAAGCAGCTCGGATTTAAAGGCATCGTCTTAACGGACGCCCTCGACATGGGCGGCCTCAGTGGCAGGTACCGGACAAATCCGGGGCGTGCGGCTGTGGATGCATTCAAGGCCGGGAACGACGTCCTGACCATCCCCGTTGACCTGAATGCCAGTTATGAAGCGGTTTTGGCCGCCGTGCGCTCAGGAGAGATTTCGCAAGAACGTCTCGATGCTTCGGTTATCAAAATCCTGAAAGCCAAGGCTTCGCTCGGACTCCAGAAGAATCGTCTGGTGGATGTGAATGCGATTGCTCGACTGGTTGGAAAACCGGAAAATGCTGCTGCCGGCCAGCGCATTTCCGACGATTCCATCACTCTGGTTCGCGACAACGGCAAACTGCTTCCCCTCCCACGCACCCAGTCTGTCGGCACCGTCCTTCCATTCTTGTATCAACGGTCAAAGTCCGCTCCTCACCCCGTGCTGGCAATCATCCTTTGCGACAATGTGCGCGCAGAGGATGGGCGAGTGCTGGAGCGTGAAATTCGGCTGCGGATGCCCGATGCAAACGTGGTCTACGTGGATCCCCGCGTTGCTTACGCCAAATCGGACGCAGTGCTGCAGGCGGTGGATTACGCCCGGGCGGTTGTGGTCGCGGTGTATATCGTTCCTTCGGCCGCGCGCACGATGACGGTGACGCGCGGTCTGAAGAATCCTGCCTCGCTGCCGACTTCGACGGCTGCGCTGTTCGGAAAAATTCTAGCCCGCGCCAGCGGAAAGACCGCGGTCCTCGCAATGGGCAATCCCTACCTGACTGGAGATTTCCCAGCGATCCAGAATTACATCTGCACCTTCTCCAATGCGACCGTCTCCGAGGTCAGCGTAGCTCGTGCACTGTTTGGAGAAATTCCAATGAACGGTCGCTTGCCGGTGAATATCCGCAATGCGATTGTCCGGAGCGCCGGAAATGAGCGACCGCCCGGGCTCACAGGTGAAGGGTTCGCAGATTGGCCTCTCCAACCTTCGAAATGGCTCGTTAACGCCACGCAATTGCCCTGAGCGCACTCCCTGATTACTGCCCCTGCTTAGAACTTGTTCGTGTAGGTGCCCCTGTTCCTGCGGTCCCTGCAGGCTATTTACGCCCGAGGAAGCGGATGCGTCCGGTGAAGGCACGGCCACTATAGACGCTATAGGTCAGGAAGTCGGGGGAGTTCACGTCGTTATTAACGACGATCCAGTTCTTCCGGCCCGTTACGTTGTTGAAGCCGCCGCGTATAGCCCAGTAGTAGCCGAGAGCATGGAATCGTTTTTCAACGTGCGTGTTCAGCGTGATCCAGGTAGGGAAGCGGCGCGAGCCGGGAGGTTCGACCAGTCTCTGCTGATCGTCGACAACGTTGAAAGGAACCCCGGTGTGGGTTTCGGTGGAATAGGCGAAATCGAAACCTTTCACCAGAGGGAGCAGGCCGTAGGAGAGAAAGCGGTTCGGTGTGTCCCATGGGTAGGGACCGGGTTGCTGGGGACTGAATTGCGGGCTGTCGATGTTGAAGTCGAGAACCTGGTTGCTGCGCGTGCGCGACCGGACATAGGAGGCCGCAACCATGTGGCCATTCTTGAATGCATGGCGTCCTGTGATCACAACCCCGTCATAGTGATCCTGTCGCGTGTTGAAGAGCGCAAAATTTCCGACAGTTGAGAGGTCGGTGAGATCGTAAACAAAGCCGTGACTCCCACGCTTCCGGATGTATTCCACTTTCAGGTAGATGTTGGCGGGAAGTCTGCGTTCCAGGGCAAGGCTTTCGTTCAAGACGCGCGGAGCCTGCAACGAATGTCGATCGACCACAAACGATGAGAGCACCGGGCCATCGAGCAGAAGACCGTTCTGGTCGAAGAAGTGATCGATGCGGGTGCCGGCTCGGGGACGTGCAACGAGAAAAATCGCGGTCGCATCGTAAAAAAACCCGACTCCGGCGGAGAGCTTGGTGTTGCCGCCACTGTCCAAGACCCACGTCGCGGCAAGGCGCGGCGACAAGAGTGAACGGCGGACGAGCTGATCCCAGTCGTAGCGAAGCCCGGCTTCAAGAAAGACACGCTCGCTAAGAAGCCAACGATCCTGCGCGTAGCCGCTGAGTTCAGTGTTATGTAGGGTGAGCGCGGGGGCATCCGGAAACACCGAGTAGCGCGAACAGGGCGAGGGCGGCGGGACGGTAATGCAGTTGCCGGTCGATGGGAGTTTCTGCCCTTCGCGCAGGTAGGAAATAGGATTGCGGAGATAGTTGGCGTCGTAGCGCAGGCGGTCAAGATCGATGCCGGCTTTAATGTCGTGGCGCCCATGCCACTCGTGGGGTTGCAGGTAGAGGTTGGATGCAACCTGCCAGCGGTCGGCACGGGTGTGTGCGGTGAGGTAGTAGTTTCCACCCGCGGTTTCGGGCGACACGAAGTAAGGATCGCTGCCTCGAGAGATCTGGTTAAGGTCGTAGCGATTGAAACCGAAGGCGGCCTCCAGAAGCGCGCCTCGAGCGAAGTAATGCTGGTCCTTAAATCCGACTTGGTATGCGGGTTGATCGACAGCAGGCGTCGAAGCTTGGGGGTTTTGCGGAGACAGCCCGGCGTGCTGGTCGTGAAATTGGTTGATGTTGAAGCTGGTAGTGAGAATATTGCGCGAGGTCACGTTGGCCTGAACCTTGGCCAGATTCCCCAGGCGGGTGATGACATCTTCATCCTGGTCTACGGGAAGTTCGGTAACGACTTCATTCTGGTAGGCCCCATCGAGCGCGTCAAAGAACCAGATCTTCTTCTTCACGATCGGGCCGGATAGTGTCAGCCGGGGGTTGACCTGATCGAAGGTCCATCCCTTCTTGTTCTGCCAGGAGGGAATAAAGTCGGTAGCAATAAAACGGTAATGGTCGTCCCCAATGCCAGTTTCAAGCAGAATCACGCCGCCGGAGCCTTTGCCGAACTCGGCAGAATAGCGACTGGCTTCGACGCGAGCGGAGCGTATGGCATCCGTGGAAACGTGCAGGAGAAGTAAGCCGTTGGAGGGCTGGGTAACATTGAGCCCATCGAGCATGGCGATGGTCTGGTAGGTTTGCGAGCCTGCCACGTGCACCTGTGCATAGGGATCGACGAGCACGGTAGGAATGTAGTTGAGCACGTTGCGGTAGTCATGGGTCGATGGGTAAGGGATGTTGATGACGTCAATCCCCGTAAGCCGCTCCTGCGATGTGGTTTGCGTGCTTTCGATAATGGGCGGGGATTCGTGAACGTCAACCGTTTCCTTGATTTCCTTCAGATGGCTGAGAGCAATTTCAATTTCGGGTGAGCCGGCGGGTTCGAGCGAGGTGTCCGCCGAATAGTAGCCCTCTTTTTCAACCCGAATCTGACAGAGTCCTTCGGGAATGTTCGGCAATTCGCAGCGTCCGGAAATTTCCGTCTCGCACCTGAGAGCCTGGGCCGGGGACGGAGGCTGGAGGGTGACGCGAGCGCTGGGTACCGCCACTCCGTTTTCATCGAGCACGACAACGGAAAGGCGATGTGAAGTTTGCGCGCCATATGCGAACGCCGCAAGAAGGGCCAGGGCCGTGACTAGGGAGGGGCGAACGCGCATATTGGGGATGCGCCTATTGTCTCGCAAGTCGACGTGTAGTGCTCGGCGTGCGGCGCTATTAATCCACGCGCACTAGGGTAACGTCCATCGCAGGGATCGTACCTTCGGAGGAATCCGTTGCAATATTCAGCAGTTTTAAGGTATTTCCGTTATTGGGGATGAGCGGTTAGGAGCAAGCTTGAATTGCAGGGAATCGACACTGAATCCTTTCTGTCAAGGCGACTGCCTTCGAGACGTGTTATTTCGGCCTGAGTGCACGGCTCGACCCCAGCAAGGACATTTCGCCTGAATCCGTTCCCATTTTGGCACAGCAATAGAGGTTGCACCGATTTGCAATCCTTTTACTCCTTGGACTCCCACGGAGTCCGGCTATATTGAAAGTGCAGCTTCGCAAAGCCGTCGCTCGGCGCGTGCGCTGTAGAGACCCTTTGCAATCACTGCAAACCTCCCTCCTAAATTTCACTCCCCCGCGGACAGCAGTACTCCTGGACATTTGCTGTGGAGACAAAAAGATGCCTTCCGCCAAAGGTCAAAGCCCAGAGCGTATCGATGTTTTGGTGGCGACCAACAGTTGCATTCATAGTCAGCTCCTCGCGGACGCCTTGAAGCGCGATGCAGGCCTAAGTGTCGTCGGGTTTGCGACAAGTTCTGCAGAATTCTCGGAAGCTGCTGCCCTCACTAGTCCCCGGGTTGTGATCGTCAGCGCCCATCTGGATGACGACCTGCAAGGTGGTCTGGCCACGCCTGCGACAATTTCATGAGGTCCAGCCGCAGGTACCATCGATCATCATGCTCGATTCTCCTAAAAGGGAAGTTGTCTTAGAGGCGTTTCGCGCCGGAGCGAAGCGAACACGAGTCGCTCGAGACTTTGCGCAAGTGCGTGCGCATCGTCTTTGAAGGCCAGATCTGGCCACCAGCCGTGAAGTCCGCATCGCTTTGGAAGCCCTTACCTCGTCTCGCACCATTCAGGTGATGGGCTCCGGAGGATTGAAGCTACTTACACGACGGGAACTCCAGGTGGTTAAACTGCTGCCGGAAGGACTCACCAATCGCGAGATCGGGGCGCACCTTGGCCTGAGCAGGCACACCATCAAGAATTATCTTCTGAAGATTTTTGATAAAGTCGGAGTGTCGAATCGTGTGGAACTCTTGTTTCTTACGCTGACGCATCCCTCTACAGCGAGTCACGTCAGTCAGGAAGCCGACTCCGTCAAAAAGGCCTGAAAAACTTGGGCGTCTCCAAAGGGAAGACCCCGAAACCCCCGCCGTCTCGTTCAGGAACCCGTAGTCTCCTTGCGGAGTTCGTACTTCAGCAGTTTGTAGGAAAGATCGCTGCGCGATAGGCCGAGTCGTCGTGCGGCTTCGGCCTGCGCTCCGCGCGTGGCTTGCAGAGTTCGCTCAATGACAGCCTTTTCGACAGTAGACAGCAGGCCACGCAGATTAAAGCTCGGCGGCAAACTTTCAATCCAACCAAGATTCGTTAAGGGTGCGTTTCCATTTCCGGTTCTCCGCGCCATGAGAGTCTGATCGCAGGCACGCCGGATCGTGTCTCGCAAGATCTCGGGTGAAAATGGCCTGCTCAGAAAATCAAAAGCGCCTTTGCGCATACTCTCCACGGCCACCGCCATGGTGGCGTCCGCGGTGAGGAAAACGACCGCCACATGCGGATCGGCTTGGCGAGCCGCGGCGAGTACCTCGAGTCCATCTCCATCTGGCATCTTCTGCCCGGTCAGGATGGCATCGAATTGGCCACCAGCAATTTTCTGGCGCGCATCTTCGACACTTCTTGCGTGCGACACCGAATGCCGGTCATGCTCCAGAGTGGGATATATCTGCGGCTCGTCGTCCACGACCAGAATTCTGCCCATAATTCCTGCGCTTTCGTCCTTCGCCGGTACCACGCCAGCGTGCACCGCCAGAGCGTAACTTCGAACTTGTCGGGCTGAATAATCCTCGAATGTAAACAATATGTAAAGGCTTTAACGAACCTTACTCGACGTCTACGACCGATTAACCGCTTGAAAATGACTGCAATAAGAAAGGGAAGAGAAGAACAAGGAGCCGAGATGTAAAAAACTTGCAGTCGACAGCGTACAAAGAATTGTACACACTTGTCAACTAGGATCGGTAGGCGTGCCTACGTAGACACACTTTCACGGTCGGGTTTGCTCCCACGCGTCATAGCCGCCAATCATGTTGGTGACGGCCGTGTGCCCAGCCTTTCTCAGCAGACTGCAGGCAATCATGCTTCGGTAGCCGCTCTTGCAGTGCACGATAATCGGCGTTGATTTTTCCAGGTTCGGAATCTGGGTGGCAAACTTGTCGAGCGGCCACAATTCGGCATCGGGGATGTGGCCCGCGTTCCATTCCGGCTCCCGCCGGACATCCAAGACATGAACGTTCTGCAGTGGCCATCGCCCGCGCATTTCCTGCGCAGTAATTTGGGGTATGGTGGCCAGTTCGAATCCCGCCCTGGTCCATGCGGCTACACCACCCGCCAGAAAACCGCGCTCTGCATCGATGCCGACGCGCGCCAAACGAAGCTGGGCTTCACTCACTTGCTCGTCCCCGTCCGCAATAAGGATCGGGCCGCCCGTGAGGCCAACGATCGTTCCGGCCCAGGTGGCGAACTGTCCGGAAAGCGCGATGTTGATCGAGCCGGGAACGTGTCCGGCCGCAAACTGATCCCCTGACCGGACATCCAACGCGGGCGTGCCCTGATCGATCAACGCGCGGACCTCAACTGCCGAAAGGCCGCGCAGGGAAGTAAGCTCTCCAAGCGGGGGTGCTCCGTCGCGGTTAATCGCGGCATCTTTCAGGAAATATTCGGGACGAGCCGGAAGATTGCTGGTGACCTGTTGAATGAATTCGTCGCGGCTCGGAATTTGCAGCGCGTAGTTAGTCAAGCGCTCGGTCCCAATGGTGGAGGAGCGTTCGGAACGCATGTTGCGCCCGCATAGAGAACCTGCGCCATGCGCGGGGTACACGATGACATCATCGGGAAGAGCCAGAAGCTTGTGGTGCAGGCTGTCATAAAGCAGGCCTGCAAGCTGTGCAGGAGTGTGCGAAGGCGACAGGTCAGGGCGGCCGACATCCCCTATAAATAAGGTATCGCCAGTCAAGACAGCCCAGGGCAGGGGTGATTTCTCGTCATCCGTCACCAGCAGGCAGATACTCTCGGGCGTGTGTCCCGGAGTCTCCAGCACCCTGAGTTTTGCCCGCCCGAAGCGCAACTCAAAGCCATCGGTCAAGGCCACGTGGGGAAACATCGCTCCCGCCTTCGCTCCGATGTATATCTGCGCGCCCGTGCGCGCTGCCAACTCTTTGTGGCCGGAGACGAAATCGGCATGCAGGTGCGTCTCAAAAATATGGCGAATTTTCAGGCCATGCTCCTGCGCGGTTTGCAAGTAGATGTCGACATCACGCTGGGGATCCACCACGACGGCCTCGCCCTGTGATCCCAACAAGTACGACGCGTGCGCCAGACATCCCAGATAAAACTGTTCGAAGTACATCGCCGTTGCAGCCGTGGCAATGGGTGTCATAGGTGGCCTCCCTCAACCCTTCATCATAGTCCTGTAGCGGAAGCAATCCACCACGTGATCGTTCACCATCCCAACCGCTTGCATGAATGCGTAGCAGATCGTCGATCCGACAAAATTGAAACCGCGCTTTTGCAGATCTTTACTCATCACATCGGACTGTGGAGTTCGGGCCGGCACTTGTTGCAGAGATTTCCACGCGCTCGTGAGGGGACGCCCATCTACGAACTGCCAGATGTACCGGTCGAAGGTACCGGCCTGTTCCTGAACTTTGAGGAACGCCCGCGCATTTTGTACGGTGGAAGCAATTTTCAGACGATTGCGGACGATGCCCGGGTCGGCCAGCAAGCGCGCGATCTTGCGTTGCTGATAACGCGCGATCCGTGCCGCATCAAACCCATCGAAAGCCAAACGGTAGTTTTCTCGCTTCTTCAAAATTGTGTCCCAGCTTAACCCTGCTTGGGCGCCCTCGAGCACGAGAAATTCGAATAGTCGTTGATCATCGTGCACCGGCACGCCCCACTCTTCGTCGTGATAGCGGATGGCGAGATCGTTGCCCGCCCAGGCGCAACGCACCCGCTCGGTCGCACCCGGTTTTATAGCTTTCGAAGGTGCCATGGATCCATGCTACATTCTTTTCAACGCCGGACTCAGGAGTTTCCCCCGGAAGGCGCACAGGATGGCTGTTTTCAAGGGTTGGAGCCTGGCCTTGCGCGCACGCTAAACCCATGGATTGATGGCCCTTTTGAGCCATGACCAAGCGCGTGCTCCTTTTGTAACTTGGAGCCCGGCCGACTCTCTCCTACAGTCGAGTCTGTGCTTGAGTTGGCGGCGGGGCTTTCGGCCTGTAACGTGCATCTAATGGTTAGGGATGTTAGCTGGCCGTGGTTGAGCGTGAAAAATTTGGTAGTTATGAGAATGAAGTACACGACCTCCATTTTTTGTCTCATAGCGCTGTGGATTGCGGCAGGGCTTCCCACCGTGTTCGCGCAGACGCCCCCGGCTGCCTACGTAGCCACGAATGGCACTACATCGGCCTCCAATGATGATCCCCAGGATTCCGTGCTCACTATCCGGAAGCGGGTCGATGAAGTCAACGTCCTGTTCATTGCCACTGACAAGCGTGGTCGATTTGTTCGAAATCTGAATCAGAACGACTTTAGTTTTCTGGACGACCATAAACCGGTTCAGTCGATCGTCAACTTCCGTCGGGAAACCGATCTGCCTCTGAAAATGGGCTTGCTCGTCGACGTGAGCGGCTCGGTGCATACCCGCTTCGATTTCGAGCAGGATGCTGCCACCAGTTTCATGCAGCACGTGATTCGCGCCGGTTTCGACAAAGTATTCGTGATGGGTTTCAACGCGCATCAGCAAGTCGCGCAGGACTTCACGGACAACATTCTCCTGCTGTCGAAGGCGGTCCATAATCTGCGCGATGGCGGTGGCACGGCGCTCTACGACGCCATCTACCATGCCTGCCACGACAAACTTCTCAAGGAACAATCGGATCGTCCACAGCGCCGAGCTCTGGTGGTCCTGAGTGATGGAGATGACAACCAGAGCGAGCACACGCAGGCCCAAGCCATCGAAATGGCGCAGCGCGCCGAGGTCATCATTTACGCGATTTCAACCGATGACAGTGGCCTGATCCTGCGGGGCGACAAGAATCTCGAGAAAATAGCGGAGGCCACCGGCGGCCGCGCCTTCTTCCCCTTCAAGATGAAGGACATCAAGAACTCGTTCGCGGCAATCGAAGACGAGCTGCGCAGCCAGTATGTAGTTTCCTATCATCCTGCCGATTTTGACACCGACGGCCGCTACCGCAGTATCGAGATCAGCGCCTTGAAGAAGGATCTGCAGGTACGCGCTCGCAAGGGTTACTACGCTCCCCGGCAGTAGTTTTCGCTTTCCTTTGTTTTCCGACCTCCCATCCAAAAAGTGCTGTTCCATGGAGAGCTTGCGTTCCCCATCGAAGTTCTACCGAAGCGTCGGAATCCTCGAAAAGGCCGCTTGGGGGCCGGTTTTGGAGCGAGGTGACCCGGTTACCACCTCAGGGGAACCTACTTCCTACCATAACTAATGAGTGATCAGGCTTTTATCAGGGGTATCATCCATGATATAACCGCCCCATAGCAGACGTATTTGCACC
>UEXW01000094.1_pt1 | contig 14021 bp, 8 predicted proteins | sample 4301151 | NCBI WGS metagenome assembly UEXW01 (sample SAMEA4773176, study PRJEB27434) | metagenome | biome: 2259; feature: agricultural soil; material: soil | place: USA | collected 2014-09 | depth 0.25 m | reverse complement strand
CGGCCAAGAGGCATGCCGGGGTGCACACACCCGTAATCGTGGGCAAAACGATAATTGCCAATCAACAGATGGCATACGCTGCTTAATTAATTAAGTAGCCGTCTTCCGCAGCTTCGCCCGTGGGCTGCGAGCGGACGTCACACAGCGGGCTGGTCTTCCCCGCCCCGTCTGAGTGGGGAGGACGAGATCATCAGGCTAGCGGAATCCGTTTCTTGTCCGTTCTGAGCGGCGGCCGCGAACGTCCTGGGGTAACGCCCAGGGCAGGAACTGGACTACGCATGTAGGCTCTTGACCAGTGACATTTTCGGACGCGGGTTCGACTCCCGCCGCCTCCACCATGAGTTAATCCTTTTGTTTCATGTACTTTGAAGAAATTCACTCTTGACACTGTACGATAACTGTACGATAGTTTGGCCATGCTCACCCCATATCGTCGCCACCACCCAGGTTGCGCGAAGCGTGGAGACCGATACTGGAAGCGCTGTCGGTGCCCCATGTGGGTCGAAGGAACGGTGGGCGGTGCCTACGTCCGGCGCAGCCTGAAGACCAAGAGCTGGGAGCGTGCGCAGACGGAGTGCTATCGTCTCGAAGCCGTGCGCGACCCGGCTCCGGAAAAACCGCGGCCGGTTGGAATCACCATCCCAGATGCCGTGCGGGCGTACTTGCAGGACGCCAAGGATCGCGGACTGCGGCAATCCACTCTGTCCAAGCTCGATACCATTTTTCGCAAGCAATTTCTCACCTGGGCAGCCAAACGTCGCTTTGTCCGTCTCGCTGACCTTGACGTCGTTGCGCTGCGCGACTTTCGCTCGAGCTGGACCGACAAGCCTCTAGCCAAGAGCAAGAAGCAGAGTCGAGTGATGGGATTTTTTCACTTTTGCCAGCGCAGCAAATGGATCAGCGAGCATCCCATGCTGGGCATTGGTGCAATCAAAGTGGACCAAACCCCAACGGATTATTTCACGATGAACGAATTTGAGCGCATCCTCGACTCCACCGATCTCTACCGCGACCAGCGCGGCGATAGCGGCAACGGATCGCGAATCCGGGCTCTGACTCTGCTGATGCGGTGGAGTGGTCTGCGAATTCGGGATGCCGTCACCCTGGAAAGGAATCGCCTGAGCGAGGACGACAAACTGCTTCTTTACCAGGCGAAGACCCGACAGCCCGTATACGTACCTTTACCGCCGCAAGTGGCGGAAGCTCTCCGATCCGTGCCTCCCGGGCCGAGGCCGAATCGGATGTATTTTTTCTGGAGTGGGAACGGCTTACCAAAGACAGCGGTAGCGGATTGGCAAAGGAGCTATCGACGGCTGTTCAAACTGGCCGACCTCAGAAAAGCGGATGGCACTCCCAAGCGTTGTCATCCCCAGATGTTTCGCGACACGTTTGCCGTGGAAATGCTCCTTGCCGGAGTGCCTCTCGATCAGGTGTCGATTTTGCTTGGGCATAAAAGCATCCGGGTAACGGAGAAGCACTATGCTCCCTGGGTTCGGGCACGCCAGGAACAACTGGAAAGGAGCGTGCGGCAGGCTTGGGAAAACAAATTAACCCGATCGAGCGAGGAGCGCGCGCATGATCCAGCCAGCGGGAACCAGTTGACGGCAGCAATTTGCAGCAGCGTCGGGTCACATGGAGGGACTTCACCTACCCCTCAGAATCGTTCCCAATACCAAGCACTTCATGAAGGCCGTCGCTGAGCGGACATCGCCACGAATCGCGCGACGCCGGCAGAGTTCTTCCGGGCGCTGTCGGCACTCTTTCGCTGAGGTACCATCTAAAATGCCACATCGCTTGGAGTGACAACGTCTTTCGCTGATAAGCAAAAGCGCGGTCTTCACTTCACTGCCATCAACCTAGCCACGAGGTGGCACTCTACAACCACTTCCCATCCATATTCGGCGGGACGCACTTCGTCACGCCGCGGACATACACCGCCGAATTAGATTCTTACTCCTGATTAGTCAGAGCAGCCCAAGTAAGACGCAACCCGGGTGCCCTTCTCGTTCAAACTGGAAGTGTTTGGGGGTTCAGACCAAACCTCGCATTCGATGTTCGAAGACGTTGCCTCTTGAACGGTCGGCCAATCACCCTCAGTCCGGATAGTTGAGCGAGCACCCTGATGGGCGGGTAGTCGGATTTGCGCCAAGGGTTTGGAAAAATGCCGGTAACATCTCCACCCACCCATTTGTGAGGCTATTTCGGAAAAGACCAAAAGACCTTGGCATCACGTGTTTGACCGCGGTTGCAAACCAGCGGCGTGGTTAGCGATAGGCGGCGGCTTGGATGTTGTACAGCTCCGAGTACTGACCGCCCTTGGCCATCAATTCATCGTGGGTGCCGAGCTCCACAAGCCGGGCTCCATTGAGTACGACGATGAGATCAGCCATGCGGACCGTCGAAAAACGGTGGGAGACCAGGATCGTGATGCGACCGCTGTCGCTCCTGCCGATGCCCCGCGCCGCTGCGGCGTAGCGTTCGAACAAGGCGTGTTCTGTCTCCGCATCGAGCGCGGCCGTAGGTTCGTCGAGGACTAGCAGCAGGGGTTGGTCACGCATGAAGCCACGCGCGAGTGCGAGCTTCTGCCACTGGCCGAACGAGAGCTCGACTCCCGACGGCCAGGTCGGACCGAGCTGCGTGTCAAGGCCCGACGTCAGATGGGCAACCACGTCGCCGGCGTTAGCGCGATCGACAGCCGCGACCACGGCGGGCTCGTCGTCCAAGCGCGGGACATCGCCCAGACCGACCGACTGCCTCGCGAGGAACTCGAAGCGAAAAAAGTCCTGGAACGCACCCGCAAGGCGCGTCCGCCAGTCGCTGGCAGGCACACGTGCCAGTGGCGTGTCGTCCACAAGGATCGAGCCCGATGATGGCTCGTACATCTTCGCGAGCAGCTTGACCAGAGTTGTCTTGCCGGCACCGTTCTCGCCAACCAGCGCGACAACTGCGCCCGCGGGTAGTGTCACCGACACATCCTCCAGAACAACACGCGACGTGCCGGGGTAGGCGAACGACACGTGGTCGAGTCGGATGCCGCGGTGCAACGCGGTCGGAACGGGCAGATCGCCCGATGCTGCGAGGGAGGCTGCGTAGTCTTCAAGCCATGCCAGCCGCCGCGAGCCGTCCATCCAGAATCCGCGCAGGAATCCAATCTCGCCGACGGCGGCGCCGATGTATGCCGACAGCCGCCCGCCTGCGGCGAGCACTAGCAGCACCGCACTGGCCGCCGCGCCTAGGCCGGATGAAACAAACACGACGGCCCCAACATACGCGAAGCCGAAAATCGCCCAAGCCAGCGCGTGCCAAATCGCTGAACCCCAACGAGTGGCCGCGACGGGTCCGTACCACCGCTCCCATGCCGTGCGGCGCTCGGTGACGAGGCGTTCCCCGATGCCGGTGACCCGCACTTCCTTGCCCGGGGGCGCGGTCGTGGCGGTGGTGAACAGGTGCCGCGCCAGCCGACTGCTTTGCGCCCCACGTTCCTGCGAGGATCGTTCGACCCCGGGCCGCCAAGTTGACGTTAACACCGTGGGAACAGCGAACACCGCGAGCAGCAACAGCGCCGGATGGATCGACGCCAGTAGCGCCATCGTCACGCCCAGCCGCAGGACCCACCCGAGGGTAGAAAACAGCGACATGTACATATGGTCGAGCACGAATACCTGATTGCGGAGCATGAACAGCCGGTCGAGAAATTCCGGCCGTTCCTGATGCGCGATCGTCGCGACCGACGCCTGCAGTTGTGCGACGTGCGACTCGAGCGCGATCGTCACTCTGTCGCGGAAGCGGCGCTGCACGCGGGTGCTTACGGTGCGGAGAAACCACGTGGCGGCAACCGACACCCCGAGTCCAATCGCAGCGCCTTCCACCATGCCCGGCCTGTGCTCGAGGACGCCTTTGCCGAGGAGCATGAGCCACAGCGCCAGCAGCGCATCGGGTAGCGCGGCGAGCTGGGACAACCCCAGGGCGGCGGCCATCAAGCGCGGCTCGTGGCGATACCCAAGCTTGCACAACCGCCACATGGACGACAGCGCGGGTGGCAGCGGCTCGATTGTATGATCTCGCTCAGGTGAGGACGTCATAGGTAGTGCCCAACTCTTCGTCCGGGACGTGGAAGCGCTGCGCCTGCAGATCAAACATGGTCCGATAACGCCCGGCCAGGGCCATCAGCTCATCGTGCGTGCCGAGCTCGATGACCCGACCGTGCTCGAGCACGCAGATACGATCGGCGTGGCGGACCGTAGAGAAGCGATGCGAGATCAGAATCGTGCTGCAGTGCCGTGTCGCGGCGAGCAAGCGATCGAAGATCTCGGCTTCGCCGCGCACGTCGAGCTGCGCGGTGGGTTCGTCGAGCAGCACAACGCCCGCACCCAGCTTGACAGCGGCCAGCGCTCGCGCCAGCGCGATGCGCTGCCATTGGCCTCCCGACAAGTCGGTGCCACCGTCATACCCACGGGCAAGCACGGTGTCCACCGCGGCCAGGCCGGTCGCTCCTGCCGACTCCAGCGCGGCGCGCACGACATCGTCCGGCGCACCTGCTGGTACCACGTTGTCGCGAAGCGGCAGCTCGAGGCGTAGGAAGTCCTGAAAGACGGCCGCGACGCGCGAGCGCCAGGACGCGAGATCAAGGTCGCGAATGTCGACGTCGTCGATCTCAATTGCACCGGACTGTGGATCGTACAATCGACACAGCAACTTGGCGATGGTCGTCTTGCCGGCACCGTTCTGTCCAACGATGGCGAGCGACGACCCCGCAGGGATGGTGAGGTCGAAGTGCTCGAGCACCGGCGCGTCCGCGCCCGGGTACGCGAAGGTGACATCACGGAGACGAATCTCGCGCCCAGGCATCGCGCCTGCGGGCCGATCGCCAGAGCGCAGGGCACCGGCGCGGCGCATCGCCGGCTCGAGTCGCAGGACCGCGGCGACCGGAGCAGCGGCTCCGTCGAGCGCCCAACTGAATCCGCCGAACGCGATCATGGAGACGCCGACAGCACTTTGCACGTAGACGACGGCTTCCCCAAGACTGACGCGCCCATGGGCAGCGGCGCTCGCCACGAACCAGAACACCAGGACGTTGGCCGAGATGACGACCAGCATGCTCCAGATGACGGGGCGCTCTCGCAGGCGTGTGGCTGCGTACTGAAGTTCGTGCAAGCGGGTGCGTCTGCTGACGAAACGGTTGATCGTCCAGCCGGCGAGGCCGAATAGCCGCAGTTCCTTGCTGGCGGGCGGATCCACCGCCAGCCGGTAGGCGTAATCGGAATCGCGCTGGGCCCCGCGCACTTCGTCGGTGTTGCGGTCCCGCCAAATCGCGCTTTCGCGCAGAAGCCAATGCGTCGCCAACCACGCGCCAACGAGTACGCTCGGTGCCCACCATGCGTATCGAGCGAGAATCACTGCGGAGGCAAGACCACCGATCATCTCAACCAGGCCAGTTGCGATGAAATCCATGGAGATGGACAACGGTGGTCCGGTCATCCCGAGATCGAAGTCGCGCGCGACGGTGAGGTCGCTGGTGAGCGTTGGATCCTCGAGATGTCCCATGCCTGGCGGCCGCACGCAGGCCTCGGTGAGCCGGTCGTACAGCCATGCAGCCGTACGGTCGCCGAGATTGGCGCTGACCGCCAGATGAAGCGGGGTGAGCACCTGCAGGAGCACGAAGATCGTGCCGACAAGCGCGAGCGGACCAACCAGGCGATCGCCGCGTTGGATCGCGCCGACCAGCACCCCCATGGCGATCGCAAACGCCGCGGGCAGCATCCCTCTCAGTACGAGGGTCACCCACCATGCGGCGGCGAGTCTAGGATCCGCCTTCGGCAGGACGCCGAAGAGCTTCCACTCCTTACGCGCGGTGAGTCGTTCGAGCACAAACGCATTCTGCCACAGAATTCCGTCTCGAAGTGAACTGCGCCGGGCACAGCAGATTCGATTGGCTCTGAGGCATTCGGCGCACATCGGCGAAACCGAGTCAGTAGCTGACTGGTGTGCGACTCCGATGGGGACTTCCTGAGAAATGCACGGCCACACATCCGGCTAGGCCGCGTCGCGCGATTCCGCTGCAAGGTAGCGCTGTCAGGACATCGCTTAGTCCGATCCGACGAAGATTGTGTCCGCCATCGCTTCCGGTCACTTTGCAGTCCTTTCCTGCAAAGTGTGCTCATAGGGCATGAACTTCGTCTCGGTAATCATGGGTTCACCACCAGCACTCGACCCAAGCAATATGCGCGTACTGGTTAACTAGAATTCTTGCACCCTTCTTGCGAGCCCTTTACCCCAATCTGGGGAGCCTCGGGCTAACCTTCTCAAAAGAACGGCCTGGTGGAGGAGGTACATGAACGCCGCAAGGGCGGTCGAACGTTGCCAAAAGTTTTCAGAACAATGGCGCCGCCCGTAGGGTGCGTGTGGTAGTAGCAGATGGATCGCCTGAGTATCCAGCCGTGGTGTGCGCCCTACTGGATTTCCATGAAATTGTGGACGTGATCGGACGGGCTTCGACCTTCGATGAGGCCATCCTGATGGCAGTAAATCTTCAACCTGATCTGCTCCTGATGGATGTCGCGCTTCCCTTTGCGAGCCTGGCTGATGCATCCATTGTTTTGTCCGAAGCTGCTTCCCACGTGAGGCTCATTGGCATGTGTGGTGCAACTCCACCGCCAGCAGGTTAACTCGACATTTGAGACATCGCGGGTCGAACGTTGTTGCCAACCGGGATCGTCGTACCCTAACTTGCGCTGCGCAACCGGCAATGGACCCGTTGCACCACGCTTTCTGGAATTCTCATCGTTATGTAGCCGCGCTTGAATCGGCTTTCGGTGTGCCCCCACTCGATCACGCCAGGCTCGCCCGCGAACATTCTACGAATGGTCTGCTCGCTCAGGTCCCAGAGGCTGGCCAGTTCACCGACGGAAAAATGTCGTTCCAACGACGCATCGCCAATTTGGCCCGGGGCACTGCTCCACCAATCAGTTTCGGTGGTGGGCGGTTTTCTTGCTTGCATGGATGCCTCCTTTGTTAGCGAGAAGATAGGACGGTCCAAGGTTAAATCGGTTGGCAGCTAGGGTTCTTCCTCAAAGATCGCCGAAATATCGAAGACTTTCAGAATTTACAATCATTCTTACCTAACGATTGACCAGTCGCGGCCTCTCCTGAACAACGCTTCTTTGGAAAGCGGGCTTGGACTGTTGGGCTTGACGACGTCCGGGTGCACGGATAACATCGCGCAAGCCCTAGCCTGCTGGTATGCTTGGGCAAAGCCAGCGTCTGGCGCTCGCGATGGTCGTGACCTACCAGCGCCGCCGGGTAACATGGAGCGAGGCGACCGACTCCGCGGATCGTCCGATGGCCACCAGAGGTCGGGATCTGGCTGGTTGGTCAGTGTTACGCTTTTTTGCCTGGCTCTCGTCATTCTCCTACTGAGCCTCTTGACAGCGCGGCTGCAAAGCTTTGACGTGTCCTCGATGTTGTTGGGCGGAGCGCTGGCAGCGGTGTGCGTCGTGTTTTTTTTCTTCTCCGGAGCCTTGTGGTTGGCGCACCAGCAGCAGCGTGCGACCGCCAGCGCGCTCGGCGCAAGCGAAGCTTCCCTGTTGGAAAGTGAAGCGCGTTTCCAGCAGATGGCCGACCACATCCAGGAGATCTTCTGGATGATCGATGCGCACACCAAAAAAGCCCTGTACGTGAACCGGGCATATGAGACGATAACCGGGCGATCGAGAGAGGCCCTGCAGCGCGAGCCGCTCTCCTATGCAGAGCTGATCCACCCACAGGATCGCCGCAAGATATTGGCCAAGCTCGACGAAGCGACCCGCACGGGGAAATTCAACGAACAATTTCGCATTGTGTTACCGGACGGGGATTCGCGGTGGATCTGGGTGGGTGGGTTTCCGGTGCGGGACGGCAGAGGGAGGATACAGAAGCTGGTCGGAACGGCCAAGGACGTGACTGCGCAAAAGCGAGCCGAGGAGGAGATCGACAGAAACCTCATGATGGCAGAGGCCGCATGGGCCGAGGCGGACGCCCTGCGCAAAGCGACGTTGGCGCTGACTCAAGACTTGCAACTGGACAGCGTTCTGGATAGGTTGCTCCAGTCCTTGCTGGAACTAGTTCCGTACGAGTCGGCACAGATCCTGCTGCTTGAGTCGGACTCTCGACTGTTTGTGGCGCGCGCCGCGCACCCCCCCCGGGTTGCGAAGCAGAGTGTGAGATATCCTCCCACCCTCGACGCGACCGACTACCCTTTCATCGAACGCGTTCTTGCGAGTCAAGTCGGTGTTTTGCTCCGGGACGGCATCGAGGAGCGGGAATGGCATGGTTGCGCGGACCCCGAGTGCCCCCACTCTTGGCTTGGAGTTCCATTGATTGTGTCAGGCCGGGCGCTGGGGCTACTTTCCCTGGGCCACTCTGTGGGTGGCACTTTCACCCCGGAACATTTGCGACTTGCCAACCTGCTCGCTATCCCGGCAGCGGCAGCGATTCAGAATGCACGGATGTACGAGTGTGCGAAAATCTATGGTGCTGAGCTCGAAAAGCGTACCTCAGATCTTCGTGCGGTCGAGAGTGCACTGCTTCGTTTGCACAGCGATCGTCCTTCCTAAATGACTGCTGGGGCTCTGTTAAAGGGCCCCTGCTTGGGGTTGGAGCTTCCCGGAATTCATGCGAGGCAGCAAACCCCGAGCCGAAACAACCCTCGTACTCGGCGCTATCGTGGCCGGGTTTGGGAAGGCCTTTCCCTGCGGCGCGTTGGGCGACCCGCACCCGGTCAGATCAGAGCGCAGGATCACGATACCAGGTATAGAACTCCAGATATTCTACGTCCGTCGATTTTGCTGACCGGCGGGATGAAGCCTGGCGGGCGGCTCAGGGGGCGGATTTCGTTCGAACTCCGCGAGCGGCATAGTGACCGCGGTTACGCGACCCACGATGTCGCCCTCTGTAGGGTAACGAACCTGGCGGACCTGCACCGGAGATTGCGGGCACGGGATCAAGATCAGGTGGTTTCCATTCAGCTCACACCAACAGCAGACATAGCCATCTCGGAGCTCTACAAAATAGATAGGCCGATCAGTGACGTTTCGCCAGTTGCCCATCTTCACTTTGTTTTGTCGAGTATCTATGGCTACGACGGCTCCGGGCCGGATAATCGGATCGAGCGTATAGTCCTCAAGCCCGACGTATCCGCAAAGACTGTGTTCTGAATCAAGCTGCTGCAGAAGCTCGACGGGAATCTGAGCGTAGGCCTCAAACATTCGCGATAGTAAGTTCGTTCGCGCCAACTCCACGTCTTGGCGAAGGTTGACGGGCACGACGATCTTCTGCCCCGGCAGCTCGAGGCTCGATCCAAGCAGGTGGGTGTGTGGCAATCTGACCAACCGTTGCTCCCTGGCAACATCGAGAACATTGACCCCGAAGAAGGCCATCATGTCAATGCAGCTACACTTGTAAATCAGACTTAGACTGTAGAGCTTATAGAGGGTCGGGGTGAACTTGCCATTTTCGGCGTCAGTCAGCCAAGCATGGGAAATGTAGTACTCCTGGTTGTTCTTCTCCTGCGCGATCCGCTGGCTCAGCTCTTGCACCGCACGGGTTGACAAACCGAGACGGAAACGCTCGGCTCGAAGCTTTTTGCCAGCTTCCGGACTCGGCGTCGACCCCAACATCGGCGACGGCATGGCAGGCAGAACTTCCTTCTTTGTCGAATAGACAGTCTAAAGTTCAGAAGAACAGCAAACCGGCAATGAGTGAAAGATGCGCCATGATACTCCTTGCGAGTCCTCACGAAGTCGGGATTTTCCGTTGGTCGCAAATCCGACCGTCTCTCGCCCGCCGGAGCTACTAAGTGCTGGCTCAAGGTAGATAGCCGGCGTGGTCGTAGGAGCGATCATTTTCAGCAAAGTTATCAAAACCGCTGCCGTTTGGAGTTATACAGGCCAAGTCTCCGCAACACGCCTCGTAACACGCAGATTGTCCGCGGAAACTCGACAACAACCTGGTGTGGGATCATGGAGTCCAAAGAGGGGCTGGTCGAGCGGGTGAGGGTAATCCTGGCGAGCAGAAACCTTACTATGTACCAAGTTTCTCAGAGAACAAGCGCCCTTTACGGACGGTCATCCCCCAGCTTTCTGCCTCACAATTTCTACTATGCTCTCGGGCGGGCACATCTCAGCCCCAGTCTCCACCAATTACTTGCGCTGAGCCGGATCTCGAACTACTGTTTTCACGACTGGCTGCGTGTCTTCGGATTTCACTTGGAAGACATTGGCCACCTGCAGGCTAGTCTCCCTTCGAAGCGAACCATGATTCTCGATTCCTCTCTGGAGGATCAGGAGTCCTGGGTTCGGTGGTTTCGAAACAAGCCGGGAAATCTTCCAGCTCCGGGAATCGCGCCCATTGGGCGGCTCCTGGAGTCCGCTCCGCACGAGCGCCTCGGTTCACTGCCGCAAACCAAGACAATCGACTACGTGTACGCAAAGATTGGATCGGAGGACGCTTTCGCATTTCCAGACCTGCTTCCGGGCAGCATCGTCCGCGCAAACGCTCGTCTGGCCAAATCGATGCTCCCTGCATGCGAAAAAAAACCAGAGTGCTTGTTCCTCATTGAACATGCCAGGGGGTATTGCTGCTGCCGGCTTCGTGCGGTGGGTAAACACCGCATCCTGCCACTGAGCACGCAGCTGCCCTATGCACAGGTGGAGCTAGAGATACCGACGGAAGCAAGGGTGATCGGAGTCCTGGACCTTGAAATACGGCCTTTGCTCAAACCCGAGCAGGCGGAAGTGCCCAAGGAATTGGCAAAACATTGGAGGCCTTCGACCCTGGGATGGCAGGAGTCGACGCTGAGCTACCTGCTGCGCAGTGCCCGGTTGAGAATGGGCTTGTCATTGCGGGAGGCTTCGGCAATGAGCCGTCGCGTTGCCGCAGAACTGGGCGACGAGCAGTACTTCGCCGCACCCGGCTCTCTTTCCGACTATGAGGCCGTCGACACTTCGCCCCGGCACATTCACAAGGTGATAACTTTGTGCGCGGTGTACGGGTTGCATTTCTCGACATTCTTGAGAAGCGTGGGCCTCGATGTGGAAGAGGCCGGCAGACATCCTATTCCCGACAATCTCGTTCCTCGCAAACGTCCAGTCGCGCCCGGTGGCGCGGAAAATCACGGCCCGGTTGACAGCGGCTTCTTGGAGCAACTCCTGAGGCGATCGGAGCACGTGCCAACTTTTCTGCGAGGGTGTCTTCGGCTCTGGTCCGGCCTGAGGACTTCGTCGTTGAATGATTTTTTCTGGGTTGGCGGGGATCAGAACCCGGTCCACCCACTTCTAGCCAACGGATTGATTGTGCTTGTAAATCGCCACAGGAAGAGGGCCCTTCACTTCCGATCGAGGCCGTTGTGGCAGCAGCCTTTGTACGTGCTTCTGAAACGGGACGGAACATACCGGTGCGGTTGTTGCAGCCTCGAAGACAGCACCCTGGTCATACATCCGTGCTTATCGAACCATGAGCGACCGGAGCATCTGCGGAACCACGACGACGCCGAGGTGGTCGGGCAGATTGTCGCGATTGCACGAAGGCTTTGATAGGCTGCCGGTCACTTTTCCGAACATGAAACCTGAGTGCCGCCTGCTCCATCCTGACTAAGGCGGGGAAAATCATTCTCAATTGTCCGGATTGCGAACAGAGCAAGGGAAAGGTGGAGCACTGCCTGATCCTCGCACTACTCTACTGTTGTTCGCCTGAGGCGGTCATTCGTTGTTTGCAGCTGCGCGAACTCGCATAAGCTCGTGGATGCCTTCGGAAATTCGGTGGCTGTCCCGGCAAGTTCGTCCATTTCTTCGCTGGCATGTCGCCAGTTTCGTCTGCATCTCGATTGCTAGTTTCCTGGGACTGATCGCGCCGCTTGTCCTGAAATCCCTGATAGATCGGGTCCTGCCCAGTCGGAGGATCGGACTTCTGTTCGTTGCCGTGGGACTGATCTTCCTGTGTCACCAAGGGCGAGCGCTACTTTCAAGTGTGGGAGGCTACCTGAGCATGCTGGCAGCGGAGCGCCTGGCATTGGACCTGCGCCTGCGACTATTGCGGCGTCTTGACACGCTCTCTGCCGACTACCACGAAGGCACCCCAGTCGGCGAGTCGATGTACCCGCTGAAGGAACCGATCGACGAAGTCTCATATTTCGGCTCTGACCTCGTGCCTTCCATCCTGCGAACGCTCCTGGCAACAGCACTCACGCTGGGAACGATGCTGCTGTTAAATGCCCGGATGACTCTGACCGTCCTGCCACTCATCCCTGTCTTTCTCCTGACCAAGAAGCACTTTCGTGGCCGTCTTGAAGATGGCTCTAACACGGTCCAGCGCAATCAGATCGCATGGAGCAACTTCCTGGAGGAACACCTCTCGTCGATCGTGGCCCTGCAGCTGCTGGGTCAGGAACGTCGACGCGAGCGAACCGCATTCCATCTGCTGGGCACGACGATCCAGTCGTATAACAGACTCTACCGGATTGGGGTGTCGTTCACCTTCAATACGAGCCTGATCATCGGACTGGCGATGTCTGTAGTGATTGGATATGGCGGCTGGAGCGTCTTGACAGGCTCACTAACCTTTGGCGGTTTGGTCGCGTTCTACACCTATCTGACACAGCTGTTCGAACCACTTAGCGGAGCCGCAGAGACATACGTCCGGGCCCAGAAGACTTTCGCGAGCATTCGCCAGGTCGAGGCCGTGTTGGCGTTGCAGCCTGCGATTAAGGCCTGCCCCACAGCGATCAGGTTCCCTCAGAACCAGGCATGGACAATCGATCTCACCGAGGTTTGCTTTCGCTATCCGAGAAATCGTGGGCGGCTGTCGATTCCACACTTGAACATTCGATCCGGCGAGCAGGTGGCCGTTGTGGGAGAAAACGGCGCTGGCAAGAGCACCCTGGCAAAGCTTCTGGCGCGTCTCTATGACGTGGATTCAGGATCGATCTTCGTTGCCGGCCACGACGTGCGGGACATCGAGATCCAGAGCCTGCGCGAGCAGGTATGTTACGCCCCACCTCAGCCTATCCTTTTCAATGCGACGATAGCCAGCAATCTTCGGCTTAGCAGAGTAAGAGCATCGGACGCCGAACTGGAGGACGTAATAGAAGAAGTCGGTCTTATGGCTTGGGTAAGCACGTTACAGAGGGGCCTCAATCAGGGGATAGGCCCAGGGGGCGCGCATCTATCCGGGGGCCAGCGCCAGCGTCTTGGGATTGCGAGAGCGATTCTGCAGCGCCCTCGCGTCCTGATTCTGGATGAAGCCACATCCTCGCTTGATGGCGTTTCCGAGCAACAATTGCTGTCCGGTCTCCATGCCCTGCTTCCGGGGAGCACGATCATTGTGATTTCCCATCGATTGTCCGCGCTGTTCTCGGTTGGAAGGGTAATCGTTCTCGAAGCGGGATGTGTCGTCGAGGATGCCAGCCCGACCTTACTTCTGAGAAACGGGAACGCTTATTCTCGCTTGTTCAATTCCACCGGCTCAACCCAATAGGCGCTCACGGTTTTCCCGGAAGGTTTTGTTAGAGGCGGCTAAGTGGCACTACGGGCACGGGGGCGCCAAGATGCTTCGCCGTGGCGCGGAGAATTGCGACCCCGACGCAACGCCAGGCTTTGCCGAAACCGTGAGTCCCGAGGAACGCTCAATTGACCCATTCATCCTCTTCGTCATCTTCCTCGTCTGTAGGTACTTTAGCCGCTGCCATGGCCTCGTCGACGGCCTCAGCGATTTCTTCGTCGTCGGAGTCGGCCAGGTCAAGCAGGATTTCCCGCGCCTGCGCGGGACCGATGCTGCCTACGGCGGCGATGGCGGCAAGCAGTAAGGGCTTTGGGGAGTGAGCGTCATTGAGGAGTTCGACGATGTGCGACCAGGCCGCGTCCAGTTCCCAGTTGCCCGCCGCGTTGACTGCCTGGTACTGTAGTTCAGGATCGCCGCTTTTCAAGGCTAGCAGTATTTGATCGTCAAAACCGCGAACCCAGCGCATCGAAAACACAGCCGTCAGCATCCAC
>UEXW01000025.1_pt1 | contig 14211 bp, 10 predicted proteins | sample 4301151 | NCBI WGS metagenome assembly UEXW01 (sample SAMEA4773176, study PRJEB27434) | metagenome | biome: 2259; feature: agricultural soil; material: soil | place: USA | collected 2014-09 | depth 0.25 m | reverse complement strand
AAAGCCGCGCACTTGATTGATTACGTACGCCAGCTCTGGGACAACCAGGAGGAATGGCTCAAGGCGCGTCATCCGCTCGTAAGACGCAGTTCGTTTTCCATCGCGTGGCAGGGTGGCGGCGAGGTTGCCGCTATTCCCAGCGGGCCGGACAAGATCCGCGCATTCCATCCAACGCGATACATTCAAGACGAAGCCGCATTCCTGCCTGATGGAGAAGAGTGTCTTGGTGCGGTCGTGCCTACTGGCGCTTATGTGATTTGCATTTCAACGGCGCGGGCCGGATGGTTCGGGGATGCCTGCGAGAGGTAGGAAAGGAGCGCTGTGGGCCCGACCCAACAACCTTTATATTCAATGGGTTACGGCCATTCGCTTCGCCGCCAAAAATATACTTCTGCTCTGGTTCTTTATCGCGGTTAGAATCATCATAGTTACCGAAGGAACGCCGACTTCGGTACACTTTGGTGCACCCCAGAAGGTCCTTCCCCAGGTATACAATGGCGCAATCGGCCAAAAAGAAAGTGACGTCTTTGCCTGCTGTGTCAGAACAGGAGCAGACCGTGAATGAAACCACGCACAACGAAACGGGTTTCTTCGAATTGATCGATCAGCACCGCAAGGCCGTTTTGTCGACTCCATTCGTGCTTGCCCTTGTATTGGGATTCGTGTACGCGTTCGCCGGTAGCGATTTCCGGCGAGTGATCGACTTCTTCGCTCCGGGCCACATCTTCGGGCAATGACCAATTCGAATGAAAAAGTCCCACCTATTTTTGTGGGGGGCTTTTGGTGCCGTGCTGCCCGAGCTTTTGCGTTTCTTTAAACTCGCAGCAAGCGGGCAACCCCTCCCAAGCCTAAACTGGCCCTTATATGTGGGCCTGCTCATCCTTTTCGTACTCGCGGCCGGTGCCTTCGCGGTGGCCTGGAAAGCCGAAAACGAGTTCAAGGCAATCTGGGTTGGCGCATCCTTCCCAACAATCGTGGCGACTCTTATCCAAGTTGCGCCAGTCAAGCCATGAGCTTGCGCTCGCCTCGCGCCAAAGCGAAGAATAGTTCCTGTACCTTATCTCCGGAGAGAGTGTTCGCCCGAAGCAGTTCTTCGGCAAGTCCCTTTACGATTGCCCATCGTACCTGGAGTGTTTCCTTGGTTCGGATTTCAAGCCATCTGAGCCAGGCTTCCGCTTGTTTTTGTGAGCCGTTCGCATTGAGGGCCCACGTCATCACGGTCTCGTAGTCTGCAGATGCGTGGTAGTTGCGAAAACTGCGCGGGTTGTAAAGTTTCTGGGCAATGGGACCCGCTGCCGAAATCATTACATGCCTTTCAAGTTTAAGCCTCATCCGGTCGGAATTGTCCGTTTCGGGAAATCTTCCACGGATTATTTTTTCATGGCGGCAGAATCCGACGTAGTCTTCATCCGGGTCAATCGTGACGCTCTTCAGCCGCACGCCATTGAGCCAGCACATAACTGCATGCCCAGATTCGTGGTAGGCAGTCGCTCTCTTCTGATTTACTAATTGCCGTTTCATGGGCGCTCCAGCCTGTGACTTTTCGGCTCAGCTCGCTTTTCGGTAACGTTCGTTTAGGGCTCTCACAAGACTCGCTACCAGGTTCCTCCTGAACTCGGGAGACAACTCGGCGGCCTCATGGAAAAATTTCATTTGCGCTATCAATCGACGCCTCCCGTCCTGTACCTCCTCCACGCGAACCCTCTTGCCCATGACGAGTGGGCCGCTGGCGGTCTCTGTGCTCGCTATTCGGCGTCCTATGTCGCCCTCAACTACTTCATACCGCTTTGGGACAAGCTTGGAACTGGCTTCTGGGTGAGACATGCCGAAAACATTAGCACATCACTCGTGGTTTTCGACGACAGCTCCACAGTCCTTGCAGACCAGATGGGAATGGCTGCGCTGAGCCACGGCAAGCTCATGCGTGTAGCGTCGAGCACTTCCGTCATCGGAGGGAACTTCACTTGCTATCCCGCTCTGAACGAGGAGCTTCAATGTCTTGTAGACACAGTGGAACCACACCTTGTCACGCTTGTCTTGTACAACGCTTCCCATTCTTGGCGGTTGGAGGCTCCAGTAATCGTTGAACAGAACGTAGAACGGGCTCAGCAAGTGGTCGAAACACTCACCCAGCCCTAACCAGTTGATCGCCCATCAAGCCTGGTTTCACCAGCCTCGCGCTCAGGCCATCGTCGTCAGGGTATTGCTGTGGGTGCGCGCGATGGAATTCAGATTGTCGGTTGCTTGCGGTGGAGTGACGTGCGGCTTGAGCTTTCCCAAGACCCAGAGATTGTGCGACCCGCGCCAGGACAGAAAATCGGTTCCGCCAAATTCCTGACCGTTGACGATTGGCATCCAGAAGTCTGGCCAAATGAAGAGATCCGTTCCACGAAATCCATTCGGCGCAACACCAGTCACGGTGAACGGATGTTTATCTATATTGACGACGCTGCCGATAATGCTTGCGTCTGAATTAAACTGGCCGCGCCAGAAATCGTAGCTCACCACAATGTACGGAGCTGAGTTAGGCCCGTGTTCATCGCTCGCATGGAAGAGCCTCCCCCGGGCGGGATGTACGCCGACCATGTCAAAATAATTTCCCGAGACTTTGTAATACCAGGATTTGTAGGTGGTATTTCTCGCACTCAAACCGGCACTCTCCAGCCGATATGCCGCCATATCGCTGAAAGTTGTTTTCCGGCTACGGAAGTCCACGTCGTCGGGATAGGACTGATTATCGTATCCATGTGCAGCGTGCACGATGTTGTAGAGACTGGCAGGCTGCGGCACATCGAGTGGGCACAGAAGCAGCGCATTGAGAACGCTAAAGACGACAACGTTCGCTCCAATACCGAGGGCCAGGGTCAACAAGGCGGTCGTCGCAAATCCGGGCGACTTCAACAATTGCGCAGGGCAAAACGACAATCCTGAATGAATCCACTCATGATGCTCTCTCTCTCGCTTGTACGATAAAGACCGCAACTACTTCACTGTATGCCCGTTCAGTATCCGAATATCAAAGGGTAGTTCTGGGGCCATATTCGAATTGCTATTCTCGCAACGCGTGTGCTGGATCTATACCAGCGGCGCGCAGCGCGGGGAACAAAACCGCCGCGAGTGAACTAATCGTGATCACCAGGAGTGCCAAACCAAAAGCCTTGGGGTCGCGCGGGCTCACTTTGTACAGTAGATTCCCCATGAGCCTCGTAAGCCCTAGTGCGGCCGCTGTGCCAATAACAACTCCGGCCGTTATCAACCGGAGGCCATGCGAAAATACAAGCCGCAACAAATCTTTCCCGCTAGCGCCAAGAGCGATGCGTAACCCCAGCTCCCGAGTACTCTGATTCACCGCGTACGAAATCACGCCGTACAGTCCGATTGCCGCGAGCAGCAGGGCCAGACCGCCGAGAACGCCGACGAGCGTCACGGCGACCATTTGCGGCGAGGTGGAGCGCTCAAGCTGCTCCTGCATGGTGATGAGTTCGTACGGCGCGACATTGGCATCGAGCGCGTGCACTTCGCGCGCGATCGCCGTGGCCATGGTTTGCGGAGCGAGCGGCGTGCGGATGTTCAGCACGCTGCCGCGCAGGGAATTTTGTCGCAACGGCACAAAGAAAAACGGCGTGGGCTTCTCACGGACGCTGGAATATTTCGAGTCCTTGGCGACGCCGACGACCTGCATCCAGCGTCCCTTGAGCTGGAGGCGCTGGCCAAGGGGGCTGCGACCCTGCCAGTAGCGCTGGGCCATCGTTTCGTTGACCGCGGCGACCAGCGCGGCTTTTTCGTCATCGGCGCGCGTGAATTCGCGTCCGGCGACGAGCGGAATGCCCATCGTGACGAAGTAGTGGTCCCCGACTTCGTTGTACTCGACGGTGGGCGATTCTTCCGGCGGCGGCGTGTAGCCGTCGACGACGATGGGCGCTGAGGCGGAGCTGACGTAGCTCAGCGGAGTCATTTTTGCGAAGGCGGCGGACTCCACGCCGGGGAGCGCGCGGACGCGCTCGAGCAGCGCGTCCTGAAAGGTCTGGGCGCGCCCGGGAGTATAGCCGGCGGAGACTAGGTCGATGGCGGTGTCCTGTACGCCGCGCGTGGTGAAACCGGGGCTGGCGGTGCGAATCTTTAGCAAGCTTTGCATCAGCAAGCCGACGCCGACGAGCAGAACGAAGCTAAGCGAGACTTGCACCAGCACCAGGCCGGAGCGCACCCAGGCGCGGCCGCGACCGCCGATGACTACGGCCGATTCCACGTTCAGTGCGTGGGCGAGGTCGATTTTTCCCATTTGCAGCGCGGGGATGAGGCCCATCAGCAGGGTGGTGGCGAGGCAGACGGCAGCGCTCAGCGCGAGCACGCGCCAATCGATTTCGCCGGGGAGATGCATCTGCACGCCGCCGCGCGCAGGGAATAGCAGGACGAGTGCGTGGCGACACCAGTACGCGACCAGGAGGCCGCCGGCGGCTCCGAACAGTGAGAGCACGAGGCCTTCGGTGAGGAGCTGCTTCCAGAGGCGCGCAGCACCGGCGCCGATGGCGAGGCGTACGCTCATTTCGTGGCGGCGGGCGAAGGACCGCACTAAGAGCAAATTTCCGACATTCGCGCACGCGATCAGGAGGACAAACGCGACGACAGCGAGCATGATTTCTAGGGTGGGGAGCAGAGTGCCGGCGTTGTTGAACGGCGTTTGCCACAAAGGCCAGAGGCGAATGGCGCGGCCGCGATTGGTGGTGGGGTATTCGGCTTCAAGGCGCTGCGAAATTGCGGCGAATTCTTGCTGCGCTTGCTGCAGAGTCACGCCGGGCTTCAGGCGCGCGTAGGCTTCGATCCAGCGCGCGCCGCGGTCTTCGAGTTTGTAGCCGCCAGTCTCAAAGATATCTTCCATAGAGGCGGGCACCCAGAATTGCATGCCCCAGCCGACGAAAGTGCCGAAAAATCCTTGAGGTGCGACGCCGACGATGGTGTGCACGACGCCGTTGAGGCGCTGCGCCTTGCCAACGATCGCGGGGTCACCGCGGAATCGGCCTTGCCAGAGCTGATAGCTGATGACGGCGACGGGATGCCCGCTTTGTCCCTGATCTTCGCCGGGCAAGAAGCCGCGGCCGAAGATAGGGCGTACGCCGATGGCGTCAAAATATTTGGCGGAGACGATGCTGCCGGTGGTGCGCTCCGCGCGATCGCCGATGCTGAGCGTTGTGCCGGTAATCTTGCTTACGAAGACCGTTTCGCACAGCGTGCAGCTTCGCTGGAGGTCCTGGAAATCGGGCCAGGAAAGCGGAGTGCCTTCGGCTTCGCCGCGGGAGGTGCCGCCGATGGCGACCAGCCGTTCCTGGTGGGTGACGGCGGGGTAGGGACGGAAGAGGATGCCTTCGATCCAACTGAAGACGGCAGCGTTGGCGCCGATGCCGAGGGTGAGGCAAAGAATCGCCAGGAGAGAAAATCCAGGGCTGCGGCGGAGCATTCGAAAGCCGAAGCGGAGGTCCTGAAGAAAGGTCCTGCCCAATTCCTGCCCACTCATCGTCGCCGCTCCCTTTTGCGGTGCGTACGTGTCAAACGGAGAAACACGTTTAACATGCATGTGACGCGCCAGATCATATTTATCCAGACTCATTGTGGCATTGCGAGTTGTGAAGATCTGCTTTGTTGCTGCCAACCCATAGCTGTCCGGAATCGGAAACCACCGTCCGAAAGTGAACAGAGTCTCAGGTACTGAAATCGCGTTGGCGGGCACTCTCGGCCTGTCCATTTCCGGACGGTGGATTCCGCGACTGAACAATCCTCAGCTCTGCACAATTTTCTGGGCTAGAGTTTTCAATCAAATAGTGGAATTGAGGTATGGCCGGGTAGCTGCACGTTTGCAAGCGCATGGATATTGCCCCGGCCCGAATTTAAGCAGCAGAAGCGCCGTCGCCAGATCATGTGGGGCGCCATCGGCTTGGTATGTCTCGGTGCCGTGACGATTGGGGTGTCGAGGCTCAAACCGGCAGCTCCTGAAGTTGAGCGCAGCACCGTCTGGACAGATACCGTAAAGCGCGGTCCGATGCTCCGCCAAGTTCGAGGCCTCGGTTCATTGATTCCGAGCCAGGAGTTTACTCGTCAAATTCCTGCAGAGACCGAAGCCACGGTCGTGCGGATCCTGAAGCTCCCCGGTTCGCAAGTCAAGGCAGACACCATTCTGCTGGAGATGAGCAACCCGCAGGTAGAACAGGCGGCAGTTGACGCCAAGCTTCAGCTGAAAGCTGCCGAAGCCGAGTATCAGAGCCTGCGTGTAACGCTGCAGGAGCAATCTGATGAACCAAAAAGCGGGCGCCCAACGCGAAATCCATTTATTCGACGGCAAAGTCGTCGCCGAAGAAGAACTGCACAAACTGATGCAGGATGCGCACGCATGAACGGATTACTCCAAGACATACGTTACGCGCTGCGGCAGTTGCGGAAGAACCCTGGGTTCACAATGGTTGCCGTGCTCACATTGGCGCTTGGCATCGGTGCGACCACGGCTATCTACAGCATCGTGGACTCCTTGCTCTTTCGTCCCCTCCCTTATCCGAATTCTCCGCGAATTGTGAGAATTTGGAACACCTTTGCTCCGCGCGGAATGATGGAGATCCCGGCGTCGGAACCGGAGTTCTTGGAATATCGTCAGAGTCACACCTTCGCGCATTTTGCAGGGTTTTCCACGGGTGCTTTGACCTTGACGGGTAGCGGCGATCCTTTGCGCGTAGCTGCAACTTGGGGAACCTCCGATTTCTTTCAGGTCATGGGAACGAACCCTCTGCTCGGCCGCGGCTTTACGTCGGACGAATTCGAACCCGGTCACAGTCAAGTCGCTGTTATTAGTTATGGGCTTTGGCAGGACCACTTCGGATCGAACCCCGAAATCATTGGAAGACCCATTCTGCTGAATGGCCAAAGCTCTACCGTCGTCGGTGTTATGCCGCACAACTTTAACTTTCCGAGCAACGATGTGGCCGTCTGGCAGCCGCTTCAGATCCAGCCAGCAAGCACAAATCTTGGAAATCATTACCTCAATTTGATTGGGGACTTGAAGCAGCAAGTAACGCCGGAACGGGCCGCATCCGAAATGGCGATGCTCCTGGCGCGCATTGAACGGAATTATCCAACGTATTACGCAGGTGCAGTCGGGATTGGCGTAAGTCTCATTCCTTTGCGCCAACAAATGGTTGGCAATCTCCGTCGGATCGTGCTGGTTCTGATGGTTGGTGTAGGCTTCATGCTGGTCATCGCGTGCACAAACGTTGCCAGTCTTTTGTTGGCCCGTGGTGAGGACCGCTGGCGAGAGTTAGCGACAAGGGCGGCTCTCGGGGCGACGCGCATACGGATTCTCAACCAGGTGCTGATCGAGAACCTGCTCCTCTTCTCAATGGGAGGCGTTATCGGGCTGTCTTTTGCGTTTGCCGCTATGAAATTCGTCTCGGTCGGGAATTATTTCGATATCGCCCAATTGGGCGGGGTAAGGCTCGATCTCCGGCTCCTGGCGTTTACTGCGATAGTCAGTCTCGGCACGGGACTCTTCTTCGGTTTTATTCCTGCACTGAAGGCGACACGATCGAATGTAAGTGATGTTCTGAAGACAGGCGGCCGAGAAAGGGTGGCGAGCCGTCAACAGACGCGTACTCGCGGTCTCCTGGTAACGACTGAAATTGCCTTCTCGCTTGTATTGCTTACCGGAGCTGGGCTCATGATGGAGAGCCTGGTAAAACTGCTCGATGTCAGCCTCGGCTTCAACCCTGAGAATGTGGTCACAATGCGACTCTCTCTGCCTCAAGCCCGGTATTCGTTGAGGCAAGCCGAAGCCTTTTTTCGCCAATTGCAGGGTCGCGTGCGCGGCCTGCCAGGAGTGCAGGAAGCCGCAATCGCAAATCAGCTTCCGATGGGTGACGTCGCGGCTGATGCTTCATTCGACGTGGAGGGCCGGCCTGTAAGAACTGATATCAACGTGGCAGACACGCAAATTATCAGTCCCGGCTACTTTCAAGTGATGGGCATTTCGTTGATCAGTGGAAGTTTCTTCAGCGACACCGATACCAACCTGCCTCCCGCATCTGTGATTGTGAATCAAACGCTGGCTCGGAAGGTCTGGCCGGGCACAGATCCGATCGGTAAGCGAATCAGACTTCGGCCGGATGCTCCGTGGCTTTCGGTAGTCGGAGTCGTCGCCGATATCAAGAATCACGGCTCGAATGCTGCTACGAAACCTGAGATGTACTTCCTACATACCGACCAGCCGTTTGGAATCTGGGCCGATCTCCGCTCTGTGACTCTCGTGCTACGAACCGCCGTCGAACCGCAGCAAATTGTGGGTGCGGTGCGTGGGCAACTCAGGAACCTAGACCCCGAGCTGCCTATCTTCAAAGTGTCAACGCTGGAAGAGGTTGTGGCGTCGTCCGTTTCCCAAACACGCTTTCCCACGATGGCGCTTTCCTTTTTTGCGGGTATTGCGCTCTTTCTTTCAGCAGTCGGCGTCTACGGGGTTCTCGCTTATACGGTTGCGCAGAGTCGACACGACATCGGAGTGCGATTGGCGCTGGGAGCCCGTCGGGGACAAATTCTCAGATTCTTTCTTAGCCAGAGGGTCCAATGGGCGGCAATCGGCGGTTTTGCAGGAATCACGGCTGCACTCATTCTCGTGCGGTTCATGCGCGGCATGCTCTTTGAAGTCAGCGCCTATGATCCCGAGATCTTCTTCGCGGTAGCAGCCGTTTTGTCGCTTGTAGTGCTTATGGCAAGCATCATTCCCGCGCTGCGAGCAACCAAGGTCGATCCCATGGTGGCGTTGCGATACGAGTGAGGAAGATATGAACGAACTACTCCAATACATTCGCTATGCATTTCGGCAAATGCGGAAAAGTCCGGGTTTTACTACTGCAGCAGTGCTTACCCTTGCTCTTGGTATCGGCGCTACCACTGCCATTTACAGCGTGCTGTATGCCAGCTTGCTTGCCCCTTTGCCTTATCCGTTACCCGACCAACTGGTCATGGTGTGGTCAAAAATAGGCGGTGATCGCAATGTGGTTTCTGCCGGCGATTTTTTTGAATGGAAGCGGCAGAACAAGGTTTTTCAGGAACTCAATGCGTGGAGTGGAGGCTCGTTCAATTTAGCAATAGCGCAGCAACCCGAACAGGTGAACGGTGACCGCCTGACACCCGGGTTTTACAAGATGATGGGAGTCAACTTGTTTCTCGGGCGGGATTTTCTGCCTGAAGAGGGCGAGCTTGGGAAAGACCAGGTTGTGATCCTCACACACCGCCTGTGGGAAGGGTTGGGAGGAGATCGCAATATTATCGGCCAGCAGATTCGCATCAACGGCGAGCAACACGTCGTAGTTGGTGTACTGGCTCCCGGCCCGACAGATCGAGGACAGTCGCAGTTGGCTGTGCCGCTGACCTTTAAGCCGGAACAGATTAACCATGACTTTCATTGGCTGCAGGTTATGGGGCGCATGAAACCGGATGTGTCACTGGCGACAGCACAGGCTGATATGGACCTGGTGACAAGCCGTGTCGCCCGTGAGCATCCAGTCTCGAACAAGAGCTGGGGCGCCAGCGTTCAGCCCCTCAAGAATGATTTCTTCCCTCGTGACGCACAAATGACGCTTCGGCTGTTAATGGGTGCGGTTGGTTTTGTGCTGCTGATTGCATGTGTCAATGTGGCCAATCTGCTTCTCGCCAGAGGCACTACGCGACAGAAAGAGGTCGCGCTTCGAGTCTCTCTCGGCGCTGCGCGTAGCCGAATCTTCAGACAGTTCCTGACAGAAAGTTTGGTGTTGGCGACAGTAGCGGGTGTTCTGGGCGTCGGGCTTGGCGAAGCGCTATTGAAAGCTGTGATGGCAGTTATGCCTCCCTTCACCTTGCCAACCGAGGCGGACGTGAAGCTGAGTTTGCCCGTCCTGCTGTTCACTCTGGTGGCAACCATTTTCTCAGCCGCTTTGTTCGGGTCTGTCCCAGCATGGCACGCATCTCGGATAGACCCCAACAACGCATTGAAAGAAGGGGGGCGCAGCGGAGCCGGTGCAGGCAAACTTCGCTTAAGACCGGTCTTGGTAGTCACGGAATTTGCCTTAGCACTTACCCTGCTGGCGGGAGCCGGACTTGCGGTCCGCAGTTTCTGGAAGCTTACGCACGTTGACCTTGGCATTAAGAGTGACCACATACTGAGTTTCTCTCTTCCTGTGCCTAATAGCCGGCTTCCTCAGCCAGAAAAGATCGTCGCGTTCTACCGCCAGCTGTTGGAAAAATTGGAATCCACTCCAGGAGTAGTGCGAGCTGAAGCTGCCACGGGCATGCCGCTCCTCGGTTCAGGATTCGGTATGGGTTTCACCATCTCCGGCAAGCCTATCGTTGATCGCTCGGCGCGTCCTGATACCCCATTCAAAATGGTTACCCCCGGTTACTTTCAGACGTTCGGAATCCGTATGGTCCAAGGAAGGACTTTCACCGATCAGGATGTCGCTGGCGGCGTTCGTGTCGCGGTGGTGAACGAAAATTTTGCCAAGCGTTACCTGGCAGGCCTTGACCCACTCAAACAGCGACTGCAGATTGACCAGCTCATTCCCGGCATGACCGGCGTTGGCCCAACTGTCGAATGGCAGATTGTCGGGGTGTTCCACAACATTAAGGGTAGGGGACTCCGCGACGAGGATGGGATTGAAGTCGACGTCCCATTCTGGCAGAGCCCGTGGGCACAAGCCCAGATGGCTGTCCGCACGGTGGGCCACCCCGCAGCGATGACGAAGACCATTGCCACAGCCGTCAATTCTATCGATCCGGAATTACCGCTTGCAGACGTTTCAACGATGGAGCAAGTCGTAGCTGATGCGGGCGCAGCAGATCGTTTTACTGCTTTGCTGTATGTGAGCTTTGCCACGATCGCGCTGTTGCTCGCCGCAATCGGAATTTACAGCGTTATGGCGTTTGCTGTAGCGCAGCGCACGCATGAAATCGGATTGCGTATCGCGTTGGGTGCGGGGCGCGGCCATGTGCTCAGGCTGATCCTGAGTGAGGGAGCGGTCTTGACCATGGCGGGGCTCGTGCTGGGATTGATCGGTGGTTGTTTGGTGGGCCGCACGATGAAAAACATGCTTTATGGAGTAAGTTCAATCGATCTCACGGCTTTTGGTGCAGTCGCGATTGTGCTTTTGTTTTCGGCATTGTTGGCTTGCTACATCCCCGCGCGCCGCGCGGCCAAGGTCGATCCCATGGTGGCCCTGCGGTACGAGTGAGGAGTGGTGATGAGGAATTTATTCGAAGACTTTCGCTACGCTCTAAGGCTACTGAGAAAGGCACCCGCATTCACCATGCTCGCAGTGCTTACCCTCGCGATTGGCATCGGGGCGAATACGGCGATTTACACCCTACTCGATCAGGCGTTGCTACGCAGTTTGCCAGTGAAAGAGCCCAGCCGTCTCGTGGTATTCCGCTTCTCAGGCGACGATACCGGAAGCACACACGCGCGCGGCGATTCCAACGTCGTATTTTCCTACCCGATGTACCGCGACTTGCGGGATCGCAATTCAGTGTTCAGTGAGATGATCGCGACCTCTTGGGCCCAGGTCGGGGTGCAATGGCACAGCCAGCCTGACCTTGCGGATGCGGAATTGGTTTCGGGTAATTACTTCGACGTTCTCGGATTGCAGCCGGCGCTCGGACGCTTGTTTGTGCCTTCCGATGATCTTGTAGAAAACGGGAGTCCGGTAACGGTACTCAGCTTCAACTACTGGCAACGCCGCTTTGGTTCCGACCCGAAGATCGTCAATCAGAATATCTCTATCAATGGGCGTCCGTTCACCGTAATTGGTGTTGGCCCTCCGGGCTTCCACAGCGTTGTGGGCGGCGACAACCCGGCGATTTTCGTCCCTATGACGATGAAGCCTGAGATCACTCCCGACTGGAATGATCTCGAAGATCGGCGCTCCAGATGGTTGAACATCATTGGCCGGCTTAAGCCCGGGCTCACTGGCGAGCAGGCGCAGGCTGGCGTGGACCAGCTCTGGCATGCAATTCGCGCCGACGAATTGAAGCAGCTGGGGCGTGTCTCGCAAAGGTTCCGTGATGATTTCCTTACGAACTCCCATGCCTTTCTGGATGACGGTTCAAAAGGAGTGCCTAGGCACGGCACGTTGGCTACGACTCTGCTCGTGGTCATGGGCATGGCTGTGCTCATGGCTCTGATGTCGTGCACGAATGTCACCAGTTTGTTATTAGTGCGAGTGGCGAGGCGCACACGCGAGATTTCCGTCCGGTACGCGCTTGGAGCCCAGCGCAGACGCGTAGTCCAGCAATTGTTAACAGAGGGCTTACTGCTCGGACTGGCTGGTGGCGCGATTGGGCTATCTCTGGCTCCGTCGATTGCGGCTGTGCTGATTCACACAATTTGGGGAGTTGGACGCAACCAGTTTGCATTCAGCTCACATCCTGACTTACGCATTTTGGCATTCAACTTTGGGCTGGCGCTGTTTGTGAGCGTCGTGTTCAGTTTGGCACCGGCGTTCCAATTTCGGCGGCCAGACGTAACTCAGGCCCTAAAGCAGCAAGCAGCCGTCGTTGCTGGGGGCTCGATTCATCTGCGGCGCGCGGCGGTAGCCGCACAAATCGCCCTCAGCCTTCTGTTACTCATCGGCGCTGGCCTGTTTGTGCGCACGCTGCGGAACCTGGAGGGCCTTGACGTCGGATTCACGACTGACCATCTGGTCACATTTGGCGTCGATCCGAAGCTCGCCGGGTACGAAGATACTCAGACCCTTGCGCTATATCAGCAGATATTGGAGAAGCTGTCGGATCTTCCAGCAGTGCAGTCCGCTGCGGCTACGAACGATCCGGAACTCGCCAACAACAATTGGGGGAACAACATCACCATCGCCGGTTATCGTCCGGCTGACGGTGATCGCATGAACGTCGAGTGGGCACGAGTAAGCCCCGGATATTTCTCGACAATGAAAACCTCTCTACTCGCCGGACGAGAAATCGAGCGATCCGATCGCGTTGGAACACACAAGATTGCGGTTGTAAACGAGAGCTTCGCGCGCCGCTATTTTGGCCAGCCGCAGGACGCGTTGGGACATTATTTCTGTGCTGGCGCGGGCAATGTTACACCGGATATCGAAATTGTCGGCGTCGTAAAAGATGCCAGGCACACCACCATCCGCGAGGATGCGCGTCGGACTGTTTTCACTTCCTATCGGCAAGATCCGCAGCTGGGACCAGTCTATCGCTTCGGTATGACTTTTTACGTGCGCACCCGGCAAGACCCCAAAGACATGGAATCCACGATTCGCGCAGCGATGCAGTCGCTCGATTCGAAGCTGGTGCTCGATGCATTCCGCACCATGCAGGAACAAGTGGAGGACAACCTCAGTGATGAGCGGGTGATCGCGTTTCTGGCCACGAGCTTCGGCGCAGTCGCGGCATTATTAGCGGCAATCGGAATTTACGGTGTGCTCGCTTATTCGACCGCGCAGCGCACGCGGGAAATCGGCATTCGGATTGCTATGGGGTCCACGCGCGCCGAGGTCGTCAAGCTGGTGCTGTCGGAGACAGCGTGTCTTCTTGCATCTGGAGTTGGAATTGGGCTGCCGCTGTCTTTTTTATTAGCAGGTTCAGTTCGAACCGAGCTATTCGGAGTGTCCAGTTACGATCCGCTCACGTTGAGCATTGTGTGCTGTGTCGTGGCGGCGGTTGCCTTCACTGCTGCGTTGCTCCCTGCACGCCGGGCGGCGAAGGTCGATCCCATGGTGGCGCTGCACTACGAGTGAGAGGACACAATGACGGGACTCCTACAAGACCTTCGCTACGCGGTGCGGCAGTTGCGCAAGAGCCCCGGATTCACGGCGGTTGCAGTCGTTACGCTAGCGCTTGGCATCGGGGCAAATACCGCCATCTTTGGCCTGATTAACGCCATCATGCTGAGAGCGCTGCCGGGAAGCGACCCTCGGAGCTTGGTGGTTGTGACGTGGGCGGCACGACGAGCCGCACATGCGGAAAAGGGCGAATATATGTGGGGCGGGTGCCCCGCCAATCCGCCTACTGCGTGCTCATTTTCCTATCCGATGTTTCAGCAGTTTCACTCACAGCAAACGGTATTTTCCGGGCTTGTTGCATTGCCAGGATCGATCCCGCGAAGACGCTCAGAGTGGACTGATATTGGAGAGGAGAGCAGATACATTGATTCAGCTCAAGAATCTTGAACGTAGTTACAAAACT
>UEXW01000346.1_pt1 | contig 14253 bp, 16 predicted proteins | sample 4301151 | NCBI WGS metagenome assembly UEXW01 (sample SAMEA4773176, study PRJEB27434) | metagenome | biome: 2259; feature: agricultural soil; material: soil | place: USA | collected 2014-09 | depth 0.25 m | reverse complement strand
ACAAACCCGTCAAGCGAAATGGTCATCCCGACGATTACTTTTGCCAATGGCGCCTCGGTGTCCGATTATGTCGATCCGTTATTTCACGATTATCTCCGAAATGGAGTAACGGAGAGACGCGACAACTGTTGAAACCAGGTCTTAGCACTCATTCACCCACACGGCCCTGGTGCGGCGAATCGCGCCCGATAAGCGACTCCTCACCTTCCAACATGCTTTGGGCCTGTGCGAAAGCGCGGTGGGTCGGAACGGTTTGGAGCATTCGCCCAGCGCTGTAGCATTGCCATTTTTCATTCGAAATCGCTTTCTGCCCATGGGCTGGGTTTGACGACTTCGCGGCCCGACTTGTACTGCTCGGAACCAAAGAGGCGGTTCTTGTCGGAATCGTGGAGTGAGGAGTCCGTCTCTTTGTAGGCAACGTAGTTGATGCCATCGATAATCAGTAGCCGGGCTTCTTCCGAGGTCATGCGGCAATGATAGTTGAGGTGATTACACTCATACACCCCACGATCCTTACGGTTTTGTCGTGGCAGCCGTCTTTGGTTTCAGGATGTCTCCCAAACGGTCCGGTTGACTTTCGACCCGCTCCAGGTGCGGGTTCCTCTCGCCCCTGAAATAGGGGACGGAATAGGTCTTGAAAAATTCGGCCGTCTCGACGATCAGCGCAATGGGTTGATGGTCCTTCTGCGCCCTGCGGAGGGCATCGTGCAAAACCTCGGGAGTCCAGCGCCGGCCATCGACGGCCACAAGTTTCATCCCCGGGCCAATCCCGGCCTGATACGCGGGTGAGCCAGGAACCACGTCGACCAAGTCACCTTCCTTGGCAACGATCAGGCCCAGCGTGTAGGAGAGCATCGTGCTTTTCGACAGCTTTTCAATTCCTGCGACAAAGGAATTTGGTTTGTCGTTATAGACCAGGCGCCATCCGCCTCCCTCAATTCCTCCGAGAGGCGCATGGGTCGAGGTCATTTTTGCGCGCTGCTTCAACAAGGTCGCCCAGTCGTAGGGCGCGACTTCGTTCAACGTGCGAACGACGTCGTCGAAGCTGTAGGGCACAACTTTGGGTGCACCGCTTGCGCCTCCGTAGAAGCGACGGCAGAAGTCATCGAGAGAGCGCTGGCCGCCGCTCTGTTGACGGATCGTGTTGTCGACTTCCAGCCAGATCAGTTCGCCCTCGGGATAGTAGTCGAGGCTGCGTCGCCAACTTTGCCACGCTGAACCTAGCATGCGCAAAGTTTGCACCGAAACAGCCGTGTCTTCGAGCGGCCGCCAGGTGCGTCCCGCGCGGTGGTCCAGTTCGGCGGCGGTCGCTGCCAGAGTTTCGCGATACTGCTCAGGGATCCAAAGGCCGGAGCGTGCCGTCAGCACGTTGCCCAGATATTCCGTAAGGCCTTCATAGACCCAGAGCAGGTCGCCGATCATGGGCTGCTGGTAGTTCCGCGTGACCAGGCCGGCAGGCCGTCGATACTTGCCGTTCCAGCTATGGACGAATTCATGGGGCAGCAAGGCCGCTTCGAGAAAATGAAGATTGCGGTCGATCAGGGTGCGTCCGTCGGCGCTGTTGTCGCTGGATTCGTGATGTTCCAGGCCGTGATGTCCCACTTGATCGCTCAACGTGTAGAGGAAGTGATACTGACGATAGTGATGGGCGCCGAAGAGCGCGTCGGCCTCGGCTACCAGCTTGCGGTACGCGGTCGTGTCTTCCGGGGACATCTCGAGTTCGGGGTCACTGTCGCCCACCATGTCGATCATGTGCGACGGAATCTCTCCGGCAGGAACGAGTTCCAGTCGGCGGTAGTGCACGCCCGCAATCAAAGGCGAGTCTACGAGCGTGGTTAAAGGCACGGGCTTGAATTCCACCTGGTTGCCTTCAGTGCGAGCAGTTGGCAGAGCGGTTCCGTATTTCCAGCCTGCAGGCAGTTTGACCGAAGCAACTACTTCGACGGCGTCGGACGCCGCCGATTGCGGATAGAGAACCACCTGGTTCCAATTGAGATCGAGCAGATTGCTGGAAGCGGCATTGCCTCCGCCACCAGCGCTATCGGTCGAGATCAGGTCGAAGGTGGCTTCGACTTCTTTTGTGCCCGCAGGGACCGTTACGTGGAACGCGTACATGTCAATAGGATCGCGATGCCAGATCAGTTCCTGACCACCTGCGGTGAAGTGAAGTCCGGTAAGGTTCCCGATTGGGCCGCTGGGGCGGTGATTGCCGGGAATCCACTGTGGGTAAGCCAGAGTCATCTCTCCGGGCGAAGCCGCAAGTGTCAACACGGAGTGGAAGATGTTGCGGGGCGCATCGCTCAGATCTACCGTCAGGTGGATGGTTGATGCGGTATTGGGATTCGCGGCGGACCTACCTATAGAAATCGCAAGCAGAAGGGGAACGACAAATCGGCGCACGTGTGGGGCTCCACGGAAAGCTAGGAGAGCTTAATGGAGAACGGGCAGGGCGGCAAGCGTCGGCGCGCGCAAGAAACACTTATCCCGCAGTCTACGCGGGCAACATCTTCCGGTAGCGCAAATAGGCGGCCGCAATGCCCGTAGAGAGCAGAATCCACGTACCCGGCTCGGGGACTGCTGCGGGAGGATTGCAACCTCCCGGATCTTTCTTTGTTCCCGCGTGACCAATCGCGACTGCAGTTCCAGTCCCTCCTGATCCCCCTTTGCCCTTCGTGCGATTTGGACCACAACTCGGCAACGGCGGAGGATACAGGGACAGGTTTCCACCGCTATTGGCGACGAGCCCATAGCCTCCAGTTGGTTCGAAAGAGCGGAAGTTCGGACGGGCGAGAGCAGAATCGAAAGCTGACGGAATGGGAATAACTTGAGCGGTGCCACCTTCTCGAATCGGCTGTTCGAGCTTGGCGATAGCCGGCTCGTTGGGCGAGACTTCGTGGCGAGCGGTTTCAGAAACTTGATTGGCGCAGCGCGTGCGCATGGTTGTCTTGCCGTCGGTCAGGACTTTCTCACCGCGATGTAGGCGGACTCTTTTCGTCGTCCAGTAGACGTGACCGCCGATGCGATAGGAGACGTACACCGTCTTGTCCTGGGTGAGTTCAACCACACGGGCCCGGCGGAAATCGAAGTCGCGATAGTGCGACGCGAGCACGGGATCGCGCTCTACGGCCTGCGCCAGTTCCTTTGGATCGTGCACTCCCCCGGGCACGAGGGAATAGGGATACACGGGGCGCGCTTTACGATTGGGGGCCCCGGAGGCATCGGAGTTGGCGGTCGCCGAGAGCGCCAAATCGCGGTGGACGTCGCCACTGCTAGTCCATTCAGGCGCCGGACGGGAGGAAAAAGACGATGCCAAATACGAGCTGAAATCGATGGGCAGTAGGGCCGCACCCGCCAGTCCCCCGAGAACGAAAACTGCGGCCAAAAAGCCCCGACGGATCAAACGATTACGACGATGACGGCGCGTCCGACGGCGCACCCGGATCACCACGCGACTAGGGTCGTTCAAAACTGGCTCCTACGCACTATCAGGGTCGGCGAGGGGGAGCACCACACCCCTACTTGCAGTTGTTATTCCACTTCTGCGAGCGTAATTCCACTGAGAATAAAGGTGAATGGCTCTTTGGTGCCGAACACCATATCACAACAGTGAAGCGCGTTGCACACAGAAGGGCAATCCTCGGTTGAAGTTTCCCGTTTTGAATCCTGAGCTTAGCTTAGCTAGACCCCTAGCTTGCCCGGTACGAGCGCGGTCCGATAAAATGACTGCACTACTCCATGCAACAATTTGCGGATTGGAGCTTTTCGTGAACGATAAGCCCCGGATTCTTGTGACCGGCGCAGGCGGCTTTATTGGGCACCACCTCGTCCGGCGGCTGAAGGATGACGGTTTCTGGGTTCGGGCAGCCGACGTCAAGCCCGCGGAATTCGAGACGAGCCCGGCGGACGACTTTTCGCTGCTCGACCTGCGCCTCTGGGAAAACTGCCTCAAGGTGACCAAGGATGTCGACCAGGTCTATAGCCTGGCCGCGGACATGGGCGGGATTGGCTACATCACCGCCAACCATGCCGACATTTCCCGGAACAACATCCTGATCAATACGCACATGCTGGATGCCAGCCGGTTGAATGGAGTGCAACGCTTCCTGTTTTCGTCCTCTGCCTGCGTCTATCCGCAGTACAAGCAGAAGGACCCCAACGTTACCGCTTTGAAGGAGTCGGATGCCGTTCCGGCGGATCCCGAACCGGGCTATGGTTGGGAGAAGTTGTTCGCGGAGGAACTCTGCCGTTACTACAAGAAAGACTACGGCATGGAAACCCGCATCGTGCGTTTTCATAATGTCTATGGACCGTTGGGGACCTACGATGGCGGCAAGGAGAAAGCTCCGGCGGCCATTTCCCGCAAGGTGGCTTTAGTAGAAGACGGTGGCGATATTGAAGTCTGGGGCGACGGCGAGCAGACCCGGTCGTTCATGTACGTGGACGATTGTGTGGAAGGCTTGATCCGCCTGATGGCGAGTGACTACTCCGAACCACTCAATCTGGGCACCGATCGTCTGGTCACCATCAACGAGTTGATCGATCTGGTTTCTGAGGTTGCCGGCAAGAAGCTGAACAAGCGTCATGACCTGTCGAAGCCCCAGGGTGTGCGCGGACGCAACAGCGATAACACCTTGCTGAATCGAACTCTGGGTTGGGAGCCGACCATCCAGCTTGAGGAAGGCTTGAAGATCACGTACCGGTGGATCGAGGACGAACTGCGCAAGGCAGGACGGCTGCGGGCAGTGACCGCCGAGCACGCGTCGCGGTGAGTGGTTGTGCCGGCGCGGAAGGATACATCCAGCCAATTTGTTTCTGAGCTATTAGCTACGAGCCGTGAGCTTCGGGCGGCTCGGCTTAAGGTCGCGGCTCGTGAGCTCGAAGCTACCTATCGATGTCGGACTTCTCGCAAATCACGGTGGAGCAGGTCCGAAATTACTGGGACCAACGTCCCTGCAACATCCGCCATTCGCCCAAGCCGGTGGGGACGCGGGAGTACTTCGACGAGGTCGAAGCCCGCAAGTATTTTGTCGAACCGCATATTCCGCGATTTGCGGAGTTTGAGCGATGGCGCGGGAAGAAGGTGCTTGAGATCGGCTGTGGGATCGGGACCGACACCGTCAGCTTCGCTCGGCACGGAGCAGTGGTCACGGCGGTGGATCTGTCGCCGCAATCGCTGGAGCTGGCGCGGCGGCGGGTGGAAGTCTACGGCCTTCAGGACCACGTGCGTTTTTACTCGGGAAGCGCCGAGGAGCTGAGTTCATTTGTGCCGGTTGAAACCTACGACCTGATTTACTCATTTGGCGTGATTCATCACACTCCGCACCCGGAGCGAGTGGTGGAGCAGATGCGGAAGTACGCAAAGCCCGGGACCGTCGTCAAGCTGATGGTGTACTACCGTCCATCCTGGAAAGTGTTCTGGATTCTGATGGGCTATGGCAAAGGCCAATTCTGGCGACTGAAAGAATTGGTGGCACAGCATTCGGAAGCCCAGACCGGTTGCCCAGTGACCTACACCTATACCCGCGAGGAAGGACGCAAGTTGATCGAAGCTTCCGGTTTTCACATGACGAACGCTTTTGTGGAGCACATCTTTCCCTACCGCATTCCGGAATACGTGAAGTACGAGTACGTCAAAGCCTGGCCGTGGAGCTGGACGCCACACTCGGGCTTTCGCTGGATGGAGCGTCACTTCGGATGGCATCTCTGCCTGACCGCTGAGGCCGGCGCATGAGCACAAAAGTCTGCGTGATTGGGCTTGGAAAACTGGGCTCACCCCTCGCGGCCTGCCTGGCTTCCAAGGGGTTGACGGTGGTTGGCGTCGACCACGATCGCCACAAAATCGATGCGGTCAATCTAAAGAAGGCTCCCGTCAATGAACCCGGCCTAGCGGAACTGCTGGGACAGGCGCCGGGCTCTTTGACGGCGGTTGCGGATGTAGAGGCTGCCGTCGCGCAGACAGACATTACCTTCATCGTGGTCTCAACCCCGAGCGATCCTGCGGGCGGATTTTCGCTGCGCTACGTCGAGCCAGTTTGTCAGGCGATCGGTAAGGCACTCGCGCAGAAGACGGACTACCACCTTGTGTGCTTGACCAGCACTGTCATGCCTGGAACCACTGGCGGGCCGGTTCGCGAGATGCTGGAAAAGTTCAGCGGCAAGAAAGTCGGAAGCGACTTCGGACTCTGCTACAGCCCGGAATTTATTGCTTTGGGCAGCGTGATTCGCGACTTCCTGAATCCTGACATGCTTCTCATCGGTGAGTCGGACTCCCCAGCGGGCGACATGCTGCAGGGACTTTATGCGCAGGTTTGCGAAAACAAGCCGTCGGTGGCGCGCATGTCGTTTGTGAATGCCGAGATCACCAAGCTCGCCGTCAATACTTACGTCACGACGAAAATCAGCTACGCCAACATGTTGGCGCGCATTTGCGAACGCCTGCCGGGTGCGAATGTGGATGTCATCACTTCGGCTCTTGGCCTCGATACGCGTATCGGCTCGAAATACCTGAAAGGGGCGCTCAGTTACGGGGGGCCGTGTTTCCCGCGCGACAATCTCGCGCTCGCGCAACTCGCGCAACAACTAGGCGTTCCACCCGATCTTGCTCAGACGGTGGATCGCTTTAACCGCTCACAAGTTCCGTGGCTCGCGGATCTGGTGCAGCATCGAACAAAAAATACGGCCGGAATTTTAGGACTCACTTACAAAGCCGGCACCGACGTCGTGGAAGAAGCGGCCGGTTTCCTGCTCGCCAAAGAACTGGCGGGACGCGGCGTCAAGGTCCTGGCTTTCGACCCAGCGTACGGCAGACAATCACCGTCCCCAGTGCATGACAACATCTGTTTTGCAGGCAACGCGGGTGACTGTATTGCGGGATCGGATGTGGTGGTCCTGGCGACCTCGTGGCCGGAATTCAACACTATTCCGCGGGAGTTGTGGGCTCGTAACAGTAACGAAGGGCCGCGAACGGTGATCGACTGCTGGCGGACGCTGAAGTTTCTGCACGACGAACCTGGTGTTCGTTATCTTGGGCTAGGTCTAGGAGAGGGGTTTGTATGAGCGTCGTTTCCGGCCATACCGTGCGACCGGGCTCGCTCACGATTTTTGCCACCCCCAAGAAGGTCAGCGGCAACATCGACCTGATTCAGCGGAACGCCATCGCCAGCTGGACACAAATGAACCCCAAGCCGGAAGTCATCCTGTTCGGCGCGGAGCCAGGTACGGCTGAGGTGGCCGCCGAGTTCGGGCTGCGCCACGTGCCGGGCGTGAAGTGCAACGAATGGGGAACACCCCTGGTGAGTGATTTGTTCGCGCAAGCGGAGCAAATCGGCGGAGGCGGCACTCTTTGCTACGTCAATGCGGACATCATCCTGTTCGACAGCTTCGCCGAAGCAATCTCCCGTGTGGCGGTGTGGAGTGACCGCTTTCTGGTGGTCGGTCGACGGACTGATCTCGACGTCGAAGAGGCAATCGACTTTTCTAACGGCTGGGACAAGATACTTGCGAACCGTGCGCGGCAGGAAGGCAAGCTGCAAATCGCTCGCAGCATCGACTACTTTGCTTTTTCCCGCGGGCTTTATGCCGCCATGCCGCCTCTGGCCATCGGACGCTTCTGGTGGGACAACTGGCTGCTGTGGAAAGCTCGCTCGCTCGAGGCCAAAGTTGTGGATGCGTCGAAAACAGTCCTGGCGGTGCATCAGAATCATGATTATTCGCACACCTCCTACGGCCCCAGCAAAGAAGAGATGATGGCCAGCGCTGAGTGCATCCGCAATGCACGGCTTACGTGTGAGCAAAATCCCGCCGACTACAACGAAGGCTTTTTCTGGCGCTATGCGTATACGATCGACGATGCGAACTACCAGCTGACCTCCGGCGGTATTGAAGGAAATCCGCGGCACTTGTGGAAGCAGTTTAAGCGTTATAGCTCCCGGCCGCTCGGGATAGCGAAATTGGCGCAGCGAGCGTTGTTCCCGGCGAGCGCGAAGGATGCGGTGCGTCGCGCGGAATGAGCCTTTCCCGTTCCCTCGAGGCGCTCCGCGTCGACGGGCGGAAATGCGCGTCGCTAAACAACTGCGCCTGGTGACCGGTTCATGTCTCCACTAAGCTTCGATGCCCGGGTGGGAACTCGCTTAGCCGCGAAACCTAGTCTCCGTCCCTATCCCGGCTGGATGCTGGGAGCCGGGCGTTCTGCGAATCCAGCAGCGCGTCTTCGCAAGATGGTGTGGAGGTGTTCCCGCAGGCCTTTCACGGTTCCCTGGCTTGACGGCCTCCGCCTGACGCTGTATCCGGGAAACGAAACTAGCGGGTCGATTTTCATCACTGGTCTCTACGAACCAAACGAATTCTGCCTGCTTTCAAGAATCCTCAAGCCCGGCATGACATTCGTCGACGTTGGCGCCAATATGGGTCTCTACACCTTGTACGCGGCTCGCCGAGTCGGTGATACCGGCCGAGTGCTGGCGATCGAGCCGAGCCGCCGTGAAGTGGCGATTCTCAAGAGCAACGTCGAAATCAACCAGCTGAAGAATGTGACCATTCTGCAGCTGGCGGTCTCCGATCAGGTTGGCGAAGTGGAGCTGCTGGTCGCGGGAACGCGAAACTCCGGACACAACACCTTGGGCGCTTTTGGCTACAACACGCCTCTCGACCACCGGGAAAACGTCGAGGCCCAGCGTCTCGACCAGATTGTCCAAGCAGAAGGGCTGCAACGGATCCATGTCATCAAGATGGATATCGAGGGAGCGGAACTTGCGGCGTTGCGGGGCGCGGTCGATACGCTAGACCGTGACCATCCCTTACTCTTGCTGGAACTTTCCGACCGGCTCCTGCAACACCAAAGATCAGGTAGTGCGGACGTGCTCTCTTTGCTGGCCCAGCTTGGCTATCGTATGTATGGATTCGAAGCCGCCTCAGGCCTACCCGGCCCGCTCGCCGCAAGAGCCTATTACGACTCTGAGAACATCATCGCGGTTGCAGGAGATTCCCTTCCCTGGTGACGCAAAACTCTGACATGTCGCAAGCCGGTCCGAGCCACGACGCAGACGCGTCGCTTGCGTGGCCCAAGATTTCACTCGTCACGCCTGTGTTCAACTCCGTGCGGTATCTGGAGGCGACAATCCATTCGGTGCTGGGACAAAAATATCCCAATCTCGAATACATCATTATCGACGGCGGCTCGACCGATGGCAGTCTGGATGTCATTCGCAAATACCAATCGCAGCTACATTTCTGGACAAGCGAAGCCGACCGCGGCATGTACGACGCGATCAATAAAGGCTTCGCGCGATCCACGGGAACACTCATGGGCTGGATCAGCGCGACTGATCTGCTGCACGCGGGATCGCTGTTCGTGGTCGGCGGCGTCTTTCGTACGTTTCCCGAAGTCGAGTGGATCACCGGCCGGCCTACTGGTTTCAGCGACGACGGGATGGCGGTGGAACTTCTGAAGCTGCGGCAATGGTCGCGTCTGCCATTCCTGGCGGGCGCCAATCGCTACATCCAGCAGGAGTCGACGTTCTGGCGACTGAGCCTGTGGGAGCGTGCCGGCGCGCGCGTGGACGATTCGCGGCGCAGCGCCAGCGATTTCGAATTGTGGGTACGCTTTTTCCGGTACGCAAAACTCTATCCGGTGGATGCGCTCATCGGCGGATTTCGCTCGCACCCCGATTCGCTGGGATTGCAGAATTTGGAGGAGTGCCACCGCATTCAGGACGAAATCATCGAGGCCGAGCTTGCGTCGATGGAGGGCACAGGGGCCTTGAAGCTGTTTCGCGCGCTAAGCACCCGGGCGCTGCGGACTCCGGCGATTGCGAAGCCCTGGAGCAAGGCGGTAATCGGAGCGCTGAGAAAGTGGCCGGGTAGAGGACGCGCGCCGGTGATTCGATATCGCAAGAATCAGTGGTTGATGGACGAGTGATCGGCCTGAGACGACTTCTTGATATCAGCCTTCGACAAACTTTTGCTGAGCGTTTCTTGCACCAGGCCCGAGACTTCGGCATCGGAGGCGAAGCGTAGCGCGACCAGTTGTCCTTCGGTGAGTTCGCCGATTCTCGATCGCAGCGGATCGGCAAGAAGGCCTGCAAGTCGCTCGCGCTCTTCCAATCGAATAATGCGATCCTGCACCTTGAGTGCGTAGAAGCGGGCTTTGACGGCGAAGGTGGCGACCGCGATCACGAACAAGATAATCCAGCCGTTGAACCAATTTGGGCGCTGCACAAAATGAATGGTCGCGGCGATCACGTGGAGACCAATGACGGGCAACGCAAAGAAGTGGAATGTGGGGTCAAAGCAGGCGTGATTGGCAAGAGTCTGTGGCCCTTTCTCGTTCATACCTTTTGTCTCCTTGGAGTCTCATCGCTCGTACAAACGTGGTTCGGTGGAATCGAGATGACAGGATGTGGGAAGAAGTTGGTGGAGCTGACCGGTATCGAACCGGTGGCCTCCTCGTTGCGAACGAAAAGGTCTCCGATTGCAACTAACACGCTCACAGTAAGTTACGAGTTAGATTGGTCCGATTGTGGTCCAAAAAAACGAGCACTGGTGTTCGCCCATCTCTGCTCACTAGGCGCGCTCCCGCATTCTCGCATCAGATTACGCCCCTCCACCCACGCCTCAAACGCCGAAGAACGCTCTCGTGGAGCTCACCCAACTTGGCCTGGTTCAAATCCTACGGAGATCAGAGTTTGTGCCAGAGTGAGAGCAGAGTCACGGGCCGCAGCCTGGTCGAGGAAATGTCCTCGCAGCTGAAAGTGCTTTGCCGTGGCGCCATCTCGTTTCACTCACTCGGTGTATGGCCACACGAAGTCCTCCCTTCCACGTCCAAGCAGTTCCCCCGGACCGGCTGCCGTATTCATGGACAGGACGGTCAGGTAGGACGCTCTGGCCCAGCCGGGTTTTGACGTTCCCGCTTTAAGGAGGGCTCGTCCTTCCTCAGGAGACAGAGCCCTTCCAGGCGATTCGATACGCGGCTCCAACGGCTCATAAAACGGCTTCACCTCGTCCCATTTGCGGATCGGTCTCAGAAGCTGCTGAACGATGCCCAGTTCCTTGTTGACGACTCCGCGGCTGCAGGTCTTGCTGCGCTCCAACTGGTAGGCCCTGAGCAGGTCGGGATTGGCCAGCCTTTCCAGCGTCACATTCCCAAAGACCTTCACCAGCGTCTCAATGTAGAGCCGGTAGTCCTTAGCAGTTCTGCGCCCGATGAATGGCTGCCGCTTTTCCAGCCACACTTCTGCAGCTTCACTCAGCGGCAACTTTCCGAGCTTTGCGCGTCCCTGCTGGTCAGGCTGTTCAAGACTGCGGCTTTTGCATGCTCCAGGTCAGGCAGGCGCAGAACAGATTTACGTGTGGTGCTTCTTGTTCGCGGGTGCGACTTCCGCTTCATGATCGATGGCCTCCTTGCCACCGATCAATCATCGAAGTTACCAAGTGCGTTCGAGTTCAGAGTAGCCCGTCACCGGACAGGAACTTCGGCGGACCGCAGGCTTCGTCGCATCAATGGGCGTTCTCATCCAATCCGGCCAGCATTTGTTGCAGTTTCTCAGAAGTGAGCCACACTCCTCGGACCATCACCCCATCCGGTTTGCGAGTGGTTTCCAAGTTCACCAGGGGATTGCTCTCAACTAATAACTGGGACGACCCGCCTGCCATGCCGATCCGCTAAATCTCCTCATCTGCTGGCGTGCCGATCGTCCATACGTACGCTGGCACTTCTCACCTTGGACTGCAGAGAGTGCGAAGATAGGCGGCGCGAGTCATGCACAGTGTGACCGGGCCTGCTTGTCAGCCTAAACGCAAACTCACAAGCGATGCGCGAGCCTCTCCGCCGTTTTGGTCAGGCACAATATTCAATTCAAGCGCCGTAACATCGGGGAGTGTAACATCGTAATCCTCGATTTCGAGAACTGTCCCGGGCGGGCTGAAATTCCACTGCTGGCGCACGATCTCGCGATAAGGCTGGCTACCCTGACCCCAGCGGAGGGTAAATTCCTGCGTGCGTTCGGTTTCAGTTTCCTCGAAAGTCAGCTGGATATGCTTAATCGTTTGCGGCTTGTCGAACAGCAAGCGGATTGTCTGAGGTCCGGACCGGCCGGCGCGCCAGCCGCGTCTTTCATCCCTTACCAGTGCAAATTCGATTGGATGTCTGTCGTCTTCCGATGCGACCTCGACCAAAGCCACCTTGCTCACGCCCAGCCAGTCCCAATCAGCAGGGCGAACACTCTGCGGAATCGGAGCCAAAAGGCGCTTGCGCATCCTAGCGACCTTTCCATCTTCTCGGTCAATTTCTTCTCTTATTTCTCTTTGATCTTCTCGCGGCGGGCCCTCGCGGCCGCCCTGGAAGACTCGGCCGCGCTCCCTTTCTGCTGTTTAGCACTTAGCTTTTGGCGCGTGCTATTGGCGGCCGCGTCTGCCCATTTCTGACCTGTCACTGCGCAATTACTCCGGTATCGACAAGCGATACTGCTCGATCGCCATCCTCCCGTAAGATCTTCAAATTCTTCATTAGGAGGCCCTTGACGATCTCGTCTGCCAGTCTTTCGGCGATTCCGAAGTATCCGCAACTCTCATCTCCTCCAACGGTTCCTCTCGATGCAGGAAGAAGTAGACCACCAGTAGCGTGAGCATCAGGAGACCCAGCACAACCATCACAAAGGCGAAACGGTCCAGAGTACGAACTGGGCCCATGGCTTCTTGCTCATCCTGGCTCGCCAAAACAAACCAGTTCAGGTTGGGGTAGTTCTGTTTAAGACCCGTGTCGGCGAATCCAACAATCCGTGTGCCATTCTTCATCGGCGCCACAATGTAAGCGGTCTGCCGACCTTCCAAAGTGCCCAGAGCATCACGCACAGCGATGAACTCCTCCGATTTCAATTTCATGTCCGGGCTAACGTCCGGGCCGCTTACCACTGTGCCGTCGTCTTTCACGAGGAGGACGTGTCCGGTGCGACCGATGCGTTCGCGACTTAGCAGAGTAAAGAGGCTAGAAACATCTGCCAGTGCGCTCACGGCGCCCACGAACCGCCCAGAACCCTCTTCCAGAACCGGGATACCTATGCCGATGTAATGGGACTTGGCCTGCTCATCGAAGCGCACGTCCGTTACGTTCACCGCACCTCGGCCTTGGGCGTAAACAGCCGGCCAATACCCTTCATCCGCTTGAGCATAGTGCAGGGGCTTGTCAGTAGCCGCGACGGTCACGCTCTTTTCGTCTGCTACGATGACCTTCAGCAATCTCGGATTTGTGTTGCGCTGGCTCCGTAACCAACTGGAAGAACGGGACGAAATTATCTCTCGTACCAGAGAATCAGCCTGCGGAGTGTCCCATTGTTGTTGGATTTTGTCGTGCGTGCACTGATCGCGTCGTCGCTCACGTGTTCCCGCGAACGGTTAGCCGCTTGAATTGCCTCCAGCACTGCTGGTTCACCTGCTATTGCACTGACATCGGCTATGCGATCCTCAATGAATTGAGAGGCTACGACTCTGTCGGTGCGCGCAATCGTCCGCAAGTGCCCGCCGACGGCTTGTCGAAGGTTCCCGTTGCTTTCGGAAGTAAGGTAGAGACCGACTACGCTGAGCGGAACAATCACGACAATTAGCCCGACCAGTAACCTTTCCAGAGAGAGTCGGATTTCGAGCGCCATGGTTGCCTCCATTCGGTTGGCCAAGCGAGTCGGCAGGGAGCTAGGTGGGTTTGGCTAGGCTTGCCCTGCCGCAAAGAGGATTTTCGTTTTTGCGCCTCCGGGCGGAGAGCGACTTCGAAAACGGCAACGATTGTACACCCATCTCCTGTTCACAATGTTGTGAAATGACTTTCACTTGGAGTACCACGGAAACTGGTTGTTGCTGATCACGGTAGGGACAACCATTTCTGGTTGCCCCCCGTACAGACCCGGACGAGTGCTTATTAGCGCATCCGGTGCTTATCTCGGAGGACCGGCGGCAAAGCGAGCGTCAGGAAAGGGATGGAGCGCTCGCGGTTGGGGAAGCCATCGCTGAGCCAACACTAGGATGTGCGTCCAGGGGACCCGGTGTTTCTGGCTCCGTCGGCGAACCGTACGCCACCAGAGCGCAAGCACCCGATCCCGAAACCCACCCAGACTCGTGAGGTTTCCCGGTACCGCGTAGTAGTGGAAGTAGCCTTGTACGACCGACTCGAGCCACTGTCCGGTTTGGGCCACGGGATCGTGCATGCGCTCGCGGAGTTGCTGCTTAACCTGTCGCAGCTTGGCTCGCATGCGCTTGCGGATCGTGGTG
>UEXW01000378.1_pt1 | contig 14458 bp, 11 predicted proteins | sample 4301151 | NCBI WGS metagenome assembly UEXW01 (sample SAMEA4773176, study PRJEB27434) | metagenome | biome: 2259; feature: agricultural soil; material: soil | place: USA | collected 2014-09 | depth 0.25 m | reverse complement strand
GCCGCGACTGGTGAGACTCTCGCGAGGCGGGACTTGGTTTCAGATGTATGGTTCATCACGCTGGCCACCATTCCGACAGAGGTCCTGCCGCTCGGCCAAGTGGAGGCAGCAACAAAGTAATCCCCTCTTCTGCTGCGGATTGTTGATGCTAACAGGGCGATTTCACCAACTGAGAATTCTGGTGTACAGGGCTATTGCGACAAGATCAGGATGAGACTATCGACCACCATCCGTGGTTAATCAGCCATTTCTCAAACAAACGGTGGCCTCGGCAAGGTTCGGGCGTGAAGTACTTCGACATCATGCGGATCTTCATAGGCACCTACGTTCGACGCTGGTTACAGATGATGTGGAAGTCCGGATGAACGGGGTCGAGTCCCCGGTATTCAATGGTGGATATCGCTCCGCACGCGTTGCAATGCCCGTTCAGGTTTCCCCCCGTGATATAGAGATTAAACCCGCCCGGGAGACTGTTCACCTTTGTCGTCGCCAGTGGCGATTGAATTCATTGACCCTGCGGAGTCGTGCTCAGGACACAGATTCCATGACAACAAACTGGAGAGTTGACATGCGACAAATCATCAAATTGACCTCGTTCTGACTGGCGAATCCGTTTGGGGAGATCTTACTTGCCATCGACATCAACAGAACGTGCTTTTGACTGCATCAACAGAACGTGCTTTTGACTGCGACTATACGTCAACGACGCACATGCTACAGAGGTTGCGCTGCATTGATGCGAGTTAGGACGGGCACCCGAATCTACAGGATTATCTGTATTGATTTGGCTTTGAGGCAGACATAACTTTCACCCAGTTTTTTCCCAAGGAAGGCCAGCGTCGCTCGGCGCTGATAAGGTTCTGTCCAACGCGGTTCATAGTAGCCAACGCACGCGCCGAAGATTGTGGCAGCGGTTGCTCCTAAGTCTGATCTAGACTGGTAACTAGCAGCCCCACCTTGCCGGGCGTCCCTGCTGAGAGAACGAGGGGACGCCTCCTTGTCCCACCGCGATTGTGCTGGTTTAGCTTCTCGTGCAGGCGGGATAATAAATGCTGGATTGCTGACGTTACCACGCGATGGTATTCACAACCCGGTGAGTGTAATCGCGATAATGAGATGGTCCGCCGTCTAGGAAGTCAACCGGAGTAATGATTGTGGTTGGCAAAAAGCCAGACGGAGGATACGCCATGCAGATTAAGTCAATCGGAATCAATTTGGGCAAGACCACCTTTCACCTTGTCGCCCTGGGCAGCCGTTCTCAGGTCTGCCCTCGTCGTTGATTGGGATGGAGGCCGGGGTCGGATCGCACTTTCTGGGGCGAGCCCTGCGGTAATCGTCGGAAAGTAAACAGACGATAAAGGAGTGGCGGCGGGATTCGCGTTACGCCGGGTGGGGAATTCTCCCCGAGACTTGGCCCCGACCTCGCGGGACAAGGCTGCGATCTGAAGGGTTCTGCAGTCGTAAGCCGACGACCGACGACTGATGACCGACGACGGGTTTCCTAGTCCGCCGGCATGGTCGCCGCTTGCACCAGCGTTCGCACCGCTTTCGCGCCGCTAACGGCCTGCGGCATTTCGAGCCATCTCTTGATCGCGGGCACCGCTTGCCGGGTCGCCGCTTCCCCCGCTTTGATCAACGCTGCCGTGTGCACAAACGCGTCATATTCGAACCCGTTCACGTCCGGCTCGATGATCAGGTCGGCGGCTTCTTTCCAGTGGCTCGAACACATATCCTGCGCAATGGCGAAGCACTGCCCGATCACATCGAAGAGATGGCGGGGAGCCGAGCCATTCGTCCAGCGGCCCTTCAGGTGAACGGCCACAACCCGGCTCGCGCCCATCTCGACCAGAGGCTTAGTTGGAACCGCATACGCCAGCATTCCGTCCACCAGCCAGCGCCCGCGAATATTCACTGGCAAGAACATCCCGGGATATGCACAACTGGCACGCACCGGATCGACCAGAGGCCCGGAGTGGAACACCACGCCCTCACCGGTGCTCAGGTCGGTGGCGGTCACGGCCATAGGAAGGCGCAGTTCCTCAAAAGACTTCACTTTCAAAATGCTGTTCAGAAAGCCGATCATGCGCTGGTTGGTGGCAAATCCATGACGCGAGAGCGTCCAGCGCGCAAAGGTCTTGAAGCGAACGCGGCAGGCTACCTCTTCCAGTTCAGCGGTGGAAAGTCCGCTGCAGTACGCCGCGCCGATCAGCGCACCCACGCTCGTGCCGGCCACAAAACTGATGGGTATTTTTTCTTCTTCGAGAACTTTCAGAACGCCGATATGAGCGATGCCGCGGGCAAACCCGCCACCCAGCGCGATTCCGATTCCCGGAGCGGCCGACGCCGATTCCGATCCAGCCGAGCGGCGCGACAGTTCCCGTCCAAAAGCCTGGACCGAGCGAATGATCCCTTTAAACGACTTCACAGCAGCCCCACATCCGGTTGCCCGGAACTACTGCTTCCTCACGTACTTAGTAAGATGCCATTTGCACCCCAAATGGTACAGACCACTGTGGTGCTATCTTTCGTACCCGGAAATTACCCCCGAGATGTTACTGCCGCCGCCCCTGTAGCAACGGGCGTCCCACCCGTCGGCGCCAGGCGGCAGCCCGACCGGTTCCACTCCAAAGTCGCCACCCCGTTCGTGACGAACTGCTTTATTCCTGTTAACTTGTGTGCGCATGGTGCGCGAATTCTCAGCCGGCGGGGTGGTTATTCGGCGCCTGTCCGGTAGCTGGTGGATTGCCGCCATCGAGCCCAAAAAGGATGACTCCGAACCCTCTCCGGCAGCTCCGCCCACCGGCCGCAAACGACTGCCACGCAAGACTGTCCTGGCCCTTCCCAAGGGTCTGGTCGACCCCGGCGAACGGCCGGAGGAAGCCGCCCTCCGTGAGGTCCAGGAAGAGACCGGGGTGACGGCGACGCTAATCGGCAAGGTCGCCGACATTAAGTATGTCTATGTTCGCTCCTGGGGTGACAAGGAGACGGTCTTCAAGATTGTCAGCTTCTACCTGCTGCGCTACCAGTCGGGCCGAATTGACGACATCACTCCCGAAATGCGCGTCGAAGTACGCCGCGCTCTCTGGCTACCCCTCGAAGATGCTCCCGCGAAGCTTGCCTATGGCGGAGAACGTCAAGTCGTCCGCAAGGCCCAGGAATATCTCAAATCCCATCCGGAGGTTTGACCGCAGATGCCTCTCACGCCACACGTTGAATCCCACTTCACCGCCGGCCTGTTTGTTCGCGATGTTGTGATCGGTATGGCCGATGGATTGACAGTGCCCTTTGCGCTGGCGGCCGGCCTTTCTGGAGCAGTGAGTTCCACCCGCTTGATCGTCATCGGAGGCCTGGCGGAAATCGCAGCCGGATCCATCGCCATGGGTCTCGGTGGGTACCTTGCGGCTCGCGGTGACGCGGAACACTACCAGCACGAAAAGCTGCGTGAAGAGCGTGAGATCGTCGCGATCCCCGAGGCAGAAAAAGCCGAAGTGCAGGAATTGTTCGAGGAGTACGGCTTGACTTCTCAGGAAGCCGCCCCGGTCGTCAACGCCCTCAGCCAGCGACCTAAGGAATGGGTGGATTTCATGATGCGCTTCGAACTGGGATTGGAAGAACCGGATCCGAAGCGTGCGGTGACCAGCGCCTCCACCATCGCGCTCTCTTACGTAGCGGGCGGATTCATTCCCCTGTCGCCGTACATCATCCTTTCCAACGCATGGCATGGCCTGCTGTGGTCGGCAGCCGTGACGCTGCTTGCCTTGGGAGTGTTTGGCTATCTGAAAGCGAATTTCACCGGCACCGCCCGCCTTAGGGGCGCGTCACAGACAATGGTGATCGGTGGACTTGCGGCGGGAGCCGCATTTGTGATTGCGAAGATGATCTCCTGACCCGCTACTAAAACGATTTTGCTTGACATCCTGAGTAGGCCGGCCTAGCATAGTCTCAACTTAATAGGGCGCATGCCGATGCCATCCTCACCCCACATCTAATTCGGTATGCGCCCGTCGTTTTTTGCGGGAGTTTTTCCGCACCTCCCAGATCCGCACTTTGATTCCGAATCAGCCTAGTCATTTCGCCAAGTCACCTTGCGTGGTATTTACGTCTTGTCACTTTTGCAGCTTCTCATCTCCATGAATTGTCATTCCGACGCCGAACGCAGCGGAGCCCGAGGAACCTGCATTCCTTTGAAACGGCACTTCATTATCTAGCGAGCTACTTTGCGATTGATTCGTGCTCTCTCTGTTCTCTTGTGCCTTTCCGCGCTTGCGGGCGAGCCGCTAGCAGCACGGCCCAAGCCGTTTGCTCCTGCTGTCGGTCCTGACTATGTCCTCGCGCTCTCGGCCGCCAACCAGTTCCTCTACGCATGGCAGACCAATGACCGGGAGACCGTCATCCTCATGCTCACCGACCGCATGAAGCAGAAAACGCGCGAAGAAGTCTTGCCGAGTTTCTTTTCTCCCGCCGGCGCGGGCTCACAAAGCTTCGAGATTGGTCGCGGAAGACAAGTCGGGCCAGGCCGCTACAAGTTCCCGGTCACGTTGTTCCAGAAGTTCAGCAGCGCCAACAAGCGGATATCGCCGCAGGCTTCGACTCTCATCGTTGTGCGTGCAGGTAAGAACGATTGGGCAATCGACCGGCTGCCGCGAGGGTTGCCATAAGTTCGGCTGAATCGTCGCATCTTACTTTGTTTGAAGGGGCGCGGCTTTTAGCCGCGCCGTAAGACTCTGGAAATCGATGCCGGCTTCAGCCGCTGAGGTTCGCTCGACCGAGTTGCTCAAACTCTTCCGCAAAAGGTTGAGCCGCGAATCCGCACACCATGGGCGGCAGTCTCCGGCAGAATCTTGCCGCGCTTGTACGGTGCTCCACCCAGCACTTCGTGAGCAGACTCCAGCGCACTCGCTTGTCGCAGCCCGCGTTGCCCCGATTTCCTCCTTGTCACCGAATCCAAGAGCCGTTGTACATTACAATGTCTGCCTCGTGATCCACCGTATTTCTAGTGTTCCTCTGAACCGCCCCAGCGTCACGGCGAGTCTGGGCCTTACACCGGAGTCACAATTTCATGAATACCATTCACAAGGTCGCCGTCCTGGGCGCCGGAACCATGGGCGCCCGCATCGCAGCTCACTTCGCCAATGCCGGAGTTCCTGCCTATCTGTTCGATATTGTCCCGCCCGACGCTGACGGGCCGGCGCGCAACAAGATCGCGGCCGCTGGACTGGAAGCAGCCAGGAAATCAAAACCCGCCGCCTTCTTTGGACCTTCTCTGGCCCGGCTAGTCACCCTCGGGAATTTCGAGGATGACCTCGGTAAGCTCAGCGAAGTTGACTGGATTATCGAAGCGGTCGTCGAGAACCTCGAGCTCAAGCGCGCCTTATTGCATAAGGTCAACGCTGCCCGCAAACCCGGCACCATCATCACCACCAATACCAGCGGTCTGCCCGTAAACAAGATCGCGGAGGGCTTCCCCGAGGACTTCCGCCGTTCATGGTTCGGCACGCATTTCTTCAATCCTCCGCGTTACATGCGCCTGCTGGAACTGATTCCGACACCCGACAGCGACCGCGCTTTGATCGACACTGTCGCGCGCTTCTGCGACGTGCGTCTCGGCAAGGGCGTGGTCTTTGCCAAGGACACGCCTAACTTCATTGGCAATCGCATCGGAACCTTCTCCGTCCTGAATGTCATGCGGCTCATGCAGGAAATGGATCTTACGATCGAAGACGTGGACGCCCTCACCGGGACGCCCGTCGGCTGGCCGAAGTCAGCCACATTCCGCACCATCGACCTGGTCGGGCTCGACATCCTGAGCCACGTAGTCGCGAACATGACGGCGAATGTCCACGACGAGCGCAGCGAACTGCGCATCCCCGATTTTTACAGCAAGATGCTCGAGCACAAATGGCTGGGCGATAAAACCAAGGGTGGCTTTTACAAAAAACACAAGAGCCCTGACGGCAAAGAAGAACGCCTGGCTCTCGATTGGAAAACGCTTGCATACCATCCTCGACAGAAACCCAAGTTCCCCGCTCTCGAAATGGCGAAGAACGTTGAAGAAACCGGAGCGCGAGTACGCATGATGCTGGGTCTCGAAGGCGGTGGACCTCAGAAAGGCGACAAAGCTGGGGCGTTTCTCTGGGCAGCGCTGTCCGAACTCTGGACCTACGCTGCGAATCGCATCCCCGAAATCTCCGACACGGTGGTCGAAATCGATCGCGCCATGAAGCTGGGCTTCAACTGGGAGATGGGACCATTCGAACTGTGGGACGCAGCCGGAGTAGAAGCCACGGTTGCGCGAATGAAAAAAGAAGGCAGGCCGGTCGCCGCCAACGTGGAGAAGTTACTAGCCTCCGGCCGAAAGACTTGGTACGAGGACGACCCCAAGTCCTCATCGGGCCGTCGTTACTTCGATCTGGCAAACGGTAGCTGGCAACCTGTAACGGTCTCGCCAGGGGTGTGGTCAGTCACCGTCGCGAAGAAATCAAACGGTGTGGTCAAGAAAAATTCGGGAGCATCACTGGTCGACATCGGTGACGGAGTGGGCTGCATCGAGTTCCACTCCAAGATGAATACGCTCGGCACCGACATCATCTCGCTGGTCACCCAGACGCTGAAGCCCAGCGGCCCCGGCGACAACTTCGACGCCTTCGTGATCACCAACGATGCCAATAATTTCTCCGTGGGCGCGAACCTTATGCTGCTGCTCATGGCGGTGCAGGAACAGGAATGGGACGACGTCGACCTAGTCATCCGCCAGTTCCAGAATATGACCCAAGCTGTGAAGTTCTCGCCCAAGCCAGTGGTGGTTGCACCCTTTGGCCTCACTCTCGGGGGTGGCACTGAAATGTCGCTTCATGCGCCGGCGCGTCAGCCACACGCGGAACTCTACACAGGATTGGTTGAAGTGGGCGTTGGCCTGCTTCCCGGCGGGGGTGGCTGCAAGGAGATGCTCTTGCGCGCGCTCGATAGCGCAGCTTCGATCCGTCCTGACGGCCGGGGCGAGTCGGTCGAACTGATGGAAGCGATGAAGAAAGTTTTCGAAACTATTGCCATGGCAAAGGTGGCGACCTCAGCGCATGAAGCGCGCGCCCTGGGTTTTCTGTCTGACTCCGACGGCATCACGATGAACCGCGATCGGGTACTCACCGATGCCAAGACCCGCGCACTGGAACTTCTGCGCGGCGGCTACGAACCCCCGGTGATGCGCAACGACCTGCCCGCACCCGGAGAAAACATCCTGGCCACATTGAAGATGGGCGTGTACCTGATGCGGCAGGGCGACTACATCAGTGACCACGAGGTGAAGATCGGCAACAAAGTCGCCGAGGTGTTGTGCGGCGGCCCCGTGACACCGGGCACGCCTGTGAGCGAGCAATACATCCTTGATCTGGAACGCGAGGGGTTCAAATCTCTGTGTGGCGAGAAGAAGACCCAGGAGCGGATTCAATTCACGCTGAGAACAGGGGAGACGCTGCGGAATTGAGGAACTGTTCCACATGGAACATACTAAAACCGCAAGTCATTGAATTGGAAGTAGTTAGAGGTCAGACGACGCACGATACGAATCGACAAACTATTGTGGTATATACTACCGATATATACCAGCGAGGTCGCGAGGAATTAGACATGCCCAAAACCGAAATCGCCAAATTGTTTCAGAATGGACGCAGCCAGGCAGTGCGACTTCCCCGGGAGTTTCGTTTTGCGGGGGACCGCGTACGCATCCGGCGGGTCGCGGAGGGCGTTCTTCTGGAGCCCTTGATTCAGCTCCCGGGGGAATGGTTTGAGAAACTTGACGAACTCAACAGTGAGCCATTCCTGCCCGGTGGTCGCCATCAATCCGTGGCGCCGAAGCGATCGGTTTTCAAATAGCAGTCGTGGATTACTTGTTGGATACGAACGCTTGCATCGCGCTGATCAATGGAACACCAGTGTCAGTTCGCACTCGATTTCAAAAGGCTATCGCAGGCGGGTCGCAGATCCATGTTTCCGCGCTGGTAACGTATGAACTATGGTACGGCGTCGCGAAAAGCACGCGGCCGGAGCAAAACGCCAAGCGGCTGGAGATTTTTCTAGCTGGCCCAATCACGTTGCTCTCTTACGAAGAATCCGACGCGCGGGCTGGGGGAACGATCCGGGGCCACCTTGAAAAGTCTGGGAAACCGATCGGGGCGTACGATGTTCTGATCGCGGGACAAGCATTGGCGCGCACACTGACGCTCGTGACGGCCAATGTGTCGGAGTTCGCCCGTGTGAAGGGGTTGAACTGGCAGGATTGGGCGAAGAGTTAGAGAAAAGCGAATGAGAGACGCAGATACATCGGACACGCTGAAGAGGGATGCTGAAAAATTAATCTACCCATACTTCGAAACTGCGGACTTATCCGTAGAGAAACTATTGCAGGAATGGGGTTGGCTTTGCCCACAGAACGTGCGGCTCGTCGCTGTCGACGCGTTCGGTGACCTGTTCTTGGAAGATGAGCGGGGCGCCGTGTTGCGACTGGACACATCAGGCGGAAAGCTTGCGCAGATCTCGGAGTCCGTAGGCATATTTAAGGAGTCGGCCGATAGCGCTGAGAACCGGAGAAGATCGTTCTTCGAAGATACTTAACAGTCCTTACGCGAACAGGGATTTCGACTGCAAAAGGTCTACGTCGCCGACTTGTACGAGTACGTTTCATTCTTGGGGGACTTGCATTAGCAGATGAGGAATGTACCCGATGGCGAGAAAGTCCGGTTAATAGTCGGGAAGCGGCCGAAAAGCGGGGGCTAGAAACCTCGTGCCCATACCGAGCATCGAAACCCCTGGGTCGTTCCGTCCGGTCGAAATTGGGCAAGGAAAGGGCGTAATGGGCGGCTAAAGCTGGGAAGCCAATCAGTGATACCCCACTGAGAACTGTTTCCAAGAATCGAGAACTGCCATGAAACAAGTAGTCATCGTATCTGCTGTTCGGACTCCTGTGGGGCGCGCCTTCAAGGGCACGCTGCGCGCGACCCGTCCTGATGAAATGGCTGCGGTTGCCATTAAAGGCGCGTTGGACCGGGTTCCCCAAATCGATGCCAAGGAAATCGAAGATGTCATCCTAGGCTGCGCCATGCCAGAAGGCGAGCAAGGGATGAATGTCGCCCGCATCGCCTCCCTACGCGCTGGATTGCCGGTCGAAGTGTCGGCCCTGACCATCAATCGTTTCTGCTCGTCGGGGCTGCAGTCGATCGCGATGGCGGCCGAGCGCATCATGGCGGGCGGGGCCGAGATCATCGTGGCAGGGGGCACCGAATCCATGTCGATGATCCCCATGGGTGGTAGCAAGATTTCACCCAATCCATGGCTGGTCGATCACTATCCCGACGCCTACCTGTCGATGGGCCTGACCGCCGAGCGCGTCGGCCACCGCTTTGGCATCACGCGCGAGCAAAGCGACGAGTTTTCCTTGCGCAGCCATCAGAAGGCTCTGGCCGCGATTCAGGCTGGCAAGTTCGCGGACGAAACCGTGCCCGTGCCCGTCAGTTTCACTACCCCCAATGGCAAGAAACCGGTGCGGCAGGAAATCACCTTCAAGGTCGACGAAGGTCCGCGCCCGGACACGTCGCTCGAAGCCCTGCTGGGATTGAAGCCGGCCTTTCACGAGAAAGGGATCGTGACTGCGGGGAACTCTTCGCAGATGTCCGATGGGGCGGCGGCGGCGGTGGTCACGTCGGCCGAGCGCGCGCAGGCTCTCGGGATCAAGCCGCTGGTGCGCTATGTTTCATTTGCAACCGCAGGATACAAGCCCGAAGAGATGGGATTGGGGCCCGTGTTCGCAATTCCGAAAGGTTTGAAGCTGGCCGGGCTGAAGCTGGCTGACATCGACGTGATCGAACTCAATGAAGCGTTTGCGGCGCAGTCGCTGGCTGTGATCAAAGAAGCGGGCCTGGATCCGGAAAAGGTCAACCCCAATGGTGGAGCGATTGCTCTAGGACATCCGCTCGGGTGCACCGGCGCGAAGCTGACGGCTTCGCTGATCCGCGAACTGCAGCGTCGCAAGGCCCGCTACGGCATGGTGACGATGTGCGTGGGTGGCGGGATGGGGGCGGCGGGGATTTTCGAAAACCTTAACTAAGGTCAAAATCTTAACCACGAAGGACACAAAGTGATCACAAAGGTCACAGACTCCGAGCCTTGTTTGTGCTATCCAAGAAGTTTGGAATCAAGCCTTCGTGCCATCCTTCGTGTCCTTCGTGGTTAAGAGGTTTCTACGGCAACAGCACCACTTCAGAAACTCACTGCGCAACAAGTCAGCCACGCAATCATCACCGCAGCGATACGAGTGCCTACCGAACTTGGTCCTGGCTTGCTTGAAACTTATACGGTCTGCCTGCAACACGAACTCAAGAAAGCAGGTTCCCACTCTGAAGCGCAAGTTGGACTACCGGTCTTTTGCGATGCCGTCAAGATGGATCACGGCGATCGCATCGACCTCCTCGTCGAGGATCTGGTAGTCGTTGAACTGAAGTCGGTGGACGCCATCGCTCCGGTACATCAAGCCCAACTCCTTTCGTACCTTAAACTGAGTGGCAAATCGCTGGGACTACTAATAAACTTCCATGTTGTCCACTTAAAGGATGGCATCAGACGTTTCGTGAACGGCACCGGGTGGAAATAAAAGGATTCACCACCAAGGACACGAAGGCTACACGAAGGCTTCGAAGCGCGGCTTCGTGCCGCCTTGGTGTCCTTGGTGGTTAAAAAGGGGCTTCAATGGCAACGACCGCAATCCCGAAAACGAGAATCTCCGGCGGCAGCTTCCTTCTGGAAGAGCGTCAGACTTCGGAAGTCTTCACCCCGGAAGACTTCACCGAGCAGCACCAACTCATTGGCCAGACCACCGAAGAATTTGCCGTCAACGAGATTCTTCCGAACGTTGAAAAGATCGAGCATAAGGAATTCCAGATTACGCGCGACCTGCTGAAGAAGGCGGGGGACCTGGGCCTCAGTGGTGCCGAGATTCCGGAGGCCTACGGCGGTCTCGAAATGGACAAGGTCACCGCCGCCGTGATCGCCGACCACATTGCCAAGTACGCGGGGTTCGCGACCACTTGGGGCGGGCATAGCGGCATCGGCACGCTGCCTATCGTTTATTTCGGGACGGAAGAGCAGAAGAAGAAATATTTGCCCAAGCTCGCGGCCGGCGAAATTGTGGGCGCCTACGCGCTCTCCGAATCGACTTCCGGCTCGGACGCGATGAACTGCCGTGCGCGCGCCGAACTGTCCAAGGATGGCAAACACTACATCCTGAACGGTGAGAAAATGTGGATCACCAACGCCGGCTTCGCCGATCTGTTTACAGTCTTTGCGAAGGTCGATGGTGAGAAGTTTTCTGCGTTCCTAGTGGAGCGCAACTATCCCGGTTTCTCGGTGGGCGCCGAGGAACACAAGATGGGCATACGCGGGTCATCCACTTGTCCCATCATCCTGAACGATTGCAAAGTTCCACTAGAGAACCTGCTGGGTGAAATCGGCAAGGGGCACGTGATTGCCTTCAACATCCTCAACATCGGACGCTTCAAATTGGGTGCGATGTGCGTGGGCGGAGCGCGCGTCTCGATCGAGAACGCGATCGGTTATGCCAAACAGCGCAAGGCGTTCGGCAAGGTCATCGCCGATTTCGGTCTGGTGCGCGAAAAGCTTGCCAACATGGCGACTCTCATTTATGTGGGCGAATCGCTGGTGTATCGCACGGTGGGCATGATGGACGCCGCCTTGAATGAAGTCGACAAATCAGGGCCTGACGCTCTCAAAGAAACGCGCAAGGCCATTGAAGAGTATGCGGTCGAATGTTCGATCATCAAGGTGTGGGGCTCGGAAATGATCGACTACGTGGTCGACGAGACCATGCAGATATATGCCGGCTACGGGTTCGTGGAGGAATATCCCGCCGAACGCGCCTATCGCGATGCCCGCATTAACCGCATCTTCGAAGGTACCAACGAAATCAACCGGCTGATCATCACCGGGTTCCTGCTGAAGCGAGCGATGTCGGGACAACTGCCACTAATGCCGGCGATCAAGAAGTTGATGGACGAAGTGCTTTCTGGGCCGACCATGGGCGAGGAGGTCGAAGGTCCGCTGGCGGAGGAACGCAAGCTGGTTGCCCAAGCCAAGAAGCTCGGGCTGTTCGCGGCTGGATCCGCCACGCAGAAGTACATGCAGGCGATGCAGGACCAGCAGGAAGTGATGGGCGCGATCGCTGACATGACCATTGAAACCTACGCCATGGAGTCCGCCGTGCTCCGAGCGCAGAAACTGGTCGAGAGCAGGGGCGAGAAGAGCGCGGTACTCGCGCTTGCTATGACGCGTGTGTACGTGACGCAAGCGATGGAGAAAATCGAGGCAACCGCGAAGAAAGTGATTGCCGCCGTGGCCGAGGGCGATATGCTGCGCACGCAACTCGCTATCCTTCGCCGCCTCGCCAAGTACGAGCCATTTAACACCATCGAGTTACGTCAGGAAATCGCGCAGCACGTGGTCGAGGTGGGCAAGTACGCGCTGCAATAGAGCGACTTGGTTAACGGTCGCAGGAGGCTCGCGTGCCAAATCCTCTCATCGCTACCTGGTATCCGCTGGCTTGGAGGTCCGCGGGCGTTCTTGTCCAGAGCGGGTCGACACCCCCATCCCAGAACCCGCCGCATCGCGAGCCATCGTGGCGGTCTGACCGAGTTCCATAATCGAGACTCCGGATCTTTTCGCTGCAGCCAGAAGGCAGCGGAAACAAACTTCCCAAGCGGCGTATCCGAACTGAAGCCGACCCGTGCCCCGACCGCGAAAGTTACTTTCCCAACCGCGTGCCGCTCTGATACAAATGTCACGGCCATTTTGAGGAGCAATTTATGAAAACGCTTACACTGGCTCTGTTCGCGGTTCTCTTCCTACTCGCTTCCACGACTCTGTTCGCGCAGAACCCGGCACCCGCCGCCGATCTTGCGCTCACCCCGCCCATGGGTTGGAACAGTTGGAACAAGTTCGGTTGCAACGTGAGCGACCAGATGATTCGCGGGATGGCCGACGCTATGGCGAAGTCCGGCATGAAGGATGCCGGCTACCAGTACGTCGTGATCGACGACTGCTGGCAAGTGGATCGCGACAAGGACGGCAACATTGTTCCCGACGCGCAGCGTTTTCCGGGAGGCATCAAGCCGCTGGCAGACTACGTTCACTCTCTGGGCTTGAAGTTCGGAATCTATTCGGATGCCGGCTCGAAGACTTGCGCTGGGCGACCGGGCGGACTGGGCCACGAGTACCAGGACGCGATCAAGTATGCGTCGTGGGGAGTGGATTACCTGAAATACGACTGGTGTCACACCACGACACAAGACGCAAAAGCCGCTTACGCCAACATCCGCAATGCGCTGGACGCTGCCGGCCGACCGATCGTGCTGAGCATCTGCGAGTGGGGTTCGCACCTGCCGTGGCTGTGGGGTGCGGAGGTTGGCGGGAATTTGTGGCGGACGACGGGCGACATTTCTGACAAGTGGCAAAGCAAGAAAAAGTGGCCCGATGGAAGTTGTTGCGAACTCGGTGCAGTCGACATTGTCGACCTCCAGGTCGGCCTCTATTCGTTCGCTGGTCCCGGCCACTGGAACGATCCAGACATGCTCGAGGTCGGCAATGGAGGCATGACTGATACCGAGTATCGCTCGCACTTCAGTCTGTGGGCAATTCTAGCGGCGCCTCTGATCGCGGGGAACGACCTGCGTTCCATGCGGCCCGAGATTCACGACATCCTCACCAACAAAGAAGTGATCGCGGTGAATCAGGATCCGCTGGGACAACAGGCGCGCCGCGTGCACAAGGATGGCGATTTGGAAGTGTGGGCCAAGCAACTCAAGGATGGGAGCCGGGCGGTGATTTTGTTCAACCGCAGCGCTTCCGAGCAGAACGTTGCGGTGGCCTGGGAAGATATTGGATATCCCGATCATTTGAATGCAGCGGTTCGGGACCTGTGGGAGAAGAAGGATCTGGGAAAATTCACGGGGAAATTTTCAGCGCCGGTGGCGTCGCATGGGGTGGTGATGGTGACGGTGAAGCCGTAGTCGGCAGTTTCACAGCTAGCACTGCCACGTTGCGGACCTGGGCATCCGATCGGTTCACTCTCGAGAACTCCTCGGTTCCACAGTACCCTGGCCCCGTTTGCATACACTGAGTAGCTTAGTGTCGATGAGACACCGTATGTCCGGTCGTAGCAAAACGTGGCTGCTACTCACATTAGGGACTATCGGGTTCCTCGCTCTATTCCCGCCGATTTTCCACCTCGTTAGGACGGCCTACCAGGATAAGAATGTCGTTGAGAAACTGCCCGCCGGGTACGCAGATGACGTTAGCCGATTTGTGATTATCTGGTTGCTTCAGCAAGCCCCAATAGGTAGTGTTGAGGCGTGCCACGACCGCCCTTCCCGAAGACCCTCCGCCAGTTTCAGTCGGACTT
>UEXW01000095.1_pt1 | contig 14484 bp, 11 predicted proteins | sample 4301151 | NCBI WGS metagenome assembly UEXW01 (sample SAMEA4773176, study PRJEB27434) | metagenome | biome: 2259; feature: agricultural soil; material: soil | place: USA | collected 2014-09 | depth 0.25 m | reverse complement strand
CTTAACTACGGTTCGCTTTCGCTACGACCTGTCGATTTGCTCGCCCTCCTGTCGGAGCTGACCAGGCCTTCACCCAGCCAACGAGGACTTTTACGTCCGGGCTTCCGACGGATTGGTCACCCGCTCCGCCGCCGGATATAACTACGGAGGCAACTGGGCAAGTTCCCCCGGCGGGACTTTCCCCCGCTAGAATGCCAACTAGCATCGCTGCAACTCCTCTTCCAAGCTTTTCCCAGCGCGATTACAATGTCGGCGAGTCACGCTCTTGGCGAGCACACTTTAGTGTGCAGTCATCTCGGTCTACGTACCGCAGCGTCCTAACCTACACATTCACAAAAACTGATGGGCCACCGCCCAAAGTTGAGCGCCCGGTCTGTGCTCGTGGTTTCTACGCCCCGGCGACTTCAACCTCATGTGCTTCGTCCTGAAAGGGGCGCTGCCGTTCATCAAATCCTTTGACAATTAGCCACACCGCCAACGCTACGTAGGCGGGAGCCAACGGCATGGCCAAACGCGTCTCTGGCGGATATCCTAATAGGCCTCGCAAGCTAACTCCTGTGATCTGAAGGGCACTCGCCACAGCTCCGTATGCTGCCAACGCGCGGGGAACAAGCCGGAAGCGGTATAGCACACTGTAAAGCAGGAAAATCCAACTACCCACGACTAGCAGAGCCGAATAGTGTGCCCACTTGCGGGCCGAGCCGACAACGATCGCCAGTCCTTGTAACGCGTCGGCCTTCGCAGCGGTTGCATTTGCGTACTCCTGGCTAAGGGAAAGCATGGACAGGACGTGCGCAGTGTCCACTGCCTGCAACGAAAAGCTGGCCACTGCAAGCGACAGGAGCCAGAACGCCATCGCGGGGCTGTAGCGGCAAAAGATCGGCAATGCGGCGCTGGCGATCCCGATAGCGATCGCGCTGCCAACGAAGAAGAGTAGAACTGCAGCCCGTACCTGATTAGCAACGCCCACTGCAGTGGTAAGGAAGCCCGGCGGGTTCACGATTGGATGCAGCAAGACGAACGGCACGATAAGGGCCGCCGCGAAATGTAGGAGCAACAATACGCCGACGGTTCGGCCAACGCTCTTCTCCGATCTCATACTCGCCTCCCAAAGACCCCGGACTGCTGCTTCCATTGCTCGCCAATCACGCTGCGGGTCGAAGTGCGCGTGCATCGGCTTGTCCCCCGTTAGTGCAGTCCTCGGTGAGTTAGTTCGCGTCGATGACGGTGAACGCGACGTGGTGCATGTTTCCGCGTTGGGTGCCGCTGGAAGTAGCGACAAAATCGACCTCCACCGACTTCTCGGAGGGGTGATTCAGTTGCGGGCGGTCAGCTTCAAGGCGCACCGTCCGCGCGCACTGTTTTAGTGAACTATAACAGTAGATCACATGTCAAGCAGTTTCTCACTTGCGCCTGTCCGTGTCGAAGTGCCGAAACGTTTCGGGTAAAGCCCCTCATTCGCAGAGGGCGGGAATGAGGGGGACATTCCATGTTGCGTCGGCAACTCACCTCATTGCTTCCTGCTTTAATCCTTCCCTGCAACCGCGACGATTGAGGGGTCCACCTTCAATCCGTTTTCATCGCGAATGAACCCCTGTTTCCTGAACTGCTTGAGGAGTATATTGACTCGCTGCCGCGTTATTCCCAGCATGTCGGCCCGGTCCTGTTGGGTGATATCCGGAAAACTCGAGCGATCGCCGTTGTTCAATTTCGATACCGATAGCAGAGCGCGAGCGAGTCGTTTCTCGCTGAAGTTCAGAAGGTTGTTAGCGAAATCCTGTCGAATTCGGTCATGACGCCGAAAAAGAGAAATGCAGTCGTACAAAGCATTACTAGCGGCGCGGAGCGCGTTCTTGATTGCGTTACCGTCAATCTTAACCAGGCTCACGTCGGTCAGAGCAATCGCAGATTGAAAGCGAACGGGGGTAGCATAGGCGATGCTGCTCTCTCCGAAGAAATTTTCACTTCCCAAAACGTCAACAATAACTTCCTTGCCCCCGGTAGATGCTACGGTTAGCTTCACGATTCCTTGCTCGATGTAGAACATCGCATCGCTAGGTTCCCCTGCGAAAAGATGACTTGTGTCTTCCGACGTTTTAGGACTTTCCGGCCTGAACGCACAGCATCGAGGAAGTTCTGAATGTCACATTTGGGTGATCACTGAGGATCTCGGGTACCCCTTTCATGGCCAGAGAGCGCACGGGAATATGATGCAGTATGAGGCGTAAGCGAGCGGCTGAAATCAAGGACACAGAGGGAGGCCAATCAATCGCTTGCAACCCGTGCGACGAATCGCCGGGCTGCTATCATCCGCCCGTTTCACGGCACAGCGTGGCCCACACGAGAGCTTTTACTCGCGACGAAACCTTTTGACAGCTACCGCCGTATCTCAGGCTAAACTCTCAGCAGCGAGGACATATGAGCACTACTAAGAACCCAGGCCGATTCGCAGGTTCGCTGTATCTACTCATGTCAATCCCTGGCGCTTTCGCCCTCATCTATGTTCCCAGCAAATTGATCGTGGAGGGAAACGCGGCGGCGACAGCCACCAACATCGCGGCCGCCGAGACGCTTTTTCGCCTTGGCATCGCGGCTGAACTCATTGGCCAGGCCGGTTTTATTTTCGTGGCACTGGCTTTGTACGATCTGTTCAAGGGGGTCCACCAGCGGGATGCCTCACTCATGTTGGGATTGATTGTGCTCTCGATCCCGATAGCGTTTCTGAATGAGCTGAACGCAATCGCTGCCCTCGTCCTGGTGCGCGGTGCGGATTTCCTATCAATATTCGAAAGGCCTCAGCGGGATGCTCTAGCCATGGTGTTTCTCAATCTGCATGGGCACGGATTTGATGTGGCCGGAATATTTTGGGGGCTTTGGCTTTTTCCCCTCGGGCTGCTGGTGTACCGGTCGCGTTTTCTACCCCGATTTCTGGGCGTTTGGCTGGTCATCGGCGGCATTGCCTACGTGATCATGAGCTTTACGGGCGTACTGCTTCCGCAATACCAGGACAAGGTCTTTAAGATCTCGCAGCCCGCCTTCTTCGGGGAGATAGTGCTCATGCTGTGGCTCGTGATCAAGGGTGCCAAGCCTCCAGCGATGGACACACCAGCTTTATCGGCGGCGGTTGGGTAGGGCGGTGGAATCCCACTTTTGCGCAAAGAGCGCGCAAAGATGGGGCGCCCGCGGTTGGTTACGGCAAGACCTGTGGATCGTTTAAGAATCGCAGCCCGGGCCTCCAGGCGACCCGCACTCTCTCCAGAGCTTTTCCCAATTCCAGATCCCGTACGCTACCTCTTTCGGTAACGGGAATCCGAGCTGATGCGCGAGCATACACACCTGCCCGCGATGGTGGGCTTCGTGAGAAAGCATGTAGCACAGCATTTCCGGGCCGGCCGGCCAAGGCTGAGCCCAGCCGTCTCTTAGAAACTTCTGGACGCCGCCCTCGCCACCGCCGAGCGTTTCGGCGAGCATCTCCGAGCAGCGAGCTGCGCTCTCAGCCAATCCCGCGCGGGCCTGCTGCGGCGTGCAGTGTGCGCGGCTGAGCTGCGGTGGAACCTTCAGGTGCGGGGCTGTAAGCCTGATCCACTTGGAGCGGACATTGTGCATGTGCGTGAAGATCGCCGCAATGGTGCGGACCTTGCCGGGCGGCTTAGCTCTCCACGCGGTTGGGTCAAGATGTTCGATAAGAGTCTGGTTGATGCGATCGTTGGCGGCAAAGATTTGGACTGCCGCTCGGCCGAGTTGAGTGCGAACCTTGGGTGGACGCTTGGTCACGGTTCCTTACTCCTTGACCTATAGTACGTCCGCTCCGTCGGCGGGGTTAGCTCTCCATCCAGTGTCCTTGCAGGACGCGGCTAGTCAACCGCTTGCAACCGGGCGATGAATCGCCAGGCTATTCACAGCGCCCAATTCACGGCGAGACGCGCAATTCCTGTCAGATCGACTGCAACGTTTTGCTTGCTTTTCGCACTATCCCTACAGATAGGTATCGGCGCAGCGGTCTTTTACGCACGCGGCTTCGTCATTCACCCGTGATACTGCAAAGTCAGGGAAAGAGTCCTGGGGAAATGCGAGTGGGTATGAACCTTCCGGAACTTGGAGTTGGGTTGACATGGCTCACAGGGATGGACGCGCTCGTGGAGGCCAACTTGCCATGGATTGACGTACTTGAAGTTGAGCCGCAAGCCTTCTGGCGGAGTGGGTCTTCCGGGAAGGCTCCCGTGGTCGACGAGTCTGCCGTGGTGAGTCTACAGCGGCGCTCTACTCCTAAATTAATTCACAGCGTTGGGTTGCCGGTCGGTGGCACGCTCGCGCCCGCTTGGGCTGACCTCGAAGTATTGCGCACCGTAGCGCTGCAACTGGAAGTGCCCTGGGTCAGTGAGCATTTGAGCTTCAATCGTGTCGAGGAAGCCGCCGGCACATGGCCCACGGGTTTCTTGCTGCCGCCACGCCAGACGCCGGCTGGAGTGGAAGCGGCCGTGTCCTCGGTCCGGGCATTGTCGTCACGCATTCCTGTACCAGTCGCGGTCGAAGGCGGCGTCAGTTACCTGCAGCCCCGGCGCGATGAGCTGTCCGATGGCGAATTCGTGGCGCGCGTGGCCGAGGGAGCCGATTGCGGCATCCTGCTCGACTTGCAGAATGTCTGGACGAACCAGCACCACGGGCGACAGAACGTCGGCGACTACATTGATCACCTTCCGCTGGAGCGCATTTGGGAAGTTCACCTGGCAGCGGGATCGAATCATCGCAGTTACTGTCTGGATGCACATCCCGGGCCAGCACCGGCCGATCTGTTCGAACTCGCGTTCCGGATTGTGCCGCGACTGCCAAACCTCAAAGCACTGGTGTTTGAGGTCTTCCCTTCTTCCCTGCCCAAGCTGAACGCGGACTTGCTCGGCTCCCAGCTGGAAGTGTTGCGCCGGATCTGGGATGGGCGAGGCAGCAGCAGTTACTCACGGCCGCAGCTGCGCAGCCGAGGTCCCATCGATCCGGGACCCACTCCGCTGGAGTGGGAGAGAACCTTGGCCGCGCTCACCGGCCATAAGAGGTGCAGTGGCGCGCTGGCCGACGAACTTCGCGCGGATCCGGGACTCTCGATCATGCGCGCGATGGTCGACCAGTTCCGGGGATCGATGATCGTGCGAGCCCTGCGGCTCTCGACTCGCCTGATTATTCTGGAGCGCGGCCCGGGTTATCTCGAACAATTGCTAGCGGCGTTTTGGAAGATTCATCCGCCGCAAGCTTGTGCTTTGGATGAGGCCGAGGCATTTGCCGCGTACCTGCAGGAAGAAAAGCCGTACGTGCCTTTTCTGCCGGAGGTTCTGGAGTACGATCGAGCGGTCCTGGCGGTGGCTCTGCATGGGGAGGAACGGCTCGTGCCATTTCGCGCTGATCCCCAGCTCTTGCTGGGCGCATTAGGAGCGGGGCGTCGACCGACGCAAATCGCAACCGGCGAGTTTGAAGTGCGCCTGACCCCAGAGCAGGTGACTGCGGATGCGGCCGCCCTGGCGCGGGTGCAGATGATTCACTGACGCTTAAGCAACTGCGAAGGGTCTGGGAGTAATGTGATCGCGAGGGTGAACCTCGGCGACTAAAGTCGCGATTGATTTGCGGAGCCTTACGGCCCGGCTGAAGCCGGGCCCTTTCAAAACAGAGGCAAGTCCCGATTTTTGGCAAACTCTGAAGGCTGGTCCCTTCAAACCGAAGGTGTAGTCATATGTAGTCGCTGAAGGCATGGCTGAACAGGCTTCTGAAGAAATCATGTCATCGCGAGGGTGAACGTCGGCGACTAAAGTCGCGACTGATTTGCGGAGCCTGACGGCCCGGCTAAAGCGGGGCCCTTTCAAATCATGGGCAATTCCGGATTTTTTGCAAACTCTGAAGGCTAGTCTCCTCAAACCGAATGTAGTCGCTGAAGGCACGGCTGAGCAGGCTTCTGAAGAAATCATGTCATCACCAGGGTGAACCTCGGCGACTAAAGTCGCCATCGTTTTGCGGAGCTTTACGGCCCGGCTGAAGCCGGGCCCCTTCAAAACAGAGGCGATTCCTGTTTTTTGGCAAACTCTGAAGCTTGGCGTCGCTCCTAGCTGGACTTCTTCACGGCGTGCTTCGGAGATGCCTTGGTCAGAATCGCCAGCAGACGTTTCCCGGCTGCGGGAGTGGGCACCTTCCCTTCACGAACAATTTCTTTGGCACTGATGTCTTTTCCGTAGAGAGCCTTGTTGGCGCCATCGTCCGAACGCATGGTGGATCCCTCCAGAGAAATTCCGGCAAACAAACCCTTGGCGCGGGAATAGGAGAGGATCTCCGCTTTCATAACTACGTCGGTTTCAGCAGAGGTGTTACGCCCGACCGGGCCGGCGGCGGCGGATGCGTCGGCACCGATTTTCACTTTGCTCGACATGACGGAGTTGGCGCCACTTTCGTTCATGATGAGCAGCACAAAATCGGTGGCCTGCGCGCCGATCTGGAAGCCGAAACTGCCGCCTTCCAGCGCAAACATAGCGGGCGCGCTCCAGGGGCCATTCAATTCCTTGCCGGAGCGGCAGGTGATTGCACCGCGACCATAGCTCGCGCCGACCACAAACGCCGCTTTCTTCACCGACGGGTAGACCACGACGCAGACGGATTTGTCCAGGAGGTCTTTGGGAATGCCTTCGGGTACGCCGAGGATTTCTTTCAGCACCACGGCGGATTCGTCCAGGCGCGTGGTTTCCTTTTCGTCTTTGTCTTTAGCGAAAGATGGGACGAGCAGTACAAGAGTGAGAGCAACAGCGCAAAGTGTTTTTGTCATGGGCTTCTCCGCTTTCACGCTCCAGCTTGTCTTACGGAGACGTGTCTGAAACGAACAGGTATGTGGTAGGAACTCGACGAGAGTCCGCAGAACAGTTTATCAGGGGCCGTCCCTAAACAGACTTAATGAAAGGGTTCACGTCATCGTGAAGAGTGCACCTCGGCGACTAAAGTCGCGATTGATTCACAGAGCTTTACGGCCCGGCTGAAGCCGGGCCCCTTCAAAGCAAAAGCGAGCTTCGGACTTTTTCAGCGCACTGTAAAATGCAAACAATTGTGGTCGGAAGAGGTCCCGCAAGGCGCGAGTGCCTATGTCTTCTTGTGAGCTCATGAGCTGCTTCGATGCCTAGAAGCTGAAGCTGGCTTGCAACTCCAGCTTGCGATTCGCGGCCGCACTGGAGAAGGGACCGCCCGCCAGGCTGATCGACTGTCCGAACGACGGCGAACTCAGGTTGCCAATCGGAGCCGCGAGATTCACACGATTCAGGACGTTGCGTGCGTTCACGCTGAGCGTGAGATTGTAGCGGTGATTGGTCGTTCCCGGGCCAAAGATGGCACCCATGCCGGCCCTGGGTCCACCCCCGAAACCACCGCTGCCTCCCCCGGGGCCGCGGCCTCCGTGGCCACCGCCTCCTCCCATACCTCCGGGAGGACCGCCGCCTTGATTTCCGGATGCGGCGGTTTCTCTTCCGAAACCAAATGTTTTGCTCAGGCGCAGATTCAGGGTGAATTGGGTGGGTCCCGTCAGGTAGTTGATGGGGACAAGTGTCTGTCCACTGATGGGCTGCTTGTCAAAAGCACCGAACTGGGTGACGACCACGCTTTCCCGGGTGAGATCGGTGGCAAATGTGGGACGATCGTTGAACAGCGAGTCACCGTTCACGTCGCTGCCGATGGTCACGTTATAGGGCACTCCGGAGGACGCAATCATGAACGGGCTGAGCCGAAAGCCATAGGGCATGGAGATCGATCCACCGAAGAACACGCGATGCCGAATGTCGTAGGTGGGGCGGCCGTAGTCCTGATCGAGATCGTACTGGTTCGAGGGAAAACCACCGGAGCTGGCCACGTTGCTGTGGACGTTGTTCAGTGTGTAGTAACCAAAGAGCGTGAGGCGGGCGCCGGCACGAACATTGGCATTCACGATGAGCTGATTCTGTCGGAAGACACCTTCCGACTCGTACTGGTAAATGTTGTTGAGAGTGCCATCCGGGCGCACGCCGCTCTCGGGATCGTTGGGATCGAAAGTACCGGGCAGTGGCGCGTTGATGTTTCGTGTTAGCAGCTGGCGAAAGCCGCGCGAATTCAGGTAGGACACGGTCACGATGGCGGTTTTGGAAAGTTGCCGCTCGAGGCTGACGGCGGTCTGCATGATGTAGGCTGCACGCAGTCTCGGATCGATCTGATAGATGGTGGGCGAGGCGGCCTGCAACTCGGAGGGAGAAGGGATGGTCGGATAGTTCAGATTAGCGGTGGCGATGTATTGCAGCTGGGTAATTCCATCATAACGCTCGGCCTTGATCACGGCAGGCTCGGTGAAGCGGTCGTAAAACATACCGAAGCCGGCGCGCAGGACGGTCTTGGCGGCCGACTTTCGACCGCCGCCAATGCCCCAGGCGAAAGAAATGCGCGGCGCCCAGTCGCCGTGATCGCCGATGGCGTTTTGCGTCTCGAAGCGCAAACCGGCGCTTACGGTCAGGTTGGGGCGAACACGCCAGTCGTCCTGAATGTACAAACCGGCGTCGACCACATTTGCGACAACCGTGGGGATGGCCGCGCTGCCGCCCGGCACCGCGTTGATGGAAAACTGGAGTGCGTTGTTGGCCTGAAAGGCGGCGAGGTCCTGAAATGTCCAGGTGCCATTGAAGTTGGTGCTTGAAAGTTCTACGTCATGGGTGGCGCGCAGGCGCCCACCGAATTTGACGACATGGTTGCCGAGTGCCATGGAGGTGTAATTCTGCAGCTCGTAGTGGTCCTGGTGATCGGTGCTGGTGCCGCCGGAACCCCCGCCGTTCGTAAACGCGCCTAAGACCGTAACCGTCGGCCCGGTGTTCAACGGAACCTCGCTGCTGTTTTCCCGGAGATACTGGAAGCGAGTCTCGTTGACGACCTTAGGGGACAGCACCTGGGTATCGCTAACCTGGAATGTGTGCTCCGTGCTGGCAGTGTGGATGCCTTGCGAGGGCAGGAACAACTGCCCCACGCCATCGTTCTCTTCCGTGTCGTGGAAATATTGGTAGCGGGTGGTCAGCGTGTTGTTCTTTGTAAGCTGGAAGTCCAGACGCGGGCTGATGTTGGTGCGCGTGTGCGGATTGGGAACTGCGGTGGAGAACGGCACCCCGAGGCAGGTGGGATCGGTACAAGCTGGATCGGGATTCAGGACGGTCGCGTTCACCACCGCTACTTCGTCGATGTTGCGGCGCTGCACGTCCACAAAGAACGACGTTTTCTTACCGATCGGTCCACCAAAATTCCCCATGTACTGCAGGGAATGGTAGGGCGGCTCGGTGCCAAGCAAAAAGGGATTCTGCGAGTTGAATGCGGAAGAGTTTCCCATCACGGAAACCTGACCGTGATACTTGTCACTGCCGGGCTTGGTGAAAATCTCAATGCGGCCGTAGCCCAGCTTGTCGTATTCGGCGGAAAACGGATTTTGATTGATGCGGATTTCGCGGATCGAGGACTTGGGAGGAAGCTGGCCACCGGTGAATCCGTCAATGTAGATCTGGCCGCCGTTGGGACCGGCGGAGGGTCCGGCGAGAGCTTCGAGGTCGGTTTGCAATTCGTCGGGATCGTCGGGTAGCGCGTCGAGATCTTTACCGGAGAGCACAATGGCCCCGGTATTGTTCGTGGGCGACGTGTCGACACCGGTGCCTTGCTCAGTGACGTCGATTTTTTCCTTTTCCACGGCGATGGAGAGCGCGATGTTGGCTTGTCGGGATTCTTCGGCAACCACTTCCACGCTGTCCTTGGCGTAGGAAGAAAATCCGGCGGCGTTCACGGTGAGTGTGTACGTGCCGGGAGGTAGTCCGTTGATCTCATAGGAGCCGGTGCGATTGGTGGTGGCAGTTCGGGATTGGCCGTCAGGAGCGACCGCAATTACGGTTGCCTCGGTCACGGCGGCACCTGAGGGGTCGGTCACAGTGCCGTACAGCCTTCCGGTGCCGTTTTGCGCGAAAACACTGGCCGCCAGCAGCAATAAGGTCAGAACGAGAACAGTGGCACGACTCAGCTTGATAAAGAACTTCATTCCATTCCTTCAACTAAGAACCAGACCAGGAAGCATCGGTGCTTTAGGGATTCGCGGCGGCCTCGGCACCCGCCGAACTCAGGCTCCAGGGGGAAAGCATCAGGGCCTGAGTCGCTCCTGGAGAAGCGGTAAGGATGGGCTCTACGCCAGCCAGCAATGTGATGGCGTTGACCTCTCCCGAAGCGCTCCCTTGAGTGGAGACGATCATGACGGCGTCACCCTTTTGCAGATCCGCCAGCGTAGCAGCCGGCATGCGGCTCAGAATTTGCTGGATGTCGGGAGGTCCGCGGCGGCCTGCACCCATACCGCCACCTGGCCCCCCACCGGGAGCGCCAGGTAAATCCGCCGAAGGCTGCTTGTGCGGGCCTGCATTCGCACTTTCGCTGCCCACGGCGCTGGCAGCGCCGGGTATTCCGTCGGCAGCGGCTGCTTTCAAACGCATCGCAATACGCTGCGCGAACTCAGCTGGCAGTTTGCGAAGCAGAGCATCACCCGTGACTTTCACGACAACCGACTGTTTGCTCAGCACGTCCTTAAGGGTGAGCGTGTTGGCCGCGGAATCTACATGCGTGACGGTGCCGGCGAGATTTCGGAAGGTGCCGGAGACGACCTCTTCGGCGGCTAGTTCCGTGGCATCGGTGTTCCTGGTGCCGCGGGCGCGGAGCTGATCGCCCACTTTGATCTGATCGAGCGGGGCGATCCTGGCATCATCAAACTTCACCGAGTTCGGAGCGTAACGGCGGAGGATAGTGTTTTTCGCCGTATGGATAGTTACGTTCTTGCTCCCGTTGAACGACGTCATAGAAATCGTGACAGTTCCAGTCGCTGGATCGACAGCTGTGACCAAGCCTCCCACTCCGCGCTTTTGCCAGTCGTCCCGGTCTTGCTCCTGCTTGGCCGCCAGGTCGGCTTGCTTCATTACGATCACAGCGCCCGCAGTCAAGGAATGGACGTCCGGAGATGCCTTGCCGCGGACTAACACACGATCGCCCACCTGCAGGTCCTGCTTCTGGAGGGGCTGGGCGTTCTTCAAATCCTTCTCGCCGGGGGCAACGCGCAGGATACGGGTCGAATCCTGCAGCGTAACGTGAATTTCTTCACCGGTATCGGAAGTTAGCGTCAAGCCGGAGTCGGTGATTGCCTTAATGGCGCCCACGGCGCGCGGGACGGAATCGGCAGCTGGCGCTGACTGCGCGACCGAGGATCCGATGAAGAGCGACGCCGCGAGCACGGCAAGAACAAAGAACGGCATTTTCTGGCGCTTCCAAGGGAAGCCGCGACTGTACTCCATGTAGTCAATGTAGCATCGGGGGAAGCGGGAATCGGCTGCCTTTACAAAGTTTTACCGTGCATTCACTTACGGATTCGGGGACTGGGCGAGGGGTGCCAGCCGTTCTGCCGGCAGTACGGCGTCCGTCTGTGTGTCGATCGGGCCTTGGCGATTTCGGGAAACCCGGCAAGGTTGCCGGCGCTACAAAGGGAAAGCTCTGTTGGGATGATGTTATTTGAGGGCGAGGCGCATCGCTTTGTGTGGGCCGTCGAAACTGATGAGCAGTGTTTTCTGGCCGCCGGGCGTGAACGTGCCAGATAATTCGTTACGCTGGTCGTAGGCTCCCGATTGCGCGTGCACCTTGATGTGATGGTCGCCTGCGGGAATTGAAAGTTTCCCGGTCTCATTTCCCTTTGCGCTGTGAAAAAGGAGAAGGCGTTTCTTGGTCTCGGCCCGAAGCGCATGTGAATATTTCAAGGAACCATCAACCCACACCGAAATCTTCCCATCGGTGAAGTGATGGTTGACCTCGAGCTTGAGGACTGAACCAGGAGCACTGGCGCGAGCGGAGACGTTCTCAAGGGGTGTGATTGAGTCCGGTGAAAGCGGTTGCGGGTTGACCGACTTAGCCGAGGCTGGGGCGGACCAGTTGGCCGTGGCCGGGCGAGCCGCCGTCTGCGGACGATAAAAGACCAGGAGACCGGCGGTCGTCGCACACGCGCACAGCACGATGATTTTTCTGGACATGAACATGCGCGACAAAAGCGATCCCGCCGATGCAAGCTCTGCCTCCGAGATGGCTGGCCTTTTTCCCGAATCCGCCTGCATGGCGTTCGATGCCTGTGGCCGCGCATTGATGGCAGGAACCCGGTTCTCCAGCAGTTCGCGCAGATCGAGCGCTAACTCCATGCCACGCTGATAGCGGTCCACGGGATTTTTTGCCATGGCGCGAGCAATTACAGCATCGAGCGCGCGCGGAAGATTTGGATCCAGCAGAGTGGGAGCCAGAGGCTCCCGATTGGCAACCTTGAAGCAAACCGTGATGGCGCTATTGCCTTGAAATGGCCGATAGCCCGTCACCATGCTGTACAAAATCACACCCAAGGAAAAAATATCGGCGCGCCCGTCGACCGGATCTCCACTGAGCTGTTCGGGCGAAATGTAGGCGGGAGTTCCCAGGGCATTTCCGTGCAGCGTAAGGTGAGCCGAATCCAGCTTGGCAATTCCAAAGTCCATAATCTTGGCTTGCCCGTTAGCTGTCACCATGATGTTGGAGGGCTTGATGTCGCGATGAACGATGCCTTGCGCGTGAGCGCAATCGAGAGCTTCCGCGATCTGCTGCGTCAAGCGCATCGCGGTGTTCGGGGGCAGGGGCGTGCCTTCCGCGAGCATGCCATTGAGCGGAACGCCGGCCACGTATTCCATCACGATGTAGGGGTCATGAGTCTCGGGATCTTCCCCCACGTCGAAAATGGTCACGACGCTGGGATGGACCAGGCGTCCAGCGGCCTGGGCTTCCTGAAAAAATCGCTCCCGGTAGGTTTGTTGTTCCTCGAGAACGTGACCGACCAGGCAGATGGTTTTGATGGCGACGAAGCGGTCGATTTTGGGATCGCGGGCTTTGTAGACGATGCCCATGGCGCCGCGGCCCAACTCGGCTACCACTTCGTACCGTCCGAAACGTTTGCCCCAGCGCGTTTCCATGCCCCACCCGTGCGTAATAACGATGTTATCCGCAACGGCGCAACATTCATCTTGCGCAGCGATTACGCTGGTAACACAGACCGATACCTGCCGTGCAAAACTAAGGACTTTTCTGTAGGAAATTGGTCACGAAGCTTCGAAACCGGACACATTTGTCCAGAAATTCGAACCAAAGCAAAGAGGTGAAAACGCAGATGCTAACTGTGTGCTTTGTTCCGGTCGTCTAGAGCTCGGACCAGTTCCTTGGTGAGTCTTAGAAGTTTTTTCTGGTTGGTTTCTTGGGAGACTTCCTCCGCGATGCGCTCCCAGATGCGTTGCAGGTCTCCGTCCGATTTTGTTAAACGCGATTCCTTCACGTGACTAAGACGCACCGCAACCGCCTGCAACGTGGGAAAGAAGCCTGAGTATAGAGAGAGGCGATTCTGTACTTGATCGGGGAATGCGTTCCCTGAAGGGGTGACGAGAAATGACTTTCTATCTTGTAAATTGCAGCTTACAATCGGCACGCGGATGGAAACCTAGGGCCAAGCCCTTCCCACGTCCGTGAGCCGCCATTGGTGGTCCTGGCCGGGCTATCGGTGGCGGTTTACTCTAACGACCAGACTACCGCAACCGTTCCCGCTTCAAAGTACGTATAGCTCTCAGTGCGCTCACTATCGCCTCTATTTCGAATCCGTGTTCGTCGCGGTTCGTGAGTTCCAGCCATCTTGTCACAAGGAGTTCTTCGGCTTTTCTAATACGCTGTTCGAGCAAAGCGTTGTCAGTCTCCAACACGGCCGCCTTGTAAACCTCTTCCCACGAATACGGGTGACTTTCGGATGGAGAGTTCGCCACGGCAGCACCGTCAAGCCATATCTCTTCGCCCGAACCAATAAACAGCCATCAGTTCGCTGGCACGATTCACATGCTCGCGAATCAGGGTTTTAACTCGGACAAGATCGGTTCGCGCTCTGACTCCGAAGTCGAAGGGGGTCTCGCGCAAAAGTGTCGGATTCGATCTTCAACGCCAACAGTAGTAGCCACGAGAAGTACGATGCCACACGAGCCGGACCGCTGACATACATCATTGCCTGTAATTCCGGTCAGGGCCGAATTCAGCGATTCGGGTGATTGTCGATGACAACTCATCTGCTCGGTGTGGAAGGCAAGGCCCCGCGTGTGGCGCTGGGCGCGGGGCTGACTGGGTGAATCGCTTCGAAGAATCGCTCGTGGGGTTCGAAGAACCGTCCAGTGCGGACGCTATTACGACGGCTTGAGGCCCACAATACTGTTTATTCTGTACTGGCTCTGGGTTGCGGTCGGGATGGCTTCGACACACGTGTGCGGACTGCCACCGGCAAGCTGCAATTTCTCTGGAAAAAACAGTAACTGATTGAAGGTGGCAGATTGAAATGGAGCGGGAGACCGGGATCGAACCGGCGACATCCAGCTTGGGAAGCTGGCGTTCTACCGCTGAACTACTCCCGCC
>UEXW01000224.1_pt1 | contig 14603 bp, 15 predicted proteins | sample 4301151 | NCBI WGS metagenome assembly UEXW01 (sample SAMEA4773176, study PRJEB27434) | metagenome | biome: 2259; feature: agricultural soil; material: soil | place: USA | collected 2014-09 | depth 0.25 m | reverse complement strand
CTTCGTGCATCGCCTCCTCGGCAAGATCAAAATCACCGAGCAAGCGGATCAGAGTTGCCAGGATTCGTCCCGAATCCACGCGATAAAGGGAGTCGAGCAATTCGCGTATCTGCTCGGTGGAACGCTCGGACATGACGACGACCTTAGCAAACCAGCTACCCCGAATCAATTTAGCAAACGGCGGATCGGTGCAAAGTGCCCAGGTCGTGACTCTGAAATCTGGACAACAGAACGCTTCCTCGGTTGACTCAAAATCGCCAATGCACTCATTTGAGCTTCGTACAAGCTCAACACTACCGCGTTGCTCCCGAGTCACGGGCAATCGTTCCGTAATCCGGTAGGGTAAGGGTTGCCGACTAACTGGACACAACGGACGAGGGCAGACCTCTAATAATGTGTTTAATGTGTTTCTGACTATGCGGTGATTACCTGTATGCAATGGCGGCGCTGGATGGACCGGCAAGGTGAATCGCCGCGAAGCGTTGGAAGCCAACTTCAGAGGCACCAGCGGCGGAAGTTGTAGTACCACGTTCTCTACCGGGGTACGTCGCTTTCTGCGGAAAGGCTCTAAATTTGATGGCGAACGGCAGCCTCTCGCCATCCTAAGAATGCGCCGAGCTCTTGGACGAAGATATTCCAGGCAGGTTCGTCAGCGAGAAGAATGTGATTGGCACTCGACAAAGGAACAAATCGCGCGTTGGGAATCTCCGCCGCCAGTATTCGGCCCTCTTCCGCTGGTACGATTTGATCGCGATCACACTGAAATACGATGGTTGGTACCGAAACGGAAGGAAGCAGATTGCGCACGTTGATTTCGTCACAAACTTCCATGATGCGCGCGGCGTTTCCTGGCGATGTGGACACACGCTGCAAATCATCCCACCATCTTTGGTGCTCAATCGATGTATTTTCAGGAACAAATCTTTTTGCGATGATTTCAGAAAAGCCGGGAAGATTTTTCCCCCAGTTCCGCCGCACGAGCGTTTGCAACGCTCGATGTTCCTCCAATTCTTCGGCAGCTACTCGACTCTTCCAGCCCTGAGAGTATGCGCCATGGAGGATCAGATGGCTCACGCGCTCTGGGTGGCGCACCGCATAGGAAATTGCAACCGCACCGCCTTGTGAGATCCCCAAGAGTGCAAACCGGTCAACGCGGGCCGAGTCGACAACAGTCTCCCTCGCGAACCCAGAGGTCCGGGGACATGTCCCAGACGTCCCAATCGGAGAGACCATTGCCACGCTCGTCGTAACGAATTAAGCGGTGGTACCGTGCCAGCTGCGCGATCCAGTGCTTCCAGATCGGGCTTTCCCATTCGAAGTCCAAATGATTGAGCCAGTTGGCAGCCTTGACTAACGGATAGCCCGAGCCCACGCTGGCCCAAGCAAGGCGCACCCCGTCGCCAGTAACACAAAACCGTATTTGCTGGCGCGGTAGCGGCCCGAGGGGCTGGGCTTCTCCTGTTGCTCCCTGCGAGACCATAGGAGGACCTAGCTTCGCAACTGAAGCAATGAAGCGGTAGCCTCGCCTGGGGATGGTCTCGATATACGCGCGTCCTTCCTCTCTGTCCCCCAGCACCTGCCGCAGGTTGAAGATGTGCCGGGCCAGATTGCCTTCCTCGATAAAAACGCCGGGCCACACTTTTTCCAGCAGCTCTTCCTTTTCGACGATGTGCCCCGCCCTCTCGACTAAGACGAGCAGGGTTTCCAGATCCTTTGGCGGGAGGGTAACGGGCTGGCCATCGCGGAGCAGGACCCGCTCCACGGCGTCCAGGCGATACGAGCCGAATCCATACAGGTGCTTTAAGTTCAACGAAGCGCCCGTTTGAAGAACTTCTCAAGAACTCTTTCAGAACTTCTCAAAGACATTCCAAGCCAGCGGGTGGCAACATCCCCGCCGAACACAAGCGGTCTTGGCGCCGCCTTTCAGACCCAGTAACTGCGAACGATTCTAACGCATCCGGGCCTGATTAGGAGCGTGGTGCCCATTGACAAATTCTCAATCGAAAGGAGTCAACCGCATGTCGCGAAAAGGAAAAATCTGAGTAGGTATAGTGCTAGCTCTAGTTACCATATTGGCCGGTACGGCGCTAGCGCTGTCGAACATCATTTTCAAAATAGGAACCGTTGCCAGTTATGACTTTGGCGGCTACGGTCCCGGCTATCCTGTCCCTGGCCTGATCCAGATCCATGGCTTCAAGATGGAACCTGGCGAAACCGTTCCGTGGCAGTACCACAAGGGAGCGAGCTATGTGATTCTCGCGCGCGGCACTCGCAGTTGTCGGAGTGATCCGCCCACTGCAGCCGTAAACTCTTTCGCTTCATCGACTTGACGGGGCATGGACCGAACCCTATCCTTTTGTAGCTCGGCTCAGCAATTGTTGCATCCAAACTGGGGGCACTTGGTTGTGACCCGAATACCGTTCTTCCTCTCCCGACGCGAGCTGTTTATGATTGCCAGGACCGACATAAAGTCGGACACACCTGGGAGTGGGCGTCCTCCTTTACGGAGTAGGGCAGCAAAGGACGATTCATGGCGACCGCAAGGGAATCTCTCTCACACACCCGACCAAGAGTTGAATCGGCGCAGAACGAAGCCGGCCTCTTCTCCGGCGAATCCGTACTTAACATCCTCAAGTTGATTTTGGCCGGATCTCCACTTGCTGAGGTGCTGACGATCATTGCTCGGTTGGTCGAATCCCAAGGCACAAACATGTTTTGCACGATCTGGCTTCCTAGTGAAGACGGAAGCCAACTGCGCTGCGAAGCGGCGCCCAGTCTTCCTGGATTTGCTGCTCAAGTAGGGCCCACGTTGGTTGGTCCGAAAGGCGCATCGTGCGGCACGGCTGTTTATCGGAAAGAGCCGGTATATGTGACGGACATCGTCAGCGACTCCCTTTGGGATGACTATCGTGACCGGATGTCTCCATATGGGATTCGATCAGTTTGGTCGCGTCCCTTATTCACCAGCGAAGGTAAGATCCTCGGAACGTTCGCCATCCTTTATCGTGAACCGCGGAGTCCCGATAGCGCGGAGCTTCAGCTGATCGAGAACGCCAGCCATATTGCGGGAATCGCGATTGAACGCCACATCAAAGAGCAAGAGTTACAGCGTGAACGTGATCGGTTGGGCTTGCTTCTAGAGATTACGAACAGCATGACCTCCAAGCTGGACCTTCGCAGCTTGGTTGAGGTCCTTTCTAGGAGTCTGCTGAACGTAACGCGATGCGATTTTTGCGCCTTGCTTTTGCCGGATGCTGATAGCGGTGAATTGCGCGTAACGACTTTGTACAACCCCGAGGCGCGAGGTTCCCTCTGCGACGGGACGATCATACCGATCCATGGTTCGATCTGTGGCAAAGCGTTCTGGAGCGGCAAGACTCAACACTTTAACCACTTTGAGGAGGTACGCGACGACCCCGAATGTTTCGGCAACAGCATTGGCCGTCCTTTCTATCAACGGGTAATGGCGGAAGGTTTGATCTCGGGGTGCGATCTCCCCCTTATCGGCAGAAACGGCGTGGTGGGAGTGTTGGCCGCCCTGAAGCGGTCGGAAAGGGCCTTCACCAAGGATGATGTCGCCTTTCTCGAACAGGTGGCCCGACAGGTGGCCATTGCTGTTGAGAACGCGTTGGACTACGAAAGGGCGCTAAAAGAGAAAGACAAGGAAACGAAACGAAGACGTTATCTCGAGGACGAAATTCGCGACGAGCTTGGCGAAATCGTCGGAGAGAGCCCTGCTCTGAAGAAGGCTTTGGACCTGGTCTCCGTCGTCGCACCTACAGATTCGAGCGTTCTGATCCTGGGCGAGACGGGAACCGGCAAAGAACTTGTTGCGCGTGCGATCCACAATCTGAGCGGCCGCTGGGAACGAGCATTTATTAAATTGAATTGCGCTGCGATCCCACTTGGGCTGCTGGAAAGTGAATTGTTCGGTCACGAGAAAGGCGCATTCACCGGAGCGATCGCGCAAAAAACGGGACGCTTTGAACTCGCAAATAAAGGCACACTCTTTCTTGACGAGGTCGGCGACATCCCCCTGGAGCTTCAGGCGAAATTGCTACGCGTCCTGCAAGAACAAGAATTCGAGAGACTCGGCAGCAACCGCACGCATAAGGTTGACGTTCGCCTGATCGCAGCCACGCATCGTGATTTGGCTGGAATGGTGAAGCAGGGGACGTTTCGCGAGGATCTTTATTACCGGTTGAAGGTATTTCCGATCAATGTTCCAGCTCTACGGCAACGCCCTGAAGACATTCCGAAACTGGTTTGGCACTTCACGGCCCTCCACGCCCGACGAATGAACAAAAGAATCGACGAAATCCCGTCAGAGACGATGGATGCGCTTGTTCGATACAGGTGGCCGGGAAATGTTCGTGAATTGCAGAACTTTATCGAGCGAGCAGTGATCCTCTCTCCTCACGCTGTTTTGCGGGCGCCAACCTCCGAACTGGAGCCCTTTGGCGCCCACAAGGCTTCAACTGCGCCGATGACGGGACTTCAAGAGGTTGAGAGGGAGCATATCCTTCGTGCGCTAGAGGCAAGCAACTGGGTAGTCGGCGGTCGGAATGGGGCAGCCGAGCGACTTGGGATGAAGCGGACATCCCTGGTCTACAGGATGACGAAGCTTCGGATAAGCCGCACCGCCGCTGCTCAGAGGAAGAGCGCCTAGAATTGATCCCTTCTTCTCGCGACGTGTAGTGAGACAACTGTCGCGACCAAAACCCGTCACTGGCGGATATTCATCACAATTTCGTCAGTGACGACAAAATCCGATTGCTGTGCCCATCTCCACATCTTCAACTAGCAGAATCCTTTAATCCTATCCCCTTGCTTCGATTCGGCGGCTCCGTAGTTGGCGCGTTACGTGCGTCCACAAGTGATGCGCGATATCGAGAATGAAAGACGGTCGCTCTCTGGTGGGAATTGTTCTTGGCGCAGCATAAGAAGGAAATAGTGTCCACTCTCACAGCGGAAATATCGGCATCGCGGAATACACGAGCGAAGCTCGCGCCCTATGCAGCGATCCCGCTTCGACTAATTGTCGGCTATGGATTCCTGGTACACGGTTTAGCGAAGTGGTTCAAGGGACCGGATAATTTCGGTGGCATTCTCGAAGCAACGGGCGTTCCTTTGCCACACATTATGGCCTGGGTCACCATCGCCACTGAGATTGTCACCGGCATCGCCTTCCTGGTTGGAGCCTTCGTTTCACTGGCGAGTATTCCGGGCATCGTTCTGCTTGCGGTTGCGATCTTCACGGTCCACCTACCATACGGCTTCAGCTCGATCAAGCTGATAGGCATCAACAACGGAAAAGCGCAGTTCGGGCCTCCGGGATACGAATGCGATCTTCTCTACATCGCTTGCATGGTGGCGCTTGCGCTCATTGGTCCAAGCCCCTGGTCAGTCGATAGGTATCGATCTTTGCATTCATAGCCCAGCTCATTGAACACGAACGGAGGAATTGTCATGACAACTTATCATCACGTTGACGTACGCGGAAGAAAGACTTTCTACCGTGAAGCGGGATCAGGGAATTCCCCGACTATCGTACTTCTGCACGGCTTCCCCAGTTCGTCGCATATGTTTCGCGATCTGATACCGCAATTAGCGGACAAGTTGCACGTAATTGCTCCCGACTATTTGGGCTTTGGTTACAGTGATGCCCCCACTGCGCAGGAGTTCGAATATACCTTCGACAACCTGGCAGCACACGTTGAGGATCTGCTTTTCAAGAATCTGGGCTTAAAGCAGTTCAGCATCTACGTTCAGGACTACGGCGCGCCGATCGGTTACCGGATCGCTTCAAAACATCCACATGCTATTCAAGCCATCGTCGTTCAGAACGGCAACGCATACAAGGAAGGTATCGGCGGGGCGTTCGATCCGATGAAGCCCTTCTGGGCGAATCGTAATTCCGACACCGAGAAGCCTGTACGCGCTCTTCTGACTAAGGAAATGACTCTCTTCCAGTACACACATGGTGTCACCGATTCCACCGGGATCAGCCCGGATTCCTATACGCTGGACCAGTTCTTCATCGATCGTCCGGGCAACGCCGCAATTCAGCTCGATCTCCTTTACAACTATCAATCGAATATCGCGCTCTATGACCGCTGGCATGAGTACTTCCGCAGCCGGCAACCGAGAATGCTGATTCTCTGGGGTAAGAATGACCCCTTCTTTACCGTTGAAGGAGCCAAGGCCTACCAAAAGGATATTCCGAAAGCGGAACTGCACCTGATTGATACCGGACACTTCGCGCTCGAGGACTTCAACAGTTTCATCGCAGAGCGGATGCGCAAGTTTCTCGGTCAAAGTGCCGTGCCGAGTGGAGCTACTGCAGCTTGAACCAGGGGAAGGAGAGGGAACGTGCCAGTTAATGGAAACATCACCGTAGTTGCCGTTCACGGAGGGTGGGCCGATGGCTCGAGTTGGAAAGACGTAATTCTCGGAGTTGAACGGGAAGGTTTACGAATCGTTGCAGCTCCGATTCCTCTGACCTCACTCGGCGATGACGCTGCGGCATTGAAACGTGCAGTATCCCGTATAAAAGGACGGTTGATTCTGGCAGGGCACGCGTATGCAGGTGCTGTTATCGCTACGATTAATGACGAACACCTGAAAGCCTTGGTGTATGTCGCGGCGCTGGCTCCAGACGAAGGCGAGACTGTTGCTCAGGTCTTCTACCGTGATGAAACACACCCTCAGGCACCTCAGCTCGCCCCCGATGCAGACGGTTTCATCTGCATGCCGGATGAGGGCTTCAAAAGTGCTTTGTCACAGCATGCGACGCCTGAACAAATCGCACTATCAACAGCTTTTCAAAGGCCAATTTCCGTGAGGTGTATCCAAGAGCCGGTTCCAAAACCGGCGTGGAGATCAAAACCTTCATGGTTCTTGATTGCAGAAGAAGACCGCATGATCAATCCCAAGACACAACGCTTTATGGCGGAACGGATGAGTGCTAGAGCACGGTCGCTTGCCGTTGATCACACGCCGCTGCTCAGTTCGCCAGAAAGAGTAGTGGACATCATTGTGGAAGCGAAACAGGCGGTGTCCGTCTGAGCAAAATGTAATAACCAATCGACGCGAATGAGGAGCGGCCATGATGGGCGGAGGAACTCCAACGGAGAGGCTGACAGCATTCTCGGATGGCGTCTTCTCGGTGATTATCACGATCATGGTTTTGGACTTGAAACCGCCGGCGCAGGCGAAGCTTTCGGCTCTGCTTCCTTTGTGGCCTACTGCCATGAGTTATGCGGTCAGTTATCTGTTTGTCGCCATCATCTGGATCAACCACCATCGTCTCTTGCTTTTTGCCCACAACGCCACAACGAGGCTTATATGGTGGAATTTTGCACATCTGTTCATGACTTCACTCATACCTTATTCAACGGCATGGATCGCAGACACAAAACTCGCGGCAGGCCCCGTTCTTGTCTACGCAGCCGTATTCGTAATGGTCAATATTGCCTTCTTGGGATATCAGCAGGAGGCATTGTCCCAAGCGAGTACGAGTGAGGTGTCAGCGACGACTCGGCGTCTTACCTGGGTGCGAGCACTCATAACGCTAGGGATCTTCGTCAGCGCTGCCTGCGTAGCCTATTGGCATCCTTTATCCGGTTTCGGTTTGGTCTGCTGTGTACTGTTCATCTATCTGCGCCCCCAAGTTCCAGGCGAGGGGCTGGAGCGGCATGCCCGCAGAGGACACCCGAAGTCCATTCGCTGGCGCCAACCCGACTTGAAAGAGGAGCCCCTGTGAATTCTGTTGCGATTGTTACCGGAGCGAGCCAAGGAATCGGTCGATCCACCGCGATTCGAGTGGCCCGTGATTTTTCTTCCGTTGTGCTGGCTGCTCGAAACGCGAATGCTCTAACGGAAGTAGCGGATGCCGTAAAGAATGCAGCAGCGGAGCCGCAAGTCTGCGATCTTGATTTGAGCAAGATCGAATCTGCCGAAACACTCATTAAGGCGACCCTTGATCGCTTCGGCAGGATCGATGCTCTCCTGAACATCGCGGGGGCGGTCCCCCAAATCGATTTGTTTGAGATGACGGACGAGCAATGGCGAGCAGGCATGGAGCTGAAACTTCACGGTGCACGACGCGTGACCCTACTTGCTTGGAAGGCACTTAAAGAATCGAAGGGCTCGGTCGTATTATGTCAGGCAGCGCCGCCCTCGATCCGAAGCCAGCATTCGCCGCAGTCGCGGCGACGAATGCAGCCATCACTGCGCTTGCCAAAGCATTCGCCGAACAAGGCGTCAAGGATGGCGTGCAGGTCAACCGCATCGTGCCCGGTCCAGTGATGACGGGACGACGGCGGTCTTTCCTTGAGCACTGGGCTCCAGCACACAACAGGAGCATCGAAGAGGCGACGAAACGGTTTCCGGAAGAAACGGGAATTAGTCGCTACGGACGCCCAGAAGAAATCGCCGACTTGATCGCATTCATGGTATCGCCCGCAGCGAAATGGATGACTGGTACATCCGTCCGAATGGACGGGGGCGAAATAAAAGGAATCTAGCCACACCCAAGACATCGACGAGGTACGAATGCCCCGATTGCTTTCGGTAAATGTCGGCCTTCCACAGGACGTGATATGGAATGGCAAGACCGTGCGAACGGCGATCTGGAAGCTTCCCGTTGAGGGGCGGCGGATGGTGCGCAAGCTCAATATCGATGGTGACGCGCAAGCCGATCTCGGCGGTCACGGTGGGGAGCAACGCGCCGTGTTTGTCTACCAGATGGATTCCTACCATTACTGGGAACACTTCCTGGGTCGCAATGATTTCAGTTTCGGCCAGTTCGGAGAAAACTTCACGGTTGATGGGCTTGCGGATAACGAGGTCTGCATCGGTGATCGATACCGCATTGGTGATGCACTGTTCGAGGTGACGCAGCCGCGTGTCACCTGCTACCGCGTGGGCGTCCGCTTGAACGAACCTCGCATGCCGGCCCTGCTTGTCGCACACAAAAGGCCAGGATTTTACTTTCGCGTATTGCGGGAGGGTGAAGTTGGTGCTGGGGATGAGATCGTGAAAGTCGCAGATGGTCCCGAACGACTCACAGTGGCCCACATTGATGCACTGTTGTATTTGCCCGGACACTCTCACGAGGATGTCGTACGAGCGCTCCGCGTCCCAGCACTTAGCAAAGGCTGGCAAGCTTCTTTCCAGGCGATACTCCAGCAAACCTCAAATGCGAGAACCGACGCCGGGAATCCGGGACTCGCCAACGAGGAGCAAGCTCCCGCATGGCCCGGATTCAAACAGATACGGGTCTCGGATATTCGCAAGGAAAGCGAGAGTGTCACTTCGTTCGTTCTGGTGCCGATGGAGGGGCAAGATCTTCCTATTCCCCAGCCGGGTCAGTTCATTGTTTTGCGGCTGCAAGTGGATCCCGATAAGCCACCAATTCTTCGCAGCTATTCATTGTCCGACTTGCCAGCAAGCGATCACTTCCGCATAAGCGTAAAGCGCGAAGTGAATGGGATTGGAAGTTCGTTTCTGTGCACTCGTGTACGAGTAGGCGATGTCATGGAGGTCAGCGCACCACGTGGTAGCTTTACCCTGCGGCCGGGCGAGAATCCTGTCGTTCTGTTGAGCGCTGGCGTTGGCGCAACCCCGGTGATGGCAATGCTGCACGCACTCGCCGCGGAAAGATCACAACGGCAGGTCTGGTGGATCTATGCAGCCCGGAATCGTGCCAGTCATCCTTTTGCGGAAGAATCGTGTTCTCTACTACAGCAATTACCGCACGGACGAAGTTCCGTCCTGTACAGCAGACCCGCAGCGACGGATCGAGTGGGTACGGAATTCGATGCTCCAGGCCATATTGATGTAGCGCTGCTCGAGAAGTTACACATACCACGTAATAGCGATTTTTATCTGTGCGGCCCTCCGTCGTTTTTACAGAACATGCGCGAGGGGCTACGAAACTGGGGTCTGCCTTCCCAGAACGTGTACACGGAAATCTTTGGCGGTCTTGAGGGTATTACACCTGGCATGGCGCGCGTCCGTCACACTCCGCATCTGCCACAAGGGCCGCCGGGATTTGGTCCCTCGGTTTCGTTTGCGCGCAGCAGGATCACCGTCTCGTGGGATCGTACGTTCGCGAGTCTGCTTGAGTTGGCGGAAGCGTGTGACGTTCCGGTCAGGTGGTCCTGCCGGACCGGGGTCTGTCACACCTGCATGACTGGTCTAATCGGCGGGTCGATCACGTATCAGCCCGAACCGCTTGAGAGTCCGAGTCCAGGAAATGTGCTCGTGTGCTGCTCACAGCCGGATGTGGATGTCATTCTTGACGTTTGAACCAACCATGTTGCACGTGGTCGAGTACCAGCGGGGGGCACTCATCGAACGCGGACTAGCAAGCGCGATCGACTGCTTGCGTTTCCACTGGCCGGAGTACCTGATGGAAGCTGCCGAGGTTGGCTTGTATTTATTCTTCACATGCGTTTTCGCAAGTTTGTTACTGTCCCCCGCTTCCCCGGTTCGACGGTTCATTGGTAGCACTCTAGAACTGCGCGCTCTGATGGGACTGGCAGTTGGTGCAACGGTGGTTGCGATTGTGATGAGCCCCTGGGGCAAACAGTCTGGAGGTCATTTCAATCCAGCGCTCACATTGGCTTTTTACCGATTAGGCAAGATGCGTTTACCGGATGCACTCATCTATGTCATGGCGCAATTCTCGGGCGCGATTGGCGGAGTCTGCCTTGCCAGATATCTATTGCCAGTTGGCCGCCCGGCAATAAGGTACGCGGTAACCGTACCAGGCGTTCGCGGCAGCGCTGTAGCTTTCATCGGTGAACTGACAATCTCTTTTGTTCTGATGTCAACGATTCTTGTCTCATCCAATCGCGAGAGCCTGACCCGCTACACACCTTACCTGGTTGGTCTCTTGTACGCGATTTTCATAACCCTGGAAGCACCGCTTTCCGGAATGAGTATGAATCCCGCCAGAAGCTTTGGACCGGCTTTGCATGTGAGCGCCTGGCACGCAATCTGGCTCTATTTCACAGCGCCGACTCTAGGCATGCTCATCGCCGCGGAAGTGTTCCTGCGAGCTCGCACTGGAGTCCGCCCCTTCTGCGCAAAACTGCACCACGCCAACAATAAACGATGCATCTTCCGCCACGGATCTGCGCCACGCCCCGACAAAACTATGTGAGGAGGGAAGTTTGAATGCAAATCACAGAGAAAACATCTTCAGCTGAACCGGTCAGAAAAACAAAGCCCGAAGATTACGATCTCGTGATTCTCGGCGGCGGCACGGGATCCACAATTGCTGCATGGACGTTTGCTGCAGAGGGAAAGCGCGTCGCTGTCGTCGACCGCAAATACATCGGCGGGTCGTGCCCAAACATAGCCTGCCTGCCCAGCAAAAACATCATCCACAGTGCGAAGGTGGCGTCGTACTTTCGCCGAAGCAAGGAATTTGGCATCACTGATCAGGGCTACGCGATTGACATGTCGGGCGTGCGTGACCGCAAGCGCAAGATGGTAACCGGCATGAATGAGATGTATTTGGAAAACTACAGGAAAACCGGAGCGGAGTTCATCTTCGCGACCGGGCGGTTTATAGCCCCGAAAACCGTGGAGGCGACTCTGCATGATGGAACCACCCGTCAACTGCAGGGCATAAACGTGATCGTAAGTACGGGGACCCGGGCATCCTTGGCAGCGATTCCTGGTCTTTCTGAAGCGCAACCGCTCACGCATATCGAGGCGCTCGAACTCGACGAAGTTCCCGAACATCTCCTTGTTATCGGCGGCGGCTACGTCGGAATAGAACTGTCCCAGGCGATGCGACGATTTGGCAGTCATGTGTCGGTGATCGATCCCAACAAACGGTTGATGTCTAAAGAAGACGAAGATGTTTGTGAGGCTCTTCGTAGTCTGCTTGAGGACGAGGGCATCGAGATTCATCTGAATGCGCAGATCAAGCGAGTCTCAGGGAAATCCGGGCAGTCGGTAAATATCGTCGTTGACCAACATGGAGCAGTAGACGTCCTGAAGGGCACTCATCTGCTCGTGGCCATAGGCCGCATTCCGAATACCGAAGGACTTGGGCTCGAGTTAGCCGGCATCGAACTGACCGACCGCGGATACATCAAGGTCAACGAACGACTGCAAACGACTGCACCAGGCGTGTGGGCAATTGGCGAGGTTGCTGGCAGCCCGCAGTTCACACACATCAGCGTGGGCGATTTTCGCGTGGTGCATGCCAATCTAACTGGCGGCAACCGCGTTACCACCGGCAGACAAGTTCCATATTGTCTGTTACCGATCCTGAACTCGCTCGCATCGGCCTGAACGAAACGGAAGCACAAGCACAAGGCACTCCATATCGCCTATTCAAGGTCCCTATGGAAGCAAATTTGCGTGCACGCACTCTTTCGGAAACGCGGGGATTTCTGAAAGCTCTGGTGGAAGCCCAAAGCGATCGTATCCTCGGCTTTACGGCGCTGGGTGTCGGCGCGGGGGAGATCATGGCAGCCGTGCAGGTTGCCATGATTGGGAAACTGCCCTATACCGCACTCCGGGATGCCGTTCTAACACATCCCACACTAGTGGAGGGACTGATACCGCTGTTCTCATCGGTGCCGTCGGTCCACGATGTTCTCAATGCGACCTCAACGACAGCAGCGTAATGTCGTTTCGGTTCAACTTTCCCCACGAGGAGGAACTATGGGACTCTCCTGGCAACAAGGTCCGTTATCACCGGGAGCAATCGGCCGATTTCTCGTGCCCGAACCGCTACCCAAGAGATTGTTGTACGTTGAGCCGTTGCGTCGGCGGATGCGCGTGCGTTTCGGCGGAAACTGGATCGTCGATAGCGAGAGCGTCCTTCTGCTCTTCGAGCCGGGCTGCTATCCAATGGCCTATTTCCCGGACACCGACATCTCTCCGGACACTCTGCAAAGGACTGAGCATACGACCCGGCATCCCGATCTTGGGCTCACATCTTGGTATACCGTCAAGGCGGGCCAGCAGAGCGCGCCGCGGGGGGCGTGGCAACACACCGAGCTGCCCGCCTACGCAAGCGAGTTGCAAGGACGGATCGCGTTCGCCTGGCCCTCCATGGATGCCTTCTACGAAGAAGACGAACGGATCGTGGGCCACGCCGCCGACAGCTACCACCGCATCGACATCCGCCAGACATCCCGTCATCTTGTGGTCCGCCATCGTGACCGCATCATTGCCGATACTAAACGTGCTATGGTTCTCTACGAATCGGGCTTCGCGCCGCGTTGGTATGTTCTACGTGCTGATGTCGATGAATCTGCGCTTACTCCCGTGGACCGCCACACCTTCTGCCCCTACAAGGGGCTATGCAGCTACTACAACGTCGGTGACGCACCCCTAGCAGTATGGTCGTATCTTGAGGCATATCCCGAGGTCGGTCGCATCTCCAACTTTTTGTCATTCGAACCTGACATTGTATCGGTGCAGCTCGATGGCAAACGGCTTCATCTGGAGCCGGGTCAGACGGTGATTCCACACGGCCCCGATCGCGAGCTCACTGTCGCCGAAGTGCTCCCCCGCCGCAAGTCGGCATGAGCGGACACTCGGCGACTCGCAGCGGCGAATACGAGAGAGATCTGTAGCCGACCAAACTGATAGCGTTCCAGATTCTAAGTGCCGAATCACGGCAGGCGCAAAGGAGATGTAACCGTGGGAGCCCCAACCTTTTCAGTCGAAGTAATCACGCTGCCTGTGAGCAACATCGAGCGAGCGCTGCGGTTCTATCTCGATCAGGTCGGCTTCACACTCGATGTCGACTATTCACCGAACGATGCATTTCGCGTCGTGCAGCTCACTCCACCAGGTTCACTTTGCTCGATCCAGATAGGTAAGGGAGTCACGGACGCACCAGTCGGTTCACTTCGCAACGTCTATCTTGTCGTCACGGACCTCGCGGCCGCGCGGAGTCGCCTGCTCGAACGTGGAGTTGACGTCGGTGAGATCCGGCACAAGACGCCCGTTGGAGCCTGGGACGGAGGTTTCGCACCCGGGCTCGACCCCGCGCGCGGAGACTATGCAAGCTTCACTAACTTCTCCGATCCGGATGGTAACAGCTGGGTGCTACAGGAACGGGGCTATCGCAATGAGTAACGTTGCCGGGGTGCTGGTGTTCCGTTCGTATCACGGGCAACCCGGAAACCAGTGGGCCAGAGACTAGAACCGGAGATCCCGTGGCAGCCAGAAATCTCCCGCCGTGATGTTCACTACTTTTATGCGTACACCGCCAGACTGCTGCTATTGGCGTGCTCCTGCGCTTCCTCGGACTCAGCGTCCTTACCCTTCAGATAGGCAAGCGTCACATCCAGCGATTCGTGGTGAATAGGATTTGAAGAGGTACTAAGCCGCTGGCGCGGCGGATGCTACGCGTGTTGCTGGCTCGAAGTTGGTCTTCGAATAAGTCTTGTGGCTCAAATCGAAGCGCCATATGATTAGCCGCCATGGTAAATGTAGAGCGCCGGGCACAGAAACTGACCTTGAGTGTCCCATTGTCAAGAAAACGCCATTCAAATCCCATAGCTAAATCGCGTCCGCCGCAAAACACCAGCGGCTTCCTACTTGCCTCCTCATCGAAA
>UEXW01000195.1_pt1 | contig 14957 bp, 12 predicted proteins | sample 4301151 | NCBI WGS metagenome assembly UEXW01 (sample SAMEA4773176, study PRJEB27434) | metagenome | biome: 2259; feature: agricultural soil; material: soil | place: USA | collected 2014-09 | depth 0.25 m | reverse complement strand
GATGTACCCCGAACTGCAGAAGGAGCTCGAAACTTTCGAGCGCCGCACGCCGAAATCCGCCGAAGCCCACAAGCGCAACTTGAAGCGCCTCCCGCTGGGCGTGGCCAGCAACTATCGCGCTTACGATCCTTATCCGATCTTCGTGAAAGAAGGGCAGGGTTCACGCTTCCGCGACCTCGATGGGAACGACTACATCGATCACAACCTTTGCTTCGGTGCCCTGATGGCCGGACACTGTCACCCCGCGGTAATGAAGGCTGTCGAAAAGCGCCTGACTACCGGCACGATGTTTGGCATGCCCCACGACATGGAATGGCAGCTGGCTGAAGAGATCTGCAAGCGCTTTCCGGTTGAGATGGTGCGCTTCGGTTCCAGCGGTACCGAGGCGACCATGCACGCGGTACGCCTTGCCCGAGCAGCGACCGGACGCGACAAGATCCTCAAGTTTGAAGGTGGTTATCACGGGCTGCATGACTCCGCCCTCGTCAGCGTGAAGCCGCATGCACCCGATTTTGGCGACATTCACAGTCCGGTCTCAGTGCCTGGCGGGCTCGGCGTTCCGAAAGCTTCCATCACCAACGTGCCCATCGCAACCTTCAATGATCTCGCCACGGTGGAGCGGCGTTTCCAGGAAAATCCCGGACAAATCGCTGCGATCATTCTGGAACCGATCTTGATGAACGTCGGCCTCTGCATGCCGCAGCCCGGCTTCCTGGAAGGACTGCGCGAGATCGCGACAAAAAACGGCGCGCTCCTCATCTTCGACGAAGTCAAGACCGGCGCGAAGCTCGGCTGGGGCGGGGCTTCGGAATACTACGGTGTCACACCTGACATGATTTGCCTGGCGAAGTCGATCGGCGGCGGGTTCCCACTGGCCGCTTTCGGAACGCACAAGTCCGTCATGGACCTGATCTCGCAGCACAAGGTTTTCCACGGCGGGACCTACAACACGAACCCGGTCTCGATGGCGGCTGGACTCGCGACGTTTGCAGAAGTCCTCACTCGCGAAAACTACGCGCACGTGGATAAGCTGAGCAAGAAGCTGGTGGATGGCTACAACAAGATCATCGCCAGGGTCGGCCTGCAAGCCTACATCGCGCAAGCTGGAGCTAACGGCGCGTTGATGCTCTATCCGCAGGAGATTCGCAACTATCGCGACTGGCTGACTGTTGACGTGGATGTGTGGCGCCACTACTGGTTTGGCATGGTCAACCGCGGAGTCATGGCGCAACCATATTGGCAGGATGAGCAGTGGACGATTTCTGTGCAACACACGGAAGCCGACATCGACAAGCACATTGCAGCTTTCGATGACATCGCCGCGTCCCTCGCAAAAGCGCAGCAGGAACGCGCCGACAAAGCTCCAGCTCTGGCCGCGCATTAAACCCGGTCGTGTAGGGCGGGCACTCCTGCCCGCCATACACGGCTGGCGGTAGAAGAACGCGCGAGGCTTCCCCGGCCGCCGTGCGAATGAAAAGCAGAGACGAAGCGATCCACGAGGGAGCCAGATTTGTCCGATCAACATCACGAGCAGCCACACTTGAAACGAGTCCTCGGCCGCGCCGATCTCGTGCTGTTGTTCGTGGTCGCCGTATTCAACCTGAACGTGGTCCCATCCATCGCTGCCAATGGGGGCGTGACGGTTTGGCTCTGGCTCGTCTCGCTTCTACTGTTTTTCTGGCCTCAGGGGATCGCCGTCATTGAACTCTCCCACCGCTATCCCGGCGAAGGCGGCGTGTACCTGTGGGCCAAGGAAGTGTTCGGCGATTTTCACGGATTTCTCTCCGGATGGTGCTACTGGACCAACAATATGCTCTACGTGCCGACAGTGATGTTGTACTTCGTCGGCGTATCGGTCTTCGCGCTCGGTCCGGGGCACGCAGGTTTAGCGGACAACAAAATGTTCGCCATGGCCGCGTCGATTGGCCTTCTTGTCTTTCTCACGATCCTGAATATCGTTGGCCTCGGGGTCGGCAAGTGGCTGAACAATCTCGGTGGCATCGGAACCGCGACGGCAGCTGCCGTTCTGATCGGACTCGGCCTGACGATTTATTTCCGCTTTGGGACCAGCGTCACCGCGGCCGATTTCCGCATCCCCGCCGATCCGCGCTTTGTCTTGAATTCTTTTGGTGTGATCTGCTTTGGCTTGGTCGGACTGGAACTCGCCTCGATCATGGGCGACGAGATCCGAGATCCGCAGCGCGCCCTGCCCGGAGCAGTCGCGTGGGGCGGCGTGATTTCCGGCGCGCTGTACATCGGCGCCACTCTCACACTGTTGATCGCCGTCAGCAAGAACGAGATCAGTGTGCTGCAAGGTATTGTGCAAGCCGTGAGCCATATGGCGGCCCGAGTTGGAGTCGGCTGGATCATCGCGCCTTTTGCGCTGATGTTGAGCCTGTCGATCGCGGGAATTGGCTCGGCCTGGATGGGCGGATCGGCGCGCATCCCGTTCGTCGCAGGTCTTGATTCCTACATGCCCCCGTGGCTGGGAAACTTGCATCCCAAGTATGCTACGCCCTACGCTGCTCTGATCGTTCAAGGTGCCGTGTCACTCGTGCTGGTGGTCATCAATTTTGTTGCCTCCGGCGGCGTGCAGGAAGCGTTTCAGACCATGCTTTCCCTGGCCGTCGTCCTGCAATTGGTGCCATTCCTCTACGTGTTCGCGGCGTTGCTCAAATTCGCATTCAGTGGGTCGATGGTGGAGGGAGGCTACGGCAAAGTGAAGCTCGTATTCGCCGGCGCGAGCGGACTCCTCACCACGATCCTCGGCATTGCATTGGCGTTTTTCCCGGCCAAGCAAATCACCTCGCTCTGGAAGTACGAACTCAAGATGGTTGGTTTTACGGTGGCGTTTCTCGGTCTCGCCGCATTTTTCTTTTTTGTTTATGGCCGGTTGAAATCATCGCGCCCCGCTGAAGTTGGTCATGCGGAAGCGGCAAGAATCACGTAGGGACGGGTGCCCTCCTCTGTGCGGCAGGGTTAGCTCGGCAGTGCTTGATGAGATCAACGCTTGGATTTAGAAATAGCCGACGCACATAATTCGCGGAGGTCTTTATGCCTAGTGGAGTGCAGACAGAAGTCAAAACCTATCAGATGTACATCAACGGCGAATGGGTCGATAGCAAGTCCGCCAAGACCTTCCCTGTGTACGATCCGGCCTCCGAAGAAGTCATCGCCCAGGTCCCCGATGCGACTGCCGACGATGTGAATCGCGCCGTGGCTGCGGCAAGAGCCGCATTTGATGAAGGCCCGTGGCAGGGCACGACCGCGCAAGAGCGCGGCCGCGTGCTGTTTCGTCTGGCCGAAAAGATTCGCCAGAACCTGCCTCGGTTGGCTGAACTCGAAGCCCGCAACTGCGGCAAGCCCATCGTCGAGGCGGAATACGACATCAACGATACCGCCACTTGTTTCGAATACTACGGCGGACTCGCTACCAAAATTCTAGGCTATGTAAATCCAGTGCCAGACAATGCGGTCAGCCTCACGCTAAAAGAACCAATTGGCGTTGCGGGGCAGATCATCCCCTGGAACTATCCCTTATTAATGGCCGCGTGGAAGCTAGCGCCGGCTCTGGCTGCTGGCTGCAGCTGTGTTCTAAAGCCAGCCGAGCAAACGCCACTGACCGCTCTTGAATTCGCCAAGTGGTTCTCAGAAGTCGGACTCCCTCCCGGCGTGGTCAACGTCATTACGGGTTTCGGCGAGAGTGCCGGTGCTCCACTTGTTCAGCATCCGGACGTGAACAAGATTGCCTTTACTGGCAGCGCGGCCGTCGGCAAGATCATCGTGAAGCAGGCTGCCGATACAGTGAAGCGTGTCACTCTCGAACTCGGAGGCAAGTCTCCCAATATTTTCTTTGCCGACGCGGACTTCGAAGCCGCCGTCGATGGGGCCCTGTTCGGCGTATTTATTAATCAGGGCGAAGTTTGCTCCGCGGGCAGTCGTATCCTGGTGCAGAGGCCGATCTATAAAAAGTTTGTCGATGCCATGACCGAGAAGGCGAAGAAGATCAAGCTGGGCGCGCCTCTCGACCGCGACACCAAGATGGGCCCCCTCGTCAGCAAAGATCAATTCGAGCGCGTGCGTTCTTACCAGGAACTGGGCAAGAAGGAAGCCAAGCTGGCCGTTGGCGGTGGCCGCTCGGATCAATTTGCCAAGGGCTACTACGTGCAGCCGACCATCTTCTACGACGTCGACAATAGCGCTCGCATCGCGCGCGAAGAAATCTTCGGCCCGGTTGCGGCGGTCATCCCGTTTGAAGATGAGAAAGACGCGGTCAAAATCGCCAACGATTCTCCCTACGGACTGGCCGCTGCGGTCTGGACTCGCGACATCTTTAAGGCGTTTCGCGCGGTGAAGTCTCTGCGCGCCGGCATCGTGTGGGTGAACCATATGCAGCCGACCTACGTGGAAGCGCCATGGGGAGGCTACAAGCAGTCCGGTTTCGGTAGGGAATTGGGGCCCTGGGGCATCGAAGAATATCTCGAGACCAAGCAAGTGCACATCAATCTCAACGAAGCTCCAATCGGGTGGTACTGAGATGGCGACGATTCAACTGAAAACACAAATTCCTGGACCCAAATCTAAGGCGTTGGCCGAGCGCCGTGCCAATGCTGTTCCGCGCGGACTTTCGCATGCCACGCCGATTTATGTGGCCAAAGCGGAGGGTGCAGCCATTGAAGACGTCGATGGCAATCGTTACGTCGACCTTGCCGGGGGCATCGGATGCCTGAACGTCGGCCATCGCTCGCCTGGGGTGGTTAGCGCGATTCACAATCAGGTCGAGAAGTTTATGCACACCTGCGTGCAGGTCACGGCCTACGAGAGCTATGTGCGGCTGGCCGAGCGCCTGAATGAACTCACGCCCGGCAATTTCCGCAAGAAGACTTTGTTTGTCAACTCGGGTGCAGAGGCGGTCGAAAACGCGGTGAAGATTGCGCGCGCGGCTACCGGACGCCCGGGCGTCATCGCGTTCGAAGATGCGTTTCACGGACGCACGATGATGACGCTGGCCCTCACCAGCAAAACGCATCCGTACAAGGCAGGCTTCCAGCCGTTTCCGAGCGAGGTGTATCGCATTCCGTACGCGTATTGCTACCGTTGCTCGTATTCGCTGAAGTATCCGTCGTGCGACCTTTACTGCGCGCGGCATCTGGAAGATACGTTCAAGCGAGTCGTTGCACACGAGGGCGTCGCGGCGGTGATTGCCGAGCCAGTTCTTGGGGAGGGCGGATTTGTCGCGCCCCCGCTGGATTACTTCCGGACGTTGATCGAAATCTGCCACAAATATGGCGTGCTGTTTATTGCTGACGAGGTGCAGAGTGGCTTCGGTCGAACCGGCACGCTCTTCGCCAGCGAACGTTATGGGATCGAGCCGGATATTCTGGTGGCGGCCAAGTCGATTGGTGGCGGCTTGCCGTTGGGGGCCATCACGGGGCGCGCCGAAATCATGGACGCTCCCGGTCCCGGCGGCCTGGGCGGCACGTTTGCGGGCAATCCTGTCTCCTGCGCGGCGGCGCTTGCTGTGCTGGATCAGTTCGAGCAGCAAGATCTGAGCACCCGGGCCAACGAACTGGGCGATCAGTTTCAAAGGCGCGCCCGCGAATGGCAAAAGCGCTGGCCGATGATCGGTGACGTGCGCGGCTTGGGCGCCATGCAAGCTCTCGAGCTTGTACAGTCTCAAGACAAACGCGAGCCCGCACCGGAAGAGACCAAGCAGATTACGCAGTACTGCTACGAACATGGCGTGATCACGATTTCTGCCGGCTCATACGGCAATGTTGTGCGCCTGTTGATGCCGCTCGTCATCACCGACGCGCAGATGGATGAAGCGCTTGACGTTTTGGAAGGCGCGTTGAAAACCGTGTACGAGAAGAAACACGAAGCGCAGCCCGTCTAGTATTGTGGTGCGGGCACTGTTCCCGAAGAACTGGGAAGCATGCCGATGAACGTGCGCTCCTGCACGATCATTGATAACCTTGAAGGACCCGTACGCTGAGGAAGATTCTATGAGTACCGCGATTATCACCGAAGCCAAAGTTCCCCAATTCATCAACGGCCGATGGATCGAATCGAATGCCCGCGAGTGGGCCGACGTGCTGAATCCCGCGACCGGAGAGACCCTAGCCAAGGTTCCTCTTGCCGGCGCCGCCGAAGTCACGAAGGCTATTGACGCAGCCGCAGCCGCATATCCTGAATGGCGCCGCACGCCGCCCGAAGATCGCATCCAGCCTCTCTTCAAGCTGAAGCAATTACTCGAAGATCGTATCGACGACATCAGCCGTTTGATCACGCAGGAAAACGGCAAGACTTTTACGGAAGCCAAGGCTGAGATGCGGCGGGCCATCGAAAACGTCGAAGTGGCCTGCGGCATCCCCATGATGATGCAAGGCTACAACCTGGAAGACGTCGCCCGCGGCATCGACGAAATGATGATTCGTCAACCGCTCGGGGTCGTAGCCGCCATCGTCCCCTTTAACTTCCCCGGCATGATTGCGTTCTGGTTTCTACCCTACGCGATTGCGACGGGCAATACGTTCATCCTGAAGCCCTCCGAGCGCGTTCCGCTCACCATGCGCTACATCTACGAATTGCTCGAGAAGACGGGCCTGCCCAAGGGCGTCGTCAACCTGGTGAATGGTGCGAAGGCTGCGGTTGATACTCTTCTCGATGATCCGCGCGTCCGCGCCATCAGCTTTGTGGGCTCTACTCCGGTCGCGCGCTACATCTACGCTCGCGCCGGAGCGAATGGGAAGCGGGCGCAGTGCCAGGGTGGCGCCAAGAATCACGTCATCGTTCTTCCCGACGCCGACATGCCGATGGCGACGCAAATCATCTCTGACAGCGCGTTCGGATGCGCTGGGCAACGCTGTCTCGCGGTCTCGGTCGCCGTTACCATCGGCGAGGCACAGAAGACCTTCCGTGATTCCATCGCCGATGCCGCTTCGAAACTTCGCGTCGGAAACGGTCTCGAAGACGGCGTGCAGATGGGACCGGTCATCACGCGCCAAAGCCGCGAGCGCATCGAGTCCCTCATCGGTGTGGGCGAGAAGCAGGGAGCGAAGGTCGTCATCGATGGCCGCAATCCGAAGATCCCCAAACACGAATCCGGTAATTTTGTGAAGCCTACAATTCTGGATGCCGTCCCAGCCACCAGCGAACTCACTCACACTGAAATCTTCGGCCCGGTGCTGAGCCTGATCCACGCGGACAGCATGGACGAAGCGATTGCATTCCTCGAGCGCAATCCCTACGGCAACCAGGCCTCGCTATTTACATCAAGCGGAGCAGCCGCGCGCCGCTTTCGCTATGAAGCCCCGGCGGGGAATATCGGCGTCAACATTGGTGTGGCGGCGCCCATGGCCTACTTTCCTTTCAGCGGGTGGAAGGACAGCTTTTTCGGTATCATGCACGGCCAAGGCCGCGACTCAGTGGAGTTCTACACCGAGAAGAAAGTAGTCGTGGAGCGCTGGGCCAAGGAACACAGTCGCAAGTTCTGAGAACACCCAGATGCCCGCGTCTGGGCAGCCTGACGACAGTTTGCCATTATTTCCTCGTGCACCTTCGTGTCCTTGGCGGTTCCAGAAACCACCACCGCTCGCGAACAAGAATCAGGAGTTCATAAAATGACGACCGCGACCACAATTCCCACCATGTCCGGCCAGGAGATCGTCGACCTTACCAAGAAGCACACCCTGTTCGAGTGGTCCGCCCAGTCGAAAGTGGATCCGATCCCCGTTGCTCGTGCCAAAGGCATCTATTTCTGGACGCCGGAAGGGAAGCGCTTCATCGATTTCAACAGCCAGCTAATGAGCGTCAACATCGGCCATGGCGATGAGCGCGTAGTCAATGCCATCACCGAGCAGGCGTCGACGCTGGCCTATGCGAACCCTTTCATGGCGACCGAGCCGCGCGCTCGCCTGGGCGCCAAGCTGGCCGAGATTACTCCCGGCGACATCGATACCTTCTTCTTCACCAACGGTGGTGCGGAGGCTAATGAGAACGCGATCAAGATCGCCCGTTTCTTCACCGGACGCCACAAGATCATGGCGCGTTATCGCTCTTATCACGGTGCGACCGCAGGAAGCATCACGCTGACCGGTGATCCCAGGCGCTGGGCCGTCGAACCGGGCATCCCGGGTGTCGTCCGTGTGCTCGATCCCTATCACGGAATCGAGCGCGGTTGGGAGTCGGCGGAAACATCGCTCGCCATGATCGAAGAGGTCATCCAGTTGGAAGGCCCCCAGACCATCGCCGCTTTTATCCTGGAAACTGTCGTGGGGACAAACGGCATCCTGATTCCTCCTGACGGCTACATGCAAGGTGTGCGCAAACTGTGCGACAAATATGGGATCCTGATGATCGCCGACGAGGTCATGGCCGGCTTTGGCCGCACCGGGGAATGGTTTGCCATCGATCACTGGAAAGTCGTCCCCGACTTGATCTCGATGGCCAAGGGATTGACTTCCAGCTACCTTCCTCTCGGCGCGGTCGGCATGCGTCATCACATCGCCCAACATTTCCAGGACAAAGTCTTCTACGGTGGGCTCACCTACAACAGCCACCCCGTGGGCTGCGCCGCAGCGCTGGCCACGATTCGCGTCTATGAAGAAGATCGGCTGATCGAAAACGCCCGCAAGATGGGTGCGATCCTGAAAGACCTGGGAGCGCAGCTGCAAGCGAAACATCGTTCGGTGGGCGCGGTGCGCTCGATTGGGCTGTTCGGCATCGTCGAACTTATCCGCAACCGCAAGACTCGCCAACCCATGGCGCCGTTTAACGGTACCTCTGAGGAGATGGCCGCAATAGGCAAGTTCTTCCGCGAGAATGGGCTCTATACGCTGGTGCGCTGGAACACGTTCTACACCAATCCGCCGCTCTGCATTAACGAGCAGCAGCTAAGCGAAGCCTTCGCCATTATCGATAAAAGCCTCGAAATCACCGACAAGGCGGTAGTTGATTGACGGAGCGGCGGAACCGCGCCTTTGCCTTCATAACGGCAAACTGCCCTTTTGCTTCAACTCGTTGAGAATGCTTCGTTGCGGATCGGCGCCCGCCTCTTCGGTGATCTGGGTCACATAGCGGTGTGACTGCGGGAACAGATGTCCTCTTCTCCCGAGCCCGATACTCCACGAATACAGACCAGCAGGTCTAATTTCGAATGAGACCCTGGCTGTTGGTGGAGCGCTGCATGTCGCGCCTGAAGATCGTCTGGTCGAACTCGAAAGCTCAGCGCCGCAAGCGCCGCTGGCACAAATTGGCCTGTGACGTGGGCCGCCGTCTTTCTCTGGTCGAAGTGCTGGTGACACGCGGTGACCAGCCCTGTTGGCGCAGGCCGTCGCATTGGAAGTGGTGTGCGGCGGCCGCGCCGCTTAGTTACTGGCCCTGCGTCCATGCCATCGAACGGCAGGACCCTGCCGTTCCCGCCGCAGCTACTTCGTTAGCCGCCCGTACCTCTGAAGCACCTGGCGCAATCGATCGTGGGGAAGTGCCACGACTTCGTAGTCATTGATGCCCTTCATCGTCTCTGCCGCCACCATTGCGTTGATCACGGCTTCCTCTGTTGCCTGCACGGTGGCCAGGAATATGGGATTCAGCTGATCATTGGGCAGCATTTTGAGGTCACGAACCCCTCTCGGATTGCCAGCTCCGGGATTAGCTGTCGAGAAAGCGATAAAGATATCTCCTGAACCATCTCCGGAAAAACTACCGTCGCGCCCCAGGCCGAGCGAAACCCTGCGCGCCACGCGCTTCAACTGGGTTGGGAGCAGGGGCGCATCCGTTGCCACCACCACGATGATTGAACCGACGTCATCTTTGCGCACGGTATGTTCGGAGATCTCCCGTCCCACGGGAACGCCCGCGATGCGAAGTTGGTCGCGCTGCCCGTAGTTGCACTGCACCAGCACACCCACGGTATACCGTCCATACTTTGCAGCCAGCACGCGCGACGAAGTCCCGATCCCGCCTTTGAATTCATTGCAAATCATGCCCGTCCCGCCGCCCACATTGCCCTCTTCCACTGCACCGCCGTGCGCCGTATCCAGGGCATGCCAGGCATGCTCTGGTTTTACATGGAAGCCGTTCACGTCATTCAGTTCTCCGTCCCAGGTTTCAGCCACCACCGGCAACGACCACCAATAGCCCTGCTGGTCCGGCGGCCCATGCTTCACCCTCCATGCGATCACCGCATCCCGTACCACGCCCACACTGTGCGTGTTCGTGATCATCACTGGGCCTTCGAGAAATCCCGAGTCTTCCAGCCAGGTGGTTCCGGTCATTTCGCCATTGCCGTTCAGCGTGAACCATCCTCCAAAGACCGAGTCCTTGGATTCCTTTCCTCGTGGCAGGATAGCGGTCACGCCGGTGCGCACCGGGCCCTCTCCCACCTTGAGCTTGCCCGCTCCGGAGATCAGCGTCGTGTGCCCGACTTCTACGCCCTTGACGTCTGTGATCGCGTTGAACGCCCCCGGCGTTCCGTCGAAGGGCACGCCCAGATCGCGGGCGCGCGGTTTGGTTTGAGCCACGGCCAACGAAGTGACCACAGAAAAAAATAGGATGCGAGCACTGCTAGGGATTGCATCCAAAAACCGGGACTGTCGCATGAAAGGCTCCCAAGAAGTTGCAGATCGTTTTGCGGTCCATGCCGTTCGTCGGCAGCAGCCGCCGGCGGACACGGCCCGCGCAGTATAAAGCAGCCGTCGCCCGTGAGTTAGAATCAGTGGTCAAGGGGGTCTCATGGAAGCGTGGAAGAAAGCGTTGGTCGCCGGATCGATGGGCACGTCCGCCGTCCTTTTGGTGAAGAAGAAATGGCCCGCTGGGGTTCTCGCGGCGGGGGTAGGGCTGGCCGTGCTGGCCTCGGAGTATCCCGAGAAATTTGAAGATGTGAGAAACGCCCTGCCCGACTATTTCAACAGCGGCATGCGTTGGATGGCCATGATTTCGCGCGCCGGAGAAAAGATCGCTCAACTGGCGGAACGGGGTGGCCAGGGAATCTGGGACGAAATCGGAGGTTAACCGAGATCGGACTTCTGGTCAGATCGTCCGAAACGAACTTTGATCACTCAATGCCCAGTTGCCGCTTGGCGTCTGGACTGAGGCGCTCCGGCGTCCATGCAGGGCTCCAGACCACATTCACGTGAGCGTTGCGGATGCCGGGCAGTTGCTCGAGTCTGGATCGAACCTGGTCGCTGATCTGTACATGAGCGGGGCAGCCTTGCGCAGTGAGCGTCATGTCGATGGTCACATCCTGCTTGTCTTCCGCCGCAGGCTCAAAGCGCACCTCGTATATCAGGCCCAAGTCGACGATATTCACCGGGATCTCAGGGTCATAGCACTGCTTCAGCGCGCTTAACACTTCCTCGTGCGTAACCGGCATTGATTCTCCTGATTTCAAATTCTGGTGAGACCGGCATATGCCATTCCAAACTGCATTCTACCTGAGGGCGACACGGTCGGGCGCCCTCAAGCCGCCTCTTTCGAACTGATCTGAACGAGCTTCTCACGAAGCTCCCCTTGTGCGTTCCACCGGGCTGGCTTCCTGCCCACGTTGCGGAAGCGGTTTAGAAGCGAACCGATTGCCACCGAGGCTTTGACCAGGTGCCTGATTCGCAGGGGACCCGCGACTCTGACGGTTTGTGCGTAATGCAGGCCCGAGGAGATCACGCACCCACATTGGCTGCAATCCGGCGTCCCGCCAAAAATGCAGGGTTCGACACGCGACTCTAAATCGGCCGAGTAGTTCGTTGACATCCTGGAGAATAGGCATTCTTGCGGACTCCTCGGCGGTTCCAGCAACGCTTGCGCGATACCTGGGCTCATCAGGAACTTCGGATAGCGCTCCCGCAGCGGAGGCAACACCCGCGCCAGCAGAACACGATCTTCCCGGGAAAGCATTTCCGGAGTCGTTTCTCCTTGCTGCGGTGTGTAAAGGCTGACCCAGATGCGGTTGACCTCGGGCCGCGCGCTCCAAAACGACACATACTCTTCCAGATACCCGGATCGCTGAACCATGGGGCAAGTGATGGTCCAGTGAATATTCACCTCGCGATCGCGAATGTTTTCCAAGATTCGCGCATAGGTGGCAGGCTTGCGGCGCACGTCATGGTGCTCGGGGAGACCGTCCACCGAGACCGCCACGCGGCTTCGCGGCAGGCCTATCCACTCCTTGGGAATCGGGATGACTCCGCTGGTGACGACGAGGGTAAATACTCCGCGCCGGCTCAGTTCCGGCAAGATGTGGCTGAGTTCGCGATGCCGGACAAGAGGTTCGCCGCCGACGAGCGACACGTGCAACGCACGATGCCTCTCGACCAGATCCAGAACGCCCCGCACCAGCGCATCACCGCGAAAATCCGCCAGCTCGCGCAGCGTTCGCTCGCCACCCAGGTGAGTGTCACCATAGGCGTAGCATCCCGGGCAACTCAGAGGGCACTCACGTGTGATCTCGATGGAAAGCATCGGGGGCGTGCCGCTGAGAATGCTGCCCCACGCGGCAAACAATTCCCCCACGGTGAGTCCCGGACGTGATTTTTGGGGCATGTTCCTTTGATGCGGTTGGGCGGACCCTAGATCAAGAAGTGTGTCGATTATTTTCCTGACGAAATCCCGACAATCGGGTCTTTTGGTAAGTTAGGTGGATGGAAATCAATCCGGATGTGAAGCAGAAGATCCAGATTGCTCTTGCGTTGGCAATTACTGTTGCGGCAGTACGCACGGCCTATGTGCTCTACGAGCGGCACTCGGAGGATAAGCGGGAAACGCCGCCCACGGCCGCCGCGCCGCCACTGAATCCGGACTACTACGTCGTGCCCAAGAAACTGTATCCCTACGATCTGAAGTCAGCGCGCGAACTCACCAAGCAGCCCGTGTGGGTGAAAGAAGGCTATCGCTACACCTACTATCCCTATAGTCTTGCCACGCATCGCACCGATTTTGCGCACCAGGCCGGCTTGCTGCTCCCCATTCAAAAGCTCGAAATCAAGCAAGTGGTCACGGACAAGGCCCCTAATTCCGGCACGCAGAAGGCGATCATGGCTGTCTTTGAAAACGGGGGAAAAAGCAATGCCGTTCAGATTGGCTTGATCACCGACGGCGAATACAAGTTCTATTCGGATGCGATGTTCTTCGTTCAGGATCCCCACGAACTCTACAAGCACTGGCCGGCAGACATGTGGCAATCGGTCGACAAGCACGAGGTCAAGCCGGGCATGAACGAGTTTCAAGCAGTGTTTGCCGTCGGCATGGGACGGCCCGACTCGCAAATCGATCCCAGCTGGAAGACCGTGCACTATCCCGATGGTGGCAACCCGATCGCAATCACCTTCCACGACGGCAAGGCGACGGAAATCAAACCAGACAAGTAAGAACCGGCACGAACTGGCCACGGATGCCGATATTTGTAGCGCCGGCGTCCTGCGAGCTGTCCCGAGGGCGTGTCACCCTCGCCCCCCTGCGCCTACCCGTAACGCGGAGAAAATTTAAGCAACCACGCCCTGAACTGTGCCTTGCGTCCCCGTCGGCGAATCCATGTCCTTCTGACGAATGTTGACTGAAGACTGCCGACTAACCTCACTTCACTCTCGGCGAGCTGGAGTCGGCCGCCTTCGTCTCATCCCCGTGAATCATGCCGTCTTCATCCGCGAAAAACGAACGATGCTCAGCATCGAGATTCTTGGGAGTCATGGTTAGGATGTATCCGTCCTTCTTGCCCTTGAAGCCCACGGTGTAGTCGCCGCGATCCGTGGTCTTCGCCATTCGTCGGGTGAATGATCCGTTATTCACCAGGTCAGAGAGCGAAGTGGCATATTGCTTGTGGCGCTTGTTGTATTCCTTCTGCGCACGTACCACGACTCGCATGTAGCCAAGAGCGGCGGCTTCTGAGTCCGATCGCGCCGGGTCTCCCAGGAACTTCGGCTGATAGGTGGTCTGCGGCGGTGCAGCCGCCGACGGCTCGGTCTGGGTTGTCGTTTGAGCTACCCTCACGGCTGCGCCTACCGCCAGAAGTACCGAAAGAAACCGGGCCAAATTCCGAATTTTCATGCGCTCCCACCGTCTTTTTGGACTTGTACTGATGTTACTCCGGTAATTTCCCTTTTGTTACTGGCTCTTTGCACAACGCCCCATTGGGGCTATGCTGACGTCAGTTTCATCCTAACAAGGATTGCTATGAAAGCTGCGATGGCGAAAAAGCCTCTCATCCGTCTTGCCGTAGTCGAGAGTGACCCGCTGCGGTTCGTGGGCTTCCGGGCCCTTTTTGATACCGAGTCCGACTTCGAACTGGTCTCGGCCACCCTGCCCGACATCAGCTTGCTCCAGGGGATTGATCTGGTTCTTCTGGGCAACCGAGCCGGCCAGAACCTGTTCGACGTCATGGCCAGCCTCAAAGCGACTCGGCCCGATCTGCGCATCATCGTGACCGGCTCGGGTATGGACGAGGAGACCATCCTGAAGGCGATCGCATCGGGCGCCAAAGGTTATGTGGACGAGGCCGCCACCCCCACCGAATTCGTCCAAGCCATCCGCATCGTCAATCAGGGATCGGTCTGGGCTCCGCGCCGCGTGCTTTCCATGTTCATCGAGCGCGTCACCTCCTCGCCGGGCAGAATCTTTCCCGCCGGCCGCGTAACCTTTACGGACCGCGAAAAAGAGGTTCTCGAGATGCTGGTCGCCGGGCGCTCCAATAAGGAAATTGGCGCCGCGCTGGGCATTGAGGAGCGTACTGTGAAGGCACACGTCGCCAAGTTGATGCGCAAAGTGGGCGTGCAGAACCGCATCGCACTTTCGGTGCACGCCATCACGCACTCGCTAGTGACGGCGAAGTAAACCGGCACCGGTGGTTACTTCTGGACAGTGCCCGCGGTAATCTTGTAGGTGGAATGGTCCTGCCGCATACTCCATTCACCTACCACAGAACCTGGGAGACGGGGTTGGGGGTGGAGATTAGGGTCGCCACTTTCAGC
>UEXW01000149.1_pt1 | contig 15307 bp, 11 predicted proteins | sample 4301151 | NCBI WGS metagenome assembly UEXW01 (sample SAMEA4773176, study PRJEB27434) | metagenome | biome: 2259; feature: agricultural soil; material: soil | place: USA | collected 2014-09 | depth 0.25 m | reverse complement strand
GGCGTGCGGCGCTCGAAAGTTTCGAGCTCCTTCTGCAGTTCGGGGTACATCGGGAGTCTCCAAGAATGCTCAGGCCGTGTGAGGCCATTAGATTGGGGTTCGAGGGCGACGCGAGGCCGCCCGTGAATCGGATAACACTCCAACTAGAAAAAGAACTTCAAAGCGAATTGTACCAGCCGTGGGTCGCGAGTCTGGGTAACTTGGCCGAACTGAGATCCGTCCGACGTATTGCCGTCCGGAGTATAGAACTGCGTGTGGTTGAAGAGATTGAAGAACTCGGCCCGGAAATCAAGACGCTTCGTTTCCGACAACTGGATAGTCTTCAGCAAGGCAAGGTCTGTTTGGCTGACATGCGGTCCGCAGCAGATCGTGCGCGGTGCGTTGCCGAGGCTCCCAAACAAGGTCGGCTCATAGCATCCGAACACCGCGCCCTGACTGCACGGGGGCTGCGAACTATCAGAAGCATTCTCCGTGAAGCTGTTCGGATCAAAAAAGTAGTTACCGTTAGACTGAGGCCTCATCGTGCGGAAAGGCGCGATTTGCGCCGGTTCGCCCGGCAGCTCGAAATCGAAGCTATACATCAGCTCATTATCTGCCAGGGATTGAATGCGAATCGGGAATCCAGTCTGGAACGTGGTTATCCCGGAGATCGCCCAACCATTGAGGAGCTTGCCTTTCGCACCGCTGTAATGCGGCGTCGGCAGCTCCCAGTAGTAGCTCAACACAATCCTGTGTCGCGCATCGAAATTGGAGAGTGACCGGCTCCGGCGGGGATCGATGGGGTTCAGGATCCCTTCGAAGCTGGAAGCTTGATCAAAGGACTTGCTGAACGTGTAAGCAGCGGTGAACTGCAGGCCCTTCGCAAAGCGTTTATCGAGGGACGCCTGCAAGGAGTTGTAAGACGAGTTGGCTATCGTGTCTTGAGCAAAGATGCTGCTGAATACGGGAATGCCGTCACCAGGGCAACCGGCTGCAACCGGGCTCAGCGGATCGCATTGTGGCGACGAATAACGTCTTAGTCCAACCAGCGTGATGCCGTTCGCTGCAATGCTGGCAACATCAGTACCTCCTGGAATAAACGAGGGCCCGTTTACTCCGTAAGGAAGATGCAGCCCTTGCGCAGGAAGTATGACGTCACTCCCGTTGTATTGGGCCGGGATCGAAAAAAAGGAATCCGCGTAGTACTGTCCGCAATCGGTGCCGATGTCCGCGTATGTGTCGGCAATGGCCTGCAAGTCGAGGCAGGTCTGAGGATTTCCGTAGTTGATGTCGTGCGTGGCCAACAGGCGATGCCCCTGAGAACCGACGTAACCCACCTGCAATTTCAGGTCTTTGGTCAGTTCGCGCTCGATCGTAAGGTTGTACTGGGCCGAATACTGACTGCGCATGTTCGGCTGGAACTGACCGAACAGGAGAATCGGACGGAACATGCCCCAGTCCACTCCCTGGCCCCGTGCCGGATTCAGGATGCCATTGACACCGGCCAGCGAGGGAAGACCGAACGGGTTGGGGTAAGAGAATGACCCGCTCTGGTCGAGGAAAGGTGTGTTGAAGAAGGTGTTGAACGGGAAGGTGCTTCCGCCGAATGGTGGCTCGGCGCTGAACTGTTCCAGCACGAGCTGCTCGATCGGGTTATAGAACAGTCCCCATCCTGCTTTGATGCTGGTCTTGCCTGAGCTTCCGGGGCTCCAAGAGACGCCAATTCGCGGGGCAAAGGCGTTGTAGTACGTCTGCGTCAGCGCATTGGGGATGCCCTTGTCTCCGGGTACGAGCAGCCCGACCGGAGTCATGGAAGAACAGTCGGTGTTGACTGAGTCCACGCATGGATAGATCGTACTTGTCTGCCCAGGGCGGAAGGTTTGGACGTGCTTACTGACATCGGCAATGGGAGTGTTGAGTTCCCAGCGCAGACCGTAATTCAGCGTCAGGTTCGGTTTGATTTTCCAACTGTCCTGAGCAAATAGATACAGTCCCGTGCTGCGCACATTTTCCACCTGCGCCGAGCCTTGGCCGTATGAACCAGGGAATCCAAGCAAGTAATCGGAGAAGACTGTGTCTCCTAAAGTGGTGTTGGTCGAAGTGCCGTCTACGAAGAATTCGCCGTTGACATCGAAATACAACACTTGGTCAAAGCGCTGGCGCCGAACATCGGCTCCGAACTTTAGCGAGTGGTTCCCAACCACTTTGCTAATGTTGTCGGACCATTGAAATGAATTGCCTACCTGAGGCAGTTCACCCTCACCGTTGTTCCCAATGGTGAATCCGCCGCTCACCTGGACAAAAGGAACGCCCTCTCGGCTTGGGCCGAGGTAGGGATGGATGCCCAAGGCGTTGTCAGCGGTGCCGTCCGAAAAACAAGGCACAGGGCCAAGAACATTGGTGAGCCACGAAGGAGCAGCCGGACAGGAATCCTGCAGTAAAGAGGTGCGTACCGGATGCTGGAAAGTCCTCTGTGCTTCGCGATTGTAGTTGAAGCGAAACTCGTTAACCGTACTGTTACTAATGGTCCAGGTATGGCTGATGTTCCACTGTTGGAATCGCTCGTTCGTGATGGATCCGAAACCGGGCACGTTGGCGCCAGCAGCTTGAAACTGCGCAAAGGGTGAGACCACGTGGTGATCATCGAAATAGTAGTAGAAGCTGAGGTTCTGCTTGGAATTGATTCGGTGATCCAGTCTCAGGGTGAACTGGTCGCCGCGGTTAGGTTGCACGGGAACAGTTTGAATGAGGTTGGCGCTCGACGCGGGGAGGGGAACAAATTGCAACAGGTCCACAGCTGTCGCGTCCAGGCACTCCAAGGGGATCTGGTTGTTGGGAAAGATGTCGGTATAAGCAACACCATCTGCAATCGTCCCGCCCCCGATATCGGTTACGGCCTGTTGACATCCGGGGCGCTGACCGATTCCATTCCCCGCCTGTAATGCGTACGAGTTGGTGAGGACCCCTGGGAATGGCGATTCTTCGGAAAAATCGGCGACGATGTGACCATTGACCATGTGGGAGGGATCGGGGCGTTCCGCGGCAGAAGGTACCGTCACCGCTGGCGATGGAATGCCCTGACGGATGCGTCGTCCCTCGTATGAAGTGAAAAAGAAAGTCTGATCTTTCTTGATTGGTCCGCCGAGAGTTCCACCAAACTGGTTTTGATTGAACTGCGGCTTCTCGCAGGCAATGTCTATGAAGCAATAAGCATTGGCGTTCAGCACCGTGTTCCGGAAGAACTCATACACGTTCCCGCGAATATTGTTTGTTCCCGATTTAGTAACTACATTGACCACAGAACCGGAGTTGCGACCGTATTCGGCGTCGAACGTGTTAGTGAGTACGCGGAACTCTTCAATGCTGTCTGGGGCCGGCTGCACAGTTGGCAGATTGACGAACTGGTCGTTGGCGTCGCCGCCGTTCACGCTGAAGTTGTTAGCGCGGCCGCGGCCGCCATTGACCGACACTGCCCCAGCCCGGTCGTTTCCGTAGACGACCGAGTTGGAGGACCCCACAGTGGACATTACCCCGGGCTGCAGTTGCAGGAATTGATAGGTATCGCGGGCATTGAGCGGGAGCTGGTTGACGGAACGATTGTTGACGACGGCCCCGAGTTGAGTAGAGGTGGTGTCCACCAGCGGCGCTTCTGAAGTGACTTCTACTACTTCCTTGGTTTGGCCCACCTGCAACGTCACGTTCAGCGTAACAACCTGGTTAACGTCCACCGTTATGCCCTTGCGCACGATGGTGGTAAAACCCTGCTGCTCGAACTTGAGAGCGTATTGCCCGGGCGGGACCTCGAGGAAAATATAATCGCCGCTCTCGTTGGTCTTCATATCCCGGCTCAGACTCGTCGCTTCATTGGTCAACGTAACATTCACACCAGCAACAATGGCGCCGCTGGGATCGGCCACGCGGCCCAGCAACCGGCCGCCGGTGCTTTGCGCGGAAAGCAGTGTGGAACAGCCGAGACAGAACAACGCGACCAGAACTCGCGTCGCCTGGCGTGCTTTCGACGACAGCATGAGACCTCCGCGATGCAGGGAGAAATTGTCTTGAACAGACCAGCTTGCGCTGTAAACAAACCTTGCTATAATCGCGCAAGGTTAGAGAAGCTCACCCTGACTGTCAAGCGAAAAATACCAATGACCCGCAGTCGCGAAACGCTGGAAAACAGGCGTTGACAGCATGAAGTCGAACCGCACGAAACCTTACTTGAAAATCGGCGACGTGGCGCGCATGGTGGGCGTTTCGCCCTCGGTGATCCGCTCCTGGGAAAGCCTCGGCCTCTCGCGTCCACGCCGCACCGAAAGTAAGTACAGGCTTTACAGCGCTGAAGATGTGAAGGTATTGAAGCGTGCCCGGTTTCTCCGACGTGTACGCGGTTTGAATGCCCCAGCCATCGTTCAACTCTTGAAACGGGAAGGCTTGGTACGACCCACGCCGGACGGTGCCGGCGGCGCCATCGGTGCGCGCTTGCGGCAATTGCGAATCCGGCAAGGGCTCTCGCTGGCGAAAGTCGCAAAGGCCGCTGGGATCTCCGTGGGCTTCCTCAGTGCGATCGAGCGTTCGCAAATGAGTGCATCGATCGGCACACTGCGCAGGTTGGCGCGCTTCCACAAAACCAATATTTTGGATTTCTTTGATCCCGCGGAATCGAACAGCCGCCTCGTGCGTCCGAGCGGGCGGAAGGTACTTGAGGCAGGCCCCGGCGTCCGTATGGAGCTATTGGCTTGGGGTAACACGGTGATGGAACCGCATCTGTTTCGCATCGCAGCCAAGGCGGGCAGTGGGGAATCCTACACACATGAAGGCGAAGAGTTTCTGCTGGTGCTGCGCGGAGAGTTGCAGCTCGCTTTGGATGGAGAAGAATATCGGCTCAAATCCGGCGACAGCTTTTACTTCGAAAGTGCGACGCCACATCGCTGGAAGAACCCAGGACGCTCGGAGACCTGGGTGCTGTGGGTGAATACACCGCCGACGTTCTAGCGGTTAGCGAAACAAAGTGGAGGTCGAGAGGGGGAACTTGAGCAAACTGGCTCGCAGGCTTCGCGTTTGCTTGTTGGTCGCAACCTGGTTCGTCTTAACAATGGCCGCGTGTCTGGTAATGCAGCCGAGCGTATCAGGACAAAGTGCATCCACTCCCGCCGACGTCGTCATCACGAATGCCCGGGTCTATACGGTGAACGCCAAGCAGCCGTGGGCCGAAGCTGTTGCCATCCAAGGCGACAAGATTGTGGCCGTGGGCAACGCGGCGGAGATTGAACGCTACCGCGGCGCGTCGTCCAAAGTGATTGACGCCGGCGGCAAGCTCGCGTTACCCGGTTTCACGGATTGCCACATCCACTTTCTCGACGGAGCTCTGAGCCTCCAACGCATCTATTTGGACGACGCACCGGACATCGCAGAGATCCAACGACGGGTGAAGACCTATGCCGACTCGCACCCGAAGGAACCTTGGGTCCTTGGCCGCGGCTGGCAATATTCTTCAGTTGGCCCCACAAATCTTCCTGACAAGAAATACCTGGATGAAATCGTCCCCGATCGGCCGGTTTATCTTGAATCCTACGATGGCCACACTTGGTGGGCGAACAGCAAGGCGATGCAGTTGGCCGGCATCAAGAAGGACACGCCCAACCCACCGGGCGGCGAAATTGTGCACGACCCCAAAACCGGGGAGCCGATTGGAGTTTTCAAGGAAAGTACCGCAGAAGAGCTAGTGAACCGGGTCATTCCCGCCCCTACGCACGAGGAGAAACTCCAAGCGCTCCGAGCCGGACTGAAGGCGGCCAATCGCGTGGGTTTGGTGCGCGTGCATAGTGCAGGCGGCGATCTGCCCGAAGCCGAACTGTTCGAGGAGTTGCACAAGGCCGGTGAGTTGACCGTCCGCATGTATCTTTCATACCGTGCCAAGCCGCCTGAAATCACGGCTGCGGGTTTTGGTGAAATCGAAGAGGCGCGGCGCAAATATCACGATGAATGGGTCTCGGCCGGGGCAGTGAAATTCTTCATGGATGGAGTAGTGGAGTCGCACACAGCAGCCATGTTGACTCCCTACAGCGACGATCCCAAGTTGTCAGGAGAGACGCTTTGGGACCCGACGGTCTACAAGCAAATGGTTGCGGAACTGGATAAACGCGGCATCCAGATTTTTACCCACGCGATTGGCGACCGCTCGGTGCGACTCACACTCGACGCCTACGAGAATGCTGCGAAAGTGAATGGCACGAAAGATCGACGTCATCGGATTGAGCACATCGAAACCATCACGGCTGAGGATATTCCCCGCTTTGGCAAACTCGGAGTCGTTGCAAGTTTTCAGCCGCTGCACGCATATCCCAACGACGATACGCTGAACGTGTGGGCACATAACGTGGGTCCGGAGCGCGTGCAGCGGGCATGGAGTTGGCGCAGCGTCGAGAACTCCGGAGGGACATTAGCCTTCGGCAGTGATTGGCCGGTCGTCACTTTGAATCCGTGGCCGGGCGTTCAGAATGCGCTCACACGTCAGACCGCGGACGGCAATCCTCCCGGAGGGTTTGTTCCCAAGGAGCGCATCAGCCTGGAAGATACGATACGCGGCTACACTCTGGGGGCGGCCTTTGCCGGGCATCGCGAGAAAACGGAAGGATCGCTGGAGCCAGGAAAGCTCGCCGACTTGATTATCCTTGGACATGACCTCTTTCGAATTGAGCCCACACAGATCGAGAAGACCGAGGTGCTGCTCACGATGGTAGGTGGCAAGGTGGTTTACCAATCTCCGAATTGGAACGCTGTCAGAAGTGCAGCCGGTGCGGGGGCGAAGCAATGAAGAGACTGATAGTTCTCTCTTCACTGTTGCTCGCCATTCTTGGCCTGACTTCTTGCAACAAGAAAGCCCCTGCGCTGAACCTCCTAGTCTGGGAGGGTTACGCCGACCCTTCGTTTGTGCGCGGGTTCGAACAACAGTGCGGCTGCAAGGTGTCGGCTTCTTACATGGGGACCAGCGATGAACTTATGGCGAAGCTGCGTGGTGGAAGCGCCAGCAACTACGACGTGATTTCCCCTTCGAGCGACGTGGCAACCATGATCGCGTCTGCCAACCTGGCTGTACCGCTCGACCTCTCGAAGATCCCGACCTACAGTCAGCTTTCCCCAAAGCTCACTTCCCTGCCCCTCGTGCGCGTGAAGGGCAATGTGTATGGCGTGCCGTTTACGTGGGGCCCGAATCCGTTGATCTACGACAGAACGGCGTTTCCGAAGCCTCCGGAAAGCTGGACGGTGCTGTGGGATCCGAAATATCGCGGCAAGGTTTCCGTGTGGGACGAGTTGTCCACGGTGTACATGGGGGCGCAGATTCTCGGATATGACAAGCCCGATCCAAACCACATCTACAACTTAAGCGATGAGGAACTGGAAGCGGTGAAGAAGAAGCTGTTGGAACTGAAACCCAATGTTCGGAAGATATGGGCGACGGGCGGCGAGCTGACAAATCTGTTTCAGAACCATGAGGTGGTGGCAGCGATGGGTTGGCCGCTGAATACCGCGGAACTGAAAAAGCAGAATTTTCCCGTGGGCGAGACCATCCCCAAGGAAAATACCACCGGATGGATTGATCACCTGATGATCACCTCCGCCAGCGACAATAAAGAGCTGGCCTATCAGTTTCTGGAATACATGGTGCAGGCCAAGACCCAGAAACTCGTGACCGACGTCACTCACTACACCCCGGCAAACCCACAGGCCGGACAACTGATGACGGCCGACGAGCGCCAGGTCTTGCACCTAGACGATGTCGACAATTATCAGAGACGAATCTATTTCTGGCAGGACGTTCCGCGGCGACAGAAGTACAACGAGATCTGGAACGAAGTGAAGGCGGCGCAGTAGCCTCTACTGCTTTAGGAGTAAGCGCTCTCGTCAGGACCAACCATGTCAACCAGCACGACTGCTGCTGAGCTCAAAGCGAACCGGACAGCTGCTTCTCTGCTGCTCGACATTCGGAACGTCGCCAAGAATTTCGGAAAGAATGTTGTGCTCCGTGACATCTCGCTTCAAGTTGCCGAGGGCGAGTTCCTGACCATTCTCGGAGAAAGCGGCTCCGGCAAGACCACGCTTTTGCGCATCATCGCAGGCTTTGAAGGCGCGACCTCGGGAGAACTCTGGATGGGAGGCGAGCGATTAGACCGGCTCCCTCCCTATCGAAGGCGCGTCAACACGGTGTTTCAGCACTACGCACTGTTCCCTCATCTTACGGTCGAACAGAACGTCGGCTATGGGCTGCAGGTTGCCAAGAAACCTGCGCCGGAAATCTCTTCGCGGGTGGAGCAGGCGCTTGCTCGAGTCAAGATGACATCCTTCGCCCAAGCGAAGCCCTCAAAAATCAGTGGCGGCCAGCAGCAACGAGTTGCGTTGGCACGGGCGCTAGTCAATCATCCACAGTTGTTGCTGCTCGACGAGCCGTTGTCCGCGCTGGATGCGAATCTTCGCCGCCAGATGCAGGTGGAGTTGAAATCTCTGCAGCGCGAGGTGGGTATCTCATTCGTCTTTGTGACGCATGATCAGGAAGAAGCGATGGTGATGTCGGACCGGATTGCGCTGCTGCGCCTGGGCGAATTGGAGCAAGTGGCGACGCCTCGTGAAATCTATAACCGGCCTGCAACCGCATACGCCGCGCAGTTCATTGGACACACCAACCTATTGCAATGCGAAGTCCGCGACGGCGTGGTGCGCTGCGGTTCGCTTTCATGGCACGCGCAACTTCCGGATGGGAGAGCCTTGTTTTCGTTAAGACCTGAAAACATCGCTTTGGCGGGATCAGCGCCCAACCATGGCGACTTGGTGCGCTTTCGCGGCAAGGTGCGCCACCAGGCATTTCACGGGGCAAGCGAATTCCTGCAGATCGAATGCTCCGACGGTCTGATGGTCTCGGTGCAAACTGCAGGCCGCGCGGATTGGCGAGGAGAAGTGGAATTTGAGTTGCGGGCAGCCGATGCCGTTGCAGTCCGAGAATCAACACAAAGAAACTGATGTTCTCCCGCGCATACAGAACCGCCGTCACGGTGCCCCCACTGCTGTGGGTCACGGTTTTCCTGTTAGTTCCCTATCTTCTGATGTTTTGCTATAGCTTCTGGTCGGTATCTTCGTCGCAGACCATCGTGCACTCGTGGACTCTCGAGAACTTCCGCCAACTCGTGACGAGACCGGTGTACTGGCAAACGCTGCTGCGCTCAATGTGGATCGCTGCGCGCGTGACCGGCTTTTCCCTGTTGCTGGGATACCCATTAGCCTATTTCCTCTCTTTTCATGCAGGCGCAAAGAAAGACCTGCTTTATCAGTTGGTCATCATTCCGTTGTGGGTCAGTTATCTGGTGCGGGCGTACGCGTGGAAAACGATTCTTGGCAGCGATGGAGTGCTGAACACCCTGCTGCAGTATCTGCACCTCACGCAGCACCCGCTGGATTTCCTGCTTTACAGTCCTTTCGCGGTGGTCTTGACGCTCACGCATATCTATACGCCCTTCACGTTTCTGCCGATCTACGCGTCGCTTGAGCACATTCCGCGACACCTTGTGGAAGCATCGCAGGATCTCGGCGCATCGCCCTTCCAGACTTTCTGGCGGGTAGTCTTTCCACTTTCGATTCCGGGAGTCCTGGCTGGGGCAACCTTTGCATTCGTGCTGAGCCTGGGAGATTTTCTTGCGCCGCTGCTGCTCGGCGGACCGAGCGGCATCATGATTTCGAACATTGTTGTGACCCTCTTTGGTGCGGCCTATGACTGGCCGCTGGGCGCAGCGATCTCGTTGTGCATGCTTGTGCTAGTGGTCAGCCTTCTATTCATCTCGGAACGGCTCGAAAAAAGATGGAGCTTCTCGTGAACTGGAATTCCGCGGCGCACGGACCCCGCTGGCTGCGGCTGCACGCCGTTGTGGTGTTTGCATTTCTGTATCTGCCGATTGCGGTGCTCATTATTTATTCGTTCAACGGTGGCGGGGTCGGAGGATTTCCGCCGCGCAGCCTCACGCTTGATTGGTATCGCACGCTGTTTGCCGATGGCGCGATCTGGGAGTCGGTGGGCAACAGCCTCCTGGTGGCATTGGCCGCCGTCATGATCGCTTTGGGACTTGGAATTCCCGCAGCGCTGGCGCTCGACCGGGTGCAATTTCCCGGGAAGGCGCTATTTCGCCGGCTCCTGCTTCTGCCTCTGATTCTGCCGGGAATCATCACAGGCCTTTCCCTGTTGATGCTCTTCAACACGGCCCACATCAAGCTCAGCCTTCTCACCATCGTTCTGGGGCACGGGACTGCGCTGATTTCGGTGGCGACCACGGAGGTTTTCGCGGGCCTACAAAAACTGGATCGCGCGCAGGAAGAGGCTTCGCTTGATTTGGGCGCCAATTACATGCAAACGTTCTGGCGGGTGACGCTGCCGAATTTGAAATTGTCTATTATTGGAGCGGCCCTCCTTATCTTTACCCTCTCGATGGACGAGATTGCCGTCAGTTTCTTCCTGATCGGCCGCGATAACACCTTGCCGCTGGAAATCTGGGGTCGATTACGGCGAGGCATCACTCCCGAGATTAACGCCATCTCAACCATCATCTTTGTTTTTTCGCTGGTGGCAATCGTGCTTTGGTATCGATTACGCGCGCGCGGCGAAGGTTCGCCCGAGATTGCTGCCGAGTTGGTCGAAACCGCAGTGCAAGGAGACTAAGTCTTGAGTCCAAATCGCAGGGACTTCATCAAGTTTGTCGTGGCCGGAGCGGTTGCGTCCGGATGCCCGATTGATCAGGCTTTGTTCGCCGCTCCCGTCGGAGCCAGCCCTAGCATCGAGGGAGAGGAAAACAAGATTTGCCATCAGGTTCGCGATGGCAAGGTTTTTTCGCGTCCGCCTGCCTCCGCCAAGCACGACGTGGTGATTGTCGGTGGTGGTATGAGCGGACTCACCTGCGCGTACCTGCTGCAGAACCGTGACTTCCTGCTGCTGGAGAAAGAACCGCACTTCGGCGGCAACGCTTACTTGATGGAATACGAAGGGCAAGCCTACGGCACGGGATCGGCATTTGCCGACAACCACGTGGTGGTTGAGTTTGCCAAAGAAGTCGGTCTGGAACCACTGCCAGTCAACAATTTCGATCCCACCATCGTGAATGGAGAATTTGTCGCAGACACGTGGGGTGATGGCATCGACAAGCTTCCTTATCCACCGCCGGTGCGCGAAGCATTTAAGAAATTTCGCACTGAGATGCTGGCGATTGACTACGCCAAACGGGAAACTGAACTTTCCAACATGCCTGCCCCTGACCTTCTAAAGGGATACCCACAGGAACTGAAAGGGTGGTGGGATAGTTTTGGCGCATCCAGTTGGGGAGCACGTTCGGAAGATTCGGCCGCGTCTGCGATCGTGCAGCAGGTGCACTGGATGTCCGCGCCTGATCGCAAGGACAACCGCTACACCTGGCCGGGAGGATTGGGGGCGCTCAGCAAGCGTCTGGTCGAAGGGCTCCAGCCCAAGCATGCGGACCGCATGCTCACGAACGCCACCATTGTCGCGGTCGTGACTGACAAGGACGGCGTCAACGTAACTTACATGGATGGCGCCGAACTGAAGACGGTCTCGGCCAAAGCCGTGATCATGGCCACGCCCAAGTTCATCACGCGCCGCATTGTGGAGGGAATCCCCGAGAAACAGGACGCGGCTATGCAGCAGATGCGTTACATCCCTTACGCGCTCGTGAACCTCATCTTTGATAAAGAGGTTTACCGCAAGGGGTTCGACAACTGGTGCCCGGGAAATTCATTTACTGATTTCATCGTCGCCGATTGGGTCATTCGCAATCAGCCAGGATATAAACCGAAATACAACATATTGAGTTGCTACACGCCGCTGCATGAAGAAGATCGCAGGCTGCTCTTGACGGAACCGAATGCCCGCAAGGTCGCGGGCGACGTCCTCAAAGACTTCCAGAAGCTCCTTCCCGCCTTCAACGTCGATCCGATCGAAGTTCACATCTATCGGCGTGGCCATCCCATGTACATGAGCACTCCCGGTCTGTACACCAAGGTCCAACCGCTGGTGCGACAACCCATGGACCGGGTGTTCTTCGCCAATACCGATTCGGAAGGGCCGTTCTCGAGCACCACCTACGCAATCACTGGTGCGCGGCGAGTAGTAAAGGAAGTGGAGCATCGCCTGGCGGGCCGCCTTGCACCGAAATCATCGGAGACCGTTGCGATTGCCAGCTGACCTGCCCTGAGGGCCGGACGCCCGCTGGACAGCGGGCGAGACGCCGGCGTTACAAAAGCGAGCGGGCGTTACACTGTAACGGACAGGCCCATCGACAAATCTCTTCTCTCATCTCCCTTGTGCGGCACCATTTCCCGCATGTGGGTTTTTCGGCGAATTCTGCGCGTCATAGTAAAGTAGTAACAGGGGCCCCGAGAGTCTCGCATCGGTTTTCGCCCAATAAGGATCGTTCATCTTGAGTTCAAGCATTCGCAACATCGCCATCATCGCGCACGTTGACCACGGCAAAACTACCCTCGTCGATGCCATGCTGCAGCAGAGTGGAACTTTCCGCTCAAACGAAACCCACGTCGATCGCGTAATGGACTCGAACGAACTAGAGCGCGAGCGCGGTATCACGATTTTGGCCAAGAACACCTCGGTTTTCTTCCACGGAGTCAAGATCAATATCGTTGACACGCCCGGCCACAGCGATTTCGGAGGCGAAGTCGAGCGGGCATTGAAGATGGTTGATGGCGTCATGTTGCTGGTTGATGCGAGTGAAGGACCGTTGCCGCAGACTCGATACGTTCTGGGCAAGGCTTTGGAAGCGAAGCTTCCACCGATCGTGGTGATCAACAAGATCGACCGGTCCGACGCCCGTCCGCAAGAAGTGCTGAATGAGATCTACGATCTCTTTATTGATCTCGATGCAAAGGAAGATCAGCTCGAGTTTCCGGTTCTGTACACCAATGCAAAGACGGGTACGGCATCAACCGAGATGAAGGGCGGCGGACAGAACCTCGAGCCGCTCTTTGACGCGATCGTGAAGACCATCCCGGAGCCGCAGGGAGATCTCGCGGGACCGCTGCAGATCCTGGTCGCAAACCTCGACTACAGCGACTATCTCGGGCGCTTGGCCATCGCACGCGTGTTCAACGGCAAGATGCGGACCGGACAAGAGGTCAGCATCGCCAAGCGGGAAGGCTCGTTCCAGAAGACAAAGATCACCAAGCTGTTCTCCTTCTCCGGTCTGAAGCGCGTGGACATCATCGAAACTGAACTCGGCGATATCGTCGCGGTGGCCGGTGTAGAGGGCATTACCATCGGCGAGACCATCACGGACGCTGAGAATCCCGCTCCCCTGCCGCCCATTGTCATCGACGAGCCCACCATCGCCATGCTCTTCACGGTCAACAACTCCCCCTTTTCCGGGCGGGACGGGAACTATGTCACGTCGCGGAACCTGCGCGAGCGGCTGGCGAAGGAACTATTGACCAACGTTTCCTTGCGCGTCGAAGAGACTGACAGCACCGACTCGTTCAAGGTGCTCGGTCGCGGCGAACTGCAGCTTTCCATTCTCATCGAGATGATGCGCCGCGAGGGTTACGAACTGGCGGTGGGCAAGCCGGAGATTGTCACCAAACGCATCGACGGTAAGTTGATGGAGCCGGTCGAATATCTCACCATCGATGTGCCGGAGGAGTTTGTCGGCGTGGTCATGGAGCAACTGGGGACGCGCAAGGGCGAGGTCGCCAACATGCACAACCATGGCTACGGACGCGTGCGCATCGAGTTTCGCGTGCCCAGCCGCGGGCTGATCGGTCTTCGCAGCCAACTGCTCACCGACACGCGCGGCACGATCGTGATGAATTCCCTGTTCGATGGTTATACCGAGTGGCAAGGAGAAATTCCCCATCGCCCCACGGGCGCGCTGGTGGCAGATCGTCCTGGGGTCACCACCTCGTACGCACTGTACAACCTGCAGGAGCGCGGCGAGCTTTTCGCTGGTCCCGGAGTCGACGTCTACGAGGGAATGATCATCGGCGAAAACGCAAAAGATACCGACCTCGATGTCAACGTGGTGCGCGAGAAGAAACTCACCAACATGCGCGCTTCCACCGCGGACGAGGCCATCCGCCTGGTGCCCTTTCGTCAGCTGAACCTGGAACAGGCGATCGAGTTCATTGCTGACGATGAGTTTGTCGAAGTCACCCCTAAGGCCCTGCGTCTGCGCAAGAAAGTGCTGCAGTCGAACAAACGCAAACGCAGCGTCGCTGTCATGGTGGAAGAAGGTAAGTAGTGTCCAAGCGTGGTACGGCCAAGTCGGAAAATCCTTCGGGCTCCTTTCGAATGTTTCTCGTGCCATGCAGCTGTGGCGCAAGCTTCTCGGTGTCCGAAGAATATGAACGCCAGGGCACGCAGTGGAGCCGCTTCCTGGTGTGTCCCAATTGCGGGAAGCGGCACGATCCCAAGAACCGCCTGCTTCAACTCGGCTACCATCGAGAAGGTTATTGGGGCGTGGACGGCTGCTAGCCCTCACGAGGGTTGGCATCGATTGACCAAGAGTAGAACACCCGCTGCTGCTGACGTTGCCTGCTTGAGCAACACCCTCTGGACTGGACAATACCTGCTATACTTTCCCCGCGTTTGACTGTTCGCTCACTCCGGCGTCGATTCCAGGAAGGGCTCAGGCACGTCCTGACTTACTGCCGAAGTTGCCCACACTCAAATAGCTCAACCCCAGAGGCACGCGCTTGAAGAACATCTTTGTTGGAAACCTGGATTTCAACACGTCGGAAGACGAATTGCGTCAGCTTTTTGAAGCGTACGGCCAAGTGGACCGAGTGGCCATCATGACGGACCGTGACACCGGGCGATCGCGCGGCTTTGGTTTTGTCGAGATGTCGAGTGCCGAAGACGGCGAGAAGGCAATTGCTGCGCTGAATGGATCGCAGGTAGGCGGACGCACCTTGAATGTGAACGAAGCGCGTCCGAAACCAGAGCGTAGCGGCGGTGGTGGTGGTGGCGGGCGCGGCCGGGAACGCAGCGGCGGTGGTGGTCGCAACCGCTGGTAGATTGTTCTGACAGAATCCCAATCCCCAAGATCATTCGGAGTGATCCTGTCTGCCGGGCATTTGATGATGCACGAGTGCAGATGTAAACTGAAGATCGCGCGCCCGTAGCTCAGCTGGATAGAGCGGCAGCCTCCGGAGCTGTAGGTCGGGAGTTCGAATCTCTCCGGGCGCGCCATTCTTGGCCGGTCCAGCCCGGAGACATGGGTTACAGAATGTACCGGTCACATGGGTAACACTTTTGGGCCGAAGGGATTTTCGAGCG
>UEXW01000365.1_pt1 | contig 15378 bp, 13 predicted proteins | sample 4301151 | NCBI WGS metagenome assembly UEXW01 (sample SAMEA4773176, study PRJEB27434) | metagenome | biome: 2259; feature: agricultural soil; material: soil | place: USA | collected 2014-09 | depth 0.25 m | reverse complement strand
GCCCCCACCCCACTCTTTGCAAGAAATGCCGTCGGCAAAAGACTCGCCGCGATCACATCTCCACCAAAGTCTTTCACTTGGTAACGTTCGGGCAGGAAGACTTCCCAATGCAGCAAGCTGATGGGAACATCCATGCCGGGCAACGACAACTCGGAGCCGCCCTTCTTGGCGAACGGCACCCCCGAGTGCATGAACACAAAGGAAACCTCGTATGGGCCCGTGGGGCGGAAACGGGGACGCAACAAGGGTACGCGGGTTCCGTCCGGTCCTTGCACGGGCTTGACCTTCTCACCGCCTACTTCTGCCGACAGGATGCTGGCTCCAGCGGGCAGAGCTACCTTCAGAAAGGGCTGCGCCTGGTTCTTGATTGTGAGTTTGATTTCGGTGAGCGATTTACCCTCAGATGTCACCATCGTGGTTACGACGGCATCCTCGGCTACCGCGGCGAGCACACTGGAATCCGGGAAGCGAGTCCATGCCAACCCCAATGTTGGGATTTCGTTGGGTTGCCGGTGGTAGCGAAAGGCCGCCTGTGGTGAGTAGTGCGACAAGGCTCGCAGGTACAGGCTGACTTCCCTGACGTCCATTCGCTTAAGACCGCCACCTTCGGTCGCCGTAAGTTCCATGGTGCCCGTTCCCTCGACCAGGACCTCGCCTGTCTCCCGTTGCGCATTCTTAAAGCTCAGGAATGGAGCGCTGGTTTTGGAGTCGCGGAGGGGGCGTTCCATCGAAATCAGGAATTGATGGCGTTGCGCGGACGCACTTACTTTTAGAATTACGAGGCTGTCGCGTACCTCATTCGATTCGAGCGTTGCTCCGGTGACTCCCGTCACTTCGTAACCGGCAGGAACGTCTAGCTCGAATTCCGATGGGTTGCCTTGCACGACGGTGATGTCAGCCAGCGCGGCGACACGAAGCTCCGCTTCACTTACAGATACCAGCGTTTTCACCTCAGACAGAAAACGCACCTCTTTCGGCGTGACCTGCGTAGCTGCTTCGCGGGTCGCCCACCAGATCGTGGCCGGCTGGCCGGGTACCAATGTCGCTTCGATCGTCGTCTTACCCTTATCGGAGCCACGGCTCGTGATTAGCCCGGGACTAATGTTGACCAGTGTGTGTTCGCCGGGGATGGCCAGGGCAAGGCGCACACTTCCCGCCGCTGGTGCGGGCAGGTTAAAGGACGCCCGGCCCACTTCGATGCGCAAAGGCAGTGCCACACTCAGACCGATGGAGAAATCGGCCGGGCCACTGAGGACAGTCGTCTGTGTACCATTTTCCTGCCGCAGGGGGACTCCTTTCCCATCCTGGCGCGCATCGAAGGTCGTCATGCCCGTGGTCAACGGAATTTTGGTGACGCCTTTCTTGAATACTTCACCTTCCAGTTGCACATTCCCCAGCACCGAACCGTTTTCTACCTCGAACTTCAACTCGGCGCACTTCAGAGAATAGTTTTGTGGCGGTATGTCCGGCTTCCTGGTCGGCTTGCTCGCCAACTCGATCAACTTGTTGTATTCGTCCAGGGGCAAAGTAACGTCGCCGGAATCCGGGAACGGCAAACCGCCGCCCTTTTGCGACCACGCCATGGCTACAGTGGATAAGATCAACACGAAAGCAAAGAAATTCGTTTTCATCGCGCACCTGCCTTTTTGTCTCTCTGATAGCTGAGTTCAGCTGCTGGGAACTGGCCCTCGCTCGTGAGTTCGGACACCAGGTAAGTGGAGGGACCAAACGCAGGGAAGTCGACGCCGATCGGGAGAATGCCTGTCACTCTCCCTGTTTTCGATTTCATCTGAAACTTATCGATCAGCGCCTGGGTGTCATCTTTCTCGTGACGCTGATCTTCGGGTGACTGCATGACGATCGCTGGCCCGGCAGAGGCCGGTGGCGGTGGGGGTGGAGGCACAGGCAGATTGAACGCCGCCGACGTCGGGTTCGCGTAGGCTTCCGTACGAAATGGGCCGGGCTCGGCGGTCACTCGAAACAAAGGAGGGTAATACAGAAGGAGACCGGTTCGGGAGACGGGCAAGTCCAGCGCAGGCAGTGCAAGACGCGCCTTGCCTTTGTCCTCCCAGGCCGTTCCGCGGATGATGTACAGGACTTCCACTACGAATGCCGGAGCATCATCGCTGCTCCGAGCTTTCTCTAAGGGGAGCAACAAACCGCCGTCACTTGCCTGACCGGGGCGGACCGGCTTGCCGGACAGCGCCGCGCTCCAGACCACCGCCCCCGCCGGCAAGGTGATCTTCATAAAGTTTCGCTGGTTGTTGCGAACCGCGTAGCGCGCCTGCACCAGAGTCTTCCCCTCTTTGCTCATCAAAACCTGGTAACGTGCTTCCTCAATGTTCGCCATCAGCACCGCTTGCTGCGCGTAGCGTGCGATATCGACTGTGAGCGTGCGCGTGTTCGCGGCCTCTCCGGACCGAAAGCGAAAGGCTGCCAGCGAAGGAGACTGCCGGCTGGCCACGGTCTCGCCCAGATCGGTCGCATCGGCCTCCTCCAGGCCGTGCGACTTCAGATGCTTAATTTCTCCGGCCCCCAGGACTTCGACCGCTACTCCTCCCGTGTCGCGTTCCGCATTTAACAAACGCAGCAGAGGAATTCCGATCTGTCCATCGCGCGCCAACCGCGCTTCACCATTGATAACGAACCTCGCACCCTGTTCAACGGGCTCCAGAAACGACACTGCCAGTTCGCCGCCCGTCACTTGCCAATCCGAGACCATCGCCCCCATTACCTGGTTGATGGTGACGGCTTCGGGCAAATGCATACGCACTTCGTGCGCCGCACCCTGCAGCACGTCGACGCTGACCTCGGCATAGATCAAGGTCGAATCTTCCCCCAAGCTGACAAGCTCCGTCAGCGTTCCCCTCATACGCAACGGCTGAGTGGTGCGGTGATCTTCCGTCTTGCGGTGCCAGGTAAACGTTAGCGGCTCGTTCCCCCGTCCATACGCAACCCACTTACTGTCGGCTGCTGCCTCGGACTTCTCGGAAAGCAATCCGCCTGAAACCTGAACGTCCACCCCTTGCCGCGGAAGCTCCACGGATGCGCGCGTGACTCCCGAATCCGCGGAAGGAAGCGTGATACTTTCTGTTCCAGCGGAGGACGAAACGGGCAAAGCGATATCCAGTGCCAGCACCGATCGCCCGGGATGTGAAAGCAGAGCATTGAGGTGGCCATCCCCCTTGCTGCCGGCACTCGGTACCAGCGACACCAGTTTGTTGTCGAGATGCGCTTCTCTCACCAGCAGCCCGGATGGAATGGGAACGCTGACCCATCCATCTTTGAGCACATCGACGGTGAGAGTTACACGCCCTTTCGCCAGATCTCCGCCGATGTGCATGTCGTAGTCGATGCGTGTCAACGTGGCTTGCACGGGAGGCGTCTCCGGCTCCGGTTCCACCGGATATGCCTTGCTGTGAAGCGTTCGATATTCCGCCACTGGGATCACCACCCATCCCGGTGACCTCGATTCCTGTGCCCCCGATGGCGTTGCGACGAAGAGCGCCACACAGAGCCAGAACATCCCGAATCGCAATCCTGCGCACGGCCGAAAAACCTGTGTGTTCGGCGTTCTCATGGAGTGCCTCTTTCCTCTGAATTTTGGGATTGACGTCCGACCCGTTCCCGGCGACCGACCCTTCTCCTCAGCAGCCGGAAACTTCATTCTAGGAACGCGGCTTAACGGCAAAGGTTGCACTTGGGCTGAGGGACTTGGTGTGGAACAGCGGCTTCGACCGCGGAATTGGCGAGATTTGTACACGATTCCAGCGGTGCAATACGACCTTCGAGGGCCTTCTTCTAAGCCACCGACAGCAACGTCCCAGCTGCTTAGTTATCTGCAGGATGCACCCGTTTTCACCTTCGCCTACAATGCTGGGAATTGCGTGACCTATCAGCTTATGAGGTGACCGAATGGCGTGTAATCCGGAAGTCCTAAAACACGTTCCGCTCTTTGCCTTGCTCGACGAAGATGAAACGGCCATTCTGGCTGGCCAAGTCGAGCTTCGAACTTTCGCCCCGCGGCAGCGTATCTACAAAATCGGCGAGCCGGGCGAGCGCGCCTACGTCATGGTTTCCGGCACGGTGCGGGTCACTACCGTCGATCAGGATCAGCAGGAAGTGGTAGTCGACGAGCCCGCCCACGGAGAGTTCTTTGGTTTCGCATCGATGCTCGAGCAGACGCCCCATCAGACGAATGCCATCGCCCTGGAGGAAACTGTTTGCCTCGAGGTCGATCGGCATGACATCGCGACCCTCCTGCAACGCAAGCCGCTCGCCGGCATGGATATGCTCACCGTTCTAGGGCGTCAGTTTCACGCGTCTCAGCAACTGGTGCGCTTGCGCGCGATGCGAAACGCCAACGAGATTATCGAGAATGAGGCCACCTTCGGCGAACGGATTGCCGACATCGTGGCGGGCTTTGGTGGATCGTGGACCTTCATCATCACTTTTCTCTCCGTTCTCATCGCATACACCTCGTCTCAAATCTTCCTTGCTCGGCGAGCGTGGGATCCTTATCCGTTCATCCTGCTTAATCTTTTTCTCTCCATGCTCGCGGCTATCCAGGCTCCTGTCATCATGATGAGCCAGAATCGACAGGACACAAAAGACCGCCTGCGCGGCGAACTCGATTTCGATGTGAATCGACGCGCTGAAGCCGAAATCCAGGGCTTGGCCCGCAAGCTCAATCACCTGACCGACAAGTTGGACGACCTGGATGATTTGCTGCGAAGAAATACGGTGGCCCGATAAAACCGCTGGGGAACTTTGCGCAACCAAGTACGAAGGGTAGAGGTTGAAAGTTAGCCAACCCTGGTCGCAACTCTGGGATTCGTGAAGTCATCGAAATCCATGCGACGAGTAATGGATTAGAATTTTTCGGCCCTGGGCGTCGATCAGTCTGGACGCCAAACCTGTCCAGAAAGGAAACCAGATGAAACTTCGACTGTCTTCTCTTTTTGGGTTAGTTTTCGTGCTGGCCACTTCCACTATCTTCGCGCAGAACCAGGTTTCGGAGAAAGCGGTTCAGCGCATTCAGAAGGAAGTGCGTCACGAACTTCTGATGCTCCCGTATTACGGGGTCTTCGACAACATCGCCTACAAGGTGGATGGGTATAAGGTGACGCTGCTGGGACAGGTCACGCGACCCACTCTCAAGAGTGACGCGGAAAGAGCGGTCAAGGGGATTGAAGGTGTCGAGCAGGTGGACAACCAGATCGAAGTCCTTCCTCCGTCACCCATGGATGACCAACTGCGCCGCCGACTTTATCAAGCGATCTACGGTTTTCCCAGCCTCCAGAGATATTCGCTGGGCGTACAGCAGCCGATTCGGATCCTTGTGAAGTCCGGCCGCGTGACGCTGGAAGGCGTTGTGGACAACGAAGCCGACAAGAACACCGCCGGCATCCGTGCCAATAGCGTGTCTGGCGTCTTCTCGGTAACCAACAACCTTCAGGTAGTTAAGCCCAGTTAGTGATGTTCTTCTTTCGGCGGGGCACCCTCCTTCCGGGGGTGTCCTCCTTGTCTTCTGCCCCGGCTTGGTCGCTATTGCCCTCTTTGACCAGGTATTGCACGATGAGCGAGATCCGACGGTTGGAGGCATCTTCCGGCTTGTCCGGTTTACGCAGCCTTTGGTCAGCATATCCACGAACCTGCACGACCTGTCAGGCTGCCACTCCGTTTTCCTGCATCAGGCGCCGCGCCGCGTTGGCCCGATCTACCGACAGTTCCCAGTTGCTGTAGTCCGAACCTCCCGGATAGGGCCGGGCATCGGTGTGTCCTTCCCGTGAAATCTTGTTGGGCAGCTTTCCGAGTTCTGCCGCCAATGCGATTAGCATCTCCTTCCCATTCGGACTGGGAATCGCCTTGCCGGTCTCGAAGAACGTGCCAGTCTCGGATTCCAGCAATTCGATCCGCAATCCTTCGGCGGTGACTGTCATTTCAATCTGGTTCTTGAACTGCTCGAAGTTGTCGATTCGCCGGATCGCCTTTGTTCGTTCTTCTTTCAGCCTGGGCATATCTTGCCGAGACAACGAGAACGCCTCACCCGCGCCTTGCATATTGCTGCCCACCATCTTGGACGTGCCGGTAGGGTCCTTGAAATATCCGCCCACCGCCTCCTGCACCTGCTTGCTGCTGTTCATTAGCCAGGGCACGATGAACAACGCCATCCTGGCGGTGACGAAGTCTGCATAAGCGACCTTCCAGGCGCCCCCATGATGCCCTCCGTGTCCGCCTTTCTTCTTGATAACGATGATGGGTTGATTCCCAGACATGATCGATCCCGCTTAGGCTGGGGTCTCGCCGGCTGCAGCCGCCGCTGCGGCAGGCGCGGCCGATCCGCTGTTCCGACAGGTTTGCTCCACTTCCTGGAAGGATGGACGCACATGACCGGGAATTGCGCGCCGTCCGATTTCCACCGCCATGATGGGAGAGATGCCCTTGAGGAAGGCCAGCATCAGCACCCGCAGCACGTTATAGTAGGCATGCTCATCGTCGGCCGTTTTCGCCATATTGGCCGCGACCGGGCCCACCAGTCCATAGCAGAGCAGGATGCCCAGAAAGGTTCCGACCAGGGCCGCCGCCACTTTGTGTCCGATCTCTTCTGGCGGACCACCCAAAGCGCCCATCGTAATGACCACTCCTAGGACTGCGGCCACGATGCCCAGGCCGGGCAGAGAATCGGCCATGGTGCTTAAAGCCGCGATAGGTTGGGTCGCTCCATGATGATGGTCTTCCATGTCCACTTCCATCATCTGGTCCACGTCAAAGGGCTAGATCCCGCCCGTCACCGCCATGCGCATCGTGTCGCACACAAAATCGCGTACGTGATGATCTTTAAGAAAAGTGAATACTGAGAAAGCACTGGACTCTTGTCCGGTGCTTCAATGTCGGTTTCGAGCGCAACCAGCCCGTCGCGTCGGGCCTTGTTGAGTAGGTCGTACATTATCTTCAGAGAATCCAGGTAGCGCTGCTTGGTGAACTTGGAACCCCCGAACACTCCACCCAGGCCGCCGGCGATCTTCTTCAGGATGTGCAGTGGGTTGGCGACCAATACGGTCCCTGCGCCCGCTCCCCCGATGATCAGCAGTTCTGCGGGCTGCAGGAGAACCTTGAGGTTCCCATGCTCCATAAGGTAGCCGCCGCCCACCACCGCCCCGAACACCACCAGGATTCCGATGATCGCAAACATAGAACCTGCACTTCCTTGCTGTTGGTCCCGCCCTAATCCGGCGGGGTCATTCGCTTCAGTGCGGCCTCGACCCGCTCAAGCATGGATTCGAAGGTCTCTTCGCGCGCGATGGGCGTTCCGACCACGCGGATCGTCACCGACAAGCGATCGCCCCACGACTGAATCCCGGAACCGCTGACCGTACCCTTCAACCGGTGAGCCACACTCTCCAGATATTGACCGCCGCAGCCGGGCAGAATGGCCAGGAACTGATTGCCTTTCCAGCGCCCCAGATAGTCGGTCGGTCGAAGCGTGTTTTTCAAAGTGTGTCCGACCACGCGCAGGATGGCACGCACGGCCTCTCGACCGTGGGCTGCCTGAAAGTGCGATAACCGTTGGGGCTCGATTAGCAGCACGGCGAACGGGATGGCATGGGCGGCAAACAATCCGATGTGTTCCCGCAAGTAGGACACCACGAGTGCCTGGTTCGGAACTTGCGTACACTCGTCCTGGCATCCGTACTTGGCCAGGTCATCCTTGCGGCGATCTGTTTCCGGCACGAAGCCCCGCTCCTCGAAAATCTCAGCCGCACCCACGATGGTGCCGTTCGGATCTCGCAAGGGAAGCGCTCGCACATGCACCGGCACTCGGTGACCCTCCCGGTGACGCAAGTAGACGGACGCCTCCCGCGCCTGGCCATCCCGCATGCAATCCAGTAAGGGACAGGAAGATCCGCAGAGTTGCTTCTCGTTCTCATCGCAGTGCACCAACAGGTCGTCGCGGCAGAATCGTCCGGTCACGTCCTGTCGTTTGTATCCTGAAATCCTTTCCGCGCCGTGGTTCCAGTACACGATCTTCCGGTGACTGTCCGCGAGGTGCACTCCGGTCTCGAGGGAATCCACCACCGCCTCGAAGATGCGAGAATCGGCAAGCTCTGTCATGGAGTAGGTCTGCTATTGACTCTTCGGCAGTGGGAGGGTGTGCCTTCAGGAGCCATGCGTCCAAAGGGAGCCGGGCTAAAATGGGCCGTCCTCGTGGCCGTAACTTCTGCGAAATCTGCAGCCCTCGACCACGTCGAGGCCATAAATGCTACATTTAAAGATTCATGTCTGCTCCCAACTCCCACTTCATTCAAGCCTGTAAGGCCCAACCAGTGGACCGCACCCCCGTCTGGTTCATGCGTCAAGCTGGACGTTACATGGCCGAATACCGTGCCGTCCGCAAGCAACATTCCTTGATTGAGATTTGCAAGAAGCCCCAACTCGCCGCTGAAGTCACGATCACTGCTGCCGAGGCTTTGGGTGTCGACGCGGCCATCATCTTTGCAGACCTGCTGCTCCCGCTCGAAGTCATGGGTCTGCCCTTCCATTTCGAAGCCGGAGAAGGTCCGGTCATTGAGAAGCCCATTCGCGCACGGGAAGACATCGCCCGCCTGCGCACCGATCGCGCTGCGGAACTCGGGTATGTCGCGGAGGGCATCCGCATCGTGTGCAAGCATTTTGGGGAGACACTTCCCATGATTGGCTTCTGTGGCGCGCCCTTCACGTTGGCCAGCTACATGATCGAAGGAGGCGGCTCGCGCAACTATGTCCACACCAAGAAAATGATGTACTCCGCGCCCGCCGCCTGGGACGAACTGATGCGCAAGCTCGTCCTCGTCACCAGCGAGTACGCGGCCGAGCAGGTGCGCGCTGGGGCGGACACCATCCAGATCTTTGACAGTTGGGTGGGTTGTCTAAGCGTCGAGGACTACCGGCGCTACGTGCTCTCGCATGCCACCGACTTAGTAAGAAAACTGCAGCAGACCGGTGTGCCTATCATCTACTTTGGCACCGATAGCGCGACCCTGCTGGCGTCGATGAAGGAAACAGGTGCAGAAGTCATCGGCCTGGACTGGCGCATTCCTCTCGAGCAAGGCTGGCGGCAAATGAATTTCCAGGGCGCGGTACAGGGAAACCTCGACCCGGTTCTGCTGTTCGCAGATTGGAAAGAAGTACAGTCGCGGACCGATGACATTCTGCGCCAAGCCGCCGGACGTCCGGGTCACATCTTCAACCTGGGTCACGGCATCCTGCCCGAAACTCCGGTCGACACCGTGAAGCAACTGTGCAGGTTTGTGCAAGGAAAGTAGCGCCGGAATAATGCCGGCTGTCGCGAGGGCGTCTGTCCCTTGGTCGAGAATAGAAAGATGAACGAGAAGAAAACCGCCGTTCTTCTGCTGGCCCACGGCACCGCCGATTCGCTCGACGACATCCCCGAATTTCTTCTCAACGTCACGGGAGGCCGGCCCGTGCCTCCCCAGGTGATCGAAGAGGTCAAGCATCGCTATTCGCTCATTGGCCATTCCCCAATGAACGAAATCACGGCGCGGCAGGGCGAGTTGCTCGCCCACGAACTGGGTGCCCCGGTCTACGTTGCGATGCGTAACTGGAAGCCGCTTATTCCGGACGTTGTGAAGCGGATGGCGGCTGATGGTGTCGGCCGCGCCGTGGCCCTATGCCTGGCTCCGCAAAACTCCCGCACCAGCGTCGGCCTTTACCGCAAAGCCGTCGAAGGCCAAAGCGGTCCACCGTTTGTGCTCGACTTTGTTGACTCCTGGCACGACCATCCGCTGCTAGTCCAGGGGTTCGTTGAAAAGCTCAAGTCCGGATGGGAAGTGGCATGTCGGGAGGCTGGCCAAAGGGTCCCGATTATCTTCACCGCTCACAGCGTTCCGCAACGCACCATTGCGGAAGGCGATCCCTACGAAACCCAAACCCGCGAAACCGCCGCCCTGGTCGCAAAGTCCGCAGGTCTTTCCTCGAACGACTGGACCTTCGCCTTCCAAAGCCAGGGCATGTCGGGCGGCGCCTGGCTCGGACCCACCGTCGAAGACACGATCCTGAACCTGAAATCTCGAGGGCACGCCGGGGTGTTCGTCCAGCCGGTCGGCTTCCTATGCGATCACGTCGAAGTCCTTTACGATATCGATATCGGCTTCCAGGAGTTCGCGAAAAAAGAAGGCATGCACCTCTGGCGCGCCGAATCGCTGAACGAATCGCCGGAATTGATCCGCGCACTGGCCGACATCGTCCGCACGCGCAAAAAAGAAGCGTGAAAGATCACTCCGGGCGTGAGAAGTGAAGGGCGAAAAGGTAACAGCTAGTAACTAAGAGCTGGTTTTTATGAAAAGGATCGCCATCATCGGCGGCGGCATTACTGGACTTTCGGCCGCTTACGCGCTGGAAAAGAAACACCGAGCTGGAATTGAGGTGGACTACGTTCTCTACGAAGCGAGTCCGCGTCTGGGTGGGGTCTTGGTTACCGAACGCGTCGATTCCTGTCTGATCGAAGCTGGGCCCGATTCCTTCCTGACCGAAAAGCCTTGGGCCAGCGATCTCTGCCAGGAACTCGGTCTTGGCGACCAACTCATCGGCTCCAACGATGCTGACCGCAAAACCTACATCCTGGTCCGTGGCCGTCTGGTCGAGATGCCTGACGGCCTGATGTTCATGGTTCCCACCAAGATTCTGCCCACAGTTTTCTCGCCGCTCTTCTCACTGAAGACGAAGCTGCGCATGGCCCGCGAGTGGTTTCATCCGCCCCACAAAGCGAACGGTGATGAAACCGTAGCTTCCATGGTGGAACGTCACTATGGCGCCGAGATGGTCGACCGTTTGGCTGATCCGCTGCTCTCAGGCGTCTATGGTGGCGAGGCATCGCAGCTTAGCGTGCGCGCGGTCCTTGCCCGCTTTGCGGATATGGAAGCCAAGCACGGCAGCCTTGGTCGGGCCATGCTCGCGGCGCGGAAAAATGCTCCGAAAGCAAATGGTGGGCCACGGCCGCTCTTTACCTCGCTCAAGGAAGGCATGCAACAGATGGTTGACGCCCTAGTCGCGCGTCTCGATGGCGACGCGTTGACGACTGACGCGCCCGTACAGGCCATCACGCGCGAGGGTGGAGGCTGGGTCGTGTCCGCGGGCCTGCAGTCAGACCATTTCGATGCCGTCATCGTCGCTGCGTCCACCCAGGTTGCGGCGCGTCTGTTGCGAATGAGCAGCCCCGAGTTGGCGGCTGAACTCGGCGCGGTGAATTACAGCTCGTCGGTCACCGTGGCGTTGGGATATGAGGAGGACGTGCGCGGATCGCTTCCTCCAGGATTCGGTTTTCTCGTGCCGCGCAGTGAAGGCAAGCGCATGCTGGCTGCCACGTTCGTGCACAACAAGTTCCCCCATCGCGCGCCCGACAACCGCGCTATTGTCCGTTGCTTCCTGGGAGGCGCGCGCGACGAAGCGATCCTCGCGCTTGCCGACGACGAAATCCTTGGTATCGTTCGCGAAGAACTGAAACAAATCCTTCAACTCACCGCCGAACCGCTGTTCGCGCGCGTCTTCAAGTGGAAAGGCGCCATGGCCCAGTACGGCGTCGGACATCTCGAGCGCCTGCAACGCATCGAAGGTCTTCGCAGAAAGTCCCCGGGTCTTGCCCTGGCAGGCAACGGCTACTGCGGAATTGGCGTGCCAGACTGCGTCCGTTCTGGCGGTGAGGCCGTGGAAGACACGCTGAAATCTCTAGGGATTGCGGCGCCCCAATCGCTCTCAACCCATTCCTGATTCCAGCCATAGAGCTGGGCCCATCCCGGCCCTGGTCGACAAGATCGTTTCTACCCGTAAATTGCCGGATCCTCCGCGACAACCGCTCACCGGCGGTGTTTGTAGAATTCGATACGAGATGGGGGAGTCCTATGCGGATGCGAATTCTGGAAATCGCTTCGGCTCTAGTCCTGACCGCCTGCATTCCATGGGCGCAGGATCGGCAAAGGCCAGAGGCGCAGCCGGGCGAAGACATGTCCGGGCACGACATGTCGAAGATGTCCGTCAAAGCCGACGCGAAACACATTTCCGCCGACGCCGAAGCCAGCGTCCATGCAATGCATTCCATGGAAGGCCATCACATGGACATGGGCCCGCACATGAAGATGACTGCATTGCGTGATCCCAAGCCCGGAGACGAACAACGTGCGCAGCAGGTCGTTGAGGCCGCCCGACACGTTGCCGAAAAATACAAGGACTACCACACCGCCCTGGCAGACAATTTTCAGATCTTCCTGCCCAACGTTCCGCAGAAGATGTACCACTTCACGAACTACCGCTACGCGCTCGAGGCCGCTTTCAGCTTTAACCCCGAGCATCCCACCTCGCTGTTGTATGAGAAGCGCGGCAATGACTACAAGCTGGTAGGCGTAATGTACACCGCGCCCAAACGATCTAGCGAAGACGAACTCGACCAGCGGATTCCACTATCCGTCGCCCAGTGGCATGAACACGTCAACCTGTGTCTGCCCCCGGCCGACCGGAAGCGAGAAGCCTTAGGCCCACACGCGAAGTTCGGCCTGCAGGGCTCCATCGCGACGAAAGAGGAGTGTGACGCCAATGGCGGCACCTTCCGGCCGCTGATCTTCAACTGGATGGTCCACCTGTATCCGCTGGAGAAAACCGAAGCAGAAATTTGGGCCGCAGACCGCGGCCACAACCACACCGACGGCGATTGATCTCCGGGGGCGACGGGAGTCCTCGCCCGTCCGAACCGAGCAAAGCTCGGCTAGCTAACAGCCAACGACCAACTGCCAACCTTAGTCCCCCGCCGTGGCAGCGACCATGCCCATCCGTCCCAACCGATTGCTGATCGCCACCACAATCACCGCAATTAACCCGATCTGCAATGCCAGGCCCTCATACAGGCTCGCAGAAAAATGCAGCCCCTCGATCCGAGGGTCGAACACGCCGACAGGCGTCAGAACGCTGAGGGCCGCAATGCCTGAGGGCTCTCCCGGGATGCTCGAAATCGCGATCACCACCGCTGCCGCCACGTAATATAGGCACAAAAAGAAAACTCCCTTCACTACCGGTTGCCGCATCCGGGTCAGGGTGCACCACTGAATAAATAGGATGTCGCGCGTGATGAAAATTAGCACCATCAGCAACTGCACCGCTGCGATTCCCAAGGCCCGAACGTGAAAATCCATGGCAAATCGCCACGCGAGCAGTCCCCACACCATCAGCGCGTAAGCCACGACCGCCGAGAGCACAAGCCAAGGCCCGGGCAAGCCATCCTCGGAAAACAAGCTGGTCGTTCCCGACGCGCGCTGCCGCCACCACACCTTGAGGCGTTCCCTGGGCGTCAACGTCGCCAGACCCATAGCAAACAGGATGGCGCCATTGATCGACACCATAAACATCGCCAACAGCCGGGAGTCCGTTGTGTTGCCAGTAGTGCCACCGAACTTCAACAGCGCGTAGAACACAAAGTTCAGGAATGCCCCGCACCCAACCGCCTGCCAGCGCGAAAGTGGACGGATCTCGCTGTAGTCCCGCTTCAAATTGCGCACCAGCATCAGAACCAGCCATGCGCCGAACGAGCAGTCGAGCAGCAGAGTCAGCAGGACCCACGGAACCGAATGTCCAAACAAGGTCGGGACCATCTCGGCGTGGCCATCGAAGTCGAGCGATAGAACTTTGTGCAGCCCGGTCACGGGACTGAGTGCTGCCAGACCAGGAAACCAGGACGTCGCAAACCCGTAGGTCCCCATCGTTGCGCCGTAGAGACCGAGGGCTGCGATCATCCCCAAACCGCGGCTGCGGGTTTCCACCAGCGTGGAAAGCCACAGTCCGCCCAACCCGAGCAACAGTGCGCCGGTCGCGAGCGAGCCATATGCCGCCGAAAGGCTCCAGAAAGGCAATCCGCCCAGTAGGCCAGCGATCACGGTCGCCGGCAATACGCACAGCATCCCAAAATAGGCCAGCACCGGTTCACCCAGTAACTTGCCAATCAGCATTTCGGCCGGCGTCAGGCTGGTCGCTCGCTGGAAGTCCCAGGTTTTGCGGTCACGCTCCGCCGAGACTGACTGCGCGCAGGCAAACAAGGACCAGAAGGTAACCAATCCACACTGCAACCCAAACAACCACCTGCACAACAGCAGCCATGTTTGCTGGCCGTTTTCCTGCCGTAACTTCTCCGCATAGCCGGTCCATTTGCCGTCATCGTGCTGCGCGGAGTATTCGGCATTGGCGAGAGTGCTCTGGCGCTCGCTCCAACACGCCAGGCCAATCAACGCGCAAAGAAACAGCACGACCATTGCCACCGTCACCGCTCGCGCTGGCCGCAACTCCGCCCGCACATGCCGCACGAACTCAGGATTTCGCCAGAATTTCAGCACTACATCACCTCGTGTCTGGAGAGCTTCATATAAAGGTCTTCGACTGTCTGTTTCACTTCTCCAAAGCCTTTTACGCGTACTCCGGCACCCACCAGATCGCCTAGCAGAACCGCCATCTCATCGTCCCATCCGGCGAACTGAAATGTTCCCGAACCAACTCCCAGCTGCACCTTCGACACGTAAGCATGTGCGGCGAGCCGGGTTTCGATCAATGGCGCAGAATCGCCCACCCATGCGATCCGCATGTCGCGGGTCAACTGCTCCGCGGCCGTGACTTCCTCAATCCGACCGCTGCGCGCCATCCGCCCCTTTTCCATGATGCCGATGGAGGTGCAGAATCCCTCGAGCTCGGTGAGAATGTGCGATGAAATCAGGATAGTTGTGCCTTGATCCCGCAGCCAACGCAGCAAGTTGCGCAACTCCAGCCGTGCTTTCGGATCGAGCCCCGAAGCTGGTTCGTCCAGCAGCAACACCTTGGGCTGATGAATAATCGCGCGGCCGATCCCCAACCGCTGTTTCATGCCGCGCGAAAGCCCGCGAATCAGCGCGTCGCGTTTAGCCTCCAGCGAGACCTGCGCAATCACGCCATTCACGCGGGCCTGAACCTGGCTTTCTTCCACTTTGTAAGCATGAGCGAAGTAGTCGAGATATTCCCAGACTTTCAGATCCTCATAGACCGCGAAAAAATCCGAAAGATATCCGATCGAGCGCTGTGCTCGCTCCGGTTCGTGCGCGACATTCACGCCGTTAACGGCCGCTTTCCCTGTTGTGGGTGTGAGTAGGCCGCAAGCCATGCGGATGGTGGTGGTCTTCCCCGCGCCGTTCGGGCCTATGAGTCCAAAAATCTCACCTTGCGGAATCGTGAGGTTCAAATCCTCGACCGCCACCAGATTGTCGTACTCTTTGCGAAGACCGGTCAGTTCGATCACAGATCAAACCTGCCTTTCACGGACGTACTCAAAGCAAGCTCGAAAATGCCCGCCATCGTACAAGCAAGAAAAGTCGTAAG
>UEXW01000037.1_pt1 | contig 15520 bp, 13 predicted proteins | sample 4301151 | NCBI WGS metagenome assembly UEXW01 (sample SAMEA4773176, study PRJEB27434) | metagenome | biome: 2259; feature: agricultural soil; material: soil | place: USA | collected 2014-09 | depth 0.25 m | reverse complement strand
GTGGTGGAACTGGCAGACACACCATCTTGAGGGGGTGGCGCCGAAAGGCGTGGGGGTTCAAATCCCCCCTTCCGCACCAGTATCTCTAACCGTCCATTGATAGAGAAAGGCCGGCCGCTGAGCCGGTTGGTTGCAATTCGCATGAATTATCTGATTGGTCTGATCTACGCCGTTCACATCATTGTGTGCCTGTTTCTGATTGTGGTGGTGCTGCTGCAGAGCGGCAAGAGTGGCGATATCGCCGCCGCTTTTGGGGGCATGGGCAGTCAAACGGCATTCGGCCCGCGAGGCGCCGCCACCGCGCTCTCCAAGGCGACCACCTGGTCTGCCGTGCTCTTCATGGTGACCTCGATCACACTCTCCATCTTTGCGGTTCGGAGAAGTGGCCCCACCTCCAAATCAGTGTTGTCGGGCGAAAAGGCGTCGCAGAGCACGTCCCAGCCCGCCGCTCCCGCACAACAACCCGCGGCCCCGGCGCCTCAGCCTGCTCCGGCTCAGAAGTAGACATCCAGCAATCCAAGGCAAAGTCCCCCTTCGCGGAGGACTTTCCGCGTTCTGCTTCCAGACGGCTCCTGATCCTCAACTAAAATACTTCTCATGATTCACGAAATCCTGCCGGTCGGGCCGCTACAGTGCAATTGCTCTGTGATTGGAGACGAGCAGTCTCGCCAGGCCATTGTTATCGATCCCGGGGATGACATAGCGCAGATCGTCGCGCTCATCCAGAAACATAACCTGCAGATTAAGCAGATTGTCATCACGCATGCCCACATCGACCACGTGGGAGGCGCCATGAAGCTGCGCGCGGCGACGGGAGCGCCGATTCTTCTGAACCAAAGGGACTACGCGCTGCTGAAGATGCTGGATGTGCAAGCGGCTTGGCTTGGAATGGCCAATCCCGGGAAAGTCGATATCGACCAGAGTGTCGGATCTGGCGACCTGGTGCAAACAGGTTCTCTTACCGCCCAAGTCCTGCACACGCCTGGGCACACCGAGGGTAGCATCTGTCTCTATTTCCCCGCTGAGAAAACCTTGATCGCGGGCGATACCCTCTTCGCCGGCAGCATCGGCCGCACGGACCTTCCCGGAGGTTCGTATGAGAAGATCATCCGCTCCCTCCACAACCAGATTCTGGCGCTGCCCGACGATACCGCCGTGGTCCCCGGTCACGGGCCGCTGACTAATATTGGGGAAGAGCGGGACAATAATCCCTTTCTCGTGAAACGTTGACAGAGCCGGCTCGCCTACGAATTCAGAAGCTGCAGAATCCGGCTGACGCCTTCGCGAAACTCCGCAGTCGGAGTGATTACACTCAGCACCAGATAGCCATCTCCCGAAAAGTCATAGAAGTGTCCCGGGTGCACGAGCACGGCGACCTTGCGCAAGAGATCGATTGCCAATTCTTCATCCGACTGGGTCACCGGCACTCTCAGCACGACATACCAGCCGCCCTCAACTTCGAGACGCTCACAGGTACGCTGGTGGGACAGTTGGCGGTCGAGTTCCCGCAGATTGGTGCGGATTCGATCCAGCATCAAAGGCTGGATGTGTTTGCGCTGCGCAAGCAGGGCGGGCGTCGCCAGTTGCAGGGGCGCATTCACCGAAAGGTAAGTGTCGGCGATGACTTCGAGACGAGCCAGCGCTGCCGCCTTCTGTTTCTCAGGTCCGCTGGTCACGGCCCAGGCGACCTTCATCTGCGGAAGGCCGGAGATCTTTGATAAGCCGCTCAGGGTGAAAGTCAAAGTATCGTTATTGAGTGCGAAGCTATTTCGCGCCGCCCCATCGTGCGCGTAATCCAGAAAGACCTCGTCGACAATAAGCGCCAGACCGTACTCGTCGCAAAAACGATTGAAGCTCGCGACCTCGTCCTGTTTGACGTACGACCCCGTGGGATTATTCGGATGCACGATTACGACGCCGCGGGTGTGGTGATTCACCGCGTTGTAGAGCGAGGGGAAATCAACCTGCCAACCGTGATCGTAAAGCAGCGGATACGGCGCCAGCTTAACGTCTTCCAGATCGGCCAGGAACTCGAAGAGCGGATAGCTGGGCTTGGGCACCAGCAACTCCTCTCCTGAATCGCACAGCAGTCGGAAAATGTACGAGTAGGCCTCACTCGTGCTGGTGGTAAGGATCAGCGATTCCGGGTCGACCTCGTAGCCTTCGTGTTCGTCCCGATAATAACGAGCCACCGCCTCGCGAGCCTTCAGAAGACCCTTTGGCTGTGGATCGTAGTCCATGGCCTCTGGCATGTTCAGGCAGCCGAGCATGGCCTCTTCATCGAAACGAAAACCGGCACGGGTGGGGTTGGAGACGCTGAGATCGAGAATCTTCATTCCAGCCGCACGCAGGTCAGCCTGTGTTTGGGTGAAGCGATTCGGCGTCAGCTTCCATTCGGTTCGCTTGGAGAACATCGATCAATGGCTCACTTTGCGAACGCTTCCTTATTCACCACGTACGGCATTTGAGTGATGTTGCCGCCATAGTTCCCTTCCAGGACGTCGATGAGTCCTTGCACACACCTTCCGGCCATCCCCTTCTCTGGATCGGTCGAGAGACGAGTGATCTTGGCAGCGCTGGCGAAGTGTGGGTACAAACGGCAGCGGTCTTCGATCGCCGGGTCGCGCAAGGGCGAGTCCGCGGGTAATGGCTCGGTTTCGTACACATCCAGCGCAGCTCCCGCGATCCATTTTTCCCGTAGCGCCTTGGCCAGGGCAGCTTCGTCGATCACAGGTCCGCGCGAGGTATTCACCAGGTAGGCGGTTGGCTTCATTTTGCGCAAGGTCGACTCGTTGAATAGATGAAAGGTCGGCGTTTGGCTTTCACCTTCCCGGAGTAACGGAACATGAACGCTCACGAAATCCGCCGCACTCAGAGCCTCATCCAGCGAGGTGTAGCGGATCCAGCAGTGTTCTCGGGTCATCCCGCGGGCAAAACGAAGGTCCTTGATCTCCTGGATCGCCTTCACATATTCGTGATTCTGGTACGCCGGGTCGTAGCACAGAATGTTCATGTCGAACCCGGTGCTCTTCTTGATCATGGCGAGGCCGATTCGTCCAGTTCCTATCACGGCAATCGCTTTGCCAGTGACTTCATCTCCGAGGAACGGCAAGTATGGATGCCAGAAACCCCACTTGCTTTCACGCGTGAGATGTTCCGCGGACCACAACCGTCGTGCCAGAGCGCCCATCATGAAGAAGGCGAATTCCGCAGTGGCCTCGGTCAATACGTCCGCGGTATTTGTAAATGGAATGCGATACCGGTTCGCGTCTGCGCGGTTGATGTTGTCGAAACCCACCGCATATTGGGCGACCACCTTGAGCGTGCCTTTGCCGGCTTCAAACAGCTCTGCGTCTACCTGGTCGCGAAGAGTGGTGATCAAACCGTCGATACCGGACTTCAATTTCGAAACGATCAGGGACTTGGGAGGAGGCTCGGGGCTGGCGTAGACCTCGACGTCATAACCGCGTTTCCGAAGTAGGTCGATAGAGTCTCCGATGTCGCAGGTGGCAAATACGCGGTGTTTTCTAGCCATTCGTCTCTCAAGAGTTGGGCGTGTGCAGATCGCTGCGCTTGCCCGCGAAGCGAAAAAAAGGAAGCAACAGTGTATCCCAGATGAAGAGGAGGCGGTGAGGCACCGCCTGGACAGCGGGCGGGACGCCCGCGCTCCAATCAGGCTAACGATGCACGGTGACAAGGGGATGCTCGTCCCGGTCTACTTGATGTTTCTTCTTGATCTCGACCAGCTCCACGGCTTTACGGGCGATGTGTTCCGCGCTGACTTCGAACTCCTTGATGAGTTCCCAAGGCGCGCCCGAATCTCCAAAACGATCCTTCACGCCGATGGCCCCAGTGATCACCGGCTCTCCCATCAGCACTGGGCTTTCCGTAATGATGTTGCTGACCCGCCATGCCAACGCGCCGATTTGGTGTTCTTCCGCAGTCACCACCACCCCCGTCTGTTTCGCCGCCCAAACGACGGCGGCCTGATCGATCGGCTTTAGAGTATGCAGATTGAGGATCCGAGTCTCGTAACCAAATTCCTGCTTCAGAATCCAGGCCGCGCATTGCTTCCGGAACCATCGGACCGCAGGCGACGATGGTCAGATCCTCATGCTCATTCTGGTACAAGCCTTCCCGTTTCGTTTCGAAAGCCTGAAGAAAGTCATCACATTCCTTTCGGAAACGAACGACGTTCGCTTTGCCGAAGACGAAGGGCGCTTTCTCGTCGGTGACGACCGGAGTAGCTTCTCGTGCAAATCGGATGTACTTAGGCCCGTGATGCTGCAACAGCAGGTAGTTGGTGGCCTTGCGGGTTTCCACTACGTCACAAGGAACCACCACCGACATGTTGGGCAGGCCGCACATGGCAAACAGATCTTCGAGGGCCTGATGGGTGGCGCCGTCCCACCGAGACGCCCCCATGGGCACCGGCGATCATCACGTTGAAATCGCCGTAACAAATCGACGTGCGAATCTGGTCGAGATTACGAGCTGCCGCAAAGGTGGCGTAAGTCCCAAACACGGGCAACTTCCCTTCTTTGGCGAGCCCAGCCGCCGCCGACGTGGCGGACTGCTCCGCAATCCCCATGCTGATCCAGCGGTCCTTGCGCTCGGGGTGGGACGCATAAAAATCGCTGATGGTAATGGAGCCCGAGATGTCGAGTCCGAGAACATACGACGCGCTCGTCGTCACCGTGTGCCGCGAGCGCGTGGCCGAATCCTTTTCGCGTCGGCTCCATGCGAGCCTTCATCCTGGCAGCGGTATTCCACCAGTAGTTGCCATTGAACTTTGGCATTTCGTGATCGAGCCTGCGATCGACTTCGGTCTGGTACCAACGGGAGCGCTCCAGCAAGTCGGCCACTGGAATGCGATCGGCCAGATGAAGTTCCTCGAGGCCCTTTATCAATCTCCTCACGCGAGGGCGACTTGCCGTGCCATCCGGCAACGTTTTCCATGAAACTCACGCCCTTGCCCTTGACCGTGTCTGCCAAAATAAGGTTTGGCTTTCCGTGCGCGGCTTTTGCGCTTTCCAGGGCATGCACCACCTGCTCGATGTCATGCCCATCGACGCGGCACACTTCCCAGCCGAACGCGCGATATTTCTCCTCCAGCGGTTCCACATTCATCACTTCTGACACCGGACCGTCAATCTGAAAGCGGTTGCAGTCCACGATGCCCAACAGATTGTCGAGGTGGTGATGGCTGGCCTCCATGGCGGCTTCCCAGATCTGGCCTTCCTGCTGCTCTCCATCTCCCATGATGCAGAAGGTTGTGTAGCTCTTGTGGTTCAACTTGCCCGCCAGTGCAATCCCTACCGCGATACTCAGTCCCTGCCCCAGCGAACCGGTGGACACTTCCACTCCGGGAAGCTTTCTCCAATGCGGATGGCCCTGGTACGGCGACCTCAATTTACGCAGCAGTACGACATCTTCCAGCGGGCAGAAACCCGCAAAAGCCATTCCAAGATACAGGCTAGGCGCCTTGTGGGCGGTCGACCAGATAATGCGGTCCCGATCCTGCCAGTTTGGATTTTCAGGATCGTGATTCGCCACCCTCAGGTAGAGCGCGGCGGTGATGTCCATGATGGAAAGCGTGCCACCCGCGTGGCCGCTGCCTGCTGCATGCAAGGCGACCAGATCGTATCCGCGCATCAAGTTTGCCGCGTCTTTGAGCTCTTCGATGGAGTACGGATGACGGACTTCGCCGGGGACTGAATTCCTCAGGGCCATGACTGGCTCCTTCCTGGTGCGCCAGGCAGGGAAGGAGGGCCGGCGCACATCGAGGTTCGCGCACCGAGCTTAAGAGGGAATGTCCGTGCGAGCAGTGAGGCAAGTCACAGGCGGGAGTGACCTGAAAATATGGATGAAAGCTTCGTTGGGCGGTGACCGCGCCTAAAGGCAGATGGAAAACGGAGAGGGTTATGGTACGCATGAAGGCGTGCCCTTCTAGGACCCAACTCTTACTGCGGCCTTTTAGGGCGTGAAGTCTTGGAACGACCGGTACGAAGCTTTGTTCTTCAATAGCCCGTTAAAGATTCTTCGAGGTCCAGTGCCCAATGCGATCGAGCGCCTTGTTTAGATTCTCCAAGGAGTTGGCCACGCTGAAACGCAGGAAGCCTTCTCCAAAATCTCCGAAGGCTGTGCCCGAGAGGCACGCCACGCCAGCTTCTTCCAACAGAGCGTTGGCCAGCTTCTTAGACGGCCAACCAGTCGCGCTAGTATTCGGAAATGCGTAAAACGCGCCTTTCGGCATCCTGCACGAGAAGCCCTTGATCTTGTTCAGACCCGCCACAAACGCGTCACGCCGGCGCTTGAACTCATCGCGCATACGGTCCACCGACGATTGGTCTCCCCGCAAGGCCTCGACCCCGGCGATCTGCGTGAAGCTGGCCGTGCACGAGTTGGAGTTGGTCATCAGCCTCGTCATATGAGCGGCAAGGTCGGGGCGCATCACGCCGTAACCCATGCGCCAACCCGTCATGGCATAGGTCTTCGAAAAACCATCGAGCAGGATCGTTCGCTCCTTGAATCCGGGGATGGACATGATGGAGAAATGTTCGCCCTCAAAAAGCAGCCGGCTGTAGATCTCGTCTGACAACACCATGATGTTGCGATCGCCGATGGCGTCGGCAATGTCGTGGATGTCTTTCTTGTTGAGCACGCCTCCGGTCGGATTCTGCGGCGAATTGAGGACGATCAAGCGGGTTTTGTCACTGATCAGAAACGCGAGTTCTTTCGCGTCCAGGCTGAAATCACGCTCCTCCCGCAATTGAATCGGCACCGCCCGCGCACCCACGTAATTGATCATCGACTCGTAGATCGGGAACCCTGGATTGGGATAAATAACTTCATCCCCTACATCCGCCAGGGCCAGAACCGAGAAGAAAATAATCGGTTTGCCGCCCGGGACAACAACGACCTCGTCGGTCGTTACAGCGACCCTGCGGGTACGGCTGACGTAGTCCGCAATCGCTTGCCGGAGTTCCGGAAGGCCGGCGGACGGGCCGTAGTGGGTCCAACCCTTGTGCAGGGCCCCGACCGCGGCCTCCACCACATTGGAGGGAGTATCAAAATCGGGCTCACCGATTTCCAGGTGAACGATGTCTTTGCCCTGGCGCTCCAATGCGCGCGCCTTGTTAAGCACCTCAAAGGCAGTTTCCGTTCCCAACCGCGCCATGCGGCTGGCTAGGCGAAGCTCGTGCTGCGTGGCATTTTCCATGGTGGCAAACCGAGGCATTATACCCCCCAGATCAGCTGAGTTGGCCGACGGGAGAATTATCACGCTGCGGAGATAGGAAGTCGGGGAGGGACGTCACAGGACGACGTGATGGCACTTGCGAGGCGGGGTGCAAATTGCCGGCCTAATCCTTGGCCTCCCCACCGCCGAGATCGGCGATCGATAACTACTCGGAAATAGTGTGCTCTTCGCTTTGTGAACGCAAAACCCGATCCACGGAATAGGGCGCACGACGCGAGGGCTCGTGGTAGTGGCGAACCTGCATCTCGCCGAGCAGACCAACCGCAAGCATATTGAGCCCCGCGAGGAATAACACGGCTGCGAAGATCATCAGCGGCCCGTGTTGGATCAGCAGGTCAGAGTGATAAAGCAACTTCCGTTGGACCAACCATCCAGCGATCCCAAAACCACCCAGGATGCTGGCCATCCCAACCGTGCCGAAGAAATGCAAAGGCCGCGAGAGATAACGCAGCAAGAAACGAATCGTGATCAGATCGAAAAAGACGCGGAAAGTGCGTGAAATCCCATAGTGCGAAGCTCCCCGCTCGCGATTCACGTTGCGAATCGGAACTTCGATGATGGAAGCTCCGTGCCAGGAAGCCAAGGCAGGAATGAAGCGGTGCAATTCTCCGTAAAGAGGGACCTGCTCCAGGATTTCGCGTCGATAAGCTTTAAAGGTGGTGCCGAAATCGTGGATATCCACCCCGCTCAATTTTGCCATCATCCAGTTGGCAATCCGGGATGGAATGCGGCGCAGCCAAAGATTATCAATGCGCTGCTTCCGCCAGCCGCTGACAATGTCGTACCCCTCGCCGATCTTCTCGAGGAACACGGGAATGTCGGCAGGATCATGCTGGAGATCGCCATCCATGGCGATGATGTATTCGCCGCGCGCATGATCGAAGCCTGCCGCCAGACCAGCCGTCTGACCAAAATTCCGGCGTAACTTTACGACCGTCACACGACTGTCGACGGCGGCGATCTCTCGTAGTAACGGAAAGGTACGATCGATCGAGCCATCGTCGACCAGTACAATCTCAAAACTTTCCCCGCTCGCCTCCATCACAACCTTGAGGCGGTCGTAGAGGTCGGTGACATTCTCCTGCTCGTTATGCAGCGGGACCACAATCGAATACTTTGGCATGGAAGCTTTTATTATACGGGAAAACCGCGCGAGATCCGCCGTTCTGCCGTGGATCTCCAGGCGTTAGGACACCAACTAGGTAACCAATTCCAAATAGGGAGCCCTCAAGTCGACCTGGTAACGTCATCCGGTCGGCCCCCCCGAGCAGCCGGCACCTACAGTCCCGGACCTTCCGGATATGCCGGGAGATCAGGAGGTCTCGGGGGCAACGTCTTGGGATTCGCCTGGATTTCCTTCGTGACTTCCTGGATCGCCCGGTCCAGTTGGGGATCCTGCCCCTTGACAACCAGGTCAGGCCGGTTGTCGACCTCGATGTCGGGCGCGACTCCCTTGTTTTCAATGACCCACTTGCTGTGCAAATCGTACCGGGCAAATTCTGGACGGGTGATGAAACCACCATCCATGAGCGGAATCTGTCCGCGGATACCGCGCACTCCACCCCAGGTTCGCTCACCGATCAGCGGACCGAGTTTGTACACCTTGAAGAAGTAGCTAAAGATATCGCCGTCGGAGGCGGCGTACTGGTTCGTCAGGCAGGCCATGGCGCCATGGAAGACGACCGGAGGGACCGTGCCCACTTCCCAATTGCGGGCCGAATCCATTCCTACCAGGATGCGGCGCAGCCGGGCGAAGATCAGCTGATCGACAAAGCCACCGCCGTTATAGCGAACGTCAATGATCATGCCCTGCTTGCGGATCTGAGGGAACCACTGCCGTACGAATTCACTCAGTCCCGGCGCACCCATGTCTGGAATGTAAACGTAGCCCACGCGGCCATTGGTCGCTGCTTCCACTTTCTTGCGGTTGCTCTCGATCCAGTCCCGCTCGCGCAGCAGGCCTTCATCATTGATCGGCTTGACTTGCACAGTGTGAGAGCCGTCTTCCGTGGGCTTCGAATTGACGGTCAGCGTAACCGTGTCTCCGGCCGTGTTGGTCAGCAACTCGAATGGGGTCTGCGGCGCGCGCAGGGTGCGTCCATTGATGGCGATCAGGTAGTCGCCTTCCTTCACCTTTACGCCCGGTTCCGTGAGCGGGGATCGCGCCTGCGCATCCCAGTTCTCCCCGGGATAGATTTTTTTGAAACGGTAGACGCCGGTGGCATTGTCGACGTCGTAGTCCGCACCCAGCAGTCCGACATTGACCGGATGCAGTTCGGGATAATCTCCGCCGCCAACATAGGTGTGGGAGTTCGAAAGATCTCCGATCATCTCGCCCATCAGGTAAGTCACGTCATAACGGCTGGCCGCGTAGGGCAAGAGCGGTGCGTACTTTTCGCGCTCTTTTTCCCAATCGACACCGTTCATGGCCGGCTCGAAGAAAAAGTCGCGTTCCTGCCGCCAGACTTCGTTGAACATCTGCTTCCACTCTTGCGGCGGATCGACCTCGCCGCGCAGCGCTCCCAGATTCAACGCACCATCTCCGACCTTCTTGGGCGAGTCGGCCTTAGTGTCGATAATTCCGTAGGTGCGAGGCCCTGCCGGCCCACCATTCGCTTGCGCCCCGCCACTCTGATACAGCAGCTTGGCGCCATCGAAGGAAACCGCGAACTGCTCTACGTTTTCGATGAGAACCTTGTCCTTGCGTTCCTTCAGATCGAAAGCGTGCACTGCGGATGTTTCTCCCGGCAGCGGTCCTGACAATCCCGGAATCGGTGTGGTCGAATACAGGACGAGCTCCTTGGCCGCACTCAGCGTCTGGATCTGCGCGGGGGGCACGGTGAGGGCGACGACGCGATTCTGGATGCCGTCGAGGTCGATCTTGAATTCTTTTGCCGGCTCTTTCTCTTCGGACTTAGGCTTCTGGTCCTCTTTCGTCGACTTGTCTTTCGATTTGTCTTTCGCCTCGCTCTTGTCCCCTTCCTTGGCGGAGGTGGCGGGCGCAGGCTCTTCTTTCTTGATCGTGACCTCGTCGCTTAACGCGGGAAACGGTGACGGTTCCTCGGCGCGCAAAGTGACAACGTAGACGCGCGCCGTCTTGGGATTGGCAAACTCGAAGTCGATGCTCCCGAGTACCTCATTGAAGTCGCGGTTTGAGATGAAATACAGATACTTCCCGCCCGGATCGAATACCGGGGAATAGCTGTTCGTGAAGCTAGTGGTTACTGGCGTGCTCTTCTTGTCAGCCAGTGAATACAACTGGACGGCGCTATTGCCGTTCTCATCCTGTTTGTCGTAGGAAAGCCACTTACTGTCTGGAGACCAGGCGTAGTTCGTGATTTCAGCATACTTGGCGCGGTCAACCTCAACTGGTTTCTTGTCGCTGATGTCGATGTACCAGAGCCTCAGGTCCTTGTCTCCCCAAGCGAGCTTTTTGCTATCCGGGGACCAGACAGGATTGAACTTGAATCCCTTGTAGCCGGTTGTGATTTCCTGTTCCTTCCCTAAACCATCCTGGGGAGTGATGAAAAGTTCAGCTTCGCCGGTGCGATCGGAGATATAGGCAATCCAGCGACCGTCGGGAGACCAGGTTGCGCCCCGCTCGCGAATTCCCTGCGTGCGCGTCAGATTACGTGCACTTCCCTCCTTAGCCGGCACAGTGAATATGTCGCCGCGGGCTGCAAAAACAGCGCGCTTCCCATCCGGGGAAATGTCAAAATCGGTGATCAGTTTGCTGACGCTGGTCCAGTGCCGGAGGGTCTCGTCATTTTCACCCGGGACCGAGATCGCCAGCTTCTTAGCCTGTTTGCTGGCGAAATCGAAGGTGTAAAGATAGCCGGCATTCTCAAAGACGATGGCATCCGGTCCGAGGCTGGGCCACATCACGTCAAACTCGGTGAACTTCGTCAACTGCTCGACTTGCTTTGAGCCTAGGTCATAGCTGTACAGGTTGAACTTGTGCTCGGGACCGCGGTCGGATGTGAAATAAATCGTGTTGCCGTGCCACATCGGAAACGTATCGGTGTATTCCGTGTGCGGTACCTGCTGCTCGAGAACATTGTTCTTGATGTCGTAGATGTAAATGTCCTGGGCCAGGCCGCCCGTATAACGCTTCCACGTACGGAAGTTGCGGAATATGCGGTTGTAGGCGATCTTCGTTCCGTCGGAGGAGAACGAAGTCAGGCCGCCTTGATCCATGGGCAGCGGCTCGGGAAGGCCGCCATCAACGCTCACGCTGTAGGGGCGCTTGATCCATCCGTTAGTGGCGTCGCGGCGGGAGAGAAACACAATCCGCTTACTGTCTGGAAACCAAGTCACGACCTCATTGTGAATTCCCATGCGGTCGCTGAGCGGTTGTGCTGCTCCCTGATAGAAAGTCAACTGTTTCGGCTGGCCGCCCTCAGACGGCATTAGGTAGACATTGAAGTTGCCGTCGTACTGGCCTGTAAAGGCGATCCATCTGCCGTCAGGCGAGAACTTGGGGAACAGTTCCCTGCCGGGATGAGTCGTGATGCGGCGCGCCACGCCTCCGCCACTCGAGGCCAGCCATAAGTCGCCACCGTACACGAACACGACCTTCTCCTTATGAGTGTCCGGGAAGCGCAGCAATCGGCCTTCGCGCTCTTGCCCGATCGCCGGCACTGCCATACCGACCAGGCAAAGAACGAACCACTTCCTAAGCAAGAACATGAAAGGCTCCTCGATACGGATGGGATGGGAGACAGTGTAGGCAGCGTCCATGAAGAACGGTAATTGTAGCAATCTCTTCCAGTGCCAGGGCTGTCGTTCCTTAACATTGGTGAACTGATATGTGGCCCACGCTAATGACGGCTGAGCCGAGAAAATGAAAGCAGGACTGCAATTGGGGCGCGTTTCTCTACGGATTGCTCTAGTTCGGGCCTCACGTGAGGCACGCGTTGGTAGCCCGCTGACGATAGGGCGCCCTGCTTCATGGTCGCGGGGCGCTGCAGGCTGAAATTTCGGTTGCTCACCAGGGCAGAGCACCATCCCAGTCGTTTCATATGGAGGACTCATGGCACGTACGCAACGCAACACCGTTGATCTTTCCAGTTATCCCGACCTGGTCGTGATCTACCTTGGCATGAAGGTTCGGACCTGGCGTGGGCTGCGGACGCTGATCAGTTTTGGCCGGAAGATCAGTGCAGCGGTCGATCCCAAGCCCCAAGGCCTGCTCCTTCACGAAGCCATTCTCTATTCCCTTGTCCCGATTCATACGGGAATGCGCCAATACTGGCGGGACTTTCAATCTCTGGAGAGCTGGGCGCGTTCATTGCCGCATCAAGAATGGTGGAAGGACTTTTGGCAGGATTCCGGCGGTACCGGCTTCTGGCACGAGACCTACTTCATGCCGCGGCGGGATGGAGGCCATCTATGACGACTTAGGAGAGTTGTTCGGCTTCAACCAGTTCGCTCCCATTCGTCCGGCGCACGGCCCTATGTTCAGCGCTCGAAAACGTCTCGGGCTGCAGGGCGAACCGTCCGCCCCGCCTCCCGTGTAGGAAGAAGCATCCTAAGTTCATGCGGGAGTCATTCGTAGCGGAGAGCCTCAATCGGGTCCAGGTTCGCCGCCCGCATGGCGGGGAACATGCCGCTCACCATGCCCACCAGTGCCAGAATCGTAACCGCGATCAGCAGAACGTTAGGCGCGACTACCAGCCTGATATCGCCGGCGTCGGCATGCTGGGCCATCGCGCTATAGAGGGTGAGAGACCCAACTGAAAACGAAACCAAATAGGACAAAAGAATGCCGAGCACGCCGCCGACCGCGGTGATGACCATCGCCTCGGCCAAGAATTGGAACATGATGTCCTTCTTGCGCGCACCGAGGGCCTTCTCTACCCCGATCTCGCGGGTACGCTGTGTCACCGATACCAGCATGATGTTCATCAGGCCGATGCCACCGATTCCCAAAGTGATCGTTCCGATGAAGGTGAGAAGAATCTTCAGCCCCATAGTGATGATGTGGAACTGCGCAAGTTGCTTTTGGGCGTCGAAGACGAACACCGGACGCATGTCATCGGCCTTAAAGTTGTGTGCCGCGGCCAGGGATTCACGAATGGTCTTGGTCATCTTCTCGTGTTCCACGCCTTGGTAGTCGAGCCAGATTCCGCCGAGGTAGAAGTTGTCTTGAAGGACATCCATGGTGGTGAAAGGAATGTAGACTTGGCGGTTGATATCGCTATCCCCCTCTTGCATGCGGGGAGCAACCACTCCGATGACTTGGAAGCTGACTCCGTTGAAGCGCACCGCCTGGCCCAGGGGGTCCATCCCAGAAAACAGTTTGTCCTTGGCTTCGGAGCCCAGCACCGCCACCCGAACGTGTGCCAAATTGTCCTGGTCGTCGAGGAAGCGTCCACTGGCCATGTTGATGTTCCAGATGGCTGCCACGGGAGGGTCCACACCTTTTACGGGCAGGTCAAAATTCCGAGCACCGTATTGCCCGGTGCATTGCTTGTCGGACTGGCGCGAAACGTGGCGAATGAGGGGGGCAACGTTTCGCAGCAGTTCGATATCAGCACTGGTCAACCGAACTTGGACGCCCGCCTTGTTGCCGCCGGCCTGCTGCGAAGTGCGGCCCGGAAAAATGCCGACTGCCTTGTCGCCAAAACTCTGGAAGATGTTGGTGATGGCCTGGCCAAAACCGTTGCCGTACGCCAGCAACAACACGACCGTCGCGATTCCCCAAGCCATGCCGAGCATGGTGAGAATCGTCTTGCGTAGATCGTGGCGCATGGCGCCAAACGCTTGTTCCAGCAGGTCGCGATGCATCTTATTCCTTGCGAAGAGCCTCCACAGGTTGCAGCATGGCCGCGCGCCGAGCTGGATAGAGGCCAGCCGCGACTCCGGCGACCGTGAGGGCCGTGATGGCGAGGGCGGCGGTCATCGGCACCAGTTTGGGAGGATCGAATCCGGGAGGCGAGGGCAAACCGGAGAGCGCCGCCATCAGCCCGGCCGCGAACGCCATCCCGATCCCTCCGCTCAACACCGTAAGAAACGCGCCCTCCACGAAGAACTGAAACATGATGCTGCCGTTGGTTGCGCCGACTGCCTTGCGTAATCCGATTTCACGAGTACGATCCGCAACCGCCACCAGCATGATATTGATGATTCCAATTGCGCCCAGAGCGAGCGTCACCAGGCCGACGCTTCCGAGGAAAGCGTTCATCGCGTCAAAAATCTTTCCCACGTTGTCCACGGTGCGGACCGTATCCCATTCGTCGAAGGCATCCGGGTTTCGATAGTCGAACCCGTGGTTGTGCGCGATCACCTTGTGCACCGCCACCTTGGAGGCTTCATGCAGGGCGCGGGTCCTGGGCTGGTACACGATCAGCGAGAGCGGTTCCAGCAAATCCACATTCACCGGGAAGTACTGCCGCATGGTGCTGAAGGGAATCCAGCTGCGGAGGTTCTGATTGGTATTCTCGCCGTGTCCGATGCGCTGAATCGCGCCAATCACTTCAAAGCGCACCCCGTTCAGCAGGATGGCACTTCCCAGGTACGGGCGTCCCGGAAACAAGACGCGCCGGGTTTCGTCGCCCAGCACGATCACATTGCGCTTTTGGCTTTCGTCCATTTCGTTCAGCCAGCGGCCCGACGCCAGCGGGAGATAGCGGATCTGCTTGAACTTTGGAGGCACGCCGCTGATCTGTCCACTGCTCGAGTAAAAGTCGCTGACGGCTCGAATATCTCCCCGTTGGATCACGGGAGCGCATGTTTTGACCTCGGTGGCGGTGGACTGGATATCGAGGTAGTCCTTGTAGGTCAGGTAATACTGCCGCATGCTGGTAAAGCTGCCATCCACCGCAGGGGCGCGGCCGCCCCAGATGAACATTACGTTTTCACCGAGCGAATCGAATTGCTTGCGATTTCCCGACCGAAATCCCTCGCCCAAGCCGACCAAAAGCAGCAGTGATCCCACTCCCCAGGCAATACCAAACATGGTCAGGAATGACCGCAGTTTGTGCGCCCAGAGAGTGCTGAGCGTCTGGCCGAAGATTTCGAGCAGAATGCGCATGGACTTTCTAAATCATACTTGAAGGGTGGATAGCGCAGTCTGTGATGGTAGGGCTTGGCGAAGAGAACGATCGTGAGCGACCCGAGACATAGGTAACAGATCGTACCGGCTGGGGTGCTCGGAAGATTCACGAGCGCCTGATTCACAGATTCTCCGGGATCAAGATTCCCGCCAATAGCACCATTCATGCGGTGCTGGATCGCTATGGTCTGGTGGAACGCCGT
>UEXW01000338.1_pt1 | contig 15671 bp, 26 predicted proteins | sample 4301151 | NCBI WGS metagenome assembly UEXW01 (sample SAMEA4773176, study PRJEB27434) | metagenome | biome: 2259; feature: agricultural soil; material: soil | place: USA | collected 2014-09 | depth 0.25 m | reverse complement strand
CATACTGCATCGGTATAACGTGCCAAGTTTCTTCTCCTTTAGATGACCGGTTTACAGGTTTGGCTTCACCCTTCGTCCCGGACGGTAAAACAAGTTTCTAGTTTCGAGTTTCCAGTTTCGGACTTCCAGGTCGAGTCATCGCGAATGTTCGATCTTTCCCGCACACCCGAAACTGGAAGCTTGACACTACACTCTGCGTCTTTTCGGCGGCCGGCACCCGTTGTGCGGAATCGGAGTGAAGTCCTTGATGGACCGGACTTCGATCCCAGCCGCAGCCAAAGCGCGGATGGCTGACTCGCGTCCCGAACCCGGACCGCTGACGCGCACATCAACGGTGCGCACGCCATGATCGCGCGCCATGTTTGCGGCATTGGAAGCAGCCTGCTGCGCCGCGAACGGGGTTCCCTTGCGGGATCCGCGAAAGCCCAGCGAGCCCGAACTCTTCCACGAGATGACGTTCCCCGCCATATCCGTGATGGTCACGATGGTGTTGTTGAAGGAGGCTTGCACGTGCACCAACCCGTGGGGAACGTGCTTGCGCTCTTTCTTCTTGAACGTCTTCTTCTTGCCTTTTTTCTCCGGAGCGGCTGCGCCGCTCGCTGCTGCTGGTTTCGCCATAAAACCTCAGGTTCAAGGATTAGGTCTCAGGCCTTAGGCTTCCGAGGTCTCGACATTGTCCGGAGACCTAACACCTAAAGCCTGACCCCTGGTTCTCTATGTTTTTGCCGCGGCCTTCTTCTTGTTGGCCACGGTGCCCTTGCGCGGTCCCTTGCGGGTGCGCGCGTTGGTATGGGTGCGCTGCCCGCGAACGGGCAGGTTGCGGCGGTGACGGTATCCGCGATAGGAACCGATTTCGATGAGGCGCTTGATGTTCATCGAAACTTCCTTGCGCAGATCGCCTTCCACCATACCTTCCGCTTCGATGACCTGGCGGATACGATTGACCTCGTCTTCGCTCAGATCCTGGACCTTCTTACCGGGCTCGACCTTGGCCTGCTCCAGGATGCGAGCCGCGCGTGGGTGGCCGATCCCGTAGATATAAGTGAGCGCGATATTGGTGTGCTTGTTGCGCGGAAGATCGACGCCTGCAATACGTGCCATAGCACTTAACCCCTTCTGCTTTCCCAGCCTTGTTACTTCTAGCGTCTGGCTGATAGCTCCTGGCAATCTGTTCCACTGTTCTGTCTTGCCAGCAGCTAACAGCGATTATCAGCCTTGACGCTGCTTGTGTTTCGAATTCTCGCAGATCACACGCACCACACCGCGGCGGTGAATGACCTTGCACTTGTCGCAAATTTTCTTTACGGATGCTCGTACTTTCATAACAGTTCTCAGTTCCCGGTTCTCAGTTGCAGCTCGCACAATCTCGCAGCGCGTTGGTGATGCTACGAATCGCCGACAGAGATCTACTTGTATCGGTAGACAATGCGTCCGCGATTCAGATCGTAGGGGGAAAGCTCCACCGCGACTTTGTCGCCTGGCAAAATGCGGATGAAGTTCTTACGCATCTTGCCCGAAACATGCGCCAACACCTGGTGCTTGTTTTCCAGTTCCACCCGAAACATGGCGTTAGGCAAGGGCTCAATCACCACTGCCATGACTTCGATCGCGTCTTCTTTGCTCATTGACTCCTTAGTTCTCAGTTCTCGGTTCTTAGTTCTCAGTTTGGACTATTTAGAGGTCTCAACTGAGAACTGAAGAGAACTCTTCCTAGAACTGCGTTCTCACTGCGTCAAAATCATCGGCCCATCTTTCGTGACCGCCACGCAGTGTTCAAAGTGGGCGCTATAGCTGCCGTCTGCGGTCACAGCGGTCCATTTGTCGCTCAGCACGCGCGCTTCCGGCTTGCCGTAATTCACCATGGGCTCGATCGCCAACACCATGCCTTCGCGCAATCTGGCGCCGTGTCCGGGAGTCCCGAAGTTCGGCACCTGCGGCTCTTCATGCAGCTTGGTACCGATCCCGTGTCCCACAAACTCACGCACTACGCTAAAGCCCGCTGCTTCCACATACTCCTGCACAGCCGATCCAACATCTCCGACCGAATTCCCGATGCGGACCTTCTCAATTCCGCGATACAGCGAATCTTCCGTGACCTTCAAAAGCTTTTGCAGTTCGGGTGTGATCTCTTCGCCCACGGGTACGGTAATCGCCGCGTCTCCGTAGTAACCGTCGAGCACCACGCCACAGTCGACCGAAACTATGTCGCCAGCTTTCAGAGTCCGCTTGTCGGACGGAATCCCGTGCACAATCTCTTCATTGATCGACGTGCACAGCACGCAGGGATAATCAAAATATCCCTTGAAGGCAGGCTTCACGCCCAGATCCTTCATCTTCTTCTCGGCGGCGCGCTCCAGATCCATCGTGGTTGCGCCTGGCTGTACCAGGCTGCGCACGTGATCGAGAACCTCGCGTACTACGCGGCCGCTACGCCGCATCTTCTCGATTTCCGCCGGTGATTTACAGATGATCGCCATCCTAAACGTGATTATCGATGATGCAAAAAATCTGCGCGGTCACCTCGTCCATCGGCAAGTCTCCATCGACGGTTTTCAGCCGCCCCTTCGCCTGGTAATAGTCGGCCACGGGCCGCGTCTGACGATCAAACTCATTCAGACGTTCCCGAATTACTTCCTCGCGGTCATCCTCACGAATGACGAGCTTAGTTCCGTCGCGATCGCAAAGTTCATCGACCCTGGGAGGCTGAAGGTGGACGTTGTAGATCCGTCCACAGGTGGGACAAGAGCGACGTCCGGTAAGCCGGCGCAACAACTCATTATAGTCCACTTCCAGCCGGATCACAATCGGCAACCTGTTGCAGCCGTGCGAGTTGTCAAAGAACTCGTTCTCCAGGAAGGCATCGAGCCAACCCGCCTGGGCCGCCGTGCGCGGAAACCCATCCAGGATAAAACCCCGCTCGCAATCGATCTCGCGGATCCGGTCCGCCACCATGGGACAAACCAGATCGTCGGGCACCAACTGCCCTCGCTCCATCACAGCCTTGGCCGCGTGTCCTAGGGGCGTGCCCGCCTTGATGTTTTGCCGCAGAATGTCTCCGGTTGAGATCTGCGGAATGTGGTAGCGCTGTTCGACCCGCTTGGCTTGGGTGCCCTTGCCGGCCCCCGGAGCTCCTAAGAGGATCACGGGTTCAATGGTACGCGAGGATTCTCCGGCCATTCGCGGTGGCCACCTCTCCCGATCTTTGTTCGCCCGTGCCACGTCCCCGGGCCTCGTAGCGAAATTCCCGACGCACTGGCTCGGGTTCCAGCTACCAGCGCCGGCCCTTGATGCGTCCACTGCGAGGCGTAAAGCCGTCGTAGTGACGCATGATGAGCTGTGCTTCAATCTGCGTGACGGTATCCATCGCCACGCCAACCACGATGAGCAGAGAAGTTCCACCGAAGTAGAAGTTCACGCCCAGACCGTTAGTGATCCAGGTGGGCAATCGTTCGAAAAGCCCGCCCCCCAGCCAGTACGGCAAGTGGTTCAGATGGATACCGGTGATCATCCACTCCGGAATAAACGAGATGATGATCAGGTACAGGGCACCCACGAGTGTGATGTGGGTGAGCACTTCGTTGATGTAGTCGGCGGTGCGTTTGCCCGGCCGGATGCCGGGAATAAATCCGCCATACTTCCGCATGTTGTCGGCAACCTCGCTGGGGTTGAAGACGATCGACACGTAAAAGTAGGCAAAGAAGATGATTCCAACCGCGTACAGGAAGGTGTACAGCGGTTCTCCCCAGCCCAGCGCCTTGATGATGGGAGCAAAGTAGCGGCTGTCGCGCAGTCCGTAGCCGACGGTTTGCGGCAATGTCAGGATCGACGATGCGAAGATGACCGGCATCACACCGCCCGCATTCACACGCAGCGGTAGATGGGTGGACTGGCCACCCATGACTTTACGTCCGACAACGCGTTTGGCGTACTGCACCGGAATGCGCCGCTCACTGCGTTCGACGTATACGATGAAGGCAACAACTACAACCATGACAGCCAGCAACATCACGATGGCGACGGGCGTGAATGCGCCCCATGCGTTGGTCTTCACTTTGTCATAAAGGTCCGCCACGCCTCGCGGCAGGCCAACCACGATGCCCGCGAAGATAAGCAACGACATCCCGTTCCCAACTCCGCGCTCGGTAATCTGCTCGCCCAGCCACATGATGAACGCGCTTCCCGTCGTCAGCGTCAGCATCGTCATCAAGACGAACCCTGGACCGGGATTGAGCACGAAGTCGTTGCTGCCCTTGGTCAGGCTGATCGCAATTCCAAAGGACTGGAGAGCGCTCAGGATGACAGTCAAATAGCGCGTCCACTGCGTAATCTTCTTGCGCCCCAGTTCGCCTTCTTTCTGCAACTTGGCCAGCGGTTCATATACAACCGTCAACAGCTGCAGAATGATGGACGCGGTGATGTAGGGCATGATGCCCAGCGCGAAAATGGTCAACCGGCGAAGTTGCCCGCCGGAGAAAAGGTCTACGAACCCGAGAAACGTTCCCCGATTCTGCTCAAAGAACTGCGACAGCTTGTCAGCATTGATGCCCGGAGTCGGGATGTGACCGCCCAGGCGGTACACCGCCAGCATGGCCAGCGTAAACAGAATGCGCTTGCGCAGGTCCGGAATGCGAAAGATGTTCGACAGTTTCTCGAGCATTACTGCAAGACCTCAAACTTGCCGCCCGCCTTGGTGATTTTCTCCTGCGCCGACTTGGAGAACTTGTGAGCGTGCACGGTGAGCGCAGCCTTCAAATCTCCATCTCCGAGAATTTTCACGGGGTGCTTCGTTTTGATAACCCCAGCCTTGCGCAGCACGTCGGGAGTGATGGTCGTCTCGCCCAACGCAACGAGCGCTTCCAGATTCACAATGGAGTATTCCTTGCGGAAAACATTGGTGAATCCCCGCTTCGGCATGCGCCGGTGCAGCGGCATCTGGCCGCCTTCAAACCCGCGCAGCATGCGCGACCCGCTGCGCGACCGCTGACCCTTGTGGCCACGCGTGGAGGTCTTGCCCATGCCGGACCCCATCCCGCGACCAACCCGCTTACGCTTTTCCGACGATTTCTTTGGCGCTCGAACGTTCGATAAATTCATGGTTCTTTCCAAAGGTATCTCGCGTCATGGTCTCTCGAAACGCCTTGAGACCTAAGACCTGACACCTGCTATTGAACGATTTCGACCAGGTGCGGGACCTTCTTCACCATTCCGCGAATCGCGGGCGTGTCGGGACGCTCGATCACCTGATTGAGCCGGGTAAAACCCAACCCTTTGACCACCAACTTATGTTTCACCGGGGAACAAATCGCGGAGCGCACCCACTTGATGTGCAGCTTGCCTGTCCCCGCCGTTTTCGATGTTTTTCCCGCCATCCCAGCTCCTTCCCTATCAGGCCTCAAGAGCTGAAGCCCACACCTTTCAGGCCCTTGAGCGCACGACTGAAGTCGTATCCTTCCCGCTCCAGAATTTGCGTCGGATGCTTCCGGTCTACAATTCTTCCGCGTTCTTGCCGCGCAACGCCGCCACCGCTTCCTTGTTCTTCAACTTCTTGAGCGCGTCAAATGTCGCCTTGATCACATTGTGCGGATTGGTGGTGCCGATCGACTTGGTCAGTACATTCTGCACACCCGCCGATGTCATCACCGCACGTACTGCGCCACCCGCAATCACGCCAGTACCTTCCGGAGCGGGCTTCAATAGCACGTGCCCGGAACCAAAGCGTCCCAAGACCAGGTGCGGAATCGACGTCTGGGTCAAATTCACTTTCACCAGGTTCTTCTTCGCTGACTCAATTCCCTTGCGGATGGCCTGCGGAACTTCTTTCGCTTTTCCGGATCCGTAACCGACTACCGCCGCGCTGGGATCGCCGACCACCACCAGGGCCGCGAAGGAAAGGTTCTTACCGCCTTTCACGACTTTCGTCACGCGGTTGATGGCAACGACCTGGTCCTTCAACTGATACTGTCCCGCGTCGAGTTTCTTGATTACTGTTGGCATAAACTCCCAATCTCATTTCGTAATTTTGCAATCGGGTAATTTGAAACCAGCAGTCGAATTCACGTCTTCGCGTTTCAAATTACAAAATTACCCAATTACCCGATTACCGAGTCTCTTTAGAACTGCAGACCGCCTTCGCGAGCGGCATCGGCCAGCGCTTTCACGCGACCGTGATAGATGTATCCGCCACGATCGAACACAACCTTCGAAATCCCTTTCGCCTTGGCGCGTTCAGCGATGATCTTGCCGACCGACTTCGCCGCCGCCACGTTGCCACCGGTGCGCCGTTCCGCTTTCTTGCCTTCCGCCGAACTGGCCGAAACCAGCGTTTTACCGTGCAGGTCGTCAATCACCTGCACGTAGATATGGTTCAACGACCGGTACACATTCAACCGGGGACGCTCCGCCGTGCCCTGAAGCTTCTTGCGAATGCGGTCGTGCACGCGCTGCCGGGTTGCGTTCTTGCCTGCTCTGTTCAACATTGTCTGGTCCTCAGTCGTCGGTTGGCTATTGGCTGATGGCTGATGGCCAAACTCAACTACCGACCAACAGCCAACGACTAACTACTTCGCTCCTGTCTTTCCAACCTTCTTCTTTAACCGCTCGCCCGCGTAGCGGACACCCTTGTTCTTGTAAGGGTCGGGCGGACGCAACGAACGCATCTCGGCTGATACCTGACCTACCTTCTGGCGGTCGATACCGGTGATGCTGAGTTTTGTCTGCTTCGGATCGACGGCAACTTCAATCCCAGATGGCAACGGGTACTCGATCGGGTGCGAATACCCCAGCGTAAAGATGACCGTGTGCTTGCCCTTCATCTCCGCGCGGTATCCGATACCGACGATCTCCAGTTCCTTCGTCCAGCCTTTGGTTACGCCTTCGACGGCATTGTTGACCAACGCGCGCGCCAGGCCGTGCACGGCCGCCTGAGAGTCGTTTTCTCGAACGGCAAGCAGGTGACCATCTTTCTGTTCGACCTTGATGCCCGCAGGGAGCGGCGTGTCCAGCTTGCCTTTTGGCCCCTGGACCGCGACCACATTCCCATCAATCTTGACGGTCACACCCTTCGGAACAACGATCGGCTTTTTTCCAATTCGTGACATAAATTCAGCTCTTAGCTTGTGGCGTCTAGCTTCTGGCTAGAACCGCGTTCCCTTTATGCTCGCTCGTGCGCACCTTTCAGTTGCTTTCAGCTAGTAGCTAGTAGCTAGTAGCTAGAAGCCGCTCTACCACACCTGGCAGAGAAGTTCGCCACCAAGGCCCTGCTTGCGCGCTTGGCGTCCGGTCATTACGCCCTTCGGCGTCGTCAGAATGTTGATTCCCATTCCACCCAGCACCCGAGGAATTTCGGTGCGGCGTACGTACACGCGACAGCCCGGACGGGAGACGCGCTCGACATTCGAGATCGCCGCCTCGTTGTTCGATCCGTACTTGAGATAAATACGGATGACTTTGTGGCCTTCCTCTTCCGTGGCCTTGTAGTTGGAGATGTAGCCCTCTTCCTTCAGAATGCGGGCAATCTCTACCTTCAGCTTGGAAGCCGGTATATCCACTTTCTGGTGCCGTGCGCGAATCGAGTTCCGTATGCGCGCCAGCATATCTGCGACCGGATCTGTCAACCTCATCGTCTGCTTCTCCTAAAGTCGCCCGTTTGCCTGGGCCATATTGCCCAGGAACCTGCGGCGACGCCGTCTGCACCCTGCATCGGCTGCGTGCGCCGAGCAAGCCTTGCTCCTCGTGGCCGCACGCCAAGGCGCGGCCCCATCCTCACCAGGACGACTTTGAAACCCCAGGGATCTCGCCCTTCAGCGCGAGCCCGCGGAAACACAGCCGGCACACTCCAAACTTCCGGAGATATGCCCGCGGCCGTCCGCAGATCTTGCAGCGGTTGTGCTTGCGCGATGAAAACTTGGGCTTCCTTGCGTCCTTCACTCGTTTTGCAGTAGTTGCCACTTATGCTCCTAGCTCTTGTTACTGGCTGTCAGCTGTCAGCTCTCAGGACCCAGAGACCTTCCACTTGGGAAACCTTCTCTACGCCCTGAATGGCATTCCCAGATGCTTCAGTAGCGTTCTTGCTTGATCATCCGTGCCGGCAGTCGTCACGATCGTGACGTTCATGCCCTTCATCTTGTCAACCTTCGCGTAATCGATCTCCGGGAAGATCAACTGGTCGTGTAAGCCCAGCGTGTAGTTGCCGCGGCCATCGAACGACTTGGTCGAGACGCCGCGAAAGTCGCGCACGCGAGGCAGAACCACGTTCACCAGCCGATCCATGAACTCGTACATGCGATCGCCTCGCAGTGTGACCATCGCCCCGATCGGCATTCCTTCGCGCACTTTGAAGGCTGCGATCGATTTTTTGGCTCGAGTAACGACCGGCTTCTGACCCGTGATCTGTCCCAGTTCGTTGACGGCGGGGTCGAGAATCTTCGCGTTCTGCGTGGCTTCGCCGACGCCCATGTTCACCACGATCTTGTGCAGCCGCGGCACCGCCATGGGATTCTTAAGATCCAGTTCCTTCATCAGGACGGGCGCCAACTCCTTCTCAAACCTGGCGCGCAGCCGCGGCTTCTCTTTGGCGCTGTGGCGCGCCACTTCCGGCGCACGCTGCTCCTTGGCTTCCGCCTTACCCTTCTTGTCCTTGTCTTTTGCCATGACTCAGTTGCCTTCTCTCACGGTTTCGGGGGCTCCGCTACAGGCCTCTAGCTTCTCGCTTTGGGCCGTTCGCAACCCGGTTCGTGAGCACCTTCATGTTCCTAGTTGGTAGCCAACGCAACGCTCGGCGCTACTTATCTAACGTTGTTCCGCACTTCTTGCAAACACGGACCTTGCGATCGCCCTGCATCTCGTGCCCGATGCGGACAGGGCCGCAGGTCGGGCAAACCAGCTGCACGTTAGAGATCGCAATCCGGCTCTCCTGCTCCGCAATTCCGCCCTGCACCTGGCGTTGCGGGTTGGGACGCACATGCTTTTTCACCATCATCACGTGCTCGACCAGGATCTTCCGATCCGCCGGAAACACGCGAAGGACACGCCCTTCCTTGCCCTTATCGCGACCCGTGATGACTTTCACGGTATCGTTGCGACGGATATCCACTCGAACATGTGCCGTGCTTGCCACTTTAGCCATATCTGAACCTTCTGCCTCAGCCTGCTGTAAGTTTCAAAGCTCGCGCTTTCAGCTCGAAACTTTGAAACCCGAAACTCGAAATCTTGCCTACAGAACTTCTGGCGCGAGCGAAACGATCTTCAAAAACTTTTTCTCGCGCAACTCGCGTGCCACAGGACCAAACACGCGCGTTCCCACCGGTTCCCCGGTTTCGTTGATCAGGACCGCGGCATTCTGATCAAAGCGAATATAGGTGCCGTCGCGGCGGCGATGCTCCTTACGAGTGCGCACGATGACCGCTTTCACGACCTTACCCTTCTGGACCTGTCCGTCGGGGGCTGCTTCCTTCACGCTGGCGGTGATCACATCGCCCAAACCCGCGCGTAGCCCGGTGGAGCCGCCAAGGGGCAGGATCATCTGCAGCTTGCGCGCGCCGGAGTTGTCGGCCACCTCGAGCATCGTTCTCATCATCACGGCCATATGCAATCTCCCTGTACGATGCCGCTACTGGGCGCCGTTCACTTCGGCGATGGCGGCCACTTCGGGCACCAGAGCCGTCTTGCGGATGATCTCTTTCAGGCGCCACCGCTTCAACTTCGAAAGCGGGCGGGTCTCTTCGAGCCGGACTACGTCGCCCACGTGCGCTTCATTTTTCTCGTCGTGCGCATAAAACTTCTTGCCGATCGAAATGACGCGCCCGTAAAGCGCATGGGACTTTTTGCGAGTGACCTCCACCACGATGGTCTTCTTCATCTTGTTGGAGACGACTTCGCCCACAACTTCTTTGCGCCGCCCAGCGGCTTTCTGCGTTGTTTCAGCCATTACTTCTTCTCCGTTGCTGCCTGAGCGCCGCGAGCGCGCTCGCCCATGATGGTCTTAACGCGCGCGATATCCTTGCGCAAGCCGCGAATCTTTTTCAGGCTCTCGGTCTGTCCCATGTTGAGCTGGAACTTCAGCTTGAACAGCTGATCGGAGAGCTGGCGCTCCTGATCCTGCAGTTCCGCGTCGGTCTGGTTGCGAATCTTTTCCGCTTTCATAAGTTCTCGTTTCGAATTCCTCAGTGCGCCATTTCGCGCTTCACCATCGCCGTCCGCAGCGGCAGCTTGTGCGATGCCAAACGCATCGCCTCGGCCGCATCGGTCGCCGTCACGCCTTCCATCTCGAACAGGATCTTGCCGGGACGCACCACCGCGACCCAGTGATCCGGAGCTCCCTTGCCCTTACCCATACGGGTTTCGGCCGGTTTTTTCGTGACCGGCTTGTCCGGAAAAAGACGAATCCAGATCTTGCCGCCGCGCTTTACGAAACGCGTCATGGCCACACGGCTCGCCTCGATCTGCCGGTCGGTGATCCATCCGGGCTCGAGCACTTTCAATCCGTAGTCCCCGAAAGCCAGTTGGCTGCCGCGCCAGGCCTTGCCGGTCATGCGGCCGCGCTGCTGCTTGCGGTACTTCACTTTCTTTGGCATCAACATAGAAATCTGCCTTTAGCTCTTTAGTCGTTGGCTCTTAGCCTAGAACGCGCCGCTAGGTACGGTTCCGGGCTGCGTTTCGCGCTTTTTCTGCGTGAAGATTTCGCCTTTGTAGATCCAGCACTTCACGCCGATCACGCCATACGTGGTACGGGCTTCCGAGAAGCCGTACTCGATGTCGGCACGCAGCGTGTGCAGCGGCAAACGGCCCTGCAGATACCATTCGGAGCGCGCGATTTCATTGCCGTTCAAGCGCCCGCTGACGCGAACCTTGATCCCTTTGCAGCCGAAGCGCAGCGCCGAGTCCACCGATTTGCGCATTGCACGGCGGAAACCTACACGCTTTTCCAATTGCAGAGCGATCGATTCCGACACCAGTTGCGCGTCCAGCTCCGGCTTGTGCACCTCCTGGATGTCGATGAAGACTTCCCGCGAGGTGCGCTTCTGCAGCTCGACCTTCAGCTTGTCGATTTCTGCTCCCTTGCGCCCGATGATGATCCCGGGGCGCGCCGTCTTGATGATGATCCGGATCTTGTTTCCCGGACGCTCGATCTCGACCGCGCTGATCCCGGCGGACTTCAGCTTGTCCTTGAGCTCCGCCTTCAGCTTGACGTCTTCGAGCAGGAGCTTGTCGTAATCCCGCTCAACAAACCAGCGCGACTTCCACGGCTTGGTGTAGCCGAGCCGGAAACCATAAGGATGGACTTTTTGACCCATCATTCCTCTCAGTGCTCCGGTCCCACCGGAGCGGAAGACTTATTTCGCCGCCGCTTTTTTCTTGCCTTTGCCAGCAGGCGCCTTCTTTGCTTTCGCCTTGGCCTTGGTTTTCGCTTTCGCCGGGGCCGCAGCCTTCTCTTCTTCGCCGACAACCGTCGCTACGGACGCGCCATTCTTGTTCCGTTCTGCTAAGACAATCTCAAGGTGAGCGATGCGCCGCACATAGCGGAACGCGCGTCCCATTGGTGCCGGACGAATGCGCTTCATGCGCGGACCGTCGCTTGCAATCGCGCTCTTCACGTACAGCTGGTCGAGATCGACGTCCAGATTCTTCTCGGTGCTCAAGAAATTCGCGTTGTCGATCGCCGACTGCAACAACTTCCCGATGGTGGGCGCGACCCGCTTCTTGGTAAAAAGCAGCGTGTTGCGCGCGTCTTCCACCTTCTGGCCCTTGATCAGATCGAGCACCAGGCGAGCCTTTTGGGGCGAGACGCGCATAAACCGGGCTTCAGCACGAAATTCCATGTTCGCGTCTCTCCTTTATGCCTTCGGTGGCGTTGCCGCCGCGGGGGCCGCACCGGCCGACGGCACCGGAGCTCCCGGGCCACCCGGTACGCCTGCCGGACGAGCCGCCGCTTCCGTCGCGGCCTTCATGGAGTGTCCCTTGAACGAGCGCGTGAAGCTGAACTCGCCCAGCTTGTGACCCACCATGTTCTCGGTGATGTAGACCGGAATAAATTTCTTGCCGTTGTGCACCGCGATCGTGTGACCCACCATTTCCGGGATGATCGTCGAACGCCGCGACCAGGTGCGCAGCACCTTCTTCTCGTTGCGCGAATTCATGCCATCCACCTTGGCTTGCAGGTGGCTGTCGATGAACGGGCCTTTCTTGGTTGAACGTGCCATAAATTCAGCTCTCAGCTTTCAGCTCTCAGCCCTCAGAGGCCCGGAGCGTTGTGCTGGCCATTGGCTGCTAGCCACTAGCCTCTAGCGATCACTTCTTGCCGCGACCGACGATGAATGCGTCCGTACGCTTGTTGTTGCGCGTTTTGTACCCGCGCGTCGGTTGACCCCACGGGGTCACCGGATGCCGGCCGCCGGAAGTCTTGCCCTCACCGCCGCCGTGCGGATGGTCCACCGGGTTCATCGAGACGCCGCGGTTATGCGGACGTCGTCCCGCCCAGCGAACGCGGCCTGCTTTTCCGATCGTGACGTTCTCGTGATCGGTATTCCCAACCTGTCCGATCGTTGCGATGCAATCCTGCAGCACCTTGCGCGTTTCACCCGAAGGCAGCTTCACCAGCGCGTAATCGCCCTCTTTCGCCACCAATTGCGCCGAACCGCCCGCCGAGCGCACCATCTGTGCACCCTTACCCGGACGCAGTTCGATGTTGTGAATCGTAGTGCCGGGTGGAATATTGCGCAGCGGCAGCGCGTTGCCCACCAGGATGTCGGCATCGGGACCGCTCACAATTTTCTGTCCCATCTTCAGCCCGTCAGGTTGCACGATGTAGCGCTTCTCACCGTCGGCGTAGCTCAGTAACGCGATGCGCGCCGAACGGTTGGGATCGTATTCAATCGAAATCACAGTCGCCGGAATGCCGGTCTTATCGCGCTTGAAGTCGATCAGGCGCAGCTTGCGTTTGTTCCCGCCCCCACGAAACCGGCTGGTAATATCGCCCGAGTTCCGGCGCCCACCGGTCTTCAGTTTCGGCTCGACCAGCGGCTTGTGCGGCTTGTTGGTCGTGATGTCATCATTGACCAGCGTCGTCTGGTAGCGCAACGTCTGCGTTGTCGGTCTGTAAGTCTTGATTGCCATAATCGCTCTCAGCTTTCAGCTCTCAGCTTTCAGTGACTCCTCAGCCGTCGCTCTTACTGATAGCTGACGGCTGACAGCTGATAGCTGCCCTACAAATTCTGTGCGTACTCCGGCATTTTTTCGCCGGACTTCAAGCGCACGTACGCTTTCTTCCAATCCGGGCGATAGCCCGCGAAGCGTCCGCGGCGTCGCTCTTTCCCCGGATAATTTGCCGTGCGCACGGAATCGACTTTCACTTTGAAGATCGATTGCACAGCTTCTTTAATTTCTGTCTTGGTTGCCTGCTTCGCCACCTGGAAAACGAGCGTGTTCTCGTTTTCCTTGATAGCCAGGCCTTTCTCTGTGATTACCGGACGGCGAAGAATCTGGTATGCCGATTTCATTACGCCACCTCCGCCGCTTTTTCATGGCGCGTCCGACGCCGCGGAACGCGAGTCGCTTTCTTCTCGCCTTCCCGCTCGCCCGCCGACTTCTTGTGCTCGCGCCGCGAAGCCGACTTCTTCAGCGAGATCTGCAACTTCTCAATCGCCGGCTGCGTGAAGATTGCACGGTCATAGCGCAGCAGGTGGAACGGATGAACCTCGTTTCCACTCACCAACTCAATCCCTTCGAGGTTGCGGGAACTGAGTTCCAGATTGCGATTGCTATGCTTCGCCACCTCGACCAACAAGGCAGTTTTGTCGACCTTCAACTTGTCGAGCGCCTCGCGGAACAACTTGCTCTTCGGTTCCTTCACGTCGAACGCATTTACGACCACGAGTTTGCCGTCTGCAAACTTTGCCGCCAGCGCCGAGCGCAATGCACCCAGCAGCTTCTTGCGCGGGAAGGTGTAGGCATAGGAGCGCGGCTGCGGCCCATGCACCGTGCCGCCATGCCGCCACAGTGGAGAGCGGATCGAACCGATACGCGCCCGTCCGGTGCCCTTCTGCTTCCACAGCTTCTTGCCAGATCCGGAAACGCGCCAGCGATTCTTGGTGGCGTGCGTGCCCGCCCGCTGTCCGGCGCGATAATGTTTCACCGCTTCCCACAACAGATCCTCATTGACCGCACCAAACACCTCGTCGGCCAAATCGAGCGTTCCGACCTTGGCGCCGCTCAGGTTGTAGATATCAATGGTTGCCATAACGTAGCTCTCAGCTCCTAGCCAGTACTTCTAGCTAGCCCTTCTTCGCAGCCCGCTTGGCTGCCTTCAACGGATCGATCGTAGCCGCGCCGGCAAATCCCCGACGCTCTCTAGGTGGCTTCTTGGCCTTGGTGATCACGACGTATCCACCGTTCGCCCCGGGCACGCTGCCTTCCACGACCAGCAAGTTATCGTCTTTATCCACACCCAAGATGCGCAGGTTGCGCACGGTCACACGATCGGTCCCCATGTGTCCCGACATGCGCATGCCTTTGAACACTCGGGACGGAAACGCTGACGAACCAATCGAACCCGTAATCTGGAACATCGAACCGTGCGACTTCGGGCCACCCGCGAAGTGATGTCGCTTCACCACACCGGCGAACCCACGGCCCTTGCTGATGCCCACGATGTCCACGAACCGGTCGCCATCAAAGATGTCGACCAGCACACGCTGGCCGACTTTGAGACCATTTGTCTCAGCACCTTCCACGGGTTGCTCATCGATTTCGAGGGGAACTTCTCGAAGGAACTTCATGGGCGGGAGATTGTTCTTGGCAAAGTGACCGCGCATCGGCTTGGTCAGTCGCTTCTCTTTTACGAACTCGACCAGTCCGATCTGGGCCGACTCGTAGCCGTCCTTGAGTGCGGTCTTGTGCTGGGTAATCACGCACGGACCCGCCTGTAGGACGGTCGCCGGGCGAACCTCGCCCTTCGAGTCGAACAACTGCGTCATGCCGACCTTTTTTCCGAGAATGCCTGCTACCTTTGCCATTTCCTTCTCCATTCCCAGCGTGGCGAATCGCTATTGGCTGGGGCCGATCAACCGATCACGTCTTTCCTGACGGCTGATGACTGACGACTGACAGCTTACTTGTGTTCCTTGCCGAATGCCTTGATCTCGACATCCACGCCTGCAGGAAGATCAAGCTTCATCAAGGCATCCACTGTCTGCTGGGTCGGCTCGAGAATATCGAGCAACCGCTTGTGCGTCCGGATCTCAAACGCCTCGCGCGACTTCTTGTCAACGTGGGGCGAGCGCAGGACGCAATACTTGTTCTTCATCGTGGGCAATGGAATCGGGCCCGCGATCTGTGCACCAGTGCGCCGCGCCGTTTCGACGATCTCACCCGTGGATTGATCCAGGATGCGGTAGTCGTACGCCTTTAAGCGGATCCGAATTCTCTCTTTTCCAATCACGTTTCACTCTCTGACCCCTCCCGGCTCGTCCGAAAGGAAAGAACTGGCGGCAAGTTGCAGGCCGCGATTTAGCTGTTAGCTGCTAGCTTTTACCTACTAGCAACCCTTGACTCATGCAGGTCCGACGGGATTGCCCGTCGAATGAGTACCCGCCAACGACTACTGAATAATCTCCGAGATCGTTCCCGCTCCCACCGTGTGGCCGCCTTCCCGGATCGCAAACCGCAAGCCCTTTTCC
>UEXW01000042.1_pt1 | contig 15858 bp, 12 predicted proteins | sample 4301151 | NCBI WGS metagenome assembly UEXW01 (sample SAMEA4773176, study PRJEB27434) | metagenome | biome: 2259; feature: agricultural soil; material: soil | place: USA | collected 2014-09 | depth 0.25 m | reverse complement strand
GCGACAATACCTGCCCAATCGTCCAGTGTCAGCCTAGCCATTCCGGTGATGTGCACACAGCTCCACAGCGTCATTCTAAAGGAGCACTGGCGGACCTGGTCTCGCCGTGCGAACAGGAGAAAACATGGCGTCATCAGTTATGGAAGCATTGTCGAACGAACTTGCGGCCGCGGCGGAGGCCGTTGGCGGCTCCGTGGTTTCCGTCTACGGACGACGCTGGATGCCCTCCAGTGGCATCCAATGGCGCAAGGGAGTGATTGTGACCGCAAACCACACCCTTCGTCGGGACGAAGACATTGGGGTCTCTCTGGCAGGCGGAAAATCCACAAAAGCGAAACTCGCCGGCCGCGATCCTAGTACAGACTTGGCAATTTTGAAACTATCGGAAGAGATTCCCTTGGCCCTGCCGCAGTTCGGGCAAGGAGTGAAGTTGGGACATCTAGTTCTTGCCCTGGGACGCTCTCGGGGAGCGAACCTGGTCGCCAGCGCTGGCATCGTCGGCGGCCTCAGCGGCGAGTGGCAGCCCCGGCGCGGTGGACGTGTGGACCAGCATATCCGGCTGGATCTTGAACTCTACCCGGGATTCTCAGGCGGCCCGCTAGTGGATGCGCAGGGAAAGGTGCTGGGCGTCAACACGCGTGGCCTGGCGCGAGGACGAGCGGTCACCATTCCCGTCGCTACCGTGAACCGCGTGGTGGATGAACTCCTAGAAAAAGGACACATCGCACGGCCGTATCTTGGGCTCGCCATGCAACCGGTGGCCGTGCCGGAATCACTGCGTGCCAAGCTTTCAGCGGCGACAAGCAACGGTTTGTTAGTCGTGCATGTCGAGACTGGCGGTCCCGCCGAAAAGGCCGGGGTTCTGCTGGGCGACCTTCTGGTGGAATTCCAAGGGAAGCCGGTCGAGGATACAGCGGACCTTCAGGACTCGCTTTCCACCTCCAAAGTGGGTGACACCGTTGCGGTTACTCTGCTTCGCGGCGGAGTGCCTTCAACCCTTTCCATCAAGTTGGAAGACCGGCCCACGAGGTAGGCATAGATGGCGAGGAGAGACGGGGCTGGTGGCAGGATCCGCGTGGTGGTTGCCGCCGCCTCCCCGGTTCGCCGCGGAGGCCTGGAAGCGATTGTTCGAGGTGATGCCTCGCTCCATCTCTCCGGTTCCGTTACCACCTTGCTCGGACTGAACAGCCAGTTGCGAGTCTTTCAGCCGGATCTGGTGGTGGTTGATCTTTCACGCGTCGATTCCGAATTGCCGTCTATCGCAGCCGCCTTAGAGCAGACCGGCATTTCTATCGTCGCTCTGATTGACGAACCAAATTCCAGTTGGGCCGCTCGAGCCCTGCGTGCGGGAGTGCGCTCGATTCTCCCGCGAGACTCATCGGCTTCTGAAATTATCTCGGCAATCCACGCTGCGAATCGTGGTCTCGTTCTTCTAGACCCGGAGCTGGCTCGCGATTTGGGAAGGCTGTCCCGTCCGGATCGAACCGAATCGACGCTCGAAAATCTCGAGGAGCTCACTCCCCGCGAGATTGAGGTTTTGCGCTTGATGGCGGAAGGACTGGGCAACAAAGAAGTGGCTTCGCGACTGGGCATTTCCGACCATACTGTCAAATTCCATATCAGCTCGATCCTGGCCAAGCTGGGAGCTGGCAGTCGGACGGAAGCCGTCACGATTGGGGTTCGAATGGGTTTGGTTTTGCTGTAAGTTGGCGTAACGCTAGGATGTAGGCGTCTGAATTTTGCCGCGCTTACGGCATGCCTAAAGGAATGCCTGATACCTAAAGGCTGCTTTGGCCGCACTACTCGACTGTGTCGCCGTCGACTCACCAATTGGAAGCTGTTTCGTCTAAATCCTCATCCGGAGGTCCTATGATGCAGCTTCGCCGTCGCGCAACCTGGTTGGGAGTCGTTCTTGGCAGCCTTTCGGCCGTCCTTGTGCTCGCCCTGCAAGCTCGAGCCTCCGATAACGAGGGATCGGTAACCGAGGAGTTTCACCAGTCCTACGCCCTGTCCGCGAACGGCCGGGTTGAACTCGAAAATATTAACGGCCCTGTCCACATTTCGGCATGGGATCGGAACGAAGTCAAAGTGGATGCCATCAAGCGCGCTTGGGACAAGGATCGGCTGCAGGAAGCAAAGATCGAGGTTGACTCGCGTCCGGACGCACTCTCGATCCGCACCGAATATCCCGGACACGATCACACCTTTTGGAACGACCACCGCCACGACCAACCCGCCAGCGTGGAATACACCTTGACGGTGCCCCGAAACGCTCGCCTGGACGAAATCAAGCTGGTAAACGGCAACCTGGACGTGGAAGGGGTGAACGGCGAAGTACGTGTTTCCTGCGTGAACGGTCGATTGACGGCGCGCAAGCTGGGTGGTCGGGCTGAGCTTTCTACCGTGAATGGGAAGCTGGAGGCGAATGTGGATCGCCTGCAATCTCCCCTGGAGGTATCGTCGGTGAATGCGAGTGTCCTGCTGACTCTTCCGTCGGATGCGAAAGCAGAACTGGAAGCCACCACGGTTTCGGGATCGATTTCGAACGACTTCGGCATCCCCGTCTCGCACCATCAGTGGGTAGGGCATGACCTGCGCGGAGAGCTCGGCGGTGGTGGACCGCATGTTCGCGTGAGCAACGTGAATGGCCGCATCGAGATTCGCCACGCCGACGACCATCGTCCCCTGAGCCCGGCCAAGAACCTGAATCATGACCGGTATGATCGGGATGATGATGACGACAGAATCTGAGAGATGTGAGGAGGAAGTATACAGATTCTGTCAGCGCCTTGGACGTTCGCCCCTTACTTCTGGTCGTTCTGAGCGGAGCGTGAAGTAGTCGTTTTGATTGCAGGCTGTCAACCTCAGCGACTGAAGTCACTGTCGCTGCACGCTTACGGCGCGGCTAAAGCCCTGCCCTTTCAAAGCAGACCACAGGCTTCGTAGTTTGTGCGCAGACTGTCCAGTCATGGCCATCTGCGCAACTCTGCATATACCTTGAGCGTCATAGTCGTAGCAATCTATCCTGCTAGTAAACTGTGTACCCCGGTGCCGGGGTGCGGAAGTCCGGCTTCGATGCCATCAATAGCAGCGCTCCTGTCTTCTTGAAGGCCTTTAGATCATCCAGGCTGCGAAAAGATTTGGTCACGTAGTCATCGGGCGTCGGGGTGTCGTCAGGAATCTGGCGGTATTCGATATGCTCGAACAGGTGCTTCTTCAGCAAGTCCACATATTCCGCTGTGGATCGCACGTGAACCGGCACCTTCAGTTTGTCCACCCACTGCAGTGAATAGGGATTCTCCCGATAGAGATTGATCAGGATGAAGAGGCGTCCCTTCGGCGCCATCACCCGAAACAACTCAGCCAGGGCCCGGTCCTGATCGGGATAGTAGTAGAACGACTCCACCGACAGCATCTTGTCAAAGAAGTTCTCTTCCCACGGAATCTGCGTGGCGGCCCCCCACACGTACATCACGTTCTCGAAGTCCTTCGAGGCGGCCCGCGCCTGACGAATCATCTCGTCGGAAACATCTACGCCGACAACTTGCCCGAAGCCCTCGGGCCCGTCAGAGACGATTCTAGCCAGTAATCGCGTGGCCCAACCAGAGCCGCATCCCAGATCGAGCACCCGTTCACCGGGCCGCAGATTCATCAGGCGGATGGTTTTCTCGGTAATGTCCAAATGATGGTTCTCCATCTTGGGACCCTCGCCTGCTTCGGCCCAGCGATTGAATTCCTGTTGCAGCTTCTCGTCCGGAGTTTGTGGTTTTTCGGGCATGTTCGGCACTTTCGCCAAGGGTAGAAGTTGAGCAGGGCGCTCATACAGACGCCGTTCCCTCTCCTATGCTACATTTGCCATCCTCATGGCACCAAGCCCGCAGGCGGCCCAGCCGGACCCTGAGCCAACGGTCCTCTATTGTCCCCGATGCAGCCAGGAAGTCATGGATCCACTCACTTGCGGGGACTGCGCTGCGGTGATCTGCCGGCGTTGTGGCACGCCACTGGAATCCCCGGACGAGCTCGGCATCGGATAACCATGGAATTTCCCCCGGCCGCAGCGGAAACCACGGATACAGCGTCACCCGCGCAACCGAGTTTGGTGCGCGGCCTGTCGCTGCTCGATTCGGTCTTGCTGCTGGCCGGCGGCATCATCGGTTCCTCAATCTTTCTCACTGCCAAGGACATCGCCGGGCCCCTACCACATCCCGTGCTTTTCTTCCTCGTTTGGGTGATGGGCGCTCTTATCTCGATGTGCGCGGCCTTCGCCTTTGCCGAGTTAGGATCAATGTTCCCGGACTCCGGCGGACAGTACGTCTACCTTCGCGAGGCATTCGGCGACCTGGTCGCTTTTCTGTATGGGTGGATGCTGTTCGCGGTTGCCAATGGAGGCACCATCGCGGCCTTATCTGTTGCCTCGGCGGCGTACCTAGGTGGCATCTTTCCGGCAATCTCTCAGGAGCACATGGTTGCCGCTTTCGATCTTCCTTGGGTGAGTTGGGCTGCCGGCCACTCTGCGCTCACCGCATCGACGATCACACTGACCCGAGCACACGTCGTCGGGTTGCTGGCGATCGTGATCGTTACCTGGATCAACGTGGTCGGTCTTCGCAAAGGCGCCGTACTGCAGAACGTGGCCACCTGGGCAAAGTTCGGGGCCATGGGTGCGTTCGTGCTCCTGGGCTTTTTGTTGGGGAAAGGCCATTGGAGGCACTTCGTCCAGCATGGTGGCACCGGCGCCGGCGTGACTATGGGAATGAGCGCTGGGCAACTGGCTTCCGCGCTGGGAATCGGCTTGATTGCAGTTTTTTGGGCTTACGACGGTTGGGTCTATATCACCTGGGTCGCGGGCGAGGTCAAGGATCCACGGCGCAACGTGCCGAGGGCCATGGTGCTGGGAATCATCGTGGTGGCCGTGATCTACATCGTGATGAACATGAGCTACCTGTACGCCATGCCGCTCACCGAGGTTGCTCAACACGAAACCATTGCCCGCGCTGCGGCGGCGGCACTGTTTTCGCCAGGGGCAGCCAACTGGCTCTCAGCCGTAATCGCACTTTCCTGCTTTGGTGCGATGGCCAGTTGCACGTTGTCGGGAGCACGCGTCTATTTCGCCATGGCGCAGGATGGCGTTTTCTTCAAGCGCATGGCGAACGTTCACCCTAAATGGCGAACGCCGGCGCTCAGCCTCATCGGACAGGGCATCTGGGCGTGTCTCCTCACCATCAGTGGCCGCTACGATCAGCTGTACACGTACGTGATCTACGGAATGGTGGTGTCGTACACGCTGACGGTGATTGGCCTGTTTGTGCTGCGCTGGAAGCGTCCCGACCTGCCTCGTCCGTATCGCTGCACGGGCTATCCATGGCTTCCCGCGATCTACGTCCTATTGGGCTCGTGGTGGGCGATCAATACTCTCATCGAACGCCCGCTAGAGGCGCTCGCCAGCACCGTCATCGTGCTGGTTGGCGTACCCGGCTATCTCTACTGGAAGCACACCAGCCGCAAAGCGGCTGTCTAGCCTCTTGCGGCGTATGGTTACTCCGGCAATCCGCCGCCAGCGACGCGGACTCGCATCTTTACTGCGCCGACCTCGCGCCCCCCGGCCTCGGCCCGGCAAACCACTTCGCTGACCGTGTCGGACTTCTTCACGGGCGTAGTCAATTCGATCTCGACCGGAAATACATCGCCCGGCTCAAGCCGATAGTGCGGAAGTGAATTCTTCAGCGCAAATCCCCCTGGCAAGGTTGTGGAAAGCGCGATTTCAACCAGTTCCTTACCATCGTTGCGAAGGATCACCGGTACCTGAAGGATCGTGCCGGCCGCGATGGAGATCTCCGGGGTCTCGGCCTTGGGGATCTGCATCAGGTCATGGGCTGGTCGAAAATCCTCGTAGAAATGCCACGGGCCACCAATTTCGACTGACACTCCGGAGTGCTGGATCGCGGAATGCGCGGGAGGCGGAACGAAGGCGAATGGCCCGGGCTTGACGCCCTCAAACACGTCTCCGGTAGGCGTGGACGTGACCAGCGACTTGCCGAAAATCAACCCCACCGGGCCGGACCATCCATCCTGATCTGCACCGGCGAGCTTGGTGAGTTGCTCTTCATTCAGCGATCCAAGCTTGTCGATGTAGGAACGGTATTGTGTCAGGTGAAAACGAAATTCTTCCATGGCGATGCGCCAGTATGGGAGATGGCGCGTGGGAGAGATCGCCGTGGTCGGGTATTCCGGCCCTTTGCCCTTGAACTGCTTGTCGTCACTGGCATCAGAAAAGAAGTAGATTTTCTGCGGCTGCCAGGGCGTCAAGCCTTCCAGCAAGGTTTCGTTCACTTTTCGGGGCTGCGCGACCTGCGCCGGAAACACGGCTGGATCGCCCGCGGAATCGAACGCTTCCACTGCGAGAACGCCAGCCGCCTGGTGGTCGCCGTGATTCTCCCCAATAAAGATCGAGGGCAGCCACGTCAGAATGACCGCAGGACGCGTGACGCGCACGATGCGCACGACCTCCTCCAGATTCGTCCCATGATGCCAGTTGGCTAGCGACTGCAGCACGTCCTGGCTGGGTGTGTCCTGGCCGTCGAGAAACCATACATTCTGCACGCCCAACTGAGTCATGGCGTGCCGGAGTTCCCTCTCGCGCGCCACTCCCAGCGATGGTCCTCGCTCCCGCCCCATGTTGTTATGGCCGGCCTCGCCGCGCGTCAGATAGACGGCGGCTACCCGCTTTCCTTGGTCCATCAATTGCGCCAGGTATGCGGAGGCTGCGGTCTCGTCGTCCGGGTGCGCAACGATGAGGAGCAAGTCGGCCTTGAATCGATCATCAGGCTTGGGAGCGGATTGAGTGGTGTTCTCTTGTGCCACCACCGTGAAACACAATATGAGGCAAAGCGCGGGTACGCGCCGGATGTTCATCGTTTCTCCGATAAGACTGAATGGTATTGGACGGTAAAGAACCGAAACAGTTTACAGGCAGGACTTGAGACACGAGGGGCGCTTAGGCAGATCCGGCCGCGAAGTTGTCAGGGTGCGGGTCTATTTGTGCCAATTCCAGACGGGCTTTCCCTTGTCGTCGCGCAGCACGAGCGTATCGGTCCCCTTCACGACTTCACGAGCAAGGATCAGATCGGTTCCGTCCTGCTTGACCTTCGAACCGGTGAGGTTGACCTCGTCTCCCTTGGCTATGGTCGATCCCATATCGTCGAGAAACGACTTCGGGCAGAGGTAAACATCGATCGTGGCATCGCTGGTTTTAAGTATCAGGCGGGCGGCTTCTTTTTCGCTGCCCTTGTCCGGCAGCTTCAATTCCTGCACCGTGCCCTTCATCTTGGCTTCCGTGGCCAGATCGTATTTGGGCAGACTGGATTGGCCCAGGGCGAGCGGTAACGACAGAATGCACAAGGCACAGATCGTCAGGCTGATTTCCGAAAGACGACGTAAAGACATGGCTCCTCCTGCGGGCAAGCTTTGCCATGAGTGCGTCGTAGCCTATTAGAAAAAATAGCGAGGGGAGAATCCCGTTAAGAAAACAAAGCTTCTAAGGGACGGCCGCTATTGTACCTCTGATCAAGTCGCAACCACCAGCAAAATATGGGGCGCCAGACGATCTGACGCCCAGATAAACACTCTCCAAACACACGATATATTAGCCTCGGGCTCGTCAGTCCGCCGCCATGCCCTGCGTTTCCTCAACAAACTGCACACGAAGCTGCTGCTCCAGCTCCACCAGCTGCGCCTCAATATCCTCGGCCGCTTTGCGTTTCCTGATGACTTCTTCGCGATAGCGCCGCAGGAAGTAGTCGATTGTTTCCACGCGGATCTTGATCGATCCGGACGGCTTGTTCTCATCAAGATCCTTGAAGCAGAAGTAGGGCGTGCCCGACTGCTCGATGATGCCTTCGATCACGCCATAGATGGGCGCATCATGGCCGCACTTGAAGCTGGAGATCTCAAGTGCGACAAGGTTCGGATGCCGGGCCGTAAACTTGGCGGCCCACACCTTGTGGTTGGTGCTGCAGGAGTACGAATTCTTCCAGGCATCACCAATGTCCAGCGGATGGCTGATGACACCTGCGCGGACCTCGTCGCCGAACAACCGTTCGAGCATGTCCTCATCGAGCGGCAAGGTATTCTGCGAGAAGATCGGATAGCCGAGCTTCTGGAACTCGTCCATGATTTCGTGGTTTAGGCCCGGATCGTGGTGATAGGGCCGGCCCAGCATCACGATACCGATGCGGTCCTCACGCTCGAGTTGGTCCAGCACCTGCCGTGCTCGCTTCCGGATGCCGGTTTCATACTCTGAAAGCGCCTTGTAGCCTACTTCGACAGCCCGGTCGTTCTCTTCCTGCGACAAACCGAGAATCGGCTGGAAGGCCTGCAGCATTTGATGCGCAAACAGCTTGCGATCAGCGAAGTTCAGCACCGGATCGACGTACTTGACGTTGTGCTCTGCGAAGACATCGTTCTCCTTCGTGAATGCGGCTTTCACCGTTTCCGGCGTAGCCGTCACCGTGGGACACGCATTGGCTCCCACGATCTTCACGAGCGGTGAGGTCAGCACGTCGTACATCGGGAAGAAGATGACGTTCAACGGCTTCTTGCGATGTTTCTCCTGGATCAGGTTGTAAACATGCGAGATGCCGATCTTGGCCGGGAAGCAGGGATCGATCGCACCGCGACTCGCACCAGCACGGTACAGATCGGAACTGGTGTAGTCGGAGTAGATGATATTTTCGGGCGCCACGCCGAGGCTCTCGAAGTACGCGTTGAACAGCGGCGCGTAGGTGTAGATGTTCAGAACGCGCGGGATGCCGATGCGAATCTTTTTCCGACCCTGCATCAGCGGGATCCGCTCTTTGGCCGCCTTGTTCCAGAACTTTGTTACCGGGATCGGATCGGCCACGCTCTTAGCGTTGGTTGGGCGGAAGACTTCCTTCGAGGCGATGTCCACGAAGTTCGGGTGAGCTTCCCGGAGTTGATCGAGGCCCGCCTTGATGTCCTTCATGTCGTTGATATCTTCGACCAGGCCCTTCTCGCAGGTGGCGATGATCAGGCGCTGCTCGCCGTGCATGAGAGGAACTTTGGTGATCTTCTGGATCGGCACAAAGGCCAGCGGATCGGACTTGGAGACTTCGGTCGTGCGCACGTCGATAAACGTGCGCAGACAGTTGTTCTTGCAGAAATTGCAGCGCGTGTCTTCGTTGCGCGTGGTGCGGTACTGAATTTTGCGGACCGCATCCAGTCCAACAAAGCTGGTAACCGTACCGTTGCGCCACAGACGCACGGATTCGGCGGCCGCGCCGATCGCGCCAGACTCACCGCAAAATTCGTGGACGATGATTTCCGGTTTCTTGCCGGCGGCGCGGAAACTGTTGTTGATGAAATCCACTTCCGCCTTGACGACCGCCATGTTGTTCTGCGTCCCACCCTGCAGAACGAAGCGGGAGCCCAGCGCCGCCAAGTTGGGAATGCTCGCGACGTAAAGGAACACGTTTTTCGGAAGAACCGCGGCCAGCCCGGCCAGAATTTCTTCCGCTCTCCAACCCTGGCGCTGGAAGTTCACGATGTCGGACTGCATGAATACCGCACAGCCGTAGCCAAAGACGGGCATGGCCTGTGCCGAGAAAGCAAGATCGGCATACTCGTCGACCTTGAGGCCGAAGCCTTCGGCTGTGGACTGTAGGAAATAGCCATTGCCGGCCGAGCATTGCGTGTTGAGCTTGAAATCCTTCACACGCCCGTTATGCAAGATGATGATCTTGATGTCCTGCCCGCCCACATCGACGATGACGTGAGGATCCTCATAAAACTTCAGCGCCGATTCCGTGTGCGCGACTGTCTCCACCAGCGCGACGTCGGCTTTGAGAACGTCTTTGAGAATGTCTTTCGCGTAACCGGTCGTCGCGACCCCGAGAACCTCTAGTTGGGCGTTCTGCGCCTCAACCTGGCCGCGCAGGTTCTCGAACATCTCGATCGTGTCCTGGATCGGGTTGCCGTTCGACAGTTGATAAGCCTTGCACAGGATGTCGCCATTTTCATCGAGCAGAACGGCTTTAGTAGAGGTCGAGCCACCGTCAATGCCGATGAACCCACCGACCGTCTGTCCCTTCTGGAAGGTCGCGGGAGTAAATTTCTTGCGGCGGTATACGTCCTTGAAAGTATCGAGTTCTCCCTCTTTCGAAACCAAGCCCTTCGCACCCGACTTCGCCTTCTCCTCTTGGCGTCCGTACTCGATGTAGTGGACCAGCTTTTCATAGCCTTGATAGCAGCCGATGCAATCGTCTTCCGTCTTTCCGAATTCGATGGCACCCAGGGCTGCGAAGTATTGGGCGTTGTTCGGAACCTTGATCAGATCCTCAGGCTTGGTACCGTCAGGAATCGCGACCTTGCGCTCCGTCCACATGCGCGGGATGTTGGCTTGCCACGCTTCTCGCATCCCCTTAATGAAGCTGTTGGGGCCGCCGAGCAGCAGGACGTGCGGGCGCAGTGTGTGTCCGCGTGTGAGCACGCTGAGATTCTGCAGCACGATCGCCTCAAACAACGAGGCCATGAGTTCGTCCGGAGGCGTTCCAACTTTCTGCAGGCCGTTGATATCAGTCTCGGCAAATACGCCGCACTTGCCCGCAACCTTGTGTAGTTTGATGCCGTGGTAGCCCTGCAGGGCCAGCTCAGCAGTCGGGATCTTGAGCTTGGCGTTGATTTTGTCGATCACAGCGCCTGTGCCGCCAGCGCACTTGTCGTTCATTGACGGGATCTTTTTCTTGCGCCCGGTTTCGTCGTCATCCTTGAAAACGATGATCTTCGCGTCCTGGCCCCCCAGTTCGATTACCGAATACACCTCCGGATGTAACTTCTCGACGGCCAGCGAAACTGCCGTGACTTCCTGCACAAACTTGGCGCCAATCTGTTCCGCAATCGCGCCCCCGCCCGAACCGGTCATAAACATCCGGGTGTTGTGCCGGTTGATGCCGATCTCGGCTTCCATGCGGCGCAGAAATTCAAGACTCTTTTCCGGCTGTTTGGTCTCGTGGCGTTGGTAGTCCTGCCAGAGAATCTGGTCGGTGGCCGCTTCCACCACAGTCGCCTTTACAGTGGTCGAACCAACATCCAGACCAACCAGGAATTGGGTGTGATGGTCGTGCGGCTTCTGGTAGGGAGCCGCCGAAATCTGGAATAACTGGGGTGCCTTGTGTTCGTGGCCCGCGAGATGATCGTGCATTGAATCTCTCCGATCAGGATCTGGCAAAGGTAAGGAGAACCGGCGGTCCCTTCGACCGCCGGCCGGATCGGTTACGCCGCGTTCGGTACGGCAATCCCCGGGATTCGCGCACGCTTCCAAAGCTTCGTGCTCTTGTCCATGCGATCGCTGACGTGCAGGATGAACTGCGCCGCTGTGCCCGCAATGCCTTCGCGATGTGGCACCTTGTAGAACGGGCGCTTCAGTTCGGAGTGCTCGGCAATGTACTCGCGGATTTCGTCCAGGCTCTTCCCGGTCGACTTGAGGCACTGTTCGAATTCCGTCTTGGCTTTCACCTTAGCCTCGCCCAGCGCCATCTGCACACGGCTGTGCGCGTTCACTTCGCCCTCACCCGAGGTTTCAATCGGTAGGAAGATCATGTCCTTAAACTTATTGACCACCGCCGATTGCACGCCGTCGGACTGTGAAGAAGGCATGCAGCCGAAGGGTTTGAGCGCCAGCACCATGTGGCACAAATGGTGGACCGTGTAATACACATTCTTGCCGACTTCCAAGTGTCCTTCTCCGCCGCGCGCGAACTGGTTATAGAAAGGATGAGCCATCTCGGCGAGTTCGGTTTGCGGCACCAAATGATGCGTGATGCCGCCCAGGTTCTTGGCCGTCCGGTGATAGAGGTAGTTCCACATCGTTTCGCCGACACCGAGGCCCATCAATTTCTTGCGGAGGCCCAAGTCATTCGCGATGTGCTTTTTCACTTCCCACCATTGCGGATTGCGATGCGGACGATTCACTGGCCACTTGGCCTTGGCGTGGGCCTTGGCCTGGTATAGGAGGTAAGCCACCCAGGTTGCGATGGGCTCGACCATGACCTGTGCCCCTTCCCGCTCGAGGAATTCGAACATGTGGAAATTGCCGTCGCCCTCAGTGATCTGCGCCCAGAACTCGCCCGTGATCTTCACTACCGGCTTCACCTTGGTGCGGTCGAGCTCGATGCTGTTCATGTGATCACGAGCAGTGGATAGGGCGTTTAGATAGTCCTTTCCACGCAAGTGCTCGTTCATCTTGCCGAACACATTGAAGGTGTTGCGCAGGATCTTGTTGCTCTTGAACTTGGGTTTCGCCCAGTTCGGAGCGCGCTCCTCGATCTCGAACGAGTCACGATTCGTGAGATCTTCACAAAGTCCGTCCACCGCCTCGCGAAATACGCGATCGGTGTCGCCCTTGTTCACTTCAAAGGGCCGAATCTGGTAGATCAGATCGTTGAGCACATCGCCCATGTGCATGGCGTTCAGCATGCCGAAGCCGAAGTCGATGGTGAACTTCAGGCCGGGCTCGCCCGAGGCCGCCTTGATCCCATCGCTGTCCTTGAAGAGCAGCACGCGGAACCCGTCGAAACCGGCGTTCTTCAGTGCGAATCGATACTCCGCCTCGTACATGCCGAACCGGCAAGGACCGCAGGAACCAGCGGTGAAGAAGACATAGTTATCCAGGATGTCCTTGCGCGGGATCCCTTCCTTCTCCAGGAATTGGAGGTACTGCACCAGGTTCCCGACGGTGAAGTAGGTCGGATTGCACTGCCCATTGTTGCCATACTCTTTGCCTAGCTGGAATGCCGGAACGTCGGGTACCGGCAGCTTCTCGCAACGATAGCCGCACCCCTGGAAGACGGCGCGGATCAGGTCCTCGTGCTTCCAGGTAAAGCCGCCGAAAAGAATCGTGACTTTGCTGCGTTCTTCGGCCGTGAAGGCCCGTTCCACCGGCCGGTGGAAGTGCGTGGGCTGGTCGAGACCAGCGATCTTGCGCAGGCGCATGCGCTCGGCTTGCAGACGTTGTTGAATCTCTATGTCATTCTCAATATTGACGAGCTTCGTCGCCATGGTCTTCCTCCGGCGTGTGCAGAATTGTGAATGGATGCGTTAGGAAGGAGCAGACAGCCGGATGGCTGTCCGTAGGAAAGCAGACTGCGCCACAAAACTGGGCTGCTCTGAAGTGTGACCTTGAAACCTTGGTCGAGCCCTTCAGACTTACGTCACAAGTCATCAGAAACTCCCAAAAGCAAGCGAATAGGAGGTTCGATGTTGTGCACCGGAGAACGCTGGCTGCGAACTTCACGGCGCCGGCTAAAGCGGCGAGGACCTACCACCTTGCTTTCCGTTAGGCGCTTAGGAAAGCGTCCCGATAGACGAACGTTAATTGTTCATGGAAGCAAGCGCGACCTCTACGCACCAAAAACTTGCGGACAGCTTGCCACCAACCAGGGTCTTTAAGTTTTATCAAAAATGACCGCCTGGGTTCAAGTTAGAGGCGCATAAAAAAAGCGTATTGCCCAGTAGATTTTCACAGCCCTGAGAATGAGACGCATGATCTTGCCGGTCCAGGCATCAACGCTGGGCGTGGTATCCGTCGCGGGCTTTGCAATCGAGGTCCTTCTGCTCGGTGACAAGAAGCGCGTACGGTGGTGTTTCATTCAGGGTATGATTACGGTAAGCGTGCGACGGTTCCCTACACTATATTGATCCAGTCAACTGAGGATTGCGGTCTCTGAAATGGCGGATAGCAGCGATGTCCTCTTTATCTCTTAGAAAACATGCCGGTGCACCACCAAGCGATCAGCGGGCGGTTCCGGAACCCTCTTTCGCCGAGCGCGCCCGCACCCTGGCATATTTGGGGCGTATTGGGAGCCTCTCCACCCTGTCGCGTAAGCAGGTGGGATTTCCCTTCGGATCCGTGATGCCCTACGGCCTGGAGAGCCGCGGACGACCTTTTTTTCTCATCAGTACGATGGCCATGCACACTCAAAACCTGCAAGCGGATCCACGCGCGAGCTTGCTGATCACGCAACCCGATGCCAGCGGCGATCCCTTGGGCGCATCGCGTGTCACCTTGATCGGCAACGCCGTAACCATACCGAAATCGGAGGTGCTGGAGACGCGGCGCCTCTATCTTGCTAGTTATCCGAAAAGCCGGTACTGGGTGGATTTTGACGATTTTTCCTTTTACCGCATGGATGTGATGGACGTGTACTACGTAGGGGGATTCGGAGTAATGGGCTGGGTTCAGGCCTCAGACTATGAACAGGCGCAGGCTGATCCGTTGGCCGACGCGGCCGGCAAGATCATCGAGCACATGAATGCCGATCACCAGGATGGGCTGATTCTCCTGGCCCGGGCCTTTGCGGGAATCGAGTCGCAGGAAGCTGCGATGACAGCCGTGGACCGACTGGGCTTTCATGTGTGCGTGAAAACACCGGACGGCATGCGCGGCGCCCGCATCGCGTTCTTGCGAGAAGTGACCAGCGCGGACGAAACCAGAAAGGTTTTGGTGGAGATGGTGGGGCAGGCGCGACAGCTTTGATCCTGCGAACTCCGGCGCGCGGTCTTTCTTTTCGCAACTGGTTGAAAGAAAATATCTTCTTGGCTTCGTTTCGCAAAATTCGCGAATCGGGCACGCATCTCCATAATATCTTGTAGATTACTAATTTATCACTAAAATATCTTAAGAACATGCCACTTCAGAACTTGCCTGTTGTCGTACACTCTTCTCGATCGCTCTGACTGCGATGTTTGCACTGCTGCAGAAAGTCGGAGGCGGATATTTCCTTTGCTGTTTTGTATCGTTCGCGGAGGTAGCCAGTTGGGTTCAAGGGCAGCAATCGGAAGTTTTTGTCCCCATGATCGGCCAGACCATTTCGCACTGCCGCATCATTGAAAGGCTGGGCGGCGGCGGGATGGGCGTGGTATACAAGGCCGAGGATGTGAAACTGCACCGCTTCGTGGCCCTGAAGTTCCTGCCCGACGAAGTAGGCAAAGACGCACAAGCCCTCAGCCGCTTCCAGCGCGAAGCTCAGGCCGCGTCTGCCCTGAATCATCCCAACATTTGCACCATTTACGAGGTTGATGAGCAGAACGGCGACGCGTTCATCATGGAGTTCCCTACAAAACCTTGTGAGCTTTACCCGGATCGGAGCCGAGTGCCGAATCTAGTGAGGGCCTGATACGGGTTCGATACTAGCGAATTAATCTTGCTTAGGAAGGGGCCTTCACATCACCGAGGGGAAAACGCGCTTTACCGATACGCGGACCTGTTAGGCCCAGAGAATGGGTCGACCAAAAGCCGCGCCCATTCTGGTGTTGGGCAGCATGGTTGTCAAGGCAAGAATTTTGTACAGTTCCAGCACGCGGGCTTCCCGTGGCCTCCAGTTGGTTTCCCAGAGTTGGGCCTGGGGAGCAAAGTGGGGAGCAAATACACCCGAATGAGGCGGAATCACCCCACTTGAAGATACCTGCTCCCGTCGGTAGGTTGTTGGGAAGATTGAAGCGGTCCAACCGCGGAAGGCTTAGAAAATCTCCCCAACGGGGTCAAAGGGCCGTCGTATCGACGGCCCTTGCCACCATGCCAGCGATCGCCAGTACCGGAGCCATGCTTTTTACCGGGCACAAAGGCACCAGTGGGAAGTCGGTCTTAGCTCGCCGAAGCGAATCCTCGACAAGACTCGCAAACACTGCGAGGCAGCGACAAGTTTCTGGTAGCAGCGACTGCGTCCAAGACGCCATCAACTGCTTTTTATAGAAACTCATTGACCGGGTTCTGAGTTTTATATGGGCCTGCGGCCCACCCTCGACATGAAAATTAGGTCGAGTCGGCGCGTGTACGATCAATCATGG